>Ga0207813_100885_pt1 | contig 12481 bp, 9 predicted proteins | sample A23E3SouthBayCA_2_FD_187730 | JGI IMG/M metagenome (GOLD analysis project Ga0207813, IMG submission 187730) | Aerobic enrichment media microbial communities from Eden Landing Ponds, California, USA - A23 E3 (4) (SPAdes) | ecosystem: Environmental > Aquatic > Marine > Unclassified | place... | reverse complement strand
CGCCTCGCCGATGCCCCGCCCGCCGCCGGTCACGACCGCGACCTTCCCCGCGAGTCTGTCTGGCATGGGCGAGGGTTCGCCCAGTCGGTGCTTGAATCTGGTGGCGGCAGTACTATCCAAACGAACGGGTGCAGTAGCTTCATTAAGACTGAAGAAATGTGGTCAGTACGTCACAATCATGTGGATCATGGAGTGGCCGCGGCGGGGTGGGCAGATGACTGTCGTCGCGCTCGTGTTGCTGACTGCGAGCGCAGCAATCGTCGGCGGTGCTGTTGTCGCTGGAACCGTCGATGCGAGCGGGATCACCGGGGTATCCACTGAGTCACAGTCGGTGCTCGTCGTCGACGGCGACGACGACGGGGACGACGAGTACGCCTCGATACAGGCCGCGGTCGACGCTGCGGTTGACGGCGACACCGTCGAACTCCGACCGGGAACGTACGACGGCGAGGTAGAGGTCGGCAAAGACATCACGATCACTGGTCCGAGGAGCGCAGTACTCGACAGATCGATGTCCCGGTATCACCGATACCCCACCCGGGGGTTCGTGATCGTTGACAACGCGGAACCGGTAGTCGACGGAGTTACGATCACGAATTTCAATATCGGTGTCGAAGCACGGGGGGCCGGCGCGTGGACGGTTCGCAACCTCAGCATCAGAAACGCTGACTGGGGCGTCACTGGGAGGGGCGGAGCGTGGACCGTAGCCAACGTTACTATACGCGAGAGCACTAACGGCATCGATGCAGAGGAATTTAGCGGCGCGTGGACGGTGAGTGACACACGGATATTCGATAGCAAAACCGGCATAAATGCGGAGAGATCGAGCGGTGCGTGGACCGTTCGTGATACGATTGTCCAGCGAAACATCTCTCGCGAACGGTCTATGGGGATCGACGCGGGGTATACGACCGGAAACTGGTCGATTTCTGGGACTCGGGTCGCTGGCTTCGAGTCCGGCATGTGGACATGGGATTCGACCGGTCACTGGCGAATAGATAACACGACTTTCGCGTACAATACTGAGTACGGTTTGCGGCCGAGAATAAAACAGGGGTCGGGAACTCTCGTCGGTAGTACAGTTACCGACAGTGAAGACTGCATCTATGGCCAAAATATCCAGGGGGAACTAGATATACGCCAAACAACGTTCGAAGACTGTCATAGCGGCGTGAATCTAATTGGAAGTACTGGATCCGGAGCGATTGAAGATAGTACGTTCCGAGAGATTACCAGACCGATCAATGCATACGATGCCCAGGGGAACTGGACTGTGCTCGATACGCGGTTCGAGAGTGTCAAGAATCCTGGTAGCGACTTACAGTCCGGCGTCCAACTCTCCGAGTCGCAAGGTCACTGGGAGATCCATCAGTCGTCCTTCGGCTACGACTACGCACTCACTACCGCTATCGACGCCCGTGCTGCTAGATCCGAAGTGAACGCGACCGGAAACTGGTTCGGCGAGGGCGCGAACGTCTCCGCGGTGTGCTACGGAAATGTCGACTGTTCACAAAATCTCTCAGCCCCGCCCGGTGAGGCCCGACTCCTCGTCTCCGGCGTGAATCGGACGACTGCTACCACCGGCGGAACTATCACGACCACGGCGCGCGTCGAGAACGTCGGGAACGTCGCCGCCGACCAGACACTCCAACTGCGCGTCGACGGGTCTGTCGTCGCCTATCGCGACGTTTCGATCGGCCCGGGGAACGCAACGACGGTGGCCTTCCGGAACGTCGGCCCGTCCTATCTGGCTGCCGGGACACACACCTACGGCGTGTACAGCGAATCGGACAACGCGACGGCGACGCTGAACGTGAGTGACCCGACGCCGACGCCCTCACCGAAGCCCACTGCGACCCCGACTGCGTCGCCCACGCCGACACTCACGGCGACACCTACCCAGACGCCGACTGCGACGCCGAGTCAGAGTCCGACACCGGCGACGCCGACACGGACCACGACTGCCGGTCCGACGCCAGCGCCGACGCGGACGGCAGTCCCAACGTCAGCGAGGGCAGCATCGTCGTCCGGGACTTCGACCGCCGCATCCGGATCGGCGCTCGAGTCGACCGCGACGGACACACCGACACCGACCGCCACGTCGTCCGATAGTGGGGACGGGTTCGGTGTCTTCGTGACTCTCGTGGGACTACTCGCAGTCACGGCTCTCATCGTACGGAGACGGACCTGATCTGAACGCTCGACAGTCGAGTCAGGCCAGGAAGGCGTGGCGTGGCGTGGCTGGTCGGCCAGCACTTCACGCCCCCGACACCATCTTTTTCGCCTCGGATGTCCTCGGGCCGCGAGGTGGCCCTGCGGGTATCACTCGAGCAAAAAGCTGGACAAAAAAGCGCTCCCTGTGGTCGCTCGCGTCCTACGCCAGGAAGACGTGTCGCGGCTGGTCGGCCAGCACCTCGCGGCCCCACTCGACGGTGTCCCGGAAGTCCTCCGAGCGGAAGAAGGCCATGGCGTCTTCCTTCTCGTCCCAGCGGCTGGCGATGAACATGTCGTTGTCGTCCTCGCGGTTGGCGAGCAGGGCCGTCTCGCGGTGGCCGTCCATCCCGGCGAGCTTCCCGCCGACAGTCTCGAAGGTATCGACGAACTCCTCGCGGTAGTCCGGTTTGACGGTGTAGAACATCCCCATCGTCCCGAAGCCCTCGCGCTCTTCCGGGCGGCCGACGATCTCCGGGAGGTCGGTCAGGAAGTCCGCAGCGGTGTCGGCGGCGCTCTCGGTGTCCCAGAGGCTGACGACCGCGGTCGTCTCGCTGTCGTCGGCCACATCGCGGTAGACCGCCGTCTTGACGTGCGTGTCGTAGCGGTCGAAGCCGTCGCGCAGGTCGTCGACCTCGTCGGCGAGCGCCTCGGGGTCGGCCGTCGAGTAGAGCACGAGCGCGTAGACGTCCTCGCCGTGGGGCTGGCCGGCGTAGACGCCGCGGTCGGCCAGCTCCGCGCGGATGTCCGCGGCGCCGCCGTCGCCGTTGGCTGCCGCGTCCGCGTCGGCGTCAGCGGCCCCGTCGTCGGGACTCACTACGTCGCCGTCTCCCAGGGGGCCGCGAACGCTCTCGGTGACGGCGTCGATGTCCGTGAGAAAGCCCAGGGCCGTCGAGGCGGCGCGCTCGGTCGCCCAGATGCTGACGATGGCCGCCTGCCCCTCGCTGGCGCGGACGCTCGTCAGGACGTGTGTGTCGTAGTGGTCGAAGTTCTCTCGGAGGCCCGAGACCTCGTCGACCAGGTCCTCGGCGTCGGCGTCGGCGTAACAGACCAGCGCGTGGTCGCCGTCGCTGTAGTCGTCCGGGTAGACGCCGAAGTTCGCGAGTCGGTGGTCGATATCGTCGATCTCGGTGACGTTCTCGGCGTCGCCGTCGCCGCCGATCCCCGCGGGCGGGCCGCCGCTGTCGTCGTCGGCGGCGCTGTCGCCATCGTCATCGGTGCCCCCGTTCGCGGCCGCCTTCGCGCTGGCCTCCGTCCCGTGGTCGGTCCCGGTCGTCGCCGCGGACTCGTCCGCCTCGACCGCGTCTTCGGGGGTGGCCGGCGCGGCGTCGGTCGCCGTCGCGGACCCCCCAGCTGCTGCACCGGCCGCCGCCTCACCGTCGTCGGTCGGGACGCGCTCGCCGGCGAGGTAGGCGTCGAGGTCGGCGGGCGGGAAGCGCCGGCCGACGAAGAAGGGGCCGAACTCGGCGTACTTCGAGGAGGAGGGGTCGAAGCGCATCTCGTAGAGGAGGTCTTTCACGTCGACGAGGTCGTCGGCCCAGAGCGTGACGCCCCACTCCCAGTCGTCGATGCCGACGGAGCCGGTGATCATCTGTTTCACTTTGCCGGCGTAGTCGCGGCCGATGTCCCCGTGGCTCGCCATGTGCTCGGCGCGCTCCTCGAAGGGCAGGTCGTACCAGTTGTAGTCGGGGTCGCGGCGCTTGCTCATCGGATAGAAGGAGACGTGCTCGTGGTCCGGAATCTCGGGGTGGAGCCGCGATCGGATGTACTGCGCGAGCCCGGAGTCGTCGTCGACCTCGCCGTCGAAGTACTCCCGCGCGCGCTCGGAGTAGCCCGACGCCTCCGTCACGGAGACGTACGAATAGGACTGCTCGGTGAAGCCGGCGAACTCGGTCCGGTCGAACCGGCGTTCGAGGGTCTCCACGTCGGCCATCGTCGGCCGGAGGTGGATGATCATCAGATCCGCCTCGTGGCCGGTGATGGCGAACAGCGCCGAATCGCCCGCCTCGGCGTCGGCGACGGCCTCGGCCGACTCCAGGAACTCGACGACCTCCGAGAGGGCCCGCTCGCGGACGCGCTCGGGGGCGTCGCGCCAGGCGTCCCAGTCGACCGTCCGCAGGTCGTGCAGGGCGTACCAGCCCTCCTCGGTCCGTGGCGGCTCGCGTGTTACCATGCCCGGAACTTCGCTCTCACCGGTAAGGAAACTTGCTTTTCACTCCCGCTCGTCGACCGCGACCGCCGCCGACTCCTCGATAGCCAGCCAGGCGTCGTCGCGCCCGATGTCCGCGATGACGAGATGGGGCCGCCCGTCGAACTCGTCGACCGCCGCGACCGTCTCCGAGTCCGTCGTCTCGCGAGCGTTCACCGACCGATCACCGTCCGAACCCATCTCGACGCTCATATCCACCTATTCTCAGAATAAGCCCATGAATGTTTCGAAATCGTTACCCGATATTCAGTGGCGTTCAGAACCTCGCCGCGAAAGTGGACTCGCGTCCGAATTAACGACGGAGCTTCGACGCCGACTGGTCAGGGCCAGGCGTCGGCGGCCGCGTCGGGGTCGATGCCCCCGTAGCGAGCGACGGCGTCGAAAATGTCGTCGGCGGGGCGGGCGCCGTCGGTGACGCCGTAGGCCGTGTCGTCGCCGAAGCGCGTCTCGACGAACCAGCGCGCGACCAGCGCTTTCCGGGCGTCGCCCGCCTCGTCGATGCGCGTCGCCGCCTCCGAGAGCAGGACGGTCGCGGTCACGACGTCGTAGATCAGGTCCGCCAGCCGCTTGGCGTGGTACTGGGCGGCGTCGGTCTCGACGGTCGCGAGCGTCCCCAGTGCCGTCTGGAGTTCGCGGAAGCGCTCCCGGACCGTCTCGACGCGCGGGTCGAGCAGCGGGTGGTCGATCCGGTCGAGTCGCTCGGTCACGAACGGGATCAGCGCCTCGTGGGCGCTCGTCCGGTCGAGCGCCCGCAGGACGTCGAGCGAGAGGATATTCGACGTGCCCTCCCAGATCGGCAGCACCTGCGCGTCCCGGAGCAGTCGCGCGGTCGCGTGCCCGCGGACGTAGCCGTTGCCGCCGAGGATTTCCATCGCGTCGGAGACCAGATCGACCGCGAGGTCCGCGGTCCTGTACTTCGCGATGGGGACGAACAGGCGCATCAGTTTGTACGCATCGCCGTCTTCGCTCCCGCCGGGGGCGGCCTCACCGCTCTCTGCCGGGCCGGCCCCGTCGCGCTCCACCGGATCGGCCCCGCCGCCCTCACCCGGGTCTGCCCCGCCGGCGCGCCACGCCCGCTCGCGGCGGTCGTACTGCTTCGCGGCCTCGAACGCGAACGCGGCGGCGCCCTCGTAGCTGACGGTCATGTCCACCAGGTCCCGGCGCAGCAGCGGGTACTCCTGGATGACCTCGCCGAAGACCTCTCGATCGGCGGCGCGGACCTTCGCCTCCAGCAGCGCGCGTCCCATGACGCCGACGGCGCCGGTGGCGTTGGTCACCCGCTCGTAGTTGAGCATCTCCGTCATCTGCCGGAAGCCCCGGCCTTCCTCGCCGACGAGATAGCCCGTCGCGCCCTCGTACTCGATCTCGCCCGTGGGCACCGAGAGCGTCCCGAGCTTGTCTTTCAGCCGCCGGACGACGGCGTCGTTAACGCTCCCGTCGGGGAGGGTGTGCGGGACGAGAAACATCGAGAGACCCGCGGTCCCCGCGGGCGCGTCGGGCGTCCGGGCGAGGACGAGCGCCCCCTGTGCGTCCACGTTCGAGCAGAACCACTTCTCGCCGTGGATCTCGTAGGCGTCGGCGTCTCGGGTGCCGCCAGCGCCGTCCGCGCCGTCCGCTCTATCTGCGCGCGGTTCGGCGCGGACCTCGACGGCGCCCACGTCGGAGCCGCCCTGTTTCTCGGTGAGGAACATCGCGCCCTCGGCGTGGTCGTCGTAGTCGGCGCTCGTCAGGCGCTCGAAATAGCGGTCGAGACTCCCGTCGTCGAACTTCTCGAGGACGGCAGCGGCGCCGACGGTCATCGACGCCGGGCAGGCGAAGCCCACGTCGGCGAAACACAGCAGCGCCTGCATCGTCAGCGGGTGGACGAGCCCGACCGGCTCGTCGCGCCCGGGCGGCGCGTGGAAGGCGTCGCGCGTCAGGCGAAACTCCTCGTAGGTGATCCGCTCGGTCTCGAACTGGTCGGGGTGGTACTCCACCCCGTTGACCACCTGCCCGTCGTCGTCGTAGGTGTGTAGCTCGGGACTGTGCCGGTCGACGACGTCCGAGTTGTCCGCGATCGTCTCCCCCACCGCCGCGCCGTACGCCGAGAGCACGCTCTCGGCCCACTCGAACTCCGCGTCGGGGTAGGCTCGCCGGGCCTCGAACCGGAGCGTCGGGTCGTACGTCCAGTAGTTGCAGTGGCGACCCGCCTCCAGGTCGCCGTAGTCGATCGGTGCGCGTGCCATTCTCACGCGCAGTACGACCGGTCCCCAGATAACGCCGTCGGCCGTTCAGGCCGTCGCTCTCGCCAGTCCCGCCGCGATCCGAACGCGATGCGAACGACCCCCACAATTATTCGTGTAGAATTCGAAAGGCGAGTGACAGATGTCCGCGTCACGGGGGGACCGCGACGGTCGGGGCCGACTCGGCTCGGCGTTCCGGCGGATGGCCCGGTGGGCCTGGGAGCGCGACGAGGTCGAGCAGACGGTCACGCGGGAGACGGTCGTCTTTCGACTCCTGCAGTACGGCCTCCTGCTGGGCGTCTCGCTCGCCGCGGGCGGCGTGCTGTGGGCGCTGGGCCGTCGCGACACCGCGGTGACGGTCTGGGTCGTCTGGGTCGCGTTCACCGTCTTCTTCGGGACGATCTCGATCGGGTGGGACGCGCTCACGCTCGTCTCGAAACGCCGGGAGCGAACGCGAGCCGAGCAGGAGGCGCCGGACCGCCGGGAGGCGTCGAAACCGGAGCTCGCGCCCGAGATCAGCGTCGCGCGGGACACCAAGATATCCTTCGCCGTCACCCTCGTCGTGCTCGCCATGATAATCGCGGTCACGCTCGTCGCGCGAGCCCTTCTGTGAGCGGAGCGACCTGCGTCGGTTCAGATTATCTGCGGCCCGAACAGCATCAGTACCAGCCCGGCGATCATCAGGAGGCTGACCGAGGCGGTGACGGCGCTGGTCACCCGTCGGCCGTCCCGGACGGGCAGGCGGGCGACGACAGATTCGGCGCAGGCCCGGAGGATGTGCCCACCGTCGAGCGGGAAAGTGGGTACGAGATTGAACACGCCGAGGTTGAGGTTGATCCAGGCGGTCCAGAACAGCACGTTCGCGAGCGTGAACACGCTCCCGCCCAGGAACGCGAGCGGGCCGTCGACGGTGTAAAAGCCCGTGACCGCGGGGAGGAACCCGCCGAAGTTGTACGCGACGTCGGGCGCGATGACGCTGAAGAAGGGCAAGAGGAGGACGACGTAGATCCGAACGAGGAAGTCGCCGCTGAACAGGCCGCCGAGGGGGCCGCTGTCGCCGCCGAGGTAGCCGAGGAAGTCCCCGGCGGGGTAGGCGTCGATGCCCACGTCGTCGACGACCATCCCGCTGTAGCCGTACTCCGAGCGGACGCCGAGGAAACCGTCGTCGTCGTTCGCCCTGTTGCCCAGCGTGACCTCGTAGGTCTCGCGCTCGCCGTCGACGTAGGCGACGACGGTCACGTTCTGTCCCGGGGTCGTCTCGCTCAGCGCGTCCTGGAACGCCGTCGTGTTCGCGGTCCGGCTGCCGTTTATCTGTGTGATGATCAGCTCGCGGCCCTGCGGTGCGCCGGCCTCGGCGAACGGTTCGCCGTCGAGCACCTCGACGACGTAGGCGCCGACGGGGAACGTCGCGTTCCCGCGGTTGGTCTGGACGGTCGCGACGGTGTTGTTCGCCATCGCCCGGGCGAACTCGCGCTCAGTGTCGACCGCGGTCCCGTTGACGGACTCGATGATCGTGGCGCTGTCGCGGCTGAGCGAGATGCCCTCGACGACCGACGGTATCACCGCCGTTACCAGCACCGACCGGTTGACCGTCACCTGCTCGCCGTTTCTGAGCCCGAGCGTCACCTGCTCGCCGGTGGCGTCGGTGAGCGCGGTCGAGAACTCGGACTCGTTGGCGACGGGCCGACCGTCGACCTCGGTGATCACGTCACCGTATCCCAGGCCCGCCTGCGCGGCGGCCGAGCCGTCGGCCGCGTCGCCGACGGGGACGCCCGCCGCGACCGACAGCGAACCGGCGACCGGGCCGAAAAGCAGGAGAAAGCCCAGAAAGGCGATGAAGAAGTTGTTCGTCACGCCCGCCGCGAACATCCGGGTCTGGCTACCCCGCGAGGAGCGTGAGCGGCTCTCCTCGTCGGGTTCGACGAAGGCACCGACGGGGATAAAGGCAAAGAGGGCCAGTCCCATCGAGTCGATATCGATGTCCTCGACGCGACAGAGCAGGCCGTGGCCGCCCTCGTGGACGACGAGGCCGACGAGCAGGCCGAGGACGATTTCGGGCGTCGCGGCCGGCGGGAGGAAGTCGTTGAAGCCGGGAATTATCAGCGCGTTCTGCGGGTCCTGTACGGGCGTCGCTCGCTCGGGCTGCTGGATGGCCTGATAGCCCGCGCTGAAGATCGCGACGAACATTCCCACCATGACGACGAGACCGACGCCGACCCCCAGATTCCCCCAGGCGCGCCAGAACCGTTTGGGCGCGGCCAGCCGATCGATGAAGGCGCGCCCCCGGCCGGTGTGGAGCGTCGTGATCGGTCCGGAGACGCGGACGTAGTCGGGGAGTTTCCCCCGCGCTCGCAGCGCCATCGCCCCCAGCGTGTAGACGACGATGCCGACGAGCACCCACGTAAGGACGCTTACCATTACCTCACGTCAAGGGCCTGTCCGCCAAGAGGGTTTGGTTCGGGCGGTTCGAGTCCGATGAAATCCGGATCCCGGCGCCGACGGACGCTCGTCCGGTGTCCCCTCTCAGCGCTCGCGCCGCAACCGATCGACGACGAACTCGCGGTCGAGTTTGGCGAGGAAGTGGCCCAGTTGCGGCCCCTCGTCGTCGTCGAAGAAGAGGCGATAGCCGGTCGCGAAGAAGTCGCCGATGTCGATGTCGTGGCGCTTCGCGGTCTCGTAGATCTCGCCCTGCAGGGCCTCGCCGTCGGCGCCTTCTGCGGCGAAGTCGGCGAGGTCGTCGAGCGCCGCAACGGTGTCCCGGTCCGCGTCTACCTCGGGCAGATACGTGCGCGCGACGGTGTAGTTGTACTCGTTGTCGGTCCGGGCGGCCCACTCGCCGGCGAGCGCGACGCGACCGAAGGCGTCCTCGACCGCCCACTCGGGGGCGTCGTCGGAGACGTGTCCCTCCTTGCGCGCCGTCTCGCGGCGGGCGGCCTCGTCGTCGAACATCCCCAGCACCGCCGCGAAGGTGTAGGGCAGGCGGACCCGATCGCGGAAGGGGCCGTCGACGAACTCGCGGCGCCGCTCGCGGCGTTCGAGGTCGTTGGCGTCGAAGTCGGCGGCGGACAGGCCGCCGTCGCCGCCCTCGACGTCGTCGTCCCCGAGCGCCCCCGCGGGTACGTCGGAGAGGTCGATCAGGAACGGATAGACCCGCTCGGCGAGCGCGGTCTCGTCCTCGGTTCCGGACTCGTCGCCGTAGTAGAGGCGCTCGAAGCGGTCGAACTCGTCGACGAGGAGGTCGAGGCGCTCGACGCTGAAGTCGCGAGCCCTGTTGGGGTCCTTCGAGAAGAAATAGCGCAGCACCTCCGGTTCGATCATCTCCAGCACGTCGTGGGCGAGGATGACGTTGCCGGCCGACGAGGAGAACGGGTCGCCGTCGAGGGTGAACCACTCGTAGACCATCGGGACCGGCGGTTCGATGCCGAGGACGTTCTCCGCGATGTCTTTGCCGGAGGGCCAGGAGCCCTCCGCGTGGTCCTTGCCGAACGGCTCGTGGTCGACGCCGAGGACCTGCCACTGGGCGGGCCACTCGAAGCGCCAGGGGAGCTTGCCCTCGCGGAACGTCGCCGTGCCCTCGTGGCCACAGCCCTCGATGGTCCTGTCGCCGGCGTCCATGTCCGTACAGCGGTATTCGACTGTCCGGTCGTCGACGTGGACGGCCGTCACCGTCTCGGTGATCTTCCCGCAGTTCCCGCAGATCGGATTGAACGGGACGTACTCGGCGTCGACCTTGTCCTGGTAGGGCGCGAGTACCTCTCGGGCCTGCTCGCGGTTCGCGAGGACGTGTTCGACCACGTCGTCCATGCGGCCGGACTCGTAGAGTTCCGTGGTCGAGACCACGTCGATGGGGACACCCAGCAGTTCGGCGGACTCCTCGATGAACGTCGAGAAGTGGTCGGCGTAGGAGTCACAGCAGCCGAAGGGGTCCGGAATCGCGGTGTAAGGATGACCGAGGTTGCGCCCGAGCGCGCCGGCGTCGACGTCGCCCAGGTCGACGATGTTGCCGTCGAGGTCGGCGAGCTTGCGGGGGAGCTTCCGCAGCGGGTCGCGGTCGTCGGCGGTGAACACCTGTCGGACTTCCCAGCCGCGGTCGCGCAGGACCTCGGCGACGAAGTAGCCCCGCATTATCTCGTTGACGTTGCCCAGGTGCGGGACGCCCGACGGCGAGATGCCGCCTTTGATCACGACCGGTTCGTCGGGGTCGCGGGCCTCGATCTCGTCGGCCACCTCGTCGGCCCAGAAGACGTAGCGGTCGTCGACGCCGTCGTCGTCGCGGTCGGCGTCGGACCGCGGGTCTGGCGACGACGCGTCGTCTGTCGCGTCGGTGTCTGTGTCACTCATGGGTGGCGAAGACAGTCGAAGCGGTCACTCGTCCCACTCCGCGGGGGCGCCGTTCGCGTCCGCCGGGACGACATCAGTGCCGTCGTGTTCGCCGGTGCGGACCGCGCGTTCGACGCGCTCGGGGTCGTCGCCGTCCAACACGATCGTCCGGATGCCCGAACGCTGGACGATCTTCGCGGCCAGCAGGTCCACGGGCGCGTTGCTCCCGGCGTCCATCTCCATGTCGGCGATGAGCCCGACGAGGTCGCTCGCGGCGAGTTCGTCGTACTTCGTGGCCTCGGGGTCGGCGTCGGGGTCGGCGTCGTAGACGCCGGAAACGCTCGTCGCGTAGACGAGGAGATCGGCGTTGACGTACTCGGCGAAGGCGGCGCTGACGGCATCGGTCGTCTGTCCGGCGACGGTGCCGCCGAGGACCGGGATGTCGCCGCGCTGGATGGCTTCGCGGCCGGTCTCGTAGTCTTCGGGGGGAGCGGGCGCGGCGCGTTCCCCGAGCGCGGCGACGAGCAGGCGCGCGTTGAGTCGCGTGACACCGATGCCGAGCTGGTCGAGTTCGATCTCGTTGGCGCCCAGCTCGCGGGCCGTCGAGATGTACTCGCGCGCCGAGGGACCGCCGCCGACGACCGTGCCGAGCGTGTGGCCGTCGGCGTCGAGCGACTCGACGGCGTCGGCGTAGGCGCGCACCCGGGCCGGATCGAGCCCCGGCACGAGGACGCTCCCGCCGATGGAGATGACTGCTCTCATTGCCACGGCGTACCCGCGAGGCGGTCTTAAGGGTTGTCAAGGGCGGCGAGGGCTCACACGAGCGGACTGCTGTCTCCCTGTCCGTTCCTCCTGTCCGTTCCTCCTGTCCGTTCGATCGTCGCGCGACCCGCACGACGGCCGCACCATCACGACCGGTACAGCGCCACCTTCAACCCGCAATTCCCGCGCGACCCGGGGGGATCCGACGGGCGACCGAGGGCGCGAGCGAGCCCCGACCGGCAGAAGATCCAGCAACAATTGCCGATAGATCGTGAGAAATACGCTCGTTCGAACCTCTCGGATTTCAGAACATCAGTCAGAACGGACATTCTATATAACGAATTAGAAGAGATTATAAAACGTCTAAGCCCCGTTTGAACAGTTTCGAAAGGTCCGGAGAGAGTGATTTTAGGGTGGAGAGACGTGAAACGGCACGAAGTTAGTCGAAGGTTCCTTCCTTTATATTGGGGTACCGGCCAGAGACGGGAGTGAGGTGTCACACATGAGTTCGATGCTCCAGTCCGCCGCCGACGAGCCGACGAAAGAAGAGCGCCTGAAAGCGTACCTGAAACAGAAGGCCGCCGACGGCGAGATGTATTTCAAGAGCAAGTTCATCGCCGACGAGGTCGGCCTCTCGCCCAAGGAGATCGGCGCTCTGATGGTGCAGATCCGCGACTCCGCCGGCGATCTGGAGGTCGAGAAGTGGTCGTACACGAGCGCGACCACGTGGCGCGTCGAATCCGCCTGACTCCGGGAC
>Ga0207813_100884_pt1 | contig 12483 bp, 13 predicted proteins | sample A23E3SouthBayCA_2_FD_187730 | JGI IMG/M metagenome (GOLD analysis project Ga0207813, IMG submission 187730) | Aerobic enrichment media microbial communities from Eden Landing Ponds, California, USA - A23 E3 (4) (SPAdes) | ecosystem: Environmental > Aquatic > Marine > Unclassified | place... | reverse complement strand
GAGTTTGAAGCCCTCGTACTGGATTGTCTTGCGCTCGACCAGCCCCCGGTCCGCACACCGGTCGAGCCGGTAGTCGACATCTTCCGTCGTCAGCCGGGAGAACTCGGTCAACTTCTCGCGGGCGACGTACTCCGAGAACCGCATTCCCTGTTCGACGCCAGAGAGCAGATGGAAGTCCTCGGGTTCCAGCTCCGCCATCACTGAAGCCACGTTCTGGACCATTACGGTTCTCTACTCGATGGACTGGTAAAAGGCCGACGCGTTCGCCGGATAGGGTTGATAAATTAGTGACTGCTATACAAAATAGCTCGTCTCGGTCCCAGTCTGGTTGTTGTATCGGCGGACGACAAGCGTTCTGACCGGAGTCGGCTGGGTGCAAATGGGCTTAGAGGCACTGGTGTTCGGACAGTCTGCCCAAGGCAGTCGCGCCAATATTTGTTATCTGACCGACTTGACCAACTACTGGGTTCCGTGTTTCGTGACCGAAACGGCACTTCGGACGATTGCTCGTCGAATAAGGGGCGATTTAACCCACATAATCACACATTTTCAGCCTGACACTATGCGCCTGCTATCGCTACTGTACTGCCGTTTCTGTAGCTCAAAACGTGGCTGATCGGGCTCGAAACCGGGCGTTGGCTGGTCGCAAACTCCCTTCACACACGATGCAGCTGAAAGAAGCGGTAAGTCGGGCATCCGCTCGAAAATACGTTCCTAATCACGGTGGCAGTATATGTAAGGCGAACGGTGACTGCGTTCGCCGACTGCACGTCCGCTAAGCTACTCTCTACTTTTGATCATCCGAACGCAAGCGTGTCGTGTGAGCAGACGACACAAGGACCAGCTCAGGGACCTGCTTCGCTCGCTTGCGTTCAATCCTCACGACCGTCGGCTCGCGTTTCCGGTGCTGTTTGCCGTCGGTGTCGAACTGTATTTCGTACTGACAATCACACTCGGTTCCGCTCGTCCTCCGATGGCTCCCGACGCTGGTATCTTCCAGCATCTCGGCTGGTATCTGACGCGGGGCGGTCGGCTGTACGTCGACGCATGGGAACCGAAGCTCCCGCTGTCCTACGAGACGACCGGCGCCCTGGCGATGCTGGCCGGCGGCGACATGTACCGGCTCCACCTTCTCAGCGTGGTGCTGATGAGCGGGGCGGTGTGTGGAATCGTCGGGCTCGTCGTGATACTCGTCTACGACATCACCGGCGACGACGTCGCTGCGCCGCTGGCCGGCCTCTCCATGTTCCTGTTACCGGGGTTCGCCGTCCGGCCGGCGTATGGGTTCAAAGCGAAGTACCTCCTCGTCCTCTGTGGCCTCCTGGCGATATACCTGTACACGCGCGGATACCCGGCGCTGAGCGGTGTGGCCGCGGCGGCCAGCGTCGGGTACTGGCAGGCCGCGGCCATCTTTCCGCTCGTCGTGGTCGGGCTGGCCATCCAGCAGCGGGACGTGCGGGCGCTCGAACGCGTCGTCGCCGGCGGCCTCGGTTTCACTGTCGTTATGCTTGCGCCGGTGTTTCTCGTCTGGCACTCGGCCTCGGAGATGGTCGTGCAGGTGTTGCTCGTGCCGCTACAGACCGAGGAACAGGCGTCGGTGCTCGCCCGACTCGTCGCCGGCGTCGTCCACTTCAAGTGGGCGTCGCCGTTCGTGTTGCTCGGCGGCCTCGGTCTCGCGCACACCGCCCGGTGCTGGCTCGCGGGCGACGACAGCGACGTCGGGCACACCGACTGGTGGATCCCGATCGGCGCGGCGTGGTTCGCGTTCCTGATATTCTTCGTCGATTTCGAGACCGGCGGCTACACCGACCTCATCCCGGGGCTCGCGTTCGTCGCAATCGGTGTCGGGATAGTCGCTACGACGCTGCGTGACCGCCGACGGAGGCAGTCGCTCGTCGCGGCTCTCGTGCTGGTCCTCGTCGTGAACGTCGCCGTCCTCGGCAGCGTCGGCCTCGTCTTCACACCCGTGGAGACGCCGGGGCCGGTGCCGATGTCGGACCTCGAAACCACCGACCTCCCGGGGGCCTACGAGGAGAGCGAGTCGGTGCCCGACATCCGGTACATCTACTGGCAACAGATCGAACCATCGACGTGTCACTACCGGCTCTCGGTGATGGAGCTGCGGTGGCTCGACCGCGTCGACTCGACGACGGACAGCCGCTGTCTCGACTTCGGGGCCGCCAGAACCCGGCTCGCAAGCGGCTAGGACTCCGTGGAGTCGTAGTCGGCGAGCGACGTCTGCGTCGTCTCGACCGAGCCCGTGATGACGTAGGGAACGATAATCCGGAAGAACTGGGCGACGAGGACCAGCAGGATCGGGCCCAGGAAGATCCCGTAGAAGCCGAACGCGATCGGCCCGAGGATGTACGCGAACATCAGCAGGCCGACGTGGGTCAGGTCGCCGCTGACGTATGGCCGGATCAAGAAATCCGGGATCGTATCGACGACGACCAGTGTGACCACGAGAAAGAGGGCGACCCAGGCCAGGGCCGCCGTCTGCCCCGTGACGACCGCGGAGACTGCAAGCAGCCCAGCCACGGGCAGGTAGACGATTTTCATCCCGACCACGGGAATGAGGCTTCCGATGCCGGTGAGTGCACCGACGAGTGGTGCAAACGGAATCTGCACTGAGCCGGGAGCGACCAGATTGTACAGCGAGAACACGAAAATTCCAATGACACCCGTCACCAGTGCGTTCAGGATGTTCCCGAAGAGAATGGAAGAGAGTTCGTCGTCGACCGCCGCCGCGTACTTGCTGAGAACGCCCGAGCCGTCGAAGGTGTCGAGGAACCAGCCGACAAGTCGCGGTCCGTCGGTAAGCAGGTAGTACGTTCCAGCGAACATGATGAACACGCGCAGCAGTAGCGACGTGAGTAGACTCACAGATCCGATGAGCGTATCCGAGACACGCCCCAGCCACGACTGGACGGTCGCGTTTCGCAGCAGGTCAAACACCTCAGCCGGCCCCATTGCCAGTACTTCGTTAAGGCCGAGACCGGCGAGCGGTTCCGGTAGCGAACCGCCCTGAAGCTCTTGAAACCGCGAGAGGTACGCCGCGCCCAGCCCCCCCCTCGCCGAAGAAGGCCTGTAGCTCGGGGATAATGAGAACAAGGGTGTAGCCAACCAGAATCACGAACGGCAGCAGAAAGAAGAAAATCGTGGCAGCCGCATGGGCTTGCTTCTGGTAGGGGACGGCCCGCTCCAGGAACGACTCGGGCAGTGGGAGCCGCCCGAGCCGTCGGTAAATCGGTCGGCTGGCGTAGTACAGGAAGACAGTAAACACGAGCGTCGGGAGGAACTGGGACAGGACGAGTCCGACCACGAGGAGGAGTGCCACGCCCGCGAGGGCAAGGAGGACGCGCCGTCCGAGGTCGGTACTGTATTCCATATGTTTTCAATACAACATATGGGTAAAAAATAAAACCACCGGTCGGTCCGATAGGGCCTCGACTGGGCGGAGCAACAACGGGGCGTCGCAGTATCGGCTGCGGTTACAGCCCTTCGAACTGCGTGATCGCGTCCCGCCAGTCCTCGGGAATCGAGCGTGAGGATTCCGTGTCGCGGTCGTACGTGACCACGGTCGTCTCGCCGGTCGCGGCCACGCCGTCGTCGGTCCGGACCTCGTACTCGAAGGGGAAGCTCTTCTCGCCCAGCCGGGGAACCCGAACGGCGACGGCGACGGCGTCGTCGATCCGGACCGGCTTGCTGTAATCGACTTCGAGGTTCGCGATGACGATTCCGACGCCCGACTCGCTGTCCGAGAGCAGCGCTTCGCCGGCGCCGACCACATCGTACAGGTAGTCGATACGGGCCTCCTCGAAGTAGGTCGCGTACGTCGCGTTGTTGACGTGGCCGTACGTGTCGATGTCCGCGTATCGGACCTCGACTTCGGTTGTGTACTCGAAGCTCATGCTAGCAACTCCGCGTGTTTCTGTTTGAGCTTCTCGATTTTCGGCGGGATAGTCAGCCGGCAGTAACTCTGGTTCGGGTTCTTTTCGAAGTAATCCTGATGGTATTCCTCGGCCGGATAGAACGTCTCCAGTGGCTCGACTTCGGTGACGATGTCGCTGTCGTAGCCCGGCGCTATCTCTTCGATGAAGGCCTCGACGGTCTCACGCTGCGTCTCGTCGTGGTAGAACACGGCCGAGCGGTACTGCGTACCGACGTCGTTGCCTTCCCGGTCTTTCGTCGTCGGAGTATGCGTCGTGAAATGGACCGCGAGCAGGTCCTCGTAGCTCACTTCGTCGGGATCGTAGGTAAGCTGGACGCACTCGGCGTGGCCCGTCTCCTCGCGGCAGACCGCCTCGTAGCTGGGGTCGGCGACGTGGCCGCCGGCGTAGCCCGAAACCACATCGGTCACCCCATCGACCTGCTTGAACACCGATTCCGTACACCAGAAACAGCCGCCCGCGAACGTCGCTTGTTCGGTCATCACCGGACATACGTGCCCGGCGTACAAAACTCACTGGCCGCGTTCGTCTCAGACAGGTGTCGGCCTACCGGTCGACCTCGCCCATGATGGTGTCCAGACTGCCTATCGTCGCCACGAGATCCGGGACGTACTCGCCGCGGGCCATCTCGGAAAGCGCCTGGACGTGCGAGAAGGAGGGACCGCGGATCTTGAACCGGGCCGGTGTCTCCGTCCCGTCCGAGCGGATGTAGATGCCGAGTTCGCCCTTGGCGGCCTCGACGGCGCGGTAGATCTCGGCGTCGGGATCGGGCCGGAGCGTGCGGGGGACGTTCGCCTGTATCTCGCGGTCGTCCTCGGGCCAGTCCTCCAGCAGATCGACGCACTGCCCGATAATCTTCGCGGACTCCTCTACTTCGCGCAGGCGCACGAGCAGGCGCGAGAAGTTGTCGCCGCCTTCCTCGGTGACGACCGACCAGTCGAGTTCGTCGTAGTAGCCGTAGGGGTCGTCCCGCCGGAGGTCGTAGTCGACGCCGGAGGCCCGCGCGACCGGGCCGGTACAGCCGTAGTCCCTCGCGGTCTCGGCCGAGAGGTGGCCCGTGTCAATCGTCCGGAGCTGGAGAATCTCGTTGCCGGTGAGCATGTCGTGGTACTCCCCGAGCTTGTGGGGTAGGTCGTCGAGGAACGCACGTATCTTCTCGAAGAACGCCTCGCGGGGCTCGGGCAGGTCCCAGGCGACGCCGCCCAGCCGCAGGTAGTTGAACATCAGTCGCTGGCCGGTGAGGTCTTCGAGGATATCCTGGACGAGTTCGCGGTCCCGGACCCCCCATTGGAAGGTGGCGGTGAACTCGCCGACCACGTCCAGCGCGTAGGTGGCGACCGCGAGCATGTGCGAGAGGATACGCGACAGTTCACCGCCCATCGTCCGGATGACCTGTGCGTACTCGGGGACCTCGATGTCGGCGAGGTCCTCGGCCGCGCGGGCGTACGCCCACTCGTTCAGCAGTCCGGCCCCGCCCCAGTCCCAGCGGTCCGGGTAGGGCATGATCTGGTGGCGGTAGGTCCCCTGCTGGCACATCTGTTCCTCACAGCGATGGATGTAGCCGATGTCGGGGTCGACGGTCGCCACCTGCTCACCGTCGAGTTGGGCGTTCAGGTGGAGAACGCCGTGAGTCGAGGGATGGTGTGGCCCCATGTTGAGGTGCATCGTCTCCGGCCCCTCGCGGCGGTCTTCGAGCAATCGCTCGTGCTCGCGGAAGGAGACGATCTGTGGCTGGTCCTGATTGTAGTCCCGGCTCAGCGGGTGGCCCTGCCAGGTCTCGGGCAGGAGAATGCGCCGGAGGTCGGGGTGGTCCTCGTACTCGATGCCGACCAGGTCGTAGGCCTCCCGCTCGTGCCACGCCGCCGTCGGGTATACGGGCGCGGCCGACTCGCTGGTCGGCGACTCCCTGGGTGTCGGAACGACGACCGAGAGCTCCTGTGTGGGGTCGCCGTAGCGCCGCAGGTGATAGATCGTTTCGAACCGGTCGGCGTACTCCTGGGCCGTGACACAGGCACAGTGGTCCAGCCCGGCCTCGCTCCGGAGCGTCGAGAGGGCGGTCTGGACCTCGTCGGCACGGATGACGACGGCCGGGGCGTTCTCGTGGCGTTCGGTGGAGAGGACGTGGTCGGCAATCGGCTCGATAAGCGGATGGGTGTCGTCGGTGCGGTGGACTGTCTCGGCCATTTCCGTGGCCGCGTGTTCGCCGTCCGGGTGCCTCGGCCTGTCCCCTCACGGCCGAGGTTATTTTAAATACCCACTGGAATCTGCCCGGTATGAAATACGTCACGCTCTCGCTGTGGATGGGTCCCGAGATACGCCACCCTATGCACCAGTTCGTGATGGATCACGACGGCTACGAGGCGAGCTATCTCCTCCGGTGGAACGACATGGGTGCCGCGGTTCAGACCCTCCTCTTTCACGTCGACGGCTGGCCGGTCGAACCGTACCGGGCGGCCCTGGAACACGCCCCGAGGGTCACGGAGTACGCCCTCTCTCCCTGCCCTGACGACTCGTTTTACCTGTACGTGTGTGGCCGACCGACGGACTCCGATACGGATCTCATTGACGCGTTCACGCAGGCCGGTCTGGTCATCGTCTCGCCGGTCGCCTACCGCGACGACGGAACGGTCGGCCTCACGCTGGTCGGGCCGGGCGGGACGGTCCAAGAGGCCGTCGAGACGGCCCCAGACAGCGTCTCAGTCGACGTACGGGAAGTCGGCGAGTACGACAGCCGACGACTCGACACCGGGGCCGCGCTCACCGACCGCCAGTTCGAGGCCGTCGCCGCGGCCGTCGACTGTGGCTACTACGGCGACCCCCGCGAGGGCAGTGTCGACGACGTCGCCGACGTACTCGGCTGTGCGCCCGGAACCGCCGCCCAGCACCTCCGGAAGGCCGAGGCCCGCGTGATGGCTGACTTGCTTGACCAGCACGACGCATCAGTGGCGTAGTCCGGGCCCACCGGGAATCGGCGGCGCGGCTGACTACCACGTGGCTTCCCGAAAAACTATAAACGCCGGAACAGTGTCATCCAACGCTGGATTGAGAACACACCACAGGGCCGCCGTGGCCTGACCCAGGACGACACTGACAATGAACACAGTAACTCTCGACGACGTACCGGTCGAACGGAACCCGATGCAGGTACACGACATCCGCAAGCCCGTCTCCCGCGAACTCGGGACCGAGCATTTCGCGGCGAACTACTTCGAACTTGAACCCGGGGATTCCTTCTCGGGGGCCCTCCACCGCCACCACGACCAGGAAGAGGTGTTCTACATCGAGCAGGGACAGACCACCTTCGAGGTCGGCCTCGACCGCGAGGAGGTCGACGTATCGAGCGGCGAACTGATCCGCTTCGAACCCGGCGAGTTCCAGCAGGGCTACAACTCCGGCGACGAGCGCGTCGTCGGCTGGGCCTTCGGCGCGCCCGGCGCGACCCACGACTGGGACGACCTGGAATCGAGAGCGCACTGCCCGGAGTGCGGCGCGGAGACGACCCAGAGCGTCGCCATCGCCGACGGGCGGTTCGAACTCACCTGTACCGACTGCGGAAACGTTCAGGGCTAGCCGTTAATTTCGTCGTTTTTGACAGTACAAAAGCGAACATGAACAGCCAGAAAGCCCCCGAGGCGCTTTCATTCCCCCCGTAGCCGGTTGGACAAACAGCCCTGGGTGGGACTGAAAGGGGCGTCGTCGGCGTGGTCCGAGGGAGCAAAGCTCCCTCGTCATCACGAAAGAGCGCGGGGCGCTCTTTCGAACGACTGTGCGCCGACTGCTCGGGAGACCTGCGGTCTCCCGGCCGGGGCTTTCTGGCTGTTCGAGGATGTCGGAGGTGTATCACCGACCCCCACTGCTGCTAGCCCGCAATTCATATCGCATCGCGTCACGAAGCCCGGGTATGTCACTGGCCGATCTGGAGTGGCGCGTCATCGGTGAGGAAACACGACCCGGACCGATGACCATGGCGCTGGAAGCGGCCGCCGCCGAAACCGTCGCCGCGGGCGGCCCGGCAACAGTGCGGGTGTACACCTGGCCCGATACGCTGTCGCTGGGCTACGGACAGGACCCCGACACGATCGACTGGGCGTTCTGCGAGCGCGAGGATATTGGGGTGACGCGGCGGCCCACCGGCGGCGGCGCCATCTACCACGACAGCGTGGCTGATATCTCGTATGGCATCATCGCGCCGGCCGACGCCGTGCCGGGCGACCTGATGGCGTGTTACGAGCAGTTCTGCGAGCCGGTGCTTGCGGCGTTCGAGCGCATGGGCGTCGACGCCGCCTTCGCCGACGACGAGCGGGCGGCGGTCCACCAGCCGGCCTGTTACCTGCGACAGCTCCATCCGGCCCACGACATCGTCGGCCCGGACGGCCGGAAACTCAGCGGGAACGCACAGTACCGCCAGAAAGACGCCGTCATCCAGCACGGCTCCCTGTCCGTCTCGCTGCGTCCCGACCGCCACTGCGGCTGTTTCACCGCCGACCCCGACCCGGAGGGGTTCGCCGAACGCGTCGGAGCGATAGACGAGTACGCCGATATCGACCGCGCCGAGGCCGTCGAGACGCTCCGCTCGACGCTGGCCGAGTGGGTCGACGCGACGCCGGGGTCGTGGTCGGAGGCGGAACTGGCCCGCGCACGCGAGCATGCAGATGAGAAGTACGCCGCCGAGGAGTGGGTCCGGCGGTCGCCCTGATGGTGTCTCAGTCACCGCTACACGCCAGGATATGTCAGCGTCTCTGGCAGTCCGTTACTCCGCGCACACGGCTATCGGTGGCCCGTCCGGCGTGTCGATATCCCGCTCTTCGAACGCTGCGAGTGTCCGCTCGGTCACATCGGATGAGAAAGCGAACTCGTCACGCAGGTCAGCGACGTAGGCCTTTCCGCGGATCGTCCGGTAGTACGTGCCATCCTCGACGCGAACGACGGCGGGATGGTCGTCGTCGACGTAGACGTACCGTGACGTGACCAGTGCGTCCTGCATGATATCGGTCGCGCGGTCGATGTCGGCGCTGGCCGCTACTGCCACGTCGACGACCACCAGCATTTCCGGCTGACCGTCGTTGGCGTTCGCGACGTTGGCTGTGAACAGCGAAGCGTTCGGGACCCGGACTGCGGTATCATCTGGCGTCCGGAGCGTCGTCGCCCGGAGGCCGATACCGGTCACCTCACCGTAGTGGTCGCCGATAGTGACCTTGTCGCCGACCTGATACGGTCGTTCCGTGACGAGGACGAGCCCGCCGATGACGCCGGCAAAGAGGTCTTTGAGTCCGAAGCCCAGCGCCGCGCCGAGCAGACCGGATGCGGCGACCAACTGCGTCGTCGACAGCCTGAGCAACGGGTCCAACACGAGGTAGACGGCGGTCCCGTAGATGCAAAACGCCGTGATGGGGATGAACATCTTGATCGTAATCCGGCGTTTCGGGCTCTGCTCGGCCACTGCCGACAGGGCGAACGCGGTCAGCCGGGCGAGGACGTACGCGCTAACGAGGACGGCGACAGCGCTGCCGAGGACGACCGGATCCAGTTGTAGCCCCTCGACCCCGCTTTGCAGGAGCATCATAGAATGCGCCCTCGGTCTGTTGCATCAACCGCCGTCGGTACCGCAGTCGGTTCGAGCGTCACGGTCGCCTTCTCGACGGTCACGAGCCCGTCTCGGCGGAACTGCGCGAGCAGGCGGTCGACCCCGCCGCCGAGCACCGCGTCGAGTTCCGCCCGCTCGACGCGCTCCTTCGAGAGAATGATTCGCAGACAGAACGCGGCCTCGCGGTCGAGGTCGCTGCTGGCCTCCGGTGGGGCGATATCGCTCGGCCGAACCGCCGCCCCGGATTGCCCTTCCCAGAGCGCCGTGGCGACACCGACGTTGCCCTCCGCTGTCGCGGCCAGTCGCTCGAACACCACGTCCTGTGGGTCGGCGCTGTCAGGGTCACTCCCGTCGCTGGTCGGGACTGGGAGGGGAATCGAGACGGTCCAGTCGCCCCACCCTACGGGGTATCGCCGGACTGTCACCAGTCTGTCGCTACCGGGGTCATCAGTGAGAAAGGACGGCATCTGGCCGTATCGCCCGAGAATGAGTTCGGCGATAGCTGCTGTCGCAACTGGGCCGACTGCGACGCGGGTCGGGACCGCTCGCTTGACCGCCCGAACTGCGGTGAGATACGTCCACGCGTAGCAGTTCCAGCCGGTCACGACCGGTCCCTCGGCCGCCGCGACTGCATCGAGGAATAGTTCGAGGGCGTCGAAGCCGCCGACGGCCCGCCGGTAGAGGTGCTGGCAGCCACCGACGACGACAGGACCATCACCCAGGGCTCGGCGGGCTGTCTCGATTCCGTCGCCGGGACCGAGTTCGACCTGTGCGGCATCGAGACGCTCGGCAGCAGTGTCGAGAACGCGGTGTCGGCCGCTGTACGGCTGGCCAACGACAGCTAGCGGGCCGGGGTCGTCTCCGGTCAGCACCGCTTCGAAGGCGTCGTGGTCGTCGCCGAGCAGCGCGCCCGGGTCAACGCCGTCCTCGGGGCGCTGTTTCGCATCCGACCGGGATTCTGTCATGAGCTTGCGCCTCTGTGCATGCGGTGTGTCTTGGGTTGAAATGACATATTACCTGTGCCCGGGTCGGTGGATAGAGCCGTTCGGGCCGTCAGCGCTTTCTCGGATAGAGGGCAAGATGCGACCAGCGGATCTGAGAATACAGCAATTCACTCCTGTGTACCCTTCCCTGATGTTGTCGTGCATCTACGCGCATGATCACCCGCTTTGATACGTTCACAGCCGGAACCTGCGTTTCTGATGGAATCAGGTAACCACGGGCGTACTGACCGGTCGTTTCAGCCACTCCCACAAACGAATCCATTGTATTCACAACGGCCAGTATGACTCCTTTTGTAGCCGTTTCCGCTCCCCAACTCCGCGCTCAGAGGGTTTCCTCAACGAATTGAGAGACGATGCGGTCCTCAGCAGTTCGGAGTTGATACTGCACGGTCGAGCGCGGCTCGTCCAGTATCGATGCGAGGTCCTTGACCGAGACTTCCCGCGGCCGTTCGTAGTAGCCGTGGGTCACGGCGGCCTCGAGCACCCGCCACTGCTGGGGCGAGAAGTTCGTCGCGACCCGTTCGGTGGCCTTCCAGTTTCCGGCACTGGTGATGTGAGACACCGAGAGTGTGACGCCGTCGCGGAGGCTCGATTCGATTCTGTCGTACACCTCGCCGATGGGGGCTGTCCCGGGATAGAGCACGCGCCAGCGGTACTCGTCGCCCGTTCGCCGGGATTCGAAGATAGTGCCTTCACGGACGTGTCGGTGCAGGAAACTGGGTAGCGACTGACAGCCGCTGATCTCACGACGCAACGTGTACACCGTCCGCGACGTCTCCGTGCGGTCCAGCACGTGGTACGTCCGCGTCGTCTCACAGCTCACGACGTCGAAACACTCGTTACAGCGATCTTCGTCCAGGAAGACCTCGTCGAACGCACTCAGGGCCTCGGGCGTCCCCTTCGCGTGGTCCAGCCGCCACATATGGTCGTCACCGACGAAGATGGCAGAGGACCACACAGAGAGGCTTTCGTACTGCCGGAACACGTCCATCAGGCTATCGGCACCTGCGTCGAACTGCAAGACGAACTCGAACTCGCGTGTTTCATTTACTGCGGCCTGTGTTTCGGGCATTTGGCTATTACTAATCTGGAAGGCTCGCTATAAGTCGGTTACTGGCCCACCGAGTTCACTCCAATTTCTCTAGTTGGCTCTTGATTAAGTTACAGTAGTCGATTGAATGTGGGCCGCACGTCCCTAACGACGACTCTACGGAAGCGGACCAGAGGACAGTTCTGACAACAGACCTACGTCACCGTTTTGTGGCAACCCGGCCAAGCAGTGGCATGGTCTCGTCCCCCGCTGATGACGGCCCTGCCGACACCTCCGCCGACCCTCGGGCGACCGACGACAGCGTCGCACAGCTTTCCGAGGAGGAACTGTACGCGATCGTCCGTGTTGCGGCCGAGGACGCGGTGCTCGGCGCGTTTGGGACGCTCATGCTGGTCGGCATCGGCGTCGTGTTGGTCGCTTCGAGCGCGCCGATGCTGTTTTCACTGTCACCGCTCCCGATAGTGTTCGGCGCCCTCCTTGCCGGGTTCGGCGCATACCTGATCCTGTCGAGCCTCCGCATCATCCCGTCCGCTCGCGAGTGGGTCTAACTCCGGAACCTCTTTTGTCGGGCATCACCCACCGGTGTGCATGGTACGAGTCGGGGCACACACCTCTATCGCCGGCGGCGTCTACAACGCCGTCGAGGAACAGGTCGAATACAGCGGTAACTGCGGGCAGATCTTCTCTCACTCGCCGCAGGTCTGGCAGGACCCGAACATCGACGACGACGAAGCCGAGCAGTTCCGCGACCTCGCAGCCGACCACGGCGTCGGCCCGTGGGTCATCCACTCGTCGTATCTGGTGAACCTCTGTACGCCCAAAGACGACCTCCGCGAGAAGTCCCTCGATTCGATGCAGAAGGAGGTCGACGCCGCCGCGAAGCTGGGCATCGAG
>Ga0207813_100877_pt1 | contig 12591 bp, 16 predicted proteins | sample A23E3SouthBayCA_2_FD_187730 | JGI IMG/M metagenome (GOLD analysis project Ga0207813, IMG submission 187730) | Aerobic enrichment media microbial communities from Eden Landing Ponds, California, USA - A23 E3 (4) (SPAdes) | ecosystem: Environmental > Aquatic > Marine > Unclassified | place... | reverse complement strand
CGCAGCACGTCCGTGCGCGGACCGCCGCCGATGGGGAGGTAGACGTCGGAGACGACGAGCACGAGCGCCGCCGCCGCGGCGGACGCGGCGGTCGCCGCGACCGCGCCCTCGACGACGAACACGAGCACGGACTGGAGGACGAACCAGACGGCGACCGCGAGCGCGATAGCCCCGGCGAGCGCCGCCGCGGCGCGCCCGAGCCGCGAGAGGAACGACGACATACCCGCAACTGGCGGCGGCGCGTGCTTAGGGGTGTCGCTCGACGGCGACGCGACCGTCGCCCGTCGAGAGTTGGAAGCCGGCGTCGCGGAGCCAGCGAGCGGCGCGGCCATCGCTGTGCAGGAGGAGTTCGGCGAGGTCGCCGGGTTCGTCGATGTCGGTGGCGAGCCGATGGGAGTCGAGTTCGCGGAGGGTTGCGCCGACCTCGTGCGCGCGCCGGCGGTGGTCGCGGCAGGACGCGCCGTGGTAGTCGACGCGGAAGTCCGGATGACGGACGACGAGCGCGTTCGTCCCGCCGCCGCGCCCGGGCGCGATGACGACATCGCCGGACGCCGTGAACAGTCGAGAGAGTGCGCGCGGCGTCGCGAGCGCGAGGTCAGCCATCACCACCGCCGTCGGCTCCCCGGTGAGCGCGGCGTTCACGGCCGCGGAGAGCGAGCGGTCGTCCACCGTCACCGACACGCCTACATCGACTGGTTCGGTGGCAAGGAGTTCGGGACGACCGCCGGCCGCGCGTACCGCGTCAAGCACGTCCTCGCGGAGGCGCGCGGCGAGCGCGCGTCGCTCCTCGCTATCGAGGACTGGGGCGAGGCGAGAACAGGGAGTTCGGCCGTCGAACGGAACGAGGACGCGCACTACGCGAGCTTGTCCTGCGAGCCCTGGTTCCGCCGGTAGAGAATGTAGCCACCCGCGGCGAGCAGGACGACGACGAGCGCCGCCGCGCCGTACATGATGTACTGCGTCGTCTGCTCGGACGACTCAGCCGCTTCCAAGCTGGACTCGGCGTTCTCCTCGGCCTGCTCGGCGAGGTCGACCGCGTTCGGGAAGTTCGCGCTGTTGTACGCAGAGATGGCGTTGTCGAGCGTCGCCTGCGCCTCGGAGACGTCGACGTTCTCCGACTGCGCTTCCTGAATTGCGGCCTGCGCGTCGGTGATAGCCGAGCGCGCCTCGTTCGACTCCTGCGTGTACGGCCGCGTCACGTACTCGTCGATGGTCGTGCTGGAGCCGCCCTGCTGGGCCTGGGTGAACGAAGCGACCGTGTACTGCTGGGGCGGGTCGAAACTCCAGAGCGAGTCCGACACTTCGGTCACGGTCGCCTGCAGGCGGACGGTCGCGCGGACCGCGCCGTCACTCGCGGCGAGCGCGTGTTCGAACGACTGGCCCGTGTACGTCTCCTGGTCTATCTGCTGGCCGGTGTTGTCGTACGTCGTCACCGTCCACGTCACCTCGGAGAGGTCGGTCTCCCCGGTGAGCGTCCACTCGTTGTACTCCGTGAACAAGTCGGTGAGTTCGTACGTCTGATCGACGGTCGTCCCGACCTCCGCGTTCTCCGGCGCGCTCCCGTCTATCGACGGCACAGCGGCCGCCGCAGGTGCGACTGCCGCGACGAGAAGTACGAGACCGAGGACGGCGACGAACGCTCTAGAAGAGCGATTCGAGTTCATCGTCGTCGTCTTCGACGAGGTTCTGCAAGTTTTCTTCGCTCTCGTCACGGATCTCGTCGATGTTCTCCTGCGCCTCGATGGCGACCTGCTGGAGCTCCTTGATGCGGGGGACGTTCGTCACGCCCGAGAGCAGGACGACCGCCGCGACGCTTCCCGAGTCCGGCACGGGGTAGTCGCCGCCGCGGACTTCCATCGAACCGGTCTGCTCCTCGAGCCACTTCCGCCCGCGCTCGATGCCTTTCCGGTTGAGGAAGGCGGGCGGACCGGCGGTGACGAGGAGCGCGCGCTCCGCACCGTCAATCTCGCAGGGGAGCGTGAGGCGGCCGAGCGCCGCTTTCCGCACGAGGCTCGTGATGCGGTTCGTCGTGTTCGCCGAGTCCTCGGGCTGACTGTTCGAGCCACCGGTGAACTTGGAGAGCAGGCCGCCGCCGGAGCTCCCGGAGTTCTCGACGGTCTCGGAGGCGTACCCGACGGTGGAGACGCCGCCGCCCGCGAGCGTGTTGATAATCTCGGAGGAGTCCACGACGGACTCCGCGACCTCGCCGCCCTGGTCGACTTCGCCCGCGCCGAACAGGACGCCGAAGCGCTTGACAATCTCGTCGTTAATCTCGTCGTACCCACCTTGTACGGACTCGCCGGTCTTCCGCCAGGCGTCGTTGTCGAACACGAGGAGGTTGTCCACCTCGCGCACGAACGTCTGGAAGCTACGCGCGGCGTTGAGCGTGTAGATACCGCCCTCGTCGCCGCCCGGCAGGATGCCGAGGCCGTAGACGGGTTCGGTGTAGATGCGCTTGATGTGCTTCGCGAGCACGGGCGCACCGCCGCTCCCCGTGCCGCCGCCGAGACCGGCGATGACGAGGAAGGCGTCCACTTCGTGGACGGGGATGCTGTCGATCGCTCCCTGGACTTCGTCGATGTCCTCCTCCGCGATTTCCGCGCCGAGTTCGTTGTCCGCGCCGACGCCGTGACCTTTCACGCGGGACTGCCCAATGAGGACGCGATTCTCTTCCGGAACGTGGTCGAGCCCCATCAGGTCGGCTTTCGCGGTGTTGACGGCAACAGCGGCCCGAACGATGTTGGAGCCGTGTTTGTCGTCGTACTCGAGGAACTTGTCGAGTACTTTCCCACCGGCTTGGCCGAACCCGATCATTGCGAGTTTCATGGTGGCTACCTTTGCCAATAAGAGAGCAAAGGCCGAGATAAGCCTTTTGATGGGGTAAACGATACTAACGGCCTCAAACAGCCGATTTCGGCCGCCTCAACGGGTTTAAACGTGACGTTTACGCGGGTTAGGCGCCGAGGCGTTCGCCGAGCGAGCGCGCGAGGAAGTACGCGCTACAGAGTCCGCACGCCGCTGCGAACAGACCGACCGTGACGGCGAACGCGACCGGGAGGGCGAACCCGGCGGCGGGCGCGCCGACGAGGAACGCGTAGAGGACGGCGGTGCTGACGCCGAACGCGACGCCGCGGCGTTCGTGGGGCCTCACGCGACGTCGAGGTAGTCCGCGAACGTCCGGAGGTCGTCCTCGGAGACGCCGAACGCGCCCACGTCGTTCTCGGAGACGGTGTTGTCGAACCGCAGCGAGCGGTACTGGTCCGACCCCATCGGCGCGCCCGGCACCACGTCCGCGACCGACAGCCCGATTTTCGCGAGCGCCATCGGAATCGGGAGGACGCTCGTGGATTTGCCGTCCGCGCGGTAGACGAGGCGGGTGACATCGGCGAGCGTGAGTTGCTCGGGGCCGCCGAGTTCGTACGTCTCGCCGTCGTGCTCATCGCCGAGCGCGTCCGCGAGCATCGGCACGAGGTCGTCCACCCAGATGGGCTGGAATCGCGTCTTCCCGCCGCCCGGGAGGCCCGTGACGTACGGCGTCGTGAGGAGTTTCGTGAACGAGACGAACTCGCCGCCCTCGCCGAACACCACCGACGGCCGGATGATGGTGTAGTCGAGGGCGGAGTCGTGGACGGCGTCCTCCGCGAGGCCCTTCGCGCGGATGTAGGCGGTCGGGCCGGTGGGGTCCGCGCCGAGCGCGCTCATCTGCACGAGTTTGTCCACGTCGTGTTCTTCGGCCGCCTCGATGACGTTCTGTGTGCCGCCGTAGTGGACTTCGAGGTGGCGTTCGTCGCCGCCGGACGGCTTGAACAGCGGGCTGAGCGCGACGAGGTTCACGACCGCGTCGACGCCGTCGAACGCGCCACGGATGGAGTCGAGCGCCGTCACGTCACCGACGTAGGTGTCGACGCCGTCGGGTACCTCGCCCTCGGGAGAGCGCGAAAGCGCCGTCACGTCGTGTCCGCGCTCCGCGAGTTCGGCGCAGAGTCGCGTTCCGATGAACCCCGTTCCGCCCGTGACGAGTACGTGCATACGAGGAGTGAGAACGGCCATCGCCCTAAATGGTGCGCCCGTCCCGGAAGCCGTTTAGGCCTCCCCTACGCAGTAGCGGTGAATGCTCATCACGCTGGAGGGAATCGACGGTAGCGGGAAGACGACGGTCTGGGAGGCCCTCCGCGCCGACCGCGAGGACGCCGTGTTCACGCGCGAACCGACGGACTCCTGGTACGGCGACGCCGTCCAGCGGTCCATCGGCGACGACGACGCGGACGCGGTCGCGGAGGCCTTCCTCTACACCGCCGACCACGCCGCCCACCTCTCCCGGGTCGTGCGGCCCGCGCTCGACGACGGCGACCTCGTGATTTCGGACCGGTACTCGGACTCCCGGTACGCGTATCAGGGCGTCGCGCTGGACGGCCGCGTCCCGCGACCGATGGAGTACCTGCGGGGGATTCACTCGCCGTGGACGCGCGAACCCGACCTGACGTTGTACTTCGACGTGGACCCGGAGACGGGCGCGGCGCGAGCGGGTGCGACGAACAAGTTCGAGCAGGTGGAGTTCCTCTCCCGGGTGCGGGAGAACTACGAGACGCTCATCGACTGGGAGCCGGAGCGGTTCGTCCGCATCGACGCGACGCGACCGCCGGAGGACGTGCTGGACGACGTGGAAGCCGCGCTCGCCGACGCCGTCTAGGCGGACATCGAGACGTACGTCTTCGTGTCCGCCACGCCCTCCAAGCCCTGAATGTCCGTGGACGCCGTGTTGAGAACGTCCCCGACCGCGTCCCCGTCTGCTTCGACGATGACGTCGTATTCGCCGGCGACGACGTGCGCGTCCACGACGAATTCGAGGGCGAGGATGGCGTCGCGGGCGTCGGCGGACGACCCGGTGGTCGTCTTCACCATGATGAAGGCGTGTACCATACGTTCGGGTTCGCCGGGAGTCCGCAAAAAGCTTGCCGCGTGTTCACAAACCTATATGGGTCGGGGCAGCCTATCTCGCGGTATGCGCTTCGTCATCATCGGTGCCGGACGCGTCGGATTCCGTACGGCGCGCGTCATCGCGAACGAGGGCCACGACGTCGCCCTCATCGAGAACAACCACGACAAGGTCGAGAAAGCGCGCGCCGAGGGGTTCGAGGTCATCGAGGGTGACGGCGCGAGCGAGGACGTGCTGATGAACGCCGACCTCGACGCGACGGACGCGGTCGGCGCGCTCACCGGCGACCTGAACGTGAACTTCGCGGCGTGCATGGTCGCGAACGCCCACGGCTGTCGGACCGTCCTCCGCATCGACGAGGACTACCGGGAGAACATCTACCGGAAGTACGCGGACGAGGTGGACGAAATCGTCTACCCCGAACGCCTCGGCGCGATCGGCGCGAAGAACGCGCTGCTCGGCGGGAACGTCACCGCCATCGCGGACCTCGCGGAGAACCTTCAGGTCGTGCAGTTCACCGTGACCGAGGACGCGCCGATGGAGGGATACACCGTGACCGAACTCGAACTCCCCTCACGGAGCCGCCTCCTCGGGTTCGGGAAGAAGGAGGGTGCGCTCGGCCTCCCGCTGCCGGACGACACCCTGGAGGTCGGCGACCGCATCGCCGTGCTCGCGGAGTTCGGCGCGCTGGACGACGTGCGACAGATATTGGTCGGCGAAGAGGCGTCCCGGGCGTCGGAGGTGAACTGAGATGGTGGTCGCGTACGTCCTCATCAAGGCGAACTCGGGCGAGGCGGACCGCATCCTCGGCGAGATAGCCGACCTCGACGGCGTCGTGGACGCGCACATCGTCGCGGGCGACGTGGACTTCATCGCGAAACTCGACGTGGAGTCGCCCGCGAACGTGAAGGACGTGAGCGCGAACGGCATCCAGCGCATCCGCGGCGTGGAGAGCACCGAGACCTACCTCTCGATGGAGTAACGGGAGTACGTTTTTGCGGTCGGCGAGCGTATTTCGGGGTATGAACGACGACAGCAAGCCGTGGCTGCTCGGCCGGCTGGCGCTCGGTCTCGGACTGGCGCTGCAAGCGAGCGAGGACTTCCGCGACCCCGAGGACCACGTGGAGTACGCGGAGTCCGCGGGCGTCCCGTTCCCGTCGGTTCTCGCGCCGCTCGCGTCCGGCGTGATGGTGGCCGCGGGGCTCGGTATCGCGCTCTGGCGGCTGCCGCGGCTCGCGACGACGGCGGCGGCGGGGTTCCTCGTGACGGTGACGGCGACGATGCACGACTTCTGGAACGAGGAAGGGGATGCGAGCGGCGAGCGCCTCGCGTTCTTCGGGAACCTCGCGATGCTCGGCGGCGTCCTGATTGCGCTCCGGCGGGCGTTCGACTAGACGAGGAAGCGCAGCGTCCAGAGCGCGAGCATTCCGGCGAGGATGGTGGCGAACATGTTCTCGGTGTACCACGCGACGAGCGCCGCGGCGATGCCCGCTCCGAGTTGGTCGGGGGCGACGTGGAGGACGCCGTCGTAGCTGACGAACTCGGGGACGACGAGCGCGGCGAACACGGCGGGCGGGACGAACGCGAGCGCGCGCTCCAGGCGTGGCGGGAGGTCGCCGGTGCGGCCGACGAGGTAGATGAAGGAGTACCTGATGAGGAAGGTCGCGATGCCGATGACGAGCACGAGCGCCCAGAGCGTGGTGTCGTTCACGCGTCCCCACCCCCGATGGTGAGCGCGGCGGTGACGCCGAGCACCGCGCCGAGGAGCAAGCCGAGGTTGAGCGGGAGGCCGGCGCCGAGCGCGGCGACGCCGCCGCCGACGGCCGCGGCGAGCGTGCTCGGGCGGTCCTTCATCGCGGGGACGAGGAGCGCGAGGAAGACGAGCGGAACGGCGAACGTCACGCCCCACTCGTCGGGGATGCCCGCGCCCGCGAGCAGGCCCGCGACGGTCGCTATCTGCCAGACGATCCAGAGCGGGAGGGCGACGCCGAGGTAGTAGCCGCGGGGGTCGCTCGGCGGGTCGTCGCCGTAGTGGCTGATGGAGAGCGCGTACGCCTGGTCGGTGAGGAGGTAGGCGATACCGGCGCGCCAGCGCTCCGCGAGCGCGTCGAAGTAGCTCGCGATGGACGCGGAGTACATCATCATCCGGAGGTTGATGACGACCGCGGTGAGCACGACGACCGCGACTGGGGAGCCCGCGTCGACGAGTTCGATGGTCGCGAGCTGGCTCGCGCCCGCGAACACGAACACGGACAGTCCGACCGCTTGCGCGAGGCTGAACCCCGCGTTTCCGGCGGCGACCCCGACGACCAGCCCGAACCCGCCGATGGCGGGGACGAGGGGGAGGACGGCGCGCGCGCCGCGCCGGAACTCGGTCGTGTCGGGAACGTTCATACCGGGTGGTTCGCGGGCCGGAAGTAAGACCCGTCGATTCCAGACGCGGGACGCACAGAGAGGCCACTCTGTCAGGGAAATAGTTATATCGGAGTTCCGACTATTTCCTGGCAGAGTATGACATACACGGAACGGCGGCGGTTCGTGGCTGGCGTCGTAAGCGGAGCCACCATATTGGGTGCCGGCTGTAGCGGGGGAGTTCCGGGGTCGGACGCGTCGCAGCCGCCGCTCGACGAGATGACGGTTCGACTCGTCGACATCCGACAGCCCGAAGTAGGGTTGACGAGCGCGACGTTCCCCCTCATCCTCGGATTCAAGAATCCAACAGACAGAGAGATACCGTCGATATCGGGCGACCTGGACGTGTTCCTGAACGAAACCAGAATCGGATCCGACGAGCCGGTCGTAAATGCGCTTGAACCCGGTGAAGAGTCGATGTACGACATGGATATCTTGGTGGAGTTTGCGGACGTGAGCGCCGCGGTTGTCAACGCGATTAAATCAGGGACGTTCGATATGATGGTTCGCGGAGAACTGAACTCGGGTGGGGCGTCGAAGCGCGTGAGCCTGGGCGAGTGAACACTAATTCGCGCCTGAGTAGGTAGAGTCGCCTCGGTAGAACTACTGGATACGCCACTAACACGACGAATAACCAACGGGTTTTATGACATGCAACCGTGTCGGGCCGCGTGTATGAGTGACTCTAGCGAAACGCGAGACGGTGAGTCAACGCAGGCCGAACCACGAACCGGAACGAGTGGGAGTACCAAGTCTGTCGGAGAAATCCTGAACCGAGACTTGCCGCAGAAGTACGTGAAGGGGATCGCCGGCGCGATGGCGGGCCTCGGAATCAGTCTCGGTATCCTCGTGATGCTGCTCGGGGCGTTCGGTAACGTGGAGTTTACAGCCGGCTCAGCGACGATTTCATCACAACGGTACAAGCTCAGTCTCGTGAACAACGTCATCGGATACACTCCGTTTCTCGCGTTCCCCCTCGCTGTCCTCTTCGGCCTCCGCGTCGCGGATGTATTCGCTACCGACCGCCGAAAAGGAATCGTCACGGCCGTGACCGGCGTATTCGTCGGTACCGTCCTGCTCGTCATGATCACTGAGATGCTCGCGACAACACAGGCACCAACCGTGCAGGGAACGTCGTACTCCCTCGATTACGCCACCGCGCTCGTGAACAGTCTCGTCATCGGCGTGGCCACCTCAGTAGCCGCGGCCGCCACCGTGTACTCGTCAAGCCGCTTCAGCCTGTAGGGCGGTAACAAATTCGGTCGTGTCGGATGCGTTCACGGGGGTTGTTCGCGCGTCGATTCTCGAATCGGACACCGAGGTGGGGGACGCGAACGCTTTTGGGCGCTCACGATGATTCACGCCCGTGACAACTCCTGTCGAACTCGAAGAACTCGCGAGCCTTCCCGAGTTCTACCATCCGCGCGTGTCGCCGGACGGCGACCGGGTGGCGTTCTACTACGACGAGACCGGGCGGAACGAACTGTACGTGCAGGACCTCGCGTCGGGCGAGCGCACGCAGGTGAGCGACGGGAACGTCCCGCGGGCGGCGCGCTGGCCCATCGCGTGGGACGCGGACGGCGAGCGCGTGTTCTTCCATCAGGACGAGGGCGGGGACGAACAGAACGACATTCACGCGCTGACGCTCGACGGCGAGGTCGAGGTCGTCGTCGAGGTGGACGGCCAGGCGGCGTTCCACGACGTGACGAGCGACGGCCGGTACGTCCTGTACGGGAGCGACGAGGGCGAGCAGATGAACCTCTACCGGTACGACACCCGCGAGGGCGAAACCGAGCAGTTGACCGCGTACGACCAGCCCGTGCACGGCGGGCAGTTCGGGCCGGACGAGGAGCGAATCGCGTACGTCGCGAACGAGACGGACGCGCTGGAGAACCGGGACGCGTACGTGATGAACGCGGACGGCAGCGGGAAGCGAAAGCTCGACATCGGCGAGGTCGGCGCGGAGGCCTACCCGAACGACTGGCATCCGGACGGCGACCGCCTCCTCGTCTCCGACAACACGACCGACCTCGGGCGCGTCGGCGTCTACGACCTCGAGTCCGACGAGGTGGACTGGCTCTCCAGCGGCGAGTACGAGGAGTCCGGTGCGGCGTTCGGTCCCGACGGCGACACCGTCGTCGCGTCGCGCGTGCGGAACGCGGCGACGATGCCCGTCGAGTACGACCTCGAATCGGGTGACGTGACGGCGTACGACCTCGACGAGGGCGTCGCCGGTCTCGCAGGCGACGAGCACTTCGACACCGACGGCCGAGCAGTAATTGCTCACACGACCTCGGACGAACGCAAGACCCTGTACGCGTACGACCGCGACACCGGAGAGACCGAGACGCTCATCGCGCCCGACTACGGCGACATCGACCCGGACACCTTCGTCGAGTCCGAATATGTTACCTACGAGAGCGAGGACGGCCTCGAAATCGGCGCGCTCCTCTACGACTCGGGGGAGCGCCCGAGTCCGGCGGTCGTGATGGTGCACGGCGGCCCGCACGCGCGCTCGATGCCGCGCTTCGACCTGTACGCGCAGTTCCTCGTCTCCCGCGGCTACACCGTCCTCCAGCCGAACTACCGGGGGTCGACGGGCCGCGGCCGGGAGTTCAAGCACCGCATCCACGGCGACTGGGGCGGCGGCGAGCAGGCGGACGTGGCCGCGGGCGGCCAGTGGCTCCAAGACCAAGACTGGGTGGACGCGGACCGCGTCGCCGTGATGGGCGGGTCGTACGGCGGATATTCGGCGTACTGGCAGATGGTGCAGTACCCCGAACTCTGGGCGACCGGCATCGCGCAGGTCGGTATCACCGACCTCCTCCAGATGTACGAGAACTCGATGCCGCACTTCCAGTCCATGCTCGAACAACAGCTCGGCGACCCCGAGGAGAACGAGGAGTTCTGGCGCGAACGCTCCCCGCTCACGCACGTCGAGAACATCCAGAACCCCCTCCTCATCGTGCACGGCGTCAACGACCCGCGGTGTCCGGTCGACCAAGCGCGCGTCTTCCGGGACGCCCTCTTCGACCTCGGCTGGACGGCGGGCGAGGACGGCGACTTCGAGTACGAGGAACTCGGCGCGGAAGGCCACGGCTCCACCGACATCGACCAAAAAATCAGACAGTTCAAGCTCGTCGACGACTTCCTCGACCGACGGCTGTAAGCGGTTTTTCCTCCAGGTTTTCCGTCCGAACGACCGTGAGGACGGAAAAAGTGGACCAGAAAGTCCGACAGTTCAAACTCGTGGACGACTTCCTCGATCGACGGCTCTGAGCGGTCGCGGGGGCCGAACGTTATTTTCGGGATGCCGCCGACTGTTCGAGTATGGTAAACGAACTGCGGGAGACGCTCGATTCGGACGGCGTGGCACTTGGCGTGCTGGACAACACGTACAGTCCGACGCTGGTGGAGTTCTACGGCGAACTCGGGATGGATTTCGTCTGGCTGGACTTCGAGCACGGCGGGCCGGACCCGTGGGACGCGAGCAAGGTGGAGGACCTGTCGCGGGCGGCCGAGGGCGCGGACGTCGACCTCCTGGTTCGACTCCCCGACACCGACCCGACGCTGGTGCGGAAGGCGCTCGATTTGGGGGTGCGGAACGTCTTCCTCCCGCAGGTCAAGACCGCCGACGAGGTGGAGGAGGCGGTTCGGTCAGCGCGCTTCACGTACGACGGCGAACCCGGTGAGCGCGGGCTCGGGTCGCCGCGCGCCCGGCGCTGGGGGCTGAAGGACAACTACGTCGAGCGCGAGGACGCGGAGACCGTCGTCGGCACTACCATCGAGACCAAGGAGGCCGTGGAGAACATCGACGACATCCTCGCCGTCCCCGAACTCGGGTTCGTCTTCCTGGGGCCGCTCGACCTCTCCGTCTCCTACGGCCACCCCGGCGAACTCGACCACCCGGACGTGCAGAACGCGCTGGAGACCGTTCGCTCCGCCGCCATCGACGCGGACGTGCCGGTCGGCGGACTGGGCTTCGGGATGGACGACGTGAACGAGAAAGTCGACGCGGGCTACCAGATTCTCAACCTCGGCAGCACCACGGGCGCGCTCAAGGGCGCAGTCCAGGGCTGGCTGGACGGCTACGACGGCGAGCGCTAGAGTTCCTCGGAGTGTCGGACGTCCACGGCGATGCCGCGCGTGCTCTCCGACATCTCTCTCCCACTCATCTCGGCTTTCCCGACGGCGAACGCGCTCGGTCCCTGGACGACGACTTCGTCGCCGACGCGGATGTCGTCGTCCGCGTTCACGATACCGGGCGCGAGCACGGAACCGCGCGGCACGAAGTCGTCGATTTCGACGGTGTTCGTTTCCACTGGGGAGTCGACCCAGCGGCGCGCGCCGTGGATGGTCAGTGAGAGCAGGCCGTACTGGGGAACGAGCGCGGCGAGCTGTTCGCCGTCCGCGTCGAGCGCCTGGAGTTTCGGGTAGCGGCCCTGGACGGTGATGTCGCCGAGGAGGTCGTCGCCCGCGCCGCGCCCGAACTGGTAGTCAGCGACGGCGCGCAGCGTGCGTTCCTCGCGCTCGGACACCCAGATCTGGTCCTCGCCCGAGAGGGCGTCCCGGAGGTTCGCGAGGCTCTCGCCCGTCGTCGGGTGGTCCTCGACGGTGTACTCCACGGGAACGTCGAGGTCGGATTCGACGCGTTCGACGATGTCGCGGTAGCCCTCGGGCGGGACGTGCGCGATGACGCGCGGGTAGTCCGTGTTTTCGAGGTAGCGCCGGAGGACGCGCGCGACGAACTGCTTCTCGTCCTCGCTCCAGCGGCCGGTCACGACGGAGTCGTAGTGCTGGGCGGGATACGTGAGTTCGAGGTCCTGCGGGACGACGCCGATGGGCGAGGTCATGGAGACGACGTGTGCCCGGTACTTCGCGGCGTCCTGGAACTGGCGGTGGCTCTGACTGTCGCTGTAGGGTTTGCGCGCGCTGCACGGCACGAGGAGGAGCGGACGGTCGTCGCCGTACCGGTTCACGTACCGGCTGGTGACGCGGTCGGCGAACCGCTGGATTTCGACGCGGCGGAGCGTGTCCTCGGACGCGGCGAGCAGGAGATTGTCGCGCTGGACTGGCGTTCGCTCCTCGAGGTAGGTCCAGTCCTGGTCGAGTTCGCGGAACGCGGCGGTGAGCCAGGCTTCGTGGCGCGCCTGTCCCTCGACGTAGTCGCGGAGGCGGCCCTGCCGGATGCGGGTGCGAACCCGGGAGAGTTCGGCGCGCAGCGCGTTCAGGTTGTGTTCCTT
>Ga0207813_100874_pt1 | contig 12649 bp, 15 predicted proteins | sample A23E3SouthBayCA_2_FD_187730 | JGI IMG/M metagenome (GOLD analysis project Ga0207813, IMG submission 187730) | Aerobic enrichment media microbial communities from Eden Landing Ponds, California, USA - A23 E3 (4) (SPAdes) | ecosystem: Environmental > Aquatic > Marine > Unclassified | place... | reverse complement strand
CGCGGGCGGTTTCGAGGGCGTCACGGATGGTGTCGGCGTCGCGGCGGGCGTACATGCGGAACGCGGCGTTGAGCGCGATGGCGTCCGCGAAGTCGTCGTCGCGTTCGCCGGCGAGGACTTCTTTCGTGATTGTGGCGGAGTCGGCGGTCACGTCGTCTACCTGGAGCGTCTCGTTCGAGAAGTCCATGCCGTACTCGTCGGTTTCGATGGTGAAGTCGTCGAGGTCGCCGCCGTCCCACTCTGCGACGGTGGTGGAGCCGGGGCGGATGTCGTCGTAGCCCTCCATTCCCTGGAACATGATGACGCGGTCGACCGAACTCTCCTCGCTCTCCGCGAACGTGTTCACGACTTTCTTCGCGAACGCGAGGTGGTAGAAGCTCCCGAGATGGACGCTCGCGTTCGCGGGGTTCGCGAGCGTTTCCACCGTGTTCACGAACGTGCGGACGCCCATCTGGTCGCGCCGGTTCTCGATGGCGTCGATGCCGGGGTTGAAGTTCGGCTGGTAGTAGAACCCGAATCCGGTCGTGTCCGTCATCTCCGCGGACTCCGCCGGGCTGAGGTCGGTCTCTATTCCGAGTTCGTCGAGCACGTGCTTGTACGCGGTGCCCTTCTGGGTGGGGACGCGGTCGCCCGAGTGCGCGACAACGGGCGTTCCCGCGGCCGCGGCGACGACGCCCGCGCCGACGCCGAGCAGGGCGGTGCGGAGCTTTCCGTCGTAGTTCGCGCCGCAGTCAACGGGGTCCACGTCTGGTTCGGCGACTTCGACGGACTCTCGCCGCATCACGTCGGTGTACGCGCCGAGTTCCTCCGCGCTGTTGCGCTTCCAGCGGTTCGCGAGCCAGAACGCGCCGAGCGTGGTCGGGTCGGGTTCGTCCGCGAGGATGCGTTCGAACGCCTCGGTCGCCTGCGCTCGCGTCATGTCCTCCGCGGACTTGTGTCCGGAGCCGACGACTTCGGTCATCAGCCGCTTCAACGGCCACTCGCCGAAACTCTCGCTCATACTCCAGAATAGGGACGGACCCACCCTAAATTCACGCGGTTCAATCCGACGACTGATAACCGTCCACGCCCTTCTTGGGGTATGGCACTCGACGGCGACTGGCGCGACCGCCTCGACGACACGGACGCCCGACTCGTGGACGGCTTCCAGAGCGGGTTCCCGGTCGAAGAACGGCCGTTCCGCGCGGTCGGGCGTGCGCTCGACACCACCGAAGACGACGTCCTCGAACGCGTCCAGCGCCTCCGCGAGATGGGCGTATTCCGACGGTTCGGCGCGGTTCTCAATCCACCCGTCATCGGGAGTTCCACGCTCGCCGCGGTTCGCGCGCCCGACGACCGCTTCGAGGAGGTCGCGAACGCAATCAACGCCCATCGACAGGTGAACCACAACTACCGCCGCGACCACGAGTACAACATGTGGTTCGTCGTCACCGCGGCGTCCAAGGAGGTCCGCGACCGCATCCTCGCGGACATCGAGGATGAGACCGGCTGTGACGTCCTCAACCTCCCGATGCTCACGGACTACTACATCGACCTCGAATTTCCCGTCGTCAACACCGACCGATTCGCACGAGAGACCTTGGACGCGACCGACGCGACGGCCACTCGGCTCAGCGAGACCGCGCGCAGCGACCTCTCCGAACTGGAGCGCCGCGTCATCCTCGAAATCCAGGACGGCTTCCCGCTCACCGCGACGCCCTATGCCGACATTGCGGACGCCGCCGACGCCGACACCAGCGACGTGCTCGCGGCCATCGACCGATTACTCGACGACAACTGCATCAAGCGCGTCGGCTGCGTCGTCAATCACGTCGTCACCGGATTTACGAACAACTGCATGGTCGTCTGGGACGTGCCCGACGACCGACTCGACGAGTACGGGCAAGCGGTCGGCGAACTCCCCTACGTCACCCTCTGCTATCACCGCCCCCGCCGTCCCGACCAGAACTGGCCGTACAACCTCTTCACGATGGTTCACGGCCGCCAACCAGACGCCGTCGACGAGAAAATCGACGAACTCGCCGCCGACCACCTCCCGGTCGACCACGAACGCCTCTACTCCACCGAGAAACTGAAGCAGACCGGCGCGCAGTACGAAGAACTCGTCTAGCCCGCGCGGTTCCTGGTGGACATGAAAAGGGCGAACGAGCGAACCGCGTGAGCGAGTGAGGGCTTTCCGGCGCGCAGTACGAAGAACTCGTCTAGCCGCGCTAGGTTTCGCCTTCGCCGGTCGCGCCCTCCAGGTCGAGCGGGCGGAGCCAGCCGTACCAGAGGACGAACAGCGCGGAGCCGTAGCCGACGACCCAGACGAGCATCCCGACGGTGAAGTTGTTCCCCGCGAACGACACGAGCGCGGTTTCGCCGATGGCGGTGCCGGCGAGCAGGCCGCGCGTGATGCCGGGGAGGACGATGCCCGCGGCGACGACGAGCAGGAACACCGGCCACGGTGGCGTATCAGCCATGTTCTTGGCTTGGGCGGCGGGCTACCTGAATCACTCGGTGTGGCGCTTCCACACGAGCTCCCAATCGTCGCCGTCCGCGCGCACGACCGCGTCGAACACCGTCGTCATCGCGTTCAGCGTCTGGCGGTCGCTCGACGCGGGGTCGAAGTGGAAGTGCGCGGTCACGTCGCGCTCGCGAACCACCGGCAGCAGGCGGTTCACGAACCGGAACGTCCGCGTCAAACCGATGTCGTTGAGGAGGTCGGGGAGCGCGTCGAAACACACGACACCGGGCTCCGTGTCGATGTCGCGCACCCGCTCCCGGACGCGTGAGAGGAGACAGGAGCCGTCCGCGACGCACACGCACTCCGCGGACGGGTCGCTCTTCGCGTCGGTCGTGAGAATCGTTCGGGTGGCGTCCGCCGCGCCCTGGCCGGCGATGCGCTCACGGAACTCCGCGTCGGCGTCGTACGTCACGCCCACGACGTGCGCCGCGCGCTCGCTCGGCGTCGCGAGCAACTGCCGACACCCGGACGCGGTCACGCCGTCCCCGTCCGGCCCGAGCACGAGGACGCTCGACACGTCCGACACCGACTCGAAGACGTGTCCGTCTCCTGCGGAGTGCGCCTGACTCATCGTACTCAACTCCTGTATCGAGCCTACCGCCGCTCCTCGTATCAACGTTGTGGCACCCCCCACGGTTTTCACGCACCCCGTCGAAGCCCACCCATGAAGCACGTCGCCATCGACGACGTCGACACCGAAGTCAACCCACTCCAAGTCCACGAAATCCGCAAACCAGTCTCGCGCGCGCTCGGCACCACCGACTTCGCCATGAACTACTTCGAACTCGCCCCCGGCGACAGCTTCTCCGGCGGCCTCCACACCCACCACGACCAGGAAGAAGTGTTCTACGTCGAATCCGGCACCGCCACCTTCGACGTCGGCAAGGACCGCGAACAGATCGAAGTCGATGAACGCGAACTCGTCCGCTTCGAACCCGGCGAATTCCAGACCGGCTACAACGACACCGACAAACGCGTCGTCGGCTGGGCGCTCGGCGCCCCCGGCAGCCAGCACGACTGGGACGACATCCGCTCCTACGTCTACTGTCCCGACTGCGAGGACGAACGCGAACACGACCTCGCATTCGTCGACGGCGGCTTCGAACTCACCTGCAGGGAGTGCGGGAACACGCAAGGATGAGACTCTGAAGGAACAACAGAATTAGTCGGTGCGAGACGCGCACGTGAAGGCGTCCGCGGGTACGCATGATTCGAACGTGTCCGTACTGCGGTTCGCTCGATCTCGGCTGCTAGTGTCTCATCTGAGCCGTTCTCCATTTTGATAGGTCGGTAGCCCCTCGGTGAACAACGAACCAGTAGATATACCAATAGTTTGATAGGTGTGATTGGTCGTAATAGGCCTTGTACTCTCGATTTAGTGGGGTTCTCTGAAAAAACCTAGCTAATAAGAGAGTTTACAAGGAGTGCGGTCAAACATCCTCTTGTTATGACCGAGGATGCCCACTCCCTGCCACGGCAGCAAGTGGCCGATTTGATGTCCAAAGCAGGCATCATAGCGGTCAATGTGCTACTCTCCGTGGGCTCGCTAACTCTTATCGGGGTTGGGCTCCTCGAGGAGTTCGGACGCCTTGATTTACTGTCCGCTCTCCCCCAGGAAAATCGCTTCTTGGGATACTTCGCTGCCGCAACTCTGAGCATAATCTTCATCGCGACAGTCAACAATTTAGATCCAGAACTCTCTCCCAGAACGTCCGATTCTGGGGGGAGCGAACCATCAGAGGATGAAGAACCCTTTGAGGAGTTCTCCCAGTTCTGGCAGGCCGTCCTAAAGATTCACACGGGAGTTTGCGAGATGGGGTACATCTTAGCCATTGTCTCTCTAACCGCGCTCGTTAGCACGTTCGCCACTTCAATAGTAACTCCCATACTCGGAGCAATTTTGATAGTCGCCTACCCGCTAGCGGATCTTAAGCTCGCGGCGATAACTCCGTACATGAGCCCCTCCAATGTTGTCGCCCTGCTGGGGCTCGTCGTGCTTATCCCCGTCACTCTTTCGATTGTTGGCTTGACGGTTCTGGTCGGGAGTGTCTACCAGATACTCTCCGGGTCGAAAAGAGGGATACACTATGCGCTCACCCAGCTAATCTCGCTGTTACACTCTAGTCAGGTCGACTTCGAGCCTGTCCCTGCGGACAAAATCAATCGTAACGCTCGATAAACTACTCTGGCTTCCCGCGCCCTGGCTGTGTTAGCGTTGAACACCACCACTGACCTGCGAGAGCCTTCCATCCTGCTGCCAAAGTCGCTGCCGCAAGCGGGACAACGAACTTTAGAGGCAATCCGAATAGCCCCGGAATCCCTCCTATGAGAGTGGCCCCGAGAATTGGTATGAGTACGATGTGGAACTCGTGCAAGAGCTTCATGACTTCTACATGCTTTCTACTCCCGCCGCGTTCGTAATCCCAATTCTCGCGAACCCACTCCTTCGACCCAGGTAGTGGCGTTTCGGATTCGTCTATACCGGGAGTATACGCCGCAATACGCTTCCAACGACTCATCGCGCCACCCCCGCATAGACTTCTTCCCGAAGCTCGAAGAGGATTCGAGCGAGGTATGTCGCTTCCTCGGAGTTTTCTTCGAGCTCTTCGTCGGTCACGAGGTTCACGGTGCTGTGTGCGGACGAGTCGCCTTCCTCCTTGAAGTCGCGTAGTTTGCTGATGAACTTGCTGTCTATCGCGGTCGAATACTGTGCAAGTTCATTCTGTCGAGACTGAAGAACGCTGAGGAGGTGCTTGAAGCCTTCTCGTCGCCCCTCGTTGGTGTTGAAAATCTCCTCAATGTCTTCGTCATCGATGTGTCGGCGTAGCGAATCGTACACGAGGTTTTCGAGGAGCTTCCGATAGAGTACGTAGGTCGCTTCGTTCGCTTTTACCTGATAGCAGAGATTTATCTCTCGAACCAGTTCGTGGTGGAATTGACTTGTAATCTCTTCCTCAGCGATATCTAGGAAGTCTCCGCTCCGTGCGGTGTGTTCTTCGACGGTGTCTGTCCACGGGAACGGCTCTCCACACCCCTTACAGAATTGGGGAATATCCTCGGCCCCCGAGAAACTATACTGATTTACCTCGATATTTTTCCCGCATTTAGTGCAGAGGCTCTGCCCCTTCTCTCCACAATCGGGGCAGTACCCCGGACTCCCTGATTTATGGCCCGACTGTTTGAGTAAATGCCCGTTTTTGCATATTCGAAGCGCGTATGTCCCCACTGTCACTCGTCACCCCGGTTATCGGCGTACTCGTCTGGCACTTCTTCGATTAGGTACTCTTCCCCGTGCAGCGCTTCGTGGATGGCGTTAATTGTTCTCACTGTCCGCTGAATCTCTGTCGAAACATCCTCAAGTGGTTCCAGAAACTGCTGCTGTTCGATATTGTGTACAAGCGAGTTCCTAATCCCTCGAATATGGCTCATCTCGCTCGTCGTGCCTTCGTCGAGAATTCCAGTACGGTTGAGTAGATCCTCACGCATACCTTGCGGCATCTGGTTTTTGAGCAAATCCTCTGTTTTCGAAGTCCCCTGATACTCCTCGTCGATTAGACGGTCTTCGAGTAGTTGGCGGCTGGTTTTCTCGATGAAGCCGCCACAGAGCGTGTAGAAGAGGATAATATCGTTGCTCAGCTTCGCGACGGACATGGCGTTTCGATAGTCCTGCTTCGCTTCCCGTTTCATCTCGTGAATCTCCTCCTCGCTCAGCCCATCAGTCAACTCGTCGTCCTCCTCGAAATCCTTCCCAAGGTCCTGCGCATCTTCCTCAATTTCCGCGAACTCGTCTTGAAGCCTCGTACTGAGCATAATGAGCGTGAACCTGAACGAGGTCCAGGGGTCTTCCTCGCTTTCCTCTCGAATGAGCATGTTTCCGACGTAAAGCTGCTTCAGCGCTTCTGCTTCCTCTGAATTGATGAAAATCCGTCCTTCCTCGTCGTTTTCGTCCATCCGGTCCCACACCCGGTTGAGGACTTCTCCGAAATCTTCGTCATCCATCTCTACTTCTCAAAGTCCTCTCGTGACCTGAGTCGGTCGTGTTCTCTATCCGAACGTCTCGCTTCATTACTGGATTAGGGAACCTGATATTACAAAATACATAGGGTCACTGATACCGCCCACACGATCTTCTGAGAGCTACAGGTCAACGAACTAGGTCTGCATCAGTAGACGCTGAACAGTTCACCGACGGCGACGGGGCCGTTCGCAAAAGTAGTGGGTCAGTGCGGATTTGAACCGCAAACTTCCACCTTATCAGAGTGGCGCTCTACCTAATTGAGCTACTGACCCGCTCACTTTCCTCTATACTGCGTGGTTTGTTTAAGGGTTTCCTTTCGGCGGTTGTGTCGCTGTCTGGTGGTTACGTCTCGTTTTCGTCGTCGAACTCCACGTCGTAGGCGTCCTCGCTGAGGTCGTACGTGTTCTCGGTGGAGTTGGCGTTCCCGCCGGGCGTGTTCTGGTTGGTGGGTCCGTCGTCGGGGAAGCCGAACGTGTAGACTTGGCCGGTGGCGAAGCCGCCGGTGCGTTCGTCGAGTTTGGGGGTGATGACGTATTTCTTGAGCGCCCAGCGGATGGGGGCGCGGGTCACCGGGACGACGAACAGGAGGCCGATGAAGTCCGTGACGAGGCCGGGCGTGAGGAGGAACGCACCGGCGACGAGCAGCAGTCCGCCGTCCACGAGTTCGTCCGTGGGCGGGCGTCCTTCGGCGAGGGCTTTCTGGATACGCCGCATCGTGTGGCGGCCCTCGGCGCGCACGAACAGCATGCCGAGGAGTGCGGTGAGGACGACGAGCGCGACGAGCACCTCCCACGAGAGCATCGTGGAGAGGAACACGAGGAAGAGCATGTCGAGCAAGGGCACGAGGAGGAGTGCCGCGAGCAGCCGTTTCATCGCGTGCTACTACCCGCTCGGTGGGTTTAACGGTTGGGTCGGGTCGCCGGGTTCGAAGCGTTTTCCCGAACACGGCGTCTCTCCCGGGTATGGACGAGTCCGCGGACGCGACGAAGGTGGAGTGGCGCGAGTGGGGCGAGGAAGCGTTCGAGGCGGCCGCCGAGGCGGAGAAACCGCTCCTGTTGTCGCTGGTGACGCGGTGGAGTCGGCGCTGTCGGGAGATGGACGAGGGCGCGTACGCCGACCCCCGCGTGGCCGCGAACCTGAACGAGGAGTTCGTGCCGGTGCGCGCGGACGCCGACCGCCATCCGCGCGTGCGGGAGCGGTACAACATGGGCGGATTCCCCTCGACGGTGTTCCTGACGCCGTCGGGCGCGCACATCGCGGGCGCGACCTACCTCGACACCGACGGCTTCCGGCAGGTCATCGAGCGCGTGCACCGCGTCTGGGAGGACAAGGGCGCGGACGCCGCCCGCGTTCCGCGCGCGCTCAGGGAGCCGGAGCCGCCCGCGGGCGAGGTCACAGCGGAAATCGAACGATTGGTCGCGGGCCAGCTGGACGAGAAGTTCGATTCCGACTTCGCTGGCTGGGGGTCGAGCGAGAAGTTCCCGCTCCCGGACACCATCGAGTTCGCGTTGAAGCGCGAGCGCCATCAGGCGACCCAGACGCTCGACGTGCTCGAACGGAACCTCCGGGCGGACTCCGGCGCGTTCGGCCGGTTCGCGCACGGCCGGGACTGGAGCGACCCGCAGCGCGAGTACCTCCTCGAAACGAACGCCGCGCTCCTCCGCGCGTACAGCCACGCCTACCTCGTCACGGGCGACGAGTCCTACGAATCCATTGCGTCCGACCTCGTCGACTACCTCACGGGCACGCTCTGGACGGGCGACGCGTTCGGGAACGCCGAACTCGCGGAGGCCGACGCGAGAACGCCCGTGGACGACACCGCGTTCGCCACCGGGAACGCCCGCGCCGCCGACGCGCTCGCGTGGTACGCTGCGTACGCCGACGACGACACCGCGCGCCGGTACGCCGAACGCGCGCTCGACTTCCTCGACACGCTCGTCGACGACGGCGCCCTGGTGCACTTCGACGACCCGAGCAGCGAATCCGGCCTGCTCGCGGACCACGCCGCCGCGACCCGGGCGTACGCCACGGCCGCGCAGACCCTTGACCGCGACTACCTCGACCGCGCGGAAGCCGTCGCGTCGGACGCCATCGACCGCCTCCAGTCGGAGAGCGGCGCGTTCGACGACGGCCCCCGCGACGGCGTCGGCCTCCTCGACAAACCTCTGCATCCCATCGACGACAACGCCCTGCTCGCGAACGCGCTCGTGGACCTCCGGTATCTCGCGGACGACCCCGTGTACCGGGAGGCCGCGACCGACGCCGTCGGCGCGTTCGCCGGTGCGGCGGAACGAATGGGCGTGCAGGTCGCCGGGTACGCCACCGCCGCGTCCCGCCTCGTCACGCGCCCGCTCACCATCGAAGTCGGCGCACCCGCCGGGAGCGACCTCCACCGCGCCGCCGTCCGCCTCGCCGACCACGAGAAGATCGTCGTCCCCGACGTGCCCGCCGTCGACTCCGGGACCGCCCGCGTCGTCACGGCGGACGCGACCCGCGCGGGCGCGGAGACCCCCGCGGAACTCGCCGACCTCGTCCAGGAGTCGCTGTAAACTTCCCCAGGGTTTTTGCGAGCGCGCGCTGAAGTCGCACGCATGGCCAGCCTGAAGGACCTCGGACTCTCTGATTACGAGGCGAGCGCGTACCGCGCGCTCCTCGAAACCGGTCCGGCAACCGCGAAGGAGTTGTCCGAGGCGAGCGGCGTTCCCATGGGTCGCATCTACGACGTGCTCGCGAGCATCGAATCCCAGCACCTCGTCCGCAGTCAAGCCGCGAGCAGGCCGAAGAAGTACGCCGCCGTCGACCCCGAGGACGCCCTCGACCGCCTGCTCGACGACCGGAAACGCGAACTCCAGGAGAAAGCGGACCAGTACGAGTCGGTCGTCGACGAACTCACGGGCGACCTCACCGCCCCCACCGCGCCCGACGCGGGGTTCTGGACCGCCGCCGTCGGCCCCGACGAGACCGTTGATTTGCTCCTCGAACGCCTCGACACCGCCGACGACCGCATCGTCCTCTTCTCGTCCGCGCCCTCCTCCGGCCTCGACATCGGCGACGTCTCCAGTAAAATCACGAACCACCTCCTCGACGCGCTCGACCGCGGCGTCACCGTCTCCGTCCTCCTCGCCCGCGACCTCTCCCACGAACTCCCCGACGAAGTCAACGCCGTCTACGTCTCCGAACTCGCCCAACACGACGCGTTCAGCGTCCGCATCGGCGACACAGTGGACAGCAACGTCGTCGTCGTGGACGGCGAGGAAGTCTGCATCGAGATGCCGAACCCCGTCCAGCCCGACGAATCCTTCGCGCTCGTCGCGCTCAAGGACCCCGAGTTCGCCAACGACGTGACCGCCAAATTCGACGAGAGCTGGCAGGACGCCACCACGCTCGAATAAGGAGCAAGGCTTATTGTCGCTTCTCGGTCACTCTCCCGGTATGGCGCCCTCCAAGCCGTTCTTCACACCCGACGGTGAACTCGACACCCCGCGAATCGTCGCCGAGGTCGTTCCGCTCGCAAAACTCGTGGTCGCGGTCGGCGTGACCGCCGCGATTCCGTTTCTCCTCCAGGTTTTCCTCGTCGAACTCGTCGCGTTCACGCCGCTGTTCGTCGTTCCGCTCACGCTCGTCACCCAGTTCGTCCTCGCGGTCGGCACCGCGTTCGTCCTGCTCTACGTCGTCGTGCGCGCGAACCAACTCGCCACCGACGCCTGACGCTGCCGACGCCTGACGCCGTCCGTCCCGATTCTGCTGGAACAGCCGGACGCGGCCGTACACTTATGTTGGTGGACTGATGATTGGGTGGTATGTCGATACGGAATCGAGCCAGCACACTCCGGTTCCCGGTCGGTGTCGCCGCGCTCATCGTCGCCGCGTTTCTCCTCGATGCCGGGACGCAGTGGCTCGCTGACTCGATAGTGGCCGGCACGGCGTCGTGGATTCCGCGTGTCGGCACGGTCGGCCAAACCGTCCTCCTCTACAGCTCAGCCGCAACCCTGTTCGCGTTCGTCGTCGTTCCGGTCGCTGCCTTCTGGCTCGGCACAAAATACGGACGAAGCTCGTGAGGCACACTCTCGAACGATAAGTCGGACGGAGGCCGGTCCCCGCGACGGAACGCGGTCGTGCGCGTTGTTCGGTCCTATTCTTCGACTTCGTCGCGCAGGTCGCCGAGCGTGGCGATCCGCTCGGCGTGCGCGTTGTGCTGGTGGATGGACTCGTCGTTCGACTGCTTCATCGTCACGACGGCGTCGTCCGCGAGGTAGTCGTACTCGTCGACGACGCTCTCCGCCATCGCGCGCACGCAGTCCTCGACGAACCGGGCGTTCGCGTGCGCCTCGTACGTCATGTGGTCTTCGTCGGGGCGTTTGGCCATGTTGTAGATGCGGGCGCTCATCGAGTCCTTCGCGAGTTCCGAGAGCTCCATGAGGTCCACGTCGGGCTCGCCCGTCGTCTCGATGGTGAGCGTCGCGTGCCCGCGCTGGCTGTGCCCGGCCTGCGGCACCTCTCGCAGGAACTCCTTCACGTCCTCGCTCTCCACGCCGAGGTCGCTGAGTTTCTCCTGAGCGCGAGCGCTCATCATCTGCTGGCTGCACGGACACACCGTCATCCCGGTGACGCGCACGCCGACCTCCTCGCGGGTGCGCTCGCCCTCCTGCGCGGTCGCGGCCGCGAGGAAGTCCATCGTGCCCTGCGTCGGCTTCCCGGACTCCGGCGTCTCGTCCTGCGTGACGTACTGCGCCTCCATCTCCACGACCGCCCGCGACGTATAGTCGTGTTTCTCGATGAGGCGGTCCGCGGCGTCACCGCAGACGTCCTCGATGCGGTACGCGGGCTCGCTCACCGCGGCTTCGAGCGTCTCGTCGATGACCTCCATGTTCCGACTCATGTCGATGCCCTTGCGCTCCTTCGGCAGGTCGACGTACACCTCGAACTCGGCGGCGAGGACGAGGGGGCGCTTCTCGGGGCGCGCAATCTTCACGAGTTTCTCCACGCCCGTCACGCCCACCTGGCTCAGTCCGACGGAGACGTCCGGGGTCGACGCCTGCACGTCCGGCAGTTGCTCGCTCATTACACAACGTTTCCCGTGGAAGTACGGAACTACTTTCGGTATCGGAGAGCTACTCCAGTTTTCCGAGCGCCTGGAAGAAGTCGCTCGCCGGACCGGCGACCCGCGCGGGTTCGTCGGCCTCCCGGAGCGTGACCTCGCTCGGCGTCTCGACCTCGCGCGTGTTCGACCCGTCGCTCGACACGACCGCGTGCTCGGCGTCGTCCACGCGAACCGTCACTTCGCTCCCCGTCCGCGTGACGAGCGGCGGCATCGCGTCCTCCGCGCACATTCCGGTGACGACGAACCCGTGGACGCCCGGCTGGACGAGCGGCCCGCCCTCGCTCAGGTTGTACGCCGTGCTCCCGGTCGGCGTCGAGACGAGCACGCCGTCCGCGTGACTCGCCGTGTAGAGCGAGCCGTCCACCCGAACCTCGACGGTCACGCCTTGCCCGTGTCCGCGCTGCGGGCCCTGGACGACGACTTCGTTCAATGCGGGCGTGAGCACCCAGTCCGCGCCCGACGCCTCGATGCGCGGCACGTCCCGCGAGCGCACCGCGCCCGTTTCGAGGTAGCGCTCCACCTCCTGCTTCACCGCCGCGACTGCGTCGTCCGGCGCGACCGCGTTCAAGAACCCGACCTCGCCGAGATTCACGCCGAGCACGGGCACGCTCCCCGCGCCCCGCGCCGCGAACAGGAACGTGCCGTCACCGCCGATGCTCACCACGAGGTCGCACGTCGAGAACTCGGAGACCTCGTGGCCCTCCAGTTCGGCGGCGTCCGCGCTCGCCTCGTCCACCCACACCTCGACCTCGTCGGGGAGCGCGTCCGCGATATCCGCCGCGAGATAGGCCGCGCGCGCGTTCCCGCGCTGCGCGACGATTCCCACACGCATACTCGGCCCGAGAACGCCCGCGAATAAAAACCCCGTTCACCCGAACGCGCCCGCCCGATATCCGCTGCGAGCCGGCTGTTCGCGACGACAGCCGACTACTCGCTCTCGCCCGCGAGCGCCGCGTCGAACGCGTCCACGACGCGCTTCACCTCGGCCGCGTCCGTCACGAACACCACCAGTCGCGGCGGCTCC
>Ga0207813_100872_pt1 | contig 12731 bp, 16 predicted proteins | sample A23E3SouthBayCA_2_FD_187730 | JGI IMG/M metagenome (GOLD analysis project Ga0207813, IMG submission 187730) | Aerobic enrichment media microbial communities from Eden Landing Ponds, California, USA - A23 E3 (4) (SPAdes) | ecosystem: Environmental > Aquatic > Marine > Unclassified | place... | reverse complement strand
CCACATCGAGAACAGAAACAGTTCGTTGCCAGCAAAGCCGATCCGGAGACCGACTCCGGCGATGCAGAACAGCCCCAGAAACGCCCCCGTGAGGACGCCAATTGTGAGTCGCCTGTCCATACCGGCACATTTGTCGGATCGGGAATGAATATTGGGGTCAGCAGTCCCTCTCTGTTGGCCAGTGGAGATCGACTGCGGGACCCACGCGATCGAAATCCCCTTGGACCGGGGCCGCCCACTCGAAGGTATGCTCTCGATCGCGCTTGCCGGGAAGCCCAACGCCGGCAAGTCAACCTTTTATCAGGCGGCGACGATGGCCGAAGTCGACGTGGGCAACTACCCGTTCACGACGATCGACGCCAACCGCGGGGTCACCCACGTCCGGACGGACTGCCCCTGTCTCGATCTCGAGGAACGGTGTGGGAACGAGCACTGCCACGGCGGCAAACGCTACGTCCCGGTAGAGTTACTGGACGTCGCGGGGCTGGTCCCCGGCGCACACGAGGGGCGAGGGTTGGGCAACCAGTTCCTGGACGAACTCTCGAACGCTGACGTCATCCTGCACGTCGTCGACGCGGCGGGTGCGACCGACGAGGAGGGCGAACCGGTCGAGGTCGGCGAGCACGATCCGCTCTCTGACCTGGATTTCATCGAGACGGAACTGGACCTGTGGCTGGCCAGCATCGTCGAGCGCAACTGGGAGTCGGTCGAGCGCGCCTCCCGGTCGCCGGACTTCGATCTGGACGAGACACTGCTTGATCTGCTCAGCGGCGTCGGGGCGAGCGAGCTCGACGTCTCCCGGGCGTTGCGTGACCTCGACCATCCCGACGATCCGCTCCAGTGGACCGACGATCACCGCGAGGCGCTGGCCGAAGACATCCGCCAGCGGACGAAGCCGATCGTCGTCGTGGCCAACAAGGCCGACATCGCGCCCGAGGAGAACCTGCGACGGTTGCGAGAGGCCGCCGACGCAGTCGTCCCAGCGACGGCTGACGGCGAACTCGCACTCAGAAAGGCCGCCGAGGCGGACGTGATCGACTACGATCCGGGCGACAGCGACTTCGAGATCGCTGGCGACGTGAGCGACCAGCAACAGCAGGGGCTAGAGCGGATCCACGGGGTTATGGCCGAGTGGGACGGAACCGGCATTCAGGAGGCGCTCGATTACGCCGTCTATGACCTGCTCGATCACATCACAGCCTATCCCGTCCAGGACGCGACCCACTGGACCGACGGTCAGGGCAACGTCCTCCCCGACGCCTTTCTGCTGCCGAGCGGCTCGACCCCGACAGACCTCGCATACGCGGTCCACAGCGACATCGGTGACGGCTATCTCCACGCCGTCGATGCACGCAAAGATATGCGAATCAGCGACGAGCAAGAACTCGAAGAGGGCGACGTGATCAAGATCGTCTCGACGGCGAACTGAGCATCGGGACGGCCTTTCACACTGGTCGGCCTTTCCGTCGCACTGTCCAGTCAGCCCAGTATCGTGTTACACGACGGGCAGACATAGAGCGTGTCGCTACGCTTCCCCGCGCCCATCGGCGCGATCCCGCCGCTGTCGACTTCAAGTTTCTCAAGTTCGTCGCCGCTGATCAACGATCCACAGTGCGGACACGTTGCTCGATCGACGGTCATACCCGAGCATACGAGTCCGGGCGATAAAAAGGACGAGTCGTTCCAATTCACGCCCAGTTGGAGCGGTCGAAGACGAACGTCGAGACGTGTGCTGCCAGCTCGCGCGCCGCTTCTTCGCTCGATTCGTGGAGATCGCCCGAGACCGGCCCTGCCTCGCCGCCGACACCCTCCGCCTGTGAAATCGGGTCTGTCCCGGTTGGATAGGGCCGTCGGTCGCCCACCGAGTCGCGAAGTCGCTGCAGAGTTTCGGGGCACAACTCGGCGTCGAGATGTGCGAGGTCGTACCGGACGATCCAGCCGCGCCGAGCGTTCCGGATCGCGACGACCGGCTGTCGACTGCCGGCGTTGCGTTCCCAGAGCATCTGTCGCTCGGCATCACTCTCGTAGATCGGCACGTCCGACGGCGTGTGCGCAGTCATCGACCACTGTTAGGCGTGTAGTGACATTATCGCGTCGGCTACCGAGACGCTTGCCGATTCTTCTCGACTGGCGTTCCGCTACAGTCATGTAAATGTACCTTCGGCTGTAACGTGGTGCTATGTCATCGGGTTCGAGCGGTTCAGCCCGTTCCCCAGGTCCGGACACTAACCCTCTCCGCTCCGCACTCACGGCATTCGTGAGTGTCGCCGCACTCGCGCAGATTCCGGTCGTCTCTGCCCACGAGGCGACCGCGACCGGCGGGATCACGCAGGGACACGGCGTCGCCATCGCGCTGGTCGGTGGTGTCGTCCTCGTCGCCAGTGCTCTGCTCAAGCGCGCGAACCACTTCACGCCGACGCTCGCGCTATACGGTGTCTTCGTCGGGCTCTTGCTCACTGCACTCGGGACAATCCTCTTCGAGGGGCTGTCCCCGGACCCGACTTACACCGCGAGTTCGATGCCGTTCCCCCGCTCGTGGTATCAGCCGCTGGCACTGTCAGTCGGCACTGCAATCGGAGCTGGAAGTCTCGTCGCAGGCCGTATTCGCTGGCCGGACCGCCCGCGGTACGCGCTGGCTGGCCTCCTGATGGGGCTATGGATCGCCTACCCCTATCTCGTCCCGGGGTCCGCCAGCGATACGCACCCGCTCGGATACGCTCTCGTTCTCACGACACCGATTCTCGTGGGATACGTCCTCTGGACTGACGCCGGCGACGCGATCCGGACTGCGCTCCGGGACCGTGTCGCCCGACGGTTCGGGATCGGCACAGCCGTCGTCTTGCTCCTGTTTTTCTTCGGCGTGACCGGCTACCTCTCGTTCTTCCCGGAAGAGGGTGCACCACACGAAATCACGGTTGCCGTCCTGCCGACGATCTACCAACTGGTCTCCTGGCCGACGCTCGAAATCGCGATTCCGCACATCCCGCTGTTTCTGGCGGTTTCGCCCGGACAGCTACTGATCCTCGGGACGCTGAGCGGGCTCATCGGACTGAACGGTGCGCTCATCGCCCGCCAGTGGCGCGCTGAAGAACGGGCCGGCCTGACAGAGGGGACAGCGGGCAGTGCCGCTGTCGTCGGGACGTGTACCTGCGGGTGCTGTGGCCCACTCGTCGCCAAGATCGCCGGGCTCGTTGCCGGCCCCGCCATCGCCGCGCCGCTGTACTGGGTCTTCGTCGATCCGATGAGCCCGCTCAGCGCGCTGTTCGTCGTCGGGAGTCAGCTCCTGTTCGCCGGCAGCATCATCTACGCGGTTCAGTCGGCACGGGACCTCGATCTGTCCGTGGCGGTCACGCCGTCCGATTGAATCTCGCTACTGTTAGACGGACCTGTAGGCCGCCGGACGCACGCCGGACGTTATATGTCGCTCTCGCTCCAATACCCGGATATGAAGCTTCGAAATATCCTCGCCGCCGGCGTCGGTGGGCTCGGCCTTGCCGCCGCGAGCAACCGTCTTTTGCAAGCAAACGCCGGCGACCTGGAGTCACCGCTACCCGGCGACCGTCGGTCGTATCGCTGGCGTGGGTTCGATATCAGTTACACGAAGGCGGGCGATCCGGAGGATCCACAGCTCGTGTTGGTCCACGGGATCAACGCCGCTGCGACCAGCCGCGAGTTCGAGACCGTCTTCGAGTCGCTGGCCGAGGAGTACCACGTCATCGCGCCGGACCTGCCCGGGTTCGGCATCTCCGACCGGCCGCCGCTTCTGTACTCGGCACCGCTGTACGAGCAGTTCCTCCTGGACTTCCTCGAGGACCTGACTGACGAGCCAACCGTCGTCGCGTCGGGCCTCTCCGGGGCGTACGCCACGCTCGCGGCCCGCGATTTCGACGTGTCGGAGCTGGTGTTGCTCTGTCCGACCGACACGACGATGGGCGGCGGTGGCGAGCGTACCTGGGTCCGGTCGCTGCTGCGCTCGCCGCTGATCGGGCAGGCGCTGTTCAACGTCCTCGTCAGCAAGCCCTCGATGCGCCACTTCCACGCCGATCACGGCTACTACGATATGGACAACCTCACCGAAGCACGACTCGATTATGAGTGGCACTCGGCCCACCAGGACGGTGCCCGGTTCGCCCCGGCGTCGTTCCTCGGCGGGTTCCTCGATCCCGACCAGTCGCTTGAGGCAGAATTACCGGACGTCGACGCCCCTGTGACGCTCGTCTGGGGTCGGGACGCCTCGACGACGCCACTGGAGGCCGGACGGTCGCTCGCGGACGAAAGCGACGCGAAGTTGATCGTCTTCGACGAGGCGAACCTCCTCCCGCACGTCGAACACCCCGAGCAGTTCGTGGAGTTACTCCTCGAAGAGTAGGACTACATTCCCATATCTTCGGCCGATTCGGGGACCGGCAAATCGTGCGCGGCGACCCCGAGCAGTTCCGCGGCGTGATCGAGCGCCATATCGAACCCGTAGTAGCGTTCGAGTTCGTCGCCGTCGGCGCTCGGGCGGACCTTCAACATAGCGTAGCCGTCGATGTTCTGGGCGATGGCAGCCGTCGCGCCCTCGCGCTCGAAGGTGAGCAGGCGCTCGGTCTCGGTTTCCTCGTAGCGTGCCGTGATCCCGTTCTCGGTGACAGACGGAGTCATCGACCCGTCCTGAGGACTACAGATAGTCTAACGTTGTGGTTCGACGACGGTTCGAAGACGCGAGAGTCACAGACATCGCTCAGGTCGAATACGAAACGTACGGCGAATGTCGGAATCGTAGTCGTCGATACGAAACATCAACCAGGCGAGAATGTCCCGGCCGACTCGCTGCTTTCGACGGTTCCCTGTGGCCGGGTGGTTCACGACCGGCGCATCAATACATTTCGCGATGGTTCTCGACTTCGATGTGCTCAATTCGATCGAATCCGCCATCGGCGGTGACGACCGGCACTCCGAGCGATCGAGCGACGCCAGCAAGCATCATGTCTAGATGTTGGATCCGCAGCCCCTTCGCATCCAACTCCTGTCGTATCCGGGCAGCTTCCAGTGCGTGTTTCCGCTCGTAGTCGACTCGTTCGACCCAGGGGAGGTCGTCGTCGACCAGCACTGGATCGCGCCCTTCTTTCACGGCACCGTGATACAGCTCGTAGTAGCCGATGGTGGGGAGGACCAGGCTGTCATCCACGTGATCGAGGCGATATTCTTTCGCGGATTCCCGTCCACGGAGAAAGTCAGCGCAGAAGCTACTGTCAAGAATTTTCATAGATCCGCTTTGAAATCCTCGTCTATCTCCTCTTTGACCTGCTGTACTGACTCGTCGATGGTCGTATCACTCCAAGCGCCGAATCCAGCAAGCGGATCGTGATCTTCGAGTTCGCGCTGAATGACCGCGTCGAAGCTTTCCGTCCCTCGCTTTCGGGCCTGGAGCTTCCGCCACGTCTCTTCGGAGACCCGGATGGTTTTGTCGGCCATTTATACATCAGTGTATACGCGCCGAATGCTTGTTTTTTTCGCCGCGCCTGTCTCATTGTCACACAGTCTGTGTCATAGAACTGTTCACAGGGTATTTTCTTACACTCGTTGTTCGCTGAATCAGCCGACAGGTCAAGAGTGCGTATCGAGTGTTGTCGGTCGCCATTCTGAGAAAAGATTGATATCTGCCTACGCAATTTTATTATCTATGAGTCAAGTCAATACGGATGAGGCAGAGTCACGTCCACCAGAAGACCGATGGTGGATCCCGATTGGCATACTCGTTGCACTCATTCCGATTATGATAGTTCTTGGGCTGGTTGCTCCCCCGGACGCCTTCTACGCGCTTTTTATTGCGCCTGTCGCTTTGCTCGGCTTCGTTCTCACTTTTTTCTCCCCCATCTTCATCCATCTCGATAAACAGTATGTTGAGTCAGTTTCGACGTGGAACCCCTCGGGTTGGTACTATTCTATAATATTCCCGCCACTTACGCTTCTATCAATCGTCTATATCTACCAGCGCCACAAATATGTGGGCGTTCCGTGAAATTCTACTGATAAGTAGGCACCCAGTCACTCCCAATTCGCGGCTCGGGTGTGCCAACTGTTCTATGACACCCTCACAACAGTCTGTGTCATACCGTGAACTGCTCCGGGGTCAAGTGATTCGAAACGCGGGGCGTTTCGTCATCACGGAAATCTCCGATTTCCGGACGACCCCGAGGCACTCGGCCTGCTCTGCCTGCAGATTTCGCCCGTGAGATCGAACTCCGCTGCCCGGTCGGCGGTGGGTCGTCTTCCGACAGGTTACGATACGCCTATCACTCGAACTCGGACTTGGCCTCGTCGGCGAGCGCGTCGGCCAGTCGCGTCGGTTCCGGAAGCTTGTACCCGTCGCAGGTCCGCTCGACGACGTCGACGGCCGTCTCAGCGCTGATTCGGTGACCAGGACTGACGTACAGCGGGTTGATGCTGGTCGAACCGCTGTCGTACTGGCGGCTCTGGTAGGCGTAGCCGATCACGGTTCCGTCCGGTGCGGTCACGTCGTCGTCGGCCTCGATCGGGATCCGTGCACCCTCGGGCAACCGATCCGGGATCGGCTCCCGTGGCGTCCCACAGAGGAGGTTCTTTGCGACGCCGATGGTCGGGTGATCGAGCGTGACGCCGATATGTGTCGCCAGTCCGGCCTGCCGGAAGTGGATCCGGCCGCTCCCGTCGACGACTGTCAGATCCGGTGTTGCTGACAGCGCCTGTAGAGCCGCGAGGACGGCCTTTCCCTCCCGGAAGCTCAACAGTCCCGGGATGTACGGAATCGCCGTCTCCGCGACAGCCGTAGCCGTTTCGATCACCTCGCCGGCGCGGAGCGCAACGGCAGCGCTGACGGCGCGGTCGTCTTCGAGAAACCCCTGGTCGACGCCGGCGATGACCGGCGGGTCGGCGTCGGTCAGCGATCGCTGGTCGCCGTCCCGGCCGACCGTGACGTTCTCCGGATCGAACGCGAGGTCATCCTCGAAGACCGCGACCTCGGCGATCTCGTCCTGCAGTGCTTCCATCTCCTCACGTGTGAGGTTCCCGTCCGGAACGAACTCCGGGTGGACGGGCTCCATCGTCAGAACGGGCCGCGGCGCCGACCGGGACCGCCCGGGCCGCCGGGGCCACCACCGCCAAAGCGGAGCTGGTTCGGCGTGCGTACTCGGTTTTTCACTCGCTGGCCATAGACAAGCCCGATCAGTAGTCCAAGCAAGTGTGCCAGGTTGGCGACGTTCCCGCCCGTGAGACTCGGGCCGAAGATTCCAACTGCGCTCAAAAGCGCAAACCCGGCGGTCAGAATCCAGATCGGGACCGGGATCAGGAAGTAGAGATACACGCGCAGGTTCGGGTTGAGTACCGTCAGTACACCCATAATTGCGAGGCCAGCCCCGCTAGCTCCGAGGACGCCGCCGGCCAGTGAGTACGCTCCGAACCCCTCATAGATCTGAAGGGCGACCTGGCCGAGTCCGGCTATCGCGCCGCTGGCGATGAACAGGGCGCTGAAGTCCCGGGACCCGATGTAGTCCTCGACGAGTCGGCCGAAGAAGAAAATCACGATGCTGTTGACCGCGATGTGGCCGAAACCCCCGTGTGCGAAAATAGACGTTATCCACGTCCAGACGTATTCTGGGTGCTGTGGAGTCAATACGAACAGCGTGCGGAAGGCTTCCGAGCCCCACACCAGGAGGACGATATTTTGGATGATGAACGTAAGCCACATCGCTCCGAGGAAGGCGTAGGTCATATTCCCCCGGAAGTAGCCAAAGAAACTGCCCGGCCCGGCGTCGATGCCAAGCCGGTCGGCCAGCCCGCCGGCCCCGGTACTCGACGCGTCGACGCTGGCATCGAAGCCGCTATCGAAGACGCCGTCGGGATCTCCCCAATCGTCGAGTCCGGGACAGTCGTGGTTCTCCGGCAGGCGGTGATCCGCACAGAACGTCCCGCCGCAGTGGCGGCACTGATACGGCATATTCGTCTGCTTGCCACACACGTCGCAGGTCGCCATTACCAGTCGCTTCGGACTGATGGGGCAAATGGATTGTGTTTGGGCGACCTGAACGTGTTGGTACGTCCCGTCTCCAAACCGCGTTCGGACGCGTGGATTTTTCTCGATGGGGTTCTGACGGGTGACCGTGCAAGAGTACCAGCGCAAGCAACTGCTCGAACGCGTCGAGCGCGAGGGGGCAACGGTCGGGACCGCCATCCCTGAGGAGATCGACGTCCAGGGGGAGACGATCGACCTCCGATCGTTCGTCTTCGAGATCAAGCGCCGAGAGACGGTCCCGCCCGGCGACCGCAAACGCGTCGAGCAGGCAAAGCGCAATCTCCGGCGCGAACGCCGAACGCGCCGTCAGCGCCTCGAATCGGACTCGATCTCCTATCAGGAGGGTGAGCGACTCGCAGAGGCGATCGTCGGGATCGACCGTGCGCTCGAGGCGCTGGAATCGCTGGGGCCGTCGGACATCGAGGGCGAAAAGCAGGCAAAGGAAGCGGCCGATCAGAAACGATGGATGACGTTTCTCAAGCAGGCGCTAGGTCACGACGAGGCGGGCGGCGCTGAACCGCACGGCGGGCCAGGCGGCGGCCCCGGGTCACACGGAGGGAGACGATGACCCGCAATGACGCCGTCGCGGATCTGCTGGCGGAGATGGCCGACCGACTCGCGGCGATGGACGTCGAGTACAAGCCCCGGGCCTACCGTCGGGCGGCCGAGAACGTCCGCGAACATCCCGAGCCGATCGAGCGCCTCGCCAGCGAGGGCACCGAGGCCGTCGGGGAGATCGACGGCGTGGGCGAGGCCATCGCGTCGAAGATCGTCGAGTACGTCGAGACGGGCTCGATCGGCGAACTCGAAGATCTCCGCGAGAAGTTGCCCGTCGAGATCGACGCGCTGACCAGCGTCGAGGGAGTCGGCCCGAAGACCGTCGGCACGCTCTACGAGACCCTGGAGATCCGGACGCTCGACGACCTGGAAGCCGCCGCGGAGGCGGGAGAGATCCGGGCTGTCAAGGGCTTCGGCGCGAAGACCGAGCAGAACATCCTGGAGGGTGTCGAGTTCGCCAGACAGGCCCACGAGCGACAGTTGCTGGGCGAGGCCGTCCCGCTCGGGGAGGCCGCACGGTCGTATCTCGCCGCCCAGCCGACCGTCGAAAGCGTCGAGGTCGCGGGCTCGCTACGGCGCTGGAAACCGACGATCGGCGACGTGGACGTGCTGGTCGGCAGCGACGACGGCGAGAGCGTCGTCGAGGCGTTCACCGGCTGGGACGACGCCGAGACGGTTATCGAGGCCGGCGAGACGAAGGCGAGCCTCCGCGTCGGGTCGGTCCGGGTTGACCTCCGGGTCGTCGCTCCAGAGGAGTTCGGGGCCGCGCTCCAGTATTTCACCGGAAGTCGCGATCACAACGTAGCGTTGCGAAACCGGGCAATCGAGCGCGACCTGAAGATGAACGAGTACGGCGTTTTCGACGTTTCGGAAGTCGAAAATCCGGACGCCGGCCAGCGTGTCGGCGCTCGGATCGCCGGCGAGACCGAGGAGTCGATGTACGCGGCGCTGGAGTTGCCGCTCGTTCCGCCGGAACTGCGGGAAGGACGTGGGGAGATTGAGGCCGCTGCGGCGGGCGCACTGCCGGACTTGCTCCATGAGGGTGATGTCTGCGGCGACCTGCACACGCATACCGACTGGTCGGACGGCGACAACTCGATCGCGGAGATGATCGAGGCCGCCGCGGCGTTCGGACACGACTACGTCGCGATCACCGACCACGCCACCGGTCCGGGGATGGTCGGCGGCGTCGGGGTCGACGACGAGACGCTGCGCGAGCAAATCGAGGAGATCCGGGCCGCTGCCGACGACGCCGACATCGAGGTCTTCGCGGGCGTGGAGGCCAATATCGGCGAAGACGGCTCGATCTCGGTCGCCGAGGACGTGCTCGCCGAACTGGATCTGGTCGTCGCTTCGCCCCACGCGGCCCTGTCCGGCGACGGGACGGACCGGTTGATCGCCGCGGTCGAACACCCCCAGGTCGATATCATCGGGCACCCGACGGGGCGGTATCTCAACCGCCGCCCCGGGCTGAATATCGAATATGACCGGGTAGCCGAAGCCGCCGCGGATGCGGGGACAGCACTGGAAGTCAACGCCAACCCGCGCCGGCTCGACCTCGGCGGCCAGGCCGTCCGCGCAGCTCTCGAGGCCGGCGCGACGATCACGATCGATACGGACGCCCACCGGCCGGCCAGCTACGAGTACGTTCGGTACGGAGTCCACACCGCACGTCGCGGCTGGGCGGAGGTAGACGACGTACTCAACACGCGCGACGCCGACGGGACCAGGAGGTTTCTGAAATGAGTGGCGTCGACGAACGGCAGCCTGCGCTGTTGCTGGACACGATGCTCGGGAAGCTCGGGACGTATCTGCGGATGTGTGGGTACGACGCCGCCTACGCGCCGAGTCGCGGCGTCGAGGACGACGACGAGATACTCGCGCTCGCCGAGACGGAAGGCCGAACGGTCGTCACGAGAGACGTCGCCCTCGCACGACGGGCCCCGGAGGCGGTCCTGATCGAGTCCCGGGACACGGTCGATCAGTTGCGGGAGTTTCGCGACGCCGGATTCGGGCTCGAACTCGAAGACGAGCCCTCGCGATGTGGTGCCTGCAACGCCCCGGTGACGAGGGTCGCACCGGAAGAGCCCACGCCGGACTACGCCCCGGAGCCCGACTACGAGGCTGTCTGGCGTTGTCGGGAATGCGGCCAGCACTTCTGGCGCGGGAGTCACTGGGACGACGTCGCGGGAACGCTTTCGGAGCTGTAGGGCTGTCGTCGCAGCGGCGTATCACAACACCATTGTATCCCGGCCGTGCGTAGTCACAGTCGATGACGCTCGAGGAGACGGCGATGCAGCGCCTGGCCGACGTCGTGGCGCTCGCGCCGACGAAAAACGGCGAGCTTCAGGATCGGTGGGATATGGACAGCGGCAGCGAGGTCCATCAGTACCTCGAATCGGAGCTGAAAGACTACTACTATCGCAACGAGGACAGCCTGATCTGTGCGACGCCCGAGGGGCGACAGCTCGTCGAAGACGCGGGCCTCGTCGAGAGGACCGAGGACGACCAGCACGTCACCGTTCCCCCCGTCCAAGCGGACATTCTCGACGTGATCGCCGGGCCGGACGGACAAACACAGAGCGTCGTCTCGGTCTATCACGCGCTGGGAGACGCCGGACGCGATTACGAGGTCGACGATGTCCGGTCGGCCCTGCACAGCCTCGTCGAAAAGGGTGTCGTCGAACGCGTCCGCAAGACAGTTCCTACCTTCCGGCTGGCCCTCGAGCGATCCGAACTCGAAATCGAAGAGCTGGACGCGACCTGATCGGACAACCGTCACTATCACTCATCGTGTCTCTCGAGCCCGGGCCGCCGGCGCAGTCGCTGACGGTCGAGCAGTCGTTTGACACCCGCACCTGGCCCGCCGTCGATCGGCCACCCACGTGTCCGCCAGGCAGGCGGTTCGGGCTCGTATTCCGGACACCCGCCGTGGCAGGTGCTAGCGGTCTGATGGCACTCTTTGGCCCCACAGTAGGGCAGGAATCCGGCCGGGACATCGCGCAACTCGAAGTGTCGACAGTCCGGCCGCATCGTCTCGGCGTACGACCGAAATCCGCGTTCGTAGGCCCGCTCGGCGATCGCCAGTCGCTTCGCTCGCTTCCAGTCGGGATCGACATACGAGAACCGGGCAGCGGAAGCGTCGCGGTTGCCACCCTCTGGCCGTTGCTCGATCCGGGTGCCCGGCTCGTCCGGCGACAACGACCGCGGTTGCCAGAGCACACCGGCGTCGGCCCCGTCGACGAGCACGATGCCTGCCTCGACCGGGATGTCCTCTAGCAGCGCACGCGTTCGGTTGTCCGCGCTGCCTCCCGTCGCCACCCACACCTCGTCGGCCAGACCAGCGGCGACGTCCCGCTGGAGTTGTTCGCCCAGCACGCGAGCAGCACTGGCGTCCAGGTCCGGTTTGTTCTCGATCGCGACGATCCGGTCGACCCAGTCCGGGTAGGCCCATCGTCGCCGGATCTGCAGGCGGTTGCCCCGCGTTCGCGCCTCGAGGACATCGCGGTCTACAGCGCGGTGAATCGACTCTCGAACGTACCGCCACGGATAGCCAGGGTCGGGCAAGGCGTCGCGATACCACGCCCACTCCTCGGGCGCATACTGGAGCACGTCCAGCAGGTCCGAGTCGAGCCGCTCGCGACCGAACCGGGCACGCTCGCGAAGCGCGTCCGGATCAGCTTCGATCACGATCGTGTCCCAGCGGCGCCGCTTCGTGCCGAGTTGCCTGGCGACGACGATCGGATTGTCGCGCGTCCGACCGGGCGGCCAGGATCGCTCGGCCCACTGACAGACCTGCAACTCGAAGACGAACTCGCTGTCAGGGTCCACGCGTGAGTACAGACACCACGCGTGGAAAACCGTGTCGCTGGCGGGCTAGAGTTCGCCTTCGGCCTCTTTCTCGTTGAGGAACTCGTGAGCCTCTTCGAGAATCTCACGCGGTCCGTCCTGCGTGACCGTGTTTATCGCCTGCTCGTAATCGCGCCACTGCAGGTCGCGGTGTTCGTTTGAGAGTTCCGCACTCGCCTCGTAGGACTTGGCTATGAACAGGTGAACGGTCTTGTGGATGGTGTTGCCGTCCGCCTCGAAGATGTAATCGTAATCCTCGCGGAACCCGTCGATGAGTCGGAACTCCTCGATG
>Ga0207813_100869_pt1 | contig 12777 bp, 11 predicted proteins | sample A23E3SouthBayCA_2_FD_187730 | JGI IMG/M metagenome (GOLD analysis project Ga0207813, IMG submission 187730) | Aerobic enrichment media microbial communities from Eden Landing Ponds, California, USA - A23 E3 (4) (SPAdes) | ecosystem: Environmental > Aquatic > Marine > Unclassified | place... | reverse complement strand
ACGGCGCGACCGACTCCGGGACGATACCGTCACACGAGCGGCGAGACAGGGGACTCATCGCCGACGAGGCGACGGCGGCGACGCTCTCGTTTTCGGACGTCGAGGGCACCGAAGAAGCCCGCGCGTTCGTCGAAGCGACGGATTTCGACAGCGAGAGCATCTACCTCGACCAGACGCCGCTCGGGAACTGTTACCGTCTGGAACTGTGCAGCGTCTCCTGGGGCGGTGAGGAGGTCTCACTGCGGTACGTCTTCGTCCTCGAGGACTACGACGTCGCCTGTTCGTCGGACGAGCGGGACACCCTGGCGACGTTCGTCCGGATCCCCGTCGCGCTCGACCCGGACCGGACGGTCGACGTCGACCGCTCGAATCGCGCTGGACGGTGTGGCCAGCCGCGGAGCCGACCGACGCCGAGCGAACAGCGCACGGACGGGACGGAAACCACCGACGCGTCAAGGGGGAGCGACCGATGACCGACGAGTCACGGCTGACCCGCCGGGGTGCCCTCGCGCTCGGCGGTGCGGCGCTCACGGCAGGCTGTAGCGGCCTCGGTGGACTCTTCGGCCCGAACGAGGTCAGACTCGACGCGTCGGCGGTCCGCGAGGCTGCGTCGGGCGAGGTCCCCTCGGTGACGCGACCGCTCCCGGTCGAGGTCGCTGCCGCCCACGTCGACGCCTCGCGTGAAAGCGCCGAGTCCGACCTCGACGGGGTTCCGCTCCCGCTGTCGGCTGAGGAGTTGCCCAACGGGACGATGCGCCGGGTGCTCGCGAACGAGGTCGAACACGCCCGTGCCGTACTGGAGAGTGCGAGCGAGGCAGCCGGGACGCGCGAGCGACTGGATTCGCTCCGGCACGCCCGCGAACACACCCACTACGTCGCCGCCGCGTGGGCCTACACGAACGACGAGGCGACGGCCGACGGCGTCCGCGATCGGGCCGGGACCGTCCGGGCGGACGTCGAGGCGTTCCGCGGGGACCGGACCTACGTCGGCGAGGACCCGGTCCGCGTGGTGCTGGTCGGCGACGCCGTCGAATCCTGGACCGGGGCGGCCCGGCGGTACGCGACGCTGGATGACCCGACGTTCCGGTACCGGCCGGACAGCGCGCTGGGCGTCGGCGAACGCGCCGGCGAGGTCGAACACGGTCGCGCCTATCTGGCCGATGCGATACACGTCGACGAGCAGTTCAGCGCCTCCCTGTCGAACCCGCCGTCGATGCGCGAGACGCTGACCGACGCTCGCACGTCGCTGACCGAGACAGTCGAGTCGCGCCTGGTGGACGTTCCCGACGACGTCGACGAGCGGAACGACCTGGTCGAGACGGACCGCGACCTCGACGGGACGCCCGCGCGGGTGGCCCTCGACGAGTTGTGGTCCAACCTGCTCGGTGACCGCGAACCGACTGACGACGTGGCGAGGGACGTCGTCGAACGCTTTCGGGATCTGGCCTTCGCCGAGGCGTTCCTGCTGCTCCGCGAGCGGGTCGAAAACGGCGAGGAGTTCGGCGTGACGAGCGCCGAGGATATCGGCGACCGCCGTGAGGCTGCCGTCTCGGCCGTCGAGAACGCGCTCGAGGGGAGCCCCGACCGTCGGCTGGCCCGGCGCATCCTCGCGAACGAGGTCTGGCACCTCACCGACGTCGACGAGCAGCTCGGGGGCTGGGAGAACACGGTCGTCGCCGACTCGCTGCACTGGGAGATCGGCGACTACCTGTCGCTGACGATGCTCGCGCGCGGCGTCCCTCCGGCCTGTCGCACGGCGCTCGATGCGCTCGGCGTCGACTCTCAGACTTCGGGTTCGATGTAGACCTTGCGGACGCCGCCGTTGGCGTCCGTGAGTGCGTCCTCGATGGCGGAGATGCGCTCGTCTAGCTCGCGGCCGCTGACGCCCGGTGCGAACTCGACGTCGGCAGTGACGATGACACGCTCCGGGCCGAAATACACCGTCCGGAAGTCGACGATCCGGTCGACGCCCTCCCAGTCGGCGACGATCTGCCGGAGTTCGTTCTCGTCTTCCTTCGGGAGGCTCTCGCCGAGGATGAGCCGCTTGTTCTCCCAGGCGAGCGCGAGGGCGAAGCCCATGAGCATGATACCGATGAGGAGCGCGGCGGCCTGGTCGAAGGCCTCGATGCCGGTCTGCTGGGTGAGGAAGATACCCAGGAGCGCCAGTACCAACCCGCCCAGCGCGATGGTGTCCTCGGTCAGTGCCGTGAGGGTGGTGACGTCGCTGGTCTTGCGGAACGCCTCCCGCAGGCTCGACCAGTCGTTCTCTTCCATCTGGCGGGACATCTCGGCGTAGGCCTTCTTGAACGCCCACGCCTCGAAGACGATCGCCAGCAACAGGACGGTGTAGTTGACGAGGACCGGGTCGAACCCGAAGGATGGCTCGTAGACGAATCCCAGAAATTCGATGGTGTCGCTCCCGCCGCCGTGCCCGCCGCCGGTGAGTTTGGTGTAGCCGTGTTTGGCCGACTCCCAGCCCGCGATACCGAAGAGCAGCACCGAGACGACGAACGAATAGAAAAACTGTGCCTTGCCGTAGCCGAAGGGGTGTTCTCGATTCGCCTCGCGTTTCCCGTAGCGGATGCCGATGAGCAAGAATATCTGATTGCCCGTGTCGGAGATCGAGTGATACGTCTCCGAGAGCATCGACGGACTCGCTGTCAGCAGGAATCCGATAAACTTCAGGATCGCGATCGCACCGTTCGCGACGAGCGCCGCCAGGACGACTGACCTGCTCCCTGCCATTATCGGAGGCCTCACCCGGGGCCGGCAAAACGCTTGCCCCTGGACCCGGCAGCGTGCTGGTCACCCAGGATCCCCGAACACCCGTGAGCGTTTTCCCGGCGGAGCGCCTGTATCGAGTGTGATCACAGTCGTCTCGGACACCCACGGCAGAGACGGCCACCGTCTGGACGGTCGGACGCTCGAAGCGGTACGGGCGGCGGATCTCGTCGTTCACGCGGGGGATTTCACGACAGCGGCGGTCCTGGAGGCGTTCGAGGCCGAAGCGGGCGGTGACAGGAACGGGGAACTCGTCGCCGTCGCGGGCAACAACGACGACGAGCAGGTGCGCGACCGGGTGGAGCGAATCCGAGTGTTCGAGCGGGCGGGCGTCAGATTCGTCGTCGTTCACGGCCACGAACACGACGAGACGGCGCTGTCGTTCCTGGGCCGTCAGGAGGACGCCGACGTCGTCGTGGTTGGCCACTCACACCGGGCCCGGTGGGACCCGGGTGGGGCGGTCGCGGTCCTGAACCCCGGGAGCCACGCCGACCCGCGGTGGAACCGTCCGGCACACGCGGAACTGGAGTCGACCACGGAGGGCCTGAGTGGACGACTCCGCACGCCGGACGGCGAGGTACTCGACACCTTCACCGTCGCGGGACGCGCGTGACGGCGGGACGGGCCGGCGCGCACCCCACCCTACCGACGGACGGATAAAGGAACCGTCGAAAACTCAAACACTCGTTTCACTCTCCCGCGTCCCCGGACACGGCTGCACAGTTTCGTTCGTCACTGTCGAAATCTGTTCATTCGCTCGACAGCCGGTCGGACGACCTCCGGACTGCCCACTATCTGTCGGTCAGATATCAATCGGTTCGCCACCGGCCATCCGCCGTCACTGCGTGAGATACCACGCGGCGAACCCGACGAGCAGGACGGTGGCACCGCCGAAGAAAAAGAGCAGACCGGGCGGGAGTCCGGCGGCCGCGTCGGCGCCACCTGCGGCCGTCTCCGTCGCGAGCCGGGTCGTCTCGCCGGGGCCGGCGTACCCGGTCGGGGCAGGTGTCGCCTCCGGCGTGGGCGTTCCCGTTCTCGCGGCGGCGGCCTGGGCGACCGTCGGCGTCGGTGACGTGGCGGCGTCCGCGCCCGTCGGCCCCCCGCCGGCCCCGAAAAAGCGGGCCAGGCCGTCGCCGGCGACCTGTTCGATGACGGCACTGGCGAGCGCGAGCGCGCCGAAGCCGCCGAGCAGTCGCGTCAGTGCGGTCCGGATGCTCGTCGACTCCTCGCGGTCGCCGGCGAAGATGACCAGCGGCTGGTCCGCGGGCGCGTAGACGTCCATCTCGCGTCCTTTCTCGGAGTAGGCGGTGTCTACGACCTTGACGGCACCCGCGGCTTCGAGCTTCTCGAGGTGGTACTGGGCGTTCTGGAGGCTGGTGTCGACGCGGTCGGCGAGTTCGGCGGGTGGCGCGGGATCCTCGTGGAGAGCACAGAGCAGGTTCCGGGCGGTCGCCGAGGAGAGCGCCGACAGCAACTCGTCCGCGTCGTCGCTCTCGACGCCGACGACCCGCGGGTCCGCGTCGTCCGCAGTGGTGGGATCAGGCTCGGAGGGCAGCAGCGACATCTCGTTTCCTATTGCAGCCGTGGGGGTATCAGTTTTTTGACCTCCACGGGAGGGCGTAACTGACGCGCCTGTCAGGATCCTGTTCCGGTCTGCCGGTTCGACTACCCGGCCGGGAGTGGGCGACCGACCGTTCCCTCGGGTTTCCTCGCTCCCCTACACTCTCGAATCACGGACCGACGCCCTGAAGAACGCCCACTCGAACGGGAGGTATGGACGAGCCGTCGACGGTCGAACTCCCGGACGGCCGGGACCTCTCCTACGCCGAGTACGGCGACCCTGCTGGCCGCCCGGTCTTCGCGTTCCACGGCGTGATCGGGTCGCGACTCCTCTGGTCGCTCTGTGACGACGCCGCGACCGACCGCGGGATCAGAGTCGTCGCACCCGACAGGCCGGGATTCGGCGCGTCGGAGTTCCAGCGCGGACGCACGCTCCTCGACTGGCCGGCCGACGTCTGTGCGCTGGCGGACCACCTCGATATCGACCGCTTCGGCGTCGTCGGCTTCTCCGGCGGCGGGCCACACGCGGTCGCCTGTGCCCACGCTGTCCCCGGGCGCGTGCGAGGCGTCTCGCTCGTCAGCACGGTCACCCCGCCCGAGACCCGCGAACACGCCGACCCGTTCAACGAGAGCGTGCTCCAGGCGACGAAGTCGGTGCCCGGCTTCTCGGAGGCCGCCTTCGCCTCCTCGGCGTGGCTGGCCGAGAACTTCCGTCCCTGGTTCGAGGCGTCACTCGTCGCCTCCGCCGCACCGCCCGACCGCGAACTCTTCGACGGGCCCGCGGGCGAGACGCTCCTCGCCGACGGTGCCGAGGGCTTTCGAAACGGTCCCCGTGGTTCGGCCTGCGACCTCCCGCTGGTCGGGAGCGACTGGGGGTTCGACCCGCGCGAGCTCTCCCACCGGGTCGACATGTACCACGGCCGCGCCGACGAGACGGTAAACCCGGACCTCGCGCGGGCGTTCGGCGACCTGCTCCCCGAGGTCGACCTGTATCTCACCGACGACGCCCACTACTCGACGCTCGTCGCGAACCGCGGCGAGATTCTCGAATCCGCGCTGACCTGAGAAACGAGTCGGCGCCCACCCTCACTCGGCGTCGGCGTGAATCCGCTCGATAGCGTCGGCGTCGTGCTCGACGATTCCACCGTGTTGACAGACCGTGCGTTCGACGTCGAGGGCGGCGAGCGCCCCGATCGAGTCGACGGCACGGGACTCGTCGCGCGGGCCGCGCGGCCCGTCGAGGTTGCCCTCGGGTGCGTGGAGCGCGTCGCCGGAGATCAGGAGCCGCTCTCCGGGGAAGTGAAAGGAGACGTGGCCGGGGGCGTGGCCCGGTGTGTGATAGACGTCCATCGGCCCGGCCGCAGTTCGAAACCGAACGCCCTCGGTGAGTTCGACGTCGACCTCGACCGCCGGGAATCGTTCGGCGTCGTCGTCGATCTTGATCGGGTGCTCGCGCCCGTCGACGTACGGGGCACACTCGCGGTGGGTGAACACCACGGTGTCGGCTCGTTCGGTCACGCCCGCCAGACCGCCCGCGTGGTCGACATCCTGGTGGGTCAGTGCGACACCCCAGACGTCTTCCCAGTCGAACCCGGCGTCGGCGAGACCGGCTTCGAGCTGGTCGGTCGAACCCGGGAAGCCGGCGTCGACCAGCAGGAGTCCCCGGTCTGTCTCGACACCCGACGGGTGGAACGTGAACTCCCTCGTCTCGCCGTCCGGGTCGTCCGGGTCGTCCAGTTCGAGCGTCAGCGGGAACGCGTACACGCCGTCGACGACGTTCATTCGCGGGTCGTCGAAGCGGCGTCACTTAACCGTGGCTTCGGTGTGGGGATACCACACACAGCGCGACGTCGCTCGGAACGGCAACCGCGAACCCTTTTGCGCGCGTCGGCCGTACCGGTCCGCTATGGCAATCGGTGACGTCTCGACGGTCACGGCCGGCGACTGCACGGATCTGTACTACGTCGACACCGGGATGTACGACGTCGAAGGCTACGGCGCGGTCTATATCCTCGACGCCGACCGACCTGCCCTGGTCGACACCGGCATCGGTACCAACTACGAGCGGGTCCGCGCGGCCATCGAGGAAGTCGGTCTCGCGCCCGAGGATATCGAAGTCATCGCGGTGACGCACGTCCACCTCGACCACGCCGGCGGCGCGGGCTTTCTCGTCGACGAGTGCCCGAACGCCGAGGTCTACGTCCACGGGATCGGTGTGCCCCACCTCGTCGACCCCGGCCGGCTCTGGGCCGGGACGAAACAGGCCGTCGGCGACCAGATAGGGTTCTACACGGAACCCGAACCCGTCCCCGAAGACCGGGTCGTCGAGATCGCCGACGGCGACCGGATCGATCTGGGCGACCACGCCCTCGAAGTGTACCACGCACCGGGGCACGCCCCCCATCAGGTGGTCTTCGCCGACCCCGCGAACGACGCCGTCTTCACGGCGGACGCCGCGGGTATCTACGCGCCCGGGCCCGACCGACTGTTCCCGACGAGTCCGCCGCCCAACTTCGACCCCGAGCAGTGCCAGGCCGACGTCGACCTGCTCCACGATCTCGACCCGGCGGTGCTCTGTTACACCCACTTCGGGCCCGCCGAGCGGGACGACCGACTCGACGAGTACGCCGACCTGCTGGCGGAATGGGTCGACGCCGTCGCCGACGCGCGGGCGGAACTGGACGACGACGAAGCCGTCATCGAGCAGTTCGTGGCGGAGGCGGACGCCGAGCGTGAGGTGTGGGGTGCCGAGAAAGCCGACGCCGAAGTGGCGATGAACGTCCGCGGGGTGCTGACGGCGCTGGACCGCCGAGACTGATTCTCGGGTGCAAGACCGTACTCCCGACGAGGAAGGTACCGAAGCGAACGGTATTAGTGTGTGTCGGCGTGACGTAGCCTCAATGACTGACGACACGCCAGCGACGGAGGAATCCCCGTCTCTTCGCTCTGACGGCGGGGTCGACGCCGAGGGGGCCGACGAGACGACGCTCGACCCGTGGGGGTCCTCGACGGTCTCGGACTACCGGAAACTGTTCGCGGAGTTCGGCATCGAGGAGTTCGACGAGATCCTCCCCGAGGTCCCGGAGCCCCACTACCTGATGCGTCGCGGCGTCATCTTCGGCCACCGCGACTACCGCCCGGTCGCTCGTGCCATGCGCGAGGGCGAGGAGTTCGCCGCGCTCTCCGGGTTCATGCCCACCGGCGACCCCCACATCGGCCACAAACTCGTCTTCGACGAGATCATCTGGCACCAGCAACAGGGCGGCGACGCGTACGGCCTCATCGCCGACCTCGAAGCCCACAGCGCCCGCGGGATGACCTGGGAGGAGATCGACACCCACGCCCGCGACTATATCCTCTCGCTGCTGGCGCTCGGCTTCGACCCCGAGGCGGGCGAACTCTACCGCCAGTCCGAGAACCGGGCGGTACAGGACCTGGGATTCGAACTCGGTATCGAGGCCAACTACTCCGAACTGCAGGCCATCTACGGCTTCGACGGCGAGACGGACGTCTCACACATGCAGTCGGTCGTCACGCAGATGGCCGACATCCTCTACCCGCAACTCGACGAACCGAAACCCACCGTCATCCCCGTCGGCCCCGACCAGGACCCCCACGTCCGCCTGGCGCGCGACCTCGCAGCGCGGACCCGGTATTTCGGCGTCACCGAGGCCTACGCGAGCTTCGAGGCCGACGCCGACGAGCGCGCGCTCCTCGCGGGGGCCCACGAGACCCTCTCGGAGCGCCACCCCGACGGGACGGTCCGGTGTGTCGACGCCGCCGACTACCTCGACGGGAAGCGCGAGGAGGGCGCGACCGACGCCCGCGCGACGACCATCGACTCGACGGTGACGATGCTGCGCTCGGCGGGCAAGGAACCGCTCCGTCCCCGCGTGCGTTTCCTGGACCGCAACGCAACCGACGCGGCCTTCGAGGCGCTCGTCGAGGCCGTCGACGGCGAGAAGCGCGTCTACGACGAGCACGTCGACGCGTTCGACCTCTCGCACGCGGCGGCCGAGGAACTCGCCCGCGAGGTGGAGGTCGACCACGGTGGCTACGGCTTCCTCGCGCCGTCCTCCATCTACCACCGGTTCATGACCGGCCTCACCGGCGGGAAGATGTCCTCGTCGGTGCCGGCCTCGCACATCAGCCTGCTCGACGACCCGGAGGACGGCTACGACAAGGTGAAGTCGGCGACGACTGGCGGGCGCGAGACGGCCGAAGAGCAGCGCGAACTCGGTGGACGCGCCGACGAGTGCCCGGTCTACGAACTGTACGCCTACCTGCTCGCCGAGGCCGACGACGAGTTCGCCACCGAAGTGTACGAGGAGTGTGTCGGCGGTGAACGGCTCTGTGGCGGATGCAAGGAACAGGCCGCCGAGCTCATGGAACAGTTCCTCGAAGACCACCAGGAGAAACGCGCCGAGTGGGCCGACCGACTCGACGAACTCGACATCGACCTCGATTCCCCGCGCAAGCGGGCCTAGGGTTCTCACCCGACCAGGCGAGAATCAGTTTTCACAGTCGTCCCTGTTCAGTCGCGGACAGCGACGAAGCGCAGCCGCCGGTAGTCGGCGGTCCACGACGACGATTCGGCGTCGTACAGGTCCGGACGCAGTCGGTCCTCGACGGCGGTGACGACGGCGTCACGTTCACCCGTGGAGAGGGGCGCGAACAGCGAGTCGCCGAACACGTCGAGCCAGTTGCGCAGGCCCGCGTCGCCGTCGAGCGTCGTCGGCCGGTCGAACAGGCGGGCGAGTCGCAACTCGAACCCCGCCGCTTCGAGGACGGCGGCGTGTTCGCCGACGGTCGGGAAGTACCACGGGTGCTCGGGGTCGTAGCCGCGCTCGCGCAGTTCGGTGCGGACGGCGTCGACGATACTCGCGACGTTGCCGACGCCACCGAGTTCGGCGACGAACCGCCCTTCCGGCGCGAGCAGGGCAGCGACGCGCTCGGCGACGGCAGCCTGGTCGTCCCGGGGGATCCAGTGGAGCGCCGCGTTCGAGAAGACGGCGTCGAACGGTCCATCTTCACCGTCGCCACCGAGTGACTGGGCGGCGACCGGCTCGCCGTCGAACGCAGTAGCGAGGACGGCGCTGTCGATCTCGCGGGCGTCGGCCCGGACGAACCGACAGTCGGGATACGTCTCGCGAGCCTCCCCGACCATGCCGGGAGCGCTGTCGACGCCGATAGCGACGCCGTCGGGCCCGACCCGGTCGGCGATATCGGCCGTGAGGTGGCCGGTGCCACAGCCCAGGTCGAGCACCCGCTCCCCCGCTTTCGGGTCGAGCAGGTCCAGCACCGACTGTCCGTACTCGTGGACGAACCCGACATCCGCGTCGTAGGCGGTCGCGTCCCACTCGTTTCCGGGCGCGTCGCCGCCGTCTCCGGTGTCTCCGTCGACCATACTGGCCAGTTCCGGGGCCGGAAGTTCAGGGTTTCGGCGCTGTGGGGCGTCGTACCACGGCGAAACTGGGTCGGTGAGTCAGCAAATGCGACATCGAGATGGACGGACCGACCCACACGAGAGCGGTCAGTACGCCCGGACCAGTCGTTCGACCGCGGCGTCGACGTCGCGGCTGGCGAGAAATTCCGACATCGCGGTGCGGGCCTCGATGAACACGTCCGGGGTGACTTCGAGCGCGTGGCCGGCCGGGAACTGTTTCGCCCGCGTGAAATCGCGGTGCTGTTCCCGGAGGAACTGCGGGTAGTCGTCCACGTCGACGTCCGTGCGCGGCGGGATGGACCCCTTGACACGATTGAGTACCTCCAGGCCCTCCCGCGAGCCCAGAAACTCCAGGAACGTCCGGGTCGGAGCGTCGAACTCGGCGGTTGCGGCCGAGGCGACCAGGTCGATGCCGAGCATGTAGACGCCGTCGGTGCCGGGGAAGTTCACCCGACCCCAGTCCCGGCCGTACTCGAAATCGGGCACCTCGGCGAAGGCGCCGGCCATCCAGTCACCCTGGTTGAAGAAGACGGCCTCGCGGTCGGCGAAGCGCTCGCTGGCGGTCACCTGGTCGATGAACGTCGAGTCGTCGTCGGTCACGTCCCACACTGCCTCGACCAGCTCCAGCGCCTCGCGCATCTCCGCCCGGTGAGCGGCCGCGTTTCCGCTCGTTACGTCCTCGAAGGCCTCGGCACCGAACTGGCCGATGAACACCGTCGACCAGAACTGGAGTACCGTCTGGGGGTTTTTCATCGGCTGTGTCATCCCGACGAGTCCGCCCCCGTCACCGTCTCCGCCGTCCCGGCCTGCACCCGCGTGCGCTTCGAGCACCTCGACGAGTTCGCGAGGGTCGCCGATGCTCGCGGGGTCGACGCCGCGGTCCTCGACGAGATCGACGTGGTAGAAGAGGTTGTTCATCCGGTGGATGTCGACGGGCACGCCGACGTACCGGCCGTCGATCCGCGAGCGCTCGCTGACGCCGTCGACGAAGGCCCGTTCCCAGCCGTTGTCCGCCCACAGCTCCGAGAGGTCGCGGAGCGCCCCCGCCTGGTCGTAGGGGACGAGGTTCTGGTCGGGCCACTCGACGAACAGCGACGGGGGGTCCTCCCGGAGGATGCGACTCTTGATCGCGAGTCCGTGGTTGTCGTAGGACCGGTCCTCGACGCGTACCTCGGGGTGGCGACTGTCGAAGGCGTCCAGTACCGCGTCGAGCATCGCGCGACCGTCGCCCTCCGCCCAGAAGTGCGCGAGTTCGACCGTCCCGGCCCCGCGCTGGTCCGCTCGCGAGCGACTCATTTGACGAACGTCTCGACTCCCGTCTAATAAACGCCGCTTCCGAATTATCAGGTCTAAGAACGGCAGCTAGCCCGGATTCGGGCCAGTCGTCCCGGTACCCGCGTGCCATGGTATCCGGTCGTCCCGGTGCCCGGAGCTGTCGGCCTCCCTAGGTGCCGTGCTGCCAGGAGTCCATGTACTCGCGCTGGGTGTCGGTCAGGTCGTCGTACGAGACGCCTTCCGCGGCGAGTTTGGTCTCCGCGACTTCCCTGTCGAGGTCGTCGGGGACGTCGTGGACGCCCGGTTCGTAGTCGTCGCCGTGCTCCACCAGTTCGCGGACCACGACCGCCTGGATACCGAACGACTGGTCCATCACCTCGACCGGGTGGCCCAGCGCCACCGGTGTCGCGAGGTTGACGAGCCGTCCCTCCGCGAGGACGTTCAGTCGCCGGCCGTCGGCCATCTCGTAGGCCTGGACGCCGTCGCGGGCCTCGTAGGTGTCGACGGCGAGGTCCGAGAGCGCGTCGAGGTCGACCTCCACGTCGAAGTGGCCCGCGTTCGCCAGCAGGACGCCATCCCCCATCGCCTCGAAGTGTTCCTCGACGATGACGTCGCGGTTGCCCGTGGTGGTGATGAAGACGTCACCCTCCGCGGCGGCCTCGGCCATCGGCATCACGTCGTAGCCCTCCATGTGGGCTTCGAGCGCGCGGCGGGGTTCGACTTCCGTCACGACGACGTCGGCGTTCTGGCCGCTGGCTTTCTTCGCGACGCCTTTCCCGCAGTGGCCGTAGCCGGCGACGACGACCGTCTTGCCCGCCCACGAGAGGTTCGTCGTCATCGCGATGGAGGCCAGCGAGGACTCGCCGGTGCCGTGGACGTTGTCGAACAGCCGTTTCATCGGCGTGTCGTTGACCGCGAACATCGGGTAGCGGAGTTCGCCGTCGTCGTCCATCGCGCGCAGCCGGTGGACCCCCGTCGTCGTCTCCTCCGCGCCGCCGACGATCCCCTCGATCAGGTCGGGGTGGTCCTCGTGGATAGCCGCGACGAGGTCCATGCCGTCGTCCACAGTAATGGTGGGTTCGTGGGCGATGACTGCCTCGATGGCCGCGTAGTACTCCTCGTCGTCGACGCCGCGCTCGGCGTAGGAGGTGACGCCGTCGACTGCATCGAGCGCCGCGCTCACGTCGTCGTGGGTCGAGAGCGGGTTACAGCCCGTGATGGCGACTTCCGCGCCCCCGGCGGCGAGCAACTCGGCGAGGACGGCCGTCTTGGCCTCGACGTGCATCGCCATGCCGACGACTTCGCCCGCGAAGGGCTGGTCGGCCTCGAAATCGTCGCGCAGGGCGTCGAGGATGGGCATGTGCTGGCGCGCCCAGTCCATCTTGCGGCGTCCTTCCTCACGCGCCGCCTCGGGGTCGTCGAGCTTGTCGGTGATCCGGTCGGTGGTCATGCCCGAACGGACGGGGAGCGGGGAGAAAAACCCCCTGAAACGCCACTCGACGTGGGAGTCGATTCTGGCGCTACCCGGAGTGGCTGTCGAAGCTTTCGGGACGCCCGACCAGCCACCGTGGCGCGCGCTGTCGAGCGTGCTCGAACCCCGTGAGGGCCGCGAGACGTATCGTGCGAGGTCTTCGTGAGCGGAGCGAACGAAGGCTCGTCAGAGCTTGCTCTGACGGTGGACGAGCATCGCAGGCGAGCGACCGCAGGGAGCGAGC
>Ga0207813_100867_pt1 | contig 12849 bp, 15 predicted proteins | sample A23E3SouthBayCA_2_FD_187730 | JGI IMG/M metagenome (GOLD analysis project Ga0207813, IMG submission 187730) | Aerobic enrichment media microbial communities from Eden Landing Ponds, California, USA - A23 E3 (4) (SPAdes) | ecosystem: Environmental > Aquatic > Marine > Unclassified | place... | reverse complement strand
GCTCGTCGGGATCCCGCCCCACGACGGGAGCGACCTCGTCCGCGAGGCCGGTCTCGGTGACGACGGCTGGGTCGCGGTCGACCAGCACACCCTGGAGGCCGAACACGCCGAGGACGTCTACGCCGTCGGCGACGCCGCGGACATCCCGACCTCGAAAGCGGGCAGTGTCGCCCACTACGCGGCCGGAACGGTCGCCGACCGGATCGCCTCTCGCGTCCGCGATCAACAGCCGATGGCGAGCTTCGACGGCAAAACGGTCTGCTTCATCGAGACCGGGATGGACGAGGCGACGTTCGTCTCCTTCGACTACGGCTCCGAACCGACGATGCGCGAGCCCTCGAAGCCGATCCACTGGTCGAAACTCGGCTACAACGAGTCTTACTGGCTGACCGCCAGGGGGTTGATCTGAGATGAGCGACACGGAATCCGTGCAGACTGGCGAGGACTTCGAGGCGCTCGTTGAGGACAACCCCGAGGATGTCGCGGCCTTACTCGAACGCCTCGATACGGAGGGAACGGACGTCGACGCGCTACTTTCCGGGTCGAGCGAGGTGACGGATGTCGACCTCGACACCGCAGGCGGCGAACAGTCCGCTCTCTCCGACGCTATCGACGGCAACGAGGCGGAACTGGCCGAGGGGCTGGAATCGCTCGCGCAGATCCAGCGCACCGGCACGCTCGATGACTTGCTCGAACTGTCCCAGGTCGCGTCGCTGCTGATGGGTGCGATGGACGACGAGATGGTGATGAGCCTCTCGAACCTGGCCTCGGAGCTGGGTGGCGTGGCCGACACGGCCGCCGAGGAGGACGTCTCGCGCGGACTCGAAGACGTCTTGCACTCCGTCGGCGATATCAGTGAGGAAGAGCCCGAACCGGTCGGCGCAATTGGCTTCGCGAAGGCGCTCCGAGACCCCGAAGTCAAGGCCGGCCTCGGCGTCGCGCTGGCGCTCGTGAAGGCACTCGGTCGGAACGTCGGCGATACGGACGACGCTTAACTGGAGTTGTTTTTCGGTCCCGACCGATCACTCATCGGTCGCTGCCTCGACCCAGCCGGGTTGTTGATCGTCGGCTTCCAGCAGCCGCTCGACGTATTTGGCCATCACGTCCACTTCGATATGGACCGGATCGCCGACTGATTTCTGCGAGAGCGTCGTAACCTTGTAGGTTTCGGGGATGATCGCCACCTCGATCGAATCCTCGTTCCGGGCGGCGACCGTCAGCGAGATGCCGTCGATGGCGATCGAGCCCTTCTCGACGAGGTATTTGCTCTGTTCCTCGGGGATCGAGAAGGTGAACCGCCAGTCATCGCCGACTGCCTCGATGTCGAGAATCTCGGCCGTGCCGTCGACGTGGCCCTGGACGAAGTGGCCGTCGAATCGCCCCTCCGCAGGTAACGCGCGTTCGAGATTGACGCCATCACCTTCCGTGAGCTGGCCGAAGAAGGTCCGGTCGAGGGTCTCCTCGGCCAGAAACACCGAAAAGGTGTCCTCGTCGTACTCCTCGACAGTCAGACAGACGCCCTCGACGGCGATGCTCTGGCCCTGTTCGAGATCCGTAAACGGCGACTCGATAGTGAGCCGTCGCCCGCCGTCGGTGTCGTTGATTTCGGTGACTGCACCCGTCGTCTCGACGATGCCGGTGAACATATCGGCGTCTTCGGACGGGGTCGGCGAAAGGGTTGTCTTTCGTTCTCAGGCGCAGGGAACAGCGGTCCCAAGCGGTGTTCTTTTGCCGATCGGCGGCCAACACGAGCCGATGACAGCCAGCATTGTCGAGACGGTCGGTCGGATGGCGACCGCAGTTCTGGTGGTGCCGGTCGTAGTGGCCGGCGTGAGTCTCCTCGCTGGCGGGCAGACCGGCACCGGTGGCTTACTGTTGGTGATCGCCGGCGTGATGGTTGCGATCTCCGAGTATGTCAAGCGGCCGAGCGACGTTCCCGGAACCGCCGCCCAGCGTGTGGCTGGCTGGCTCGCGAAGACGCCCGACGAGGAAAACGAGTGATCGTTATTCGACCGGGATCGACTGTCCCTCGTCGTCGGGATGCTGTTTCTGCAGTGTGACCGTCAGGACGCCGTTCTCGTAGGCCGCGCCGGTTCCGTCTTCGGTGACCGGATCGGGGAGCCGCACCGATCGCTCGACCGATTCGTGGGACCGCTCGCTGCGGACGTAGATTCCGTCCTCGTGTTCGGTTTCTCGCTCGCGCTCGGCGGCGATGTGGACCGTCCGCTCGTCCGGCAGCGTCACATCGATGTCCTCGGCATCGTATCCCGGAAGGTCCATGACGACGACCAGTTGATCGCTCTCGTCACGGAGGTCGATCGCCGGCCCGGTCAGTCCGCTGCCGAACTCGACGGGGTCGATGTCCGCGAACTGCTTGCTCAGACGGTCGAACATCCGCTCGATGTCGTCGAAGGGGTCGGATCTGGACGGCATGGCTACCTGCTAGTACGCTCTCTCCGAACTTAATGTTGTTGTCGATGGGTCAGAATCACGACGCCTAGTCGGAGACGACGTGCTCGGTATCGTACGAGCCGAGCCGTCGGACCCAGCCGTTCTCAGCCAGGGATTCGATCTCTTCGAGCGCGGCCTGCGTGCGATCCTCGTAGAGTCCGGCCTGGAAATCGACGTGGAAGACGTAATCACCCAGTCGCTCGCCGCTCGGTCGCGATTCCAGCCGCGAGAGGTTGATATCGCGCTCGGCGAACGGCTGCAACAGTTCCAGCAGGAGTCCGGGGTAATCGGAGTTCGGGTAGATGACGATCGAGGTCTTCCCGCCGGCCGGCGACCGCTCGTCGGCCCCTGCGATGGCCAGAAATCGCGTCGCGTTGGAGGTCTTATCCTGAATGTCTGTCGCGAGAGTCTCTAGGTCGTCCGCGTTATCGGGGTGAGCGATCGCAGCCACTGAATCGTCCTCTCTCGCGCGCTCGACACCGCGCGCTGTCGATGCGACCGCTTCGAGTTCGACGTCCGGGTAGTGCTCCTCGAGATAGCCGCGACACTGGGCCAGCGCCTGCGCGTGGCTCGCGACGGTGTCGAACGTCTCGTTGTGGGCCAGCAGTGCGTGGCGGATCGGTGTGATAATCTCCTTGACGACCGCAATGTCGTATTCCGCCAGCGAGTCGAGGCTCTCGGTGACGCTTCCCTCGATGCTGTTCTCGATCGGGATGACGCCGCGATCGAACTCCTCGTTGGCGACGGCCTGGACGATTTCGGTCACCGACTCGGTGAACGCGATGTCCTCGGAGACGGACTGTGCCGCCCGGTGGGAATAGGTACCGCTCGGTCCCAGCGTGAGCGTCTGCATACGTTTCGATAGGTAACACCACGTTAAAAACCGCCCGGTGTCATCCAAGCAGTACGATCCCCACAACCGTCATGTACGCGCCGACCAGACTCCCGACGGCCCCGATCGCCAGCAGGGCCCGATCGGACAGGTCCGGCGGCGAAAGCCGATCCGATCCCGCGACCACGAGTCCGCCGATCACCACCAGCGTCGTTCCCATCACCAACTGCAGCAGCGACACGACCGGGAGCTGCGAACCGCCGACGTACTGCCCGACGCCGTAGCTCAAGTTCCCGATCCCGAGTATCGACACGCCGATCCCGTACATCCGACGCGGCGACGCTGCTGCGCTCACTGGAAACGCCATACCCGCCCATTCGCGTGGCCGCTGTTAAGCACTCCTCTTGCCGTCCTCTTTCTCATCCATTCAAGTAGTATATCTTATGTCGATATATAGAATCTCCAGTTTTGTGGTTCCTTTGATTGAGTCTGTGTTATCGACCCATCAGCGGGAGTCCTGGGGGCCTCGTGGGCGCGCGAACCACCTCGATACCCCACCTTTCGATGATCCGGAAGCGGATTTGGTGGCGCAATCCTACTGGATGGCTCATCGGCGTCTGGCTCGCCCCGACCGTCCGCCCGTTCGTAGCCGCCGGCCCCACTCTGGCCAATTCGATCAGGGGTCTGCTCGTGATCTCGGTGGCTGTTTCTGACAGCTGTGTGTCGCTTTGCTCAGTCGGTGGTGGTCGCGTACGCGGCCGAACCCTGTGGTATCGTCACGAATCGCGGCGTCCGTTCGCTCGGGCTCGAGACGCTCTCCTTCCCGCGCCTAGCCGCATCTCTTCGCCCGCGGACTCTCGCCCGTTCCCTCTGGCGCTTCGAAAACGCTCCGACCGTCCTCGCTGCCCGCTCGTTCCACCGTGTGGCTGTTGATCTGATTTCTCTCCGTCTCGACCCCTGAGCAGCGATCCACCCCTCACGCCCGATCTCTGTCGTTTCGATTCGCTGTCGTACCTGCGTTGGCCGCATTCTATATAGCGGATATTGATTTACACCCTCTCGAGCGGTCTGGACTGACTTTTATATTCGCTCCGTACGGGCGTTTACCTATGCGAGGAACCGTCAACACTGACGACGCACCGTCTGCGGTCGGGGCCTACAGCCAGGCGACGGAAACGGACGACCTGGTGTTCACCGCGGGTCAGATCCCGCTCACGCCCGAAGGGGATCTGCTCGATCACGCCGATATCGACGTCCAGACCGAGCAAGCCCTGGAGAACGTCGAAGCCATCCTCGAAGCGGCGGGCTCGAGTATGGACGACGCACTGAAGATCACGGTCTACCTCACCGACATCGAGCAGTTCGAGACGATGAACGACGTCTACGAGACGTTCTTCGAGGCGGATCCGCCAGCACGTAGCGCTGTCGAAGTTGCCGCCCTGCCGAAAGGCGTCGGCGTCGAGATCGAAGCCGTCGCGACGAAATAATATGGAGTCACAGCGCCGAAGTACTGTCTTGTGGGGACTGATCGCCGCACTCGCCTTTCTGGTGTTGCTGCAGGGATACGAGCTGCTGGCCGACCGGCGGACCGCCCTTCTCGTCAAATTCGGCGTCGCGGCCGCCGTCGGAGTTGTGGCCGCGGTGACGACGTGGTCGCTTGCACCCCGCCTGTCATAGATCACTCGTCGACGACAACCCTCGGCAGTACCAGTGCCGAACACTTATCCAGTCCCATCGCATAACGTCGGCTATGCAACACGTGAAGATTCCGCAGGACCGGATCGGTGTGCTCATCGGCGAGGGAGGTGAGACGATGCGCGAGATCGAGTCCAGGGCGGAGGTCCGCCTGGACATCGACAGCGAGAGCGGTGCGGTCAAAGTCGAGTCCGTTGGCGACCCAGTGACAGCCCTAAAGGGGCCGGATATTGTGAAGGCAATCGGTCGCGGCTTCGCTCCTGACGATGCCCTGACACTGCTTGAGGACGATCTTATGCTGTTCGATATGATCGATATTGACGAGGTCGCTCGCAACAAGAAGGACCTCAAGCGGATCAAGGGTCGACTGATCGGCGAGAACGGTCGGACCCGAGAGCTGATGGAGGAACTCTCCGGGGCGTCGGTGTCGATCTACGGATCGACCTTCGGCATGATCGGCGATCCCGAACAGGTCGAGGCCGCCCGCGAGGCCGCCGAAATGATCATCGAAGGCGCACCCCACGGGTCGGTCTACTCGTTCCTCGAACGCAAGCACAACGAGATGAAACACAAGGGGATGGACTACCACCAGTTCACTGGGTGATCTCGGACCCGTCTTGCTCTGTTGAGATTCCCCTCATACGCGGCACTCGACCACACGGCAGTCTGTGTCTGACGCCTGTGTGACGCTTCTTTCGACGTCTTTCGCTCGTTTGGATGGGGAAACGATATGTCCTCGCACCGCAAATCACACCATGACAACCGCTACAGGGGGTAGACAGTGACCGAAAATTCCGACTCGGCCGTCGACGTCACTCGCTCGGACGGCCAGCGCGTCGGCGACGTCGTCGAGCGATTGCGCGAGATGCGCGAGGAGGATCGGGACCGCGCAGAATCGCCGTCAGAGGGGGTGTTACTCGATCAGCTCGCGGAGGTCAGAGAACGGCTGCTTGCCTTTGGCCGAGCGATCGGTGGCGAGCCCGAAGCGGTGACGGATCTGCCCTTTACTGAGGAGGCTGGCCTCTCGCGGATGCCCGAACCGCTGTACGTCCGCCACGACACCGAGATGCTCAATCAGGTCACTGCCTGGCTGTTGCAGGACCAGCATATCGGGCTGGTCAGCCCCTACGGCACGGGCAAGACTGCCTTCAGAGAAATCGTCCGCCGAGATCTGGGAAAGCACGATGGCTACGTGCTGGCGTATCTGGACAACCCACGAGAGACGACGCCACGGAAACTGTACGCGACGCTGTTGAACGCGGCCGCCGAGGCCGGCTACGCGATCGATCCCGCGGAGTACGAACAGGTCCGGGACGGCGTCCCCTGGGTCACCGAGGAGGCCAAGGCCGCCGTGCGGGACGTCGTCACCGAGATCCGCGAGGCGGACAAGACACTCCTGCTGTTGGTCGACGAAATCGAGGTCCTGCCCGAGGGGCTGCTCTCGACGTTGCAGGTCGCCGGCGATATGGGTGTCCGCCTGTTTTTGATGGGGACGCCGGAAGGCAAGCGCCGGATTGCGGAGCTACGTGGGACGCTGGGCTCGCGGCTACGCTATTACGAGGCGATCGATCCCTTCGAGCCATCCGATATCGCAGAGTACGTCGGCCGGTCGCTGGCGTATTTCCGCGGCGAGGAGTACGACGGGTTGTTCCCGGATCTCTTTACGCGAGAGGCGATCCGGGACATCCACGAGCGAACCGATGGCAACCCGCGCGAGGTCCGCATCGAGTGTCGCGAGCTGTTCATCCGCGCGGCCTTCGTCTGGTACCGGACTGGCCAGGACATAGAGCGCATCCAGATCACGCCGGAACTCCGAACGCGTCGGTTCGGAATGGAATACTGATCGGTCTGTGCCCGAATCGAAACGCCGTTGCTTCGCCGGTCCCGAACCGCCCGTATGACCTCCGAGCAGCGCCGTGGCACGCTCGCGGTGATCCTGGCCTCGGCGACGCTGACGGTGATGGCGGGCGCGATCATCGGTCCGGTCGTCCGACAGATCCAGCTCGGCGTGGGCGTCTCCGAGTCGCTTGCGGGACTCATCATCACGACTCACGGCGTGTTGATCGTCCTCGTCAGCCCTGTCGCGGGGCTGATTATCGACCGCGTGGGACCGCGCCGCCCCTACGTCTTCGGGCTGTTGCTGTATGGTATCGGCGGCGGGGCGGGCGTGTTCGTCGACTCCTTCATCCCGCTGCTGGCCTCACGAGTCGTTCTCGGCGTCGGCGTCGCGTTCGTCTACACGGGTGTGACAGTCCTGCTCTACACGCTGTATGCGGGCCAGCGGATGGAACGCGCGCTCGGCCTTCGGAGCAGTGCCAACAGCGCCGGCGCGGCTGTCTGGCCGCTGGTCGGCGGCGCGCTGGGCACGCTTACGCTACAGGTGCCGCTTTTGGGCACGCTCACCTGGCAGACTCCCTTCGCAGTCTATCTCGTCGCGATCCCGCTGGGGCTGGCCGCGATCGTGGCGATCCCCGAAACCGAGCACGGTGGTCGGTCGGGCTCGACCGGTCGGAGCCGGGTCGAACGGCTCCGGGGATTTCTCGCCGTTTTTCGGGACGTACCGGCCATTCCGGCGGTGTACCTGCTGTATTTCGGCTCGAACCTCCTGCTGTACGCGATCGTCGTCTTCTACCCGCAACTGCTCGCTGAGTTCGGGATCACCTCGTCGGGAATCGTCGGGATCTATCTGGCGGTCAACGGCGCGGCCGGCGGTGTCTCGGCCGTGCTGTACGACCGCCTTTTGGGGGTGACTGACCGACACACGCTCGTGCTCGCGGCGTTCGCACTGTGGGTCGGCGGTCTCGGGGCGGCGGCCGTCGCTACCTCGCCGCTGGCCGCGTTCGTCCCGGTCGTCTGCTTCGGACTCGGGCTCGGGCTGGTCTTTCCCTCGTCGTTCGCCTGGATCGAAGCGCTCGCACCGTCGGATCGGCAGGGTTCTCTCAGCTCGTACCTCGCGTCGGCGGGGTATCTCGGTCAATTCGCCGCGCCAATCGCCTTCGGCGTCGTTCTCAGCCTGAGTGGTATCCGCGGTGTGTTCGCGAGTGCGGCGCTTGCGGCGCTTGCGGCGTTCGCTATCTTCGGTTTCCTGCTGGTCCGGCGCGAACAGTCCGGCCGCCCATTCTGACACGCGAGCGAGGCGGGACGGCCCGTGCGGTCCCGGATTATTGTCTGTTCTCTGTCAAAGATACCCCGACAGTGCGGCCGGTCCGCTTACGTTGCCAGCGGTAGCACGACGAATGCCGCATACGATAGTGCAGTCGCAACCGATGGCCCGATAATCCAGAAGGCCACGAACCGGACGACAGCCCCGCGGTCGAATAACTCTGTCGCGTCCTGTACGTATTCGGGGTCTTCGTCGCCGGCGCTCGAGACGTCCGCTGGGGTCTCGGCTGTCACCGCGTCCACGGCAATGTCCGCCTCCAGATTGCCTCGAACCATGTCAGTCGCCGAGGTCGGTCTGGTCGCTCGCCCCCAGCCGAGCCCGACGATACACATCACTGTCGAGAGAGCCAGGCTCATCGGGATTCCCAGTGCCGACGCGACTGTCGTGATACTGGCGGCCACGACCATAACGATCATCGCCGCCAGGAGGGGGAGATCAGTGAGGTCGTTGCCGACTGATTCCATCGTCCGACGGGCGATCGTGAACGCCCCAAGACCGATCGCGACTGTCCCCAGTCCGACACCGCCTTCGACGCCGATCAGTCCGCCACCGACGAGCGGTGCGACCGCGTTTGCGACGTTGCTCGCTCCGGCACTGAACGCCATATAACAGGCGATTGCCAGCACGATGGCCGTACTGGCCACCTCCCTCGGTGTCGTTCCCGGCCCCAGGGTCGGGCGGGGAACTGCCCCGGTACGGTCGAGCGTGAGCAGCGGCCCGTCTGACTGGTCGAGTGCGATCCGCTGGTCCAGGTACGCATAGAGATACCGACCGATGACGGCACCGAACCAGAAGCCCACGACCGGTGCGATGACCCACCAGACCATAATCGAGCCGACGACTGCATAATCGAGCTGGCCCGTGGCCAGACCCAGTCCGGCGATCGCGCCGACGGCCGTCATTGAGGTCGAAACTGGGACGCCGTAGAGGTTGGCTAACAACATTCCCAGGCCGATGAAGAACAGTACGACAACGCTTGCCTCGGCCGAGAACGCCGTTTTCGGTACGAGATCTCCGCCGAGCGTGTCGATCACGTTCCGACCGACAGTCCAGCCACCGAGGAACACGAAAAACGTCATCAGCGCCGCAGCGGCGGTCTTGTTGATGATGTCAGCGCCGACCGGCGGCCCCCAGGCAACACCTGTCGATGACCCTCCGATGTTGAATCCGACGAAAATCGCGGCCGCAATAGCGATTAGGAGGATAACAGAAACCATAGGGTACGTTATGCTACTTTCTTAGATAGAAGTTCTGTTTCGTCTGTCTCTCGACCGTTGTTTTATGCCTGATTCCCACGTAGCTATGATATGGATTCACGGATACTCGTCCCGATGGACGACTCGGAGATGGCGACACGGGCGCTCGAACACGCCCTTACGATTCATCCCGACGCGGAGATAACTGTGCTTCACGTCGTCGGGAACCCGTCGCCGATGATGGGCAAGGCGATGGGGCTCGCGATGGAGGACGACCTCGAAGAGGCCGCAGCAGAGCATGCGTCGGAGATTTTCGAACACGCCCGTGAGATCGCCCGGTCTCACGACGCCGAGATCGAAACGGACGTCGCGTGGGGGAGTCCGGCGAAAGTCATCGTCACGCGGGCCGAATCGTTCGACGCCGTCGTCCTCGGCAGCCACGGGGGCTCGATTGCCGACCGGCTCTTCGTCGGGAACGTCGCCCAGACTGTCTTCCGTCGGTCGCCCGTCCCCGTCACTGTCGTTCGGTAGGTGACCCGCAGCGGAACCGTCGATCGTCTCGCCAACCGAGACCGAAGTCGTCTTTTCCGTCCCCATTTGAGGACTATTCGATGGACGACTCTCGACCGCTTCGCGTCCTCGGTATCGAAGGCACGGCCTGGGCAGCCTCGGCCGCGGTCTTCGAGACGAGCGACCCGACCCGCCCTGACGACGAGCGCGTCGAGATCTATACCGACGCCTACGAGCCAGACAGCGGCGGTATCCACCCCCGCGAGGCTGCTGAACATATGCACGAGGCGATCCCCGAAGTGGTCGCGAAAGCCCGCGAGACGGCTCGCGAGTGGGCCGACGAGTCCGGTGCGGTGGACGCGGATCCGAACGGCGGAGACGCCCGACAGTCTACCGACGCCGACGAACACCGATCTGACAGGGGGGCGTCGCCGATTGACGCCGTCGCGTTTTCGCGCGGTCCCGGACTCGGTCCCTGCCTGCGGATCGTCGGTACGGCCGCTCGCGCCACGGCCCAGCGCTTCGACGTGCCGCTCGTGGGCGTCAACCATATGATCGCCCACCTCGAGATCGGCCGCCACCGCTCGGGGTTCGATTCCCCGGTATGTCTGAACGCCTCCGGCGCGAACGCGCATCTCCTGGGCTATCGCAACGGACGCTATCGCGTGCTCGGGGAGACGATGGACACCGGCGTCGGCAACGCGATCGACAAGTTCACCCGCCATCTCGGCTGGTCTCATCCCGGGGGCCCCAAGGTCGAGCAGCGCGCGAGCGACGGCGAGTTTGTCGATCTCCCCTACGTCGTCAAGGGGATGGACTTCTCGTTTTCCGGGATTATGAGCGCTGCCAAGCAGGCCGTTGATGACGGCGAGGCCGCCGAGGACGTGTGTTTCGGCCTGCAAGAACACATCTTCGCGATGCTGACCGAAGTGAGCGAACGGGCGCTGTCGCTGACCGGGAGCGGCCAGCTCGTCCTCGGCGGCGGAGTGGCTCAGAACGACCGGCTCCGGGAGATGCTGCGGGAGATGTGCGACCAGCGCGGCGCGGACTTTTACGCCCCCGAGCCGCGGTTCCTGCGGGACAACGCCGGGATGATCGCGGTGCTCGGCGCGAAGATGTACGAGGCGGGCGACACGATCTCGATCGAGGACTCTCAGATCGACTCGAACTTCCGGCCGGATCAGGTGCCGGTCACCTGGCGCGGGGCAGAAGACTGGACCGCCGACGGCGACAGCGTCCGCCTCGACGACGCGGCCTTTCAGGGGGCGGAAGCGACCGTCACAATCGAGGACGGGATCGTCTCCAAGCGCCGCCATCCACGGACCTATCGTCACGACCGGCTCGATTCACGCTTGCGCCGCGAGCGAACCCGCCTGGAGGCCAGGCTCACCAGTCAGGCCCGTCGCGCCGGCGTCCCGACGCCGGTCGTCGAGGACGTCGATCCCGACCGTGGACGCCTCGTCTTCGAGCACGTCGGTGACCGTGATCTTCGGGCGAATCCGACTGCGAGTCGCGTCAGCGCGGTCGCTCGCCACCTCGCAACGATCCACGACGCCGGGTTCGTCCACGGCGATCCGACCACTCGGAACGTCCGCCTCTCGCCCGATCGGACGTATCTCATCGACTTCGGGCTGGGCTATTTCACCGACGATCCCGAGGACTACGCGATGGATCTCCACGTCTTCGATCAGTCACTGACCGGGACGGCCGACGACAGCGACTCGCTGATCGCGGCCGCTCGCGAGGCCTATCGTGCTAGCAGTTCGGATCCCGGGCCCGTGCTCGACAGCCTCGAGACGATCGAGGGTCGCGGCCGCTATCAGTAGCGCTGGCCGCTTTCAGGGCAGCAGCTCTTCGAACAGTGCCAACAGATCCGTTGGCCTCCCCGCGGGCCCGTCGCCGCCGACAGCGCGGATGGACAAACGACTTAGTGTGTGCCCACCTACAACAGGATATGGCGGAGAAACCACAGTCCGGCGAGATATTCGGCGTGCCGTACAACTTCGATCGACCGAGTCTGAAACGGCTGCTGTCCGCCTACTGGCAGCCCGGCGAGGGGATGCTCGTCGAGAAACCGTTCGGCGTCGGCTACACGCTGAACCTCGCGAACTGGCGGTCCTGGATCGTGCTGGCGACCGCTGGCGTATTGCTCTATCAGGAAACCAGCGGCTCCGAGGAACCGACCGAAGAGACAGCAGACGACGAACCCGTCGAGGTCATCGTCGACTGATCGGACGGACTCTAGTACCGTTGGTTTTGCCCCGTTCGCCGAGATATAAGTATCGGAAGGACGACGACACAGCCATATGCGTCGTCGAAGGTTTCTCACTGCGACGGGGGGTTCGCTCGCCGCCATCGCGGGTTGTGTCGGTGACGATACCGACGACGGGACGACGGACGAAACACGGACGGAGACGAGTACGCGGGCCGCCACCGAACCCACGCCGACACCGGACGGTACCGAGCAGCCGGCGGACGTCGTTGCCGCCGGCGAGTTGCTCGTTTCGGATATGCACGCCGGCCGGTTCGAGGCGGCAGTCGAGCGGTTCAACTCGGACGCACAGTCTGCCATCTCAGCGGGCCGACTTGAAGAGATCTGGCTCGGCTACGCGGCCGTCGGGGGCTCGTTCCAGGGCGTTACCGACACGGAGGAAACCGTCCAATCCGGATTCGATGCCGCCGACCTCACGCTGGAGTTCGACCGGGGGACCCACGTCCTGCGAGTGCTCGCCGACGGCCAGGACGCGCCCGCAATCGTCGGTATCTTCGTCAACGACGAGTACAGCAGGCCCGAATACGTCGACCCGGACGCGTTCCGGGCCGAGGAAGCGACAGTCGACACTGACGACTGTCTTATGCACGGCGAAGTGACGGTCCCCGAGGAGGGTGACGGCGTCCCTGGGGTCGTTCTCGTCCACGGCAGCGATCCGAACGGCGCGGCGGATATGGATCTCACCACTGGCGGATCGAAACCGTTCAAGGACCTCGCGGACGGACTCGCG
>Ga0207813_100858_pt1 | contig 12913 bp, 9 predicted proteins | sample A23E3SouthBayCA_2_FD_187730 | JGI IMG/M metagenome (GOLD analysis project Ga0207813, IMG submission 187730) | Aerobic enrichment media microbial communities from Eden Landing Ponds, California, USA - A23 E3 (4) (SPAdes) | ecosystem: Environmental > Aquatic > Marine > Unclassified | place... | reverse complement strand
CCGCCCCGAACGTCGTCACGTCGGCCCCACGGAATCCGTAGATGCTCTGTTTCTCGTCGCCGACCAGGAAGACGTTCGACGACGTCTGCTCGTCGACGCCCGTGAGGAGTTTGACCAACTCCCACTGGCGCGGGTCCGTGTCCTGGAATTCGTCGACCATCACGGCCGCAAACTGTTCTCGAAGCCGCTCCGTGACGGCCTCGTTCGCTCGCAAGAACTCGAGGGTCGTCTCGATCACGTCGGGAAAGTCGAGCGTATCGCGGCGCACCTTCTCGTCGGTGTAGGCTGCGAGGACATCGTCGAAGACCCGCAGCAGGGCAAGCGCGTAGTGAGCACTATTCGCTTCCAGTTCTCCCGGCGTCGTCTCGACCGCATCCGTGTGCGGCTCAACGGCGGCGATGACCGCGTCGATGCCGTCTTTCAGGTCGTCGTAGACGTCACCGTACTCACCCCACTCGTCCCGATCACCGACGACGTACCCCGAACTGCTGTACAGGCCGCCGTTCTTCTTCTCACAGACCTCGTATAACTCGAGGATTGCCCGCTGACAGTCGCGGGGATCGCTTTCTTTGGGGTCGTCAGGGAGTGTCGTCGCGACCTCGGTGAGGGTCCGGTAGGCCTGAAGGCCGTCCTCGTCGGCGATAGCGCCCTCGCGGTCGACGCGTCCCGCGACCGTGCGTAGCTGCTCGAGGAGTCCGTCCGTGTACAGCGTCCGTCGAGCGTCGTCGACGTCGAGATCACAGACAACCTCCCAACAGATATCGACGTAGTCGTCGACCTCGGCATCACGCCACTCATCGAGGACGGCTTCGCTCTGCGGGCGTTCATCGAGCAGTCCAGCAAGGACGTCGATCAACTGGTCGCGCCCCCAGAGCTGCGCGAGGAGCGCAACGTCGTCATCGTCCTGGTTTCGTTCGAGGAACTCGGTCACGACCTCGCGCTGGAGTGTCGCGGCGCCGTCTTCGTCGAGCACGTCGAAGCCGAGCGGGACCGGGGCCTCGACAGCCCGTTCCCGCAAGAGTCGGGTACAGAACGCGTGAATGGTGTGGACGTAGCCGTCCTCCAGGTCGTCGAGGACGTTTCGCCAACGGTGGTAGGCGTCGGGTGAGTCGACGGCTTCCAGACGGTCGTACACCTCCTCCCGAACGCGCTCGGTCAGTTCGGCCGCCGCCTTTCGCGTGAAGGTGATCGTGACGATGTTTTCGGGCGTGAGCGACGGGTTCTCGGCCAGAATGGTCACGTACCGCTCGGTCAGCGTCGTCGTCTTCCCGGTCCCGGCACCGGCAGTGATCGCGACGTTCCGGCCCTGGACGAGCGCGTCCTCCTGTTCCTCCGTGAGCCGAATCCCCTCGGGGTCCTCAGTCATGGCTCATCACCGCCTCGATGTCCTCATCGTCACGGACACGGAGCGGAACGTACGCGGCGTCGTCCTCGTGGACCTCGTCGACGAACTCCCGCTTACGATGATGGCGGACATCGCACGCTCGTCGGTAGTCACAGTATCGGCAGTTCGCACCGCCGGCGGACAGCAGCGTCGTATGGAACCGTCCGTTTCCGATCGCCTCGTCGATCTGGCCCAGCCACTCCGGAACGACATCAGTCAAGAAGCGACGAAGTTCGACCTCTGAGTCGAATTTCGACTCGACACCGCGTGGAACCTTGATGTCGTTGGGGGGTCGCACCTGATAGTACGTCGCCGAGAGCGAGCCCTGCTCGAACAGGTCACCGTCGACGACCTCGGCGGCAGCGAGTAGATAGATGGGGAGTTGGAACTTCGTGCCGCCGGTCGTCTTCGTCATATACGGTGCGCGCCCGGTCTTGTAGTCGTAGAGCGTAAGCGTCGGTTGGTCGCCGTCTCGACTCACGTCGACGCGGTCGATGTATCCGCGAATCGAGACGGTCGAGCCGTCCGGTCGCTCAACCGCGAACGGGCCAGCATCCGAATCGGGAAGTCCCTCGCCGAACGGGGCTTCGAACAGGTGTGGGCGCGCGGCGCCGTCCCGTGAGAGTTCGTTGTCGAGGAACGTGGCGAACAATCCTCGTTCCGGCGCGTCGTGGGGTTTGCTCCCGGCCTCGTACGGGGTGCTCTCGTCGTCGCCCGGGCCCGCGAACAGCTCCGCCTTCCAGCGTTCGTAGAACAGGCCGTCGTACTCGAAGTCAGCATCCCGGAGTTCCTCGACGGCGATCTCGCGAAGGTGCGTCGCCAGGTCGTCCCGGTCGAAGTCCGTGAGATTGACATCATCCTCCGTCTCGTCCTGCAGATCCGCAAAGAACCGTTCGAGGACATCGTGGACGTACGACCCGGTTTCGAGAGGAGTGGGGACGACTTCGACGTCGTCGGGATCCTCGATTCCGAGCACCTCGTCAGCGTAGAACTTGAACCCACACTCGACGTATCGCTCGATCCGACTCGCGCTGTAGGGTTCCCGCTCCGACGGAGGGTATACCTCATCGACTGTCTCGGGATCTAACACGCCATCGTGTTCGGAGAGGCCAGCCGTTTCCCTGTTGTCCGCACAGTGGAGTCCCCGATCCGTTCGCTTGGTCTGCTCGGGGGAGAGGTCACCCCGGTCGCCGGCGCGGCTGACTGCCGCACGCCGGTCGGCCGTTGCAGCGACGTGCCGCTGGAGGTCTTCGCGGGACCCCACGCGGTCGTCGACGCCGTCTTCGGGTTCGATGCCGGTCACGCGCTGGAGTTCGTCGAGAACCGGTGACCGGACGACGGCGGATTCGTCGTCGCCCGTCTCGGGTGTGGTGATCGTGAGCTCCTCGACGTTCGCGAGGAGCGTCGCGAAGAGATAACGGCCACGGAGTCGCTCGTCGCCGGTGTCGAAGCGCGGATGGGCGTCGGTCATCTCCTCGAAGAAGGCCGGGCGTTCCGGCGTCACCGGGAAGTGCTCGCTCGTCAGTCCAACGAGGAACACCTTCTCGAACGAGCGCATCCGGGCGTCGAGCAATCCCATCACTTCGACGTGACCGCCGGCAGCGCGCTGCGGAACCCGAATCGGTACGCCGTCGAACGCACGGGTGAACAGTGCCAACGGAGAGCGGTCACTATCGACAGCCGCCAGCGATTCGAACGAGGAGAGCACCTCGTCCACGAGGTCGGAGGCCCGCTGTTCGACGGCTCGCTCGGCGCCGCTGGCGTAGTCCTCCGTCGTCGCCCCCACGTCGAAGCGGTCGTGCATCAACCGTCGGAGGGTCTCGGCTGCGTCCTCGATATCGCCCGTTCGGAGCGTCTCCAGCGTGGCCAGCAGCTCCCCGATCAGTGACGCAACCTCGCCGTCGACGTCGTCGAGCAGGGGCGACACAGAGACGGTATCGCGCCGTCGAGCAGCTGCCGTGACGGCGTTGGCTTGGTCGGTATCGACGACGTCGACCAGCGGATTCGCCAGCAAGGACGTGAGATCCTCGGCACGCGGATCCGGTTCGGCCAAATGCAGGAGATCGTGAACGACGCTCCCGGTGAACGTCCGGTTCAGCTGTGAGGCGGCTGTCGTGACGTGGGGGATGTCGAACGTCTCGAACGTGTCCTCGACGTACCCCGAGTAAGCCTCCGTTCCCGGGACGACGACGGCCACGTCGTCGGGATCGCGACCATTAGCCAACTCGGTTCGGAGTTCGCGAGCGACGAAGCGAATCTCGCGCTCGGGCGCCGGGAGTTCCCGCCACCGGAGGCCGTCTGGAACAGGGACGGTGTCGGGGTCCGGGCGGTAGAGTGACTCGGTGATCGTTCCGAAGGCCCGCCCGGACTCGTCGACGGGCTCGATATCCACTCTCTCAAAGTCCAGCGCTTCGTAGACCGCCAGGGCGTCCTCCGCAACGGCGTCGACTCCGCTCCGGCCATCCTGGTGGAGCGGCAGCAGTGCGATCATCGGACGTTCGCCGACGAGTCGTTCGATGAGGCGGCGTTCGACGGGACGGAACTCGTGATACCCCGAAAGGACGACGACGTCCAGTTCCGGGGAGAGGGCCGAGAGTGACTTCTCCGTCGTCGCGACGGCGTCGAACATCTCTCCCCGGGTACAGACCCACTCGTCGACGTGGTCGGCGTGGAGATTCCGGTAGTGTCGGTACGCGTCGACGGTGGCTGTCGCGATACGATCATCGAGGGCTGAGCCCTCGAATTCCGCTGCGAGCGCGTCGGCAGTCCCGACGCCGGCGTCGTCGAAGAGCGAGAAACGGCTACTGAACGAGTCAGCGAGGGCGGCTGAAGCGGGTTCGCCGGCGAGAGCGCCACCTGTTTCGGCTGTCGTTCTGTCGAGCGCGTACTCGGCGAGCCGGCGATTCAACTGTCCGGAGAGGGGGTGGACTGGGCCCTGGAGATCCTCGTACCACTCTCGAACGACTGCATCGAGCGTCTCGGCACGGAGACGGAGCGGCTGATACGACGCAGCCCAGCGATCTTCGACGTGACCTCGCCGGGCGTCGTTTCGCGTGATGTAGAGAATGCTTCCGAGTGAGTTACTGCCAAGCGAGTCGGCTTTCTGGAACGCCCGCTTTTCCAAAAGTGACTGTTTGGGGCCAGTGAGAAGCGTGGAATCCATCGAGTAACCAGTACCATGAGAAGGCCGTTACTTCACAGTTAGGAACTTCACTACCCCCAACTCGTATGTAACCACTGTCCCCACGAGTCCGACGGACCAACCCGACGACGGATAGCGGACAACGAGTGGTTCGCCACGCCCTGAGCGATCCGACCCGTCTCCAGACGGTATGGGCGTGGTCCCGACTCGACCGCGTGACGGGGGCTTGGAGTCACGACGCGACGGACGGAAGCGCCGGATAACACATACAATAACGGAAACATCGACTAATATACTTCAAAAAATATATTTTGTGGGCGGGCCGGCTCCCGTGGCGAGTCGTTTGTTGTCGGAGGTCGAGTCGCTCTCGGAAGGCCTCGGGCCGACGGACGTCATCGACGGGGCATACTGCTGTCGAACCGTCGTTTTCCCGACGCCCGTGACGAAATAGCGCGTTTCTCCGTCGGAGTCGTGAAACGGCCGCGTGTGCAGGAACCGGCTCGCTCCGGAATTGACACGGTACAACGTCGCTGTCACTCGATTCGGGACACCACTTCGTCGACGGTACTCCGATCTGACCAGCATCCTCGTCGGACCGTCGACCCCACGTGCAGAACCCGATCGTGAATCGTCATTCGACTCCGTGGACTACCCGAAATACAAAAATATTGTTCTGTGTGTAAATTTGAGAAGTAGAGACGAAACGTCGTCTCGACTGTCGAGTGGCCACGCCGGTTCTGCCGTACGCGCCTGCCATGGCCTGATATCCCAGTCGGTGCAATTCGCGGTGTCGTTCGGTTCGTCTCGCGTATCGAAGGGCGTTTTTTCGCTCGACGTGTGCGCTCGTGGGGTAAGATGCCCGTCCGGTGGTCGCGACACGGTCACCGCTCTCGTGAGTCCGGGGCGTGTTCCGACGACTCGGTCGAACGGGAGAAGAGCCGCAAAACAGCGAGGCGACCTCGTGGACGATGCGGGGATTCGACTAGTCGTCGGCTTGAGCGTCACTCCGTTCCTGATAGGTTCCTTCGAGATCAGTGAGTTTCCGATCCTGCAGATCGTACACGAACTCCTGTACACGATCCTGGTCGGGTTTCTCCGTCACGAGTGCGACGCCGATCATGACGGCGGTACAGACGGCGAGTCCCGGAACGCCGACCCACAGCCCGAACGGAACGGCCGCATCGGCGGCGTTGTAGTAGATGAGTACGACCAGACCGGTTGCGAGGCCGCTGACGGCACCCTGCCAGTTGGCACGGGGCCAGAAGAACGCGGCCAAGGCCGGGGGGACAAGCAGTGCGTAGCCCGGAACCGCAAGCGCGACCGCGATCTCGACGAGTAGTCCGAGATCGATGAGCGAAATCCCGAGGGCGACGACGCCGAAGATCCCCGAGAGCACCTTGGAGTACCGCGAGAGGGTCTTCTCGGAGTAGTCCGTGCCGACGAGCTCCGAGTAGATGTCTCGAGCACCGATCGAACCCATCATGAGGATCATCGAGTCGGCGGTCGACATCGCGGCTGCAACCGCAGCGGCCATCAGCAGCCCGAAGAGGGGACCTGGCATCTCCAAGATGTACTGAAGAATGACGGTATCAGGATTCGAGAGTCCCGGGAACGCGACCAGACCCGCGTAGGCGATGATCATGGGGAAGAAGGTCAGCAGTCCGATAGCCGCGAGGGACGAGCCGAATCCCATGCCCCAGAGCCCGGAGACGCGTTTCGCGGAGTAGTACCGCTGCCAGATGAACGGCCAGACCGACTGTGAAAGACCGAACCCGACGGCGGCCGTATAGAGGTACAGCGGGTCCATCGTCAACTGGTTCGCGTAGTCGACGGTCTGGGAAACCCGCCCGTACACGCTCGTCGGTGTCGTCCACAGGACGTACGCCGAGACGACGATGAGGCCGACCCAGATCAGGATCGCCTGTAGTGCGTCGCTGTAGGCGACACCGCGCATCCCGCCGATGGCGATGTAGACGGCCATCACGATACCGATGATCACCGCCGCGAGTTCACGGGAGATCATTCCTTCGGTGAGAACGTTCAACACCAGCCCCATCCCGGTGAACTGGATCGTCACGTAGAAGACCGTGAACCCGATCGAGATGAGTGCGATCAGGACACGCAGCGACGAACTGTCGGCGAAGCGTTCACAAAGCAAGTCCGCGGGCGTCACGTAGTCGTTCCCGCGTTTACTCATCCGCCAGACGCGTTCGCCGATGATGACGAGGGCCGGGAGGTCGATGAATGCGACGCTACCGACGAGTACGATCCCGGAAATGCCGGAACTGTACGCGATGCCACCTCCTCCGAGGAACGTGAACGCCGAGAACGCCGACGCGATCATCGTCAAGAAGACGACGAAACTGCTCAGCGACCCACTCGCGACGAAGTAGTCGCTGACGGATAGCTCCGTCAATCTACTCCCGTATTCGGCCAGCGCCAACAGGACGATGAGGTAGATAGCTGTCACCGCGAGGCCAGCGTACATCCACGCTGTCGTTACCATCTACCGATCACCCCCCTGATCGGCAGCGCCGCCGAACACTTCCCGGAGGTTCGGTTTCTCCAAGTAGTACCACGCGAAGGTGCTGTTGACGGCGAACACGGCGATCATGATCCCGAGCAGTACGACCCAGGTCACCGGGAGACCCATAACCAGTCCCCCCGGGGACTGGTAGTAGTACAGGTAGCCCAAGAACGCCGCGTTGCTTATCAGTATGAATACGACCCACCAGCGTCGGATCTGTGATTGCTTCATAACTTCGATACACATGCTACGCTCTACCGTGTTATAGTTAACCCTGGTTTGGTGACCCACACGTCAACCGCCTCGCGAGTGTACCGATCGATACCCACGCTCGAAGACGGGGGAGCGCGTCGATCGTTCGTTTCGAGTCGCCGCCCGTCGCGGTGGAATCTTTTTATCCCCACAGTAGATATTCGAAGTATGACATTCGGCAGGTCGGAGTTCGAGGCTCGATACGAGCGCGTGCGGACGGCGCTTCGGGAAACCGAGATGGACGCGGTACTGGTCACGAATCCAGAAACCGTCGAATATCTGGGTGCCGGAGCGGGCTTGGACCTCGCGTGGTACCGTCAGTTCTCCCGATCGATCGATTTCCCAACGATCGCCGTCGTTCCGGAGACTGGAGTTCCGACGCTGATCGTACACAACGTCTTCGAGGACGTCGTCCGACAGGCGACCGATGGAGCGTGTGAGCTTCGAACGTACTACGAGGGGGAACCCTGGTCGTACGTCTCGCCGGCAGTCGACACGCTGACCGATATCTGCCCGGCAGAGCCGAACGTCGGCATCGAGATCGGAACGGGGACCACCACGGATCTGAAACTCGGTGTTCCGCTGGGGGCGATGCAGGCGATCCAGGAGCGACTCCCGCACGCCGAGTTTCTCGACGCTGGCGACGTCCTGCGATCGGTTCGGATGGCAAAGACCGACGCCGAACGCCGTTGTATCCGTCGTGCCACCGCCGCGATCGACGCCGCCTTCGAGCGCGTGTTCGCGGAGATCGAACCCGGAATGAGCGAGACCGACGTCGTCGCCATCTGTAATCGACTCGTCAGCGAACACGGTGCGCGCCCGGTCTGGACGCTCGCGTGTACGAATCCGTTCGAGATCCTCCCTCGCCCCGACGTGACGCTCGATCCGGGTGATACGCTCTTTCTGGACATCGGGGCGACCGTCGGTGGATACCACTCGGATTACAACCGGATGGCCGTCGTGGGAGACCCCTCGGCCGAACAGATCGAGCACAACCGGATCGCCGCCGCGGTGACGAACGAACTCGCCGACGCCGTCGAACCAGGAGCAACACCGGCCGACATCGTGGATCGCTGTCGGGACGAGTACCGCTCTCGCGGCCTCGGTTCCACGCTCGGACTGACATCCGAGACGAAGATCGGACACAGTATTGGCCTCACGCTCTCGGAGGCGCCACAGTTGACGGGGTACGACGAAACGACGCTCGAACCGGGCATGGTGCTCTGTATCGAACCGGCCGTGCTGACGGACGAGGCGTTTTTCATGTCCGAACAGATCGTCTTTGTCACCGACGAGGGGGGCGAAATCGTTTCGAGTGCCGACCAAGAACTAGCGTCGATTACGTAGCGATCAGAAGTTGGTCCCGACCGGCACGCCGTCGGGGACACGGATCTCGATGCCCGTTGGTCCGCCTTCGTTGAGTATCGAATCACCGGTACACGGTGCGACGCCGACGATAGCGTCGCGCTCCGCACGAAGCTCTGCAGTGTCGCCCGGCTCCGAGGGGGGTTCGCGGAAATCCAGGTAGCGGTGATCCGTGATCGTCACCGCAGTAAAGAGGTTCATCACGTCCTGGACGCGAGCGGGGTCGATCCCGTACGGTTCCAAGACCTCCTGAAGATTGCCGCGACAGCCGATCTCGTCGTCCTGCCCGTAGTACTCGTCGACGATCCACTCGTTACAGGGAGCGAGCAGGAGGTCATTTATCCCACAGTCGTCGTGGACGAGTGTCGCGATCGGTTCCCCGTCGGTCGTATAGAGGCTGTCTCCCTCCTCGAAACGAACCTTTCCCGTTCGTCGATAGGTGTACTTCGAGGAGAACGCCGCCGTATCGTCCTCCGACTTCGGGAAGACGGTCACGTCGACCGCTTGTCCGCCGTGGGTGTCGACGACGTCGAACGATTCGCCGGCCGCGAGTTCGAATGCCGCTCCGGACTTCGCTTCGATAGGTACTGTTTTCATACGTCGTGCTCCGTGTCCGTCGTCGATGAGTCGAGGGCTGCACAGAGTGCCTCGAACATCACGTTCGCGGCGAGGATCGCGGTCGATCCCGACTGGTCGTCGTACGGGGGAGCCACCTCGACCAGATCGAATCCGATCAGGTCCACTCCGTGGAGATGACGGGTGAGCGTGAGGATTTCACGCGAGGTGAACCCCCCGGGCATCGGCGTTCCGGTACCGGGCGCGTACGCCGGATCGACCGAATCGATATCGATCGTAGCGAACACGGGCCCGTCGACGACCTCCGCGATCCGCTCACCCACGGCGTCCAATCCGAGGGTCGCCGCCTCGGTAGCCGTGTATGATTCGATTCCAGCGGCCTCGAACCGTTCGACGTCGTCGGGGCCGTAGAGTCCCCCTCGCTCGCCGATCCGTATCGACGTCTCGGGATCGATCAGTCCCTCCTCGATCGCGTAGTGAAATGTCGTCCCGTGATTGTGATCGCGTCCGAAGTACTCCGTCCACAGGTCGGAGTGAGCGTCGAACTGTACGAGCGAGACGGGGCCGCACTCCTTCGCGACCGCTCTGAGCACTGGCAGCGTCGTCGAGTGATCGCCACCGGCGAGTACGGGGATAACCCCGTGATCGAGAACGGTCCCGATACGTTCCTCTATCGCCTCGAACGTGTCCTCGATGTATCCCGGCACGACCGGCACGTCGTCGTGATCGACGATCGTAAACTCGTTCAGATCGGTTCCCGTTTCGGGATTGTACGGTTTGAGGAGCGTCGAGGCCTCCCGGATCGCTCTGGGGCCGAACCGCGCGCCCGGCCGATAGGATGTCGCGTCGTCGAACGGGACGCCGAGAAACGCCGCGTCTGCGTCCGTCTCCCCGAGGTCGTAGACATGCGGCTTGCGCATAAACGTCGCCACACCGGCGAATCGCGGAACCGACTGTGGGTCAGTCATCGGCGATGATCCCGTCGTGGCCACGATCCCGTTTGCCCGTCGCTTCGACAGCCAGACGAACGACCGTCGGCAGTGTGATCGACAACGCCATCCTCTACTGCTACCGAGTGATGGTCTCATAAGTCTGTTGCCGGTGTCCCACCGGGATCACGTGCCGGCACGCCCCGGAACGTTCGACGCTGGAGTCGACAGCGATTCCCACCGGGGCACGCCGATAGGGCCGAAAATCGCCGCCATGGTGCGCGCCGAATATTCGCTTTGGTTATAACAAACTATAACATCGTATCGGGTCTCTGGAGGAGTGATGAACGACGAAACGCCGAGAACGATCCAATCGGTGGAGAGAGCCTGCGCGATTTTAGAGAAGATCCACCAGGATCGGGAAGTGTCGTTGACGGATTTGGCCGAGGACATCGATCTGTCGCTTGGCTCGCTCCAAACGTACATGAACACGCTCTGTCGGTGTGGATTCGTCGTGAAGGAGAACCGAGCGTACAGTCTCGCCCCGCAGTTTCTCATTTACGGCGAACAGGTACGGAACACGCTTCCACTCTACCACGTCGGCCGAAAAGTGGTCGACAACATGGCACACGAAACGGGGCATAACGCCCACCTCATCACCGATCACAACGGGCGAGAAGTGACGTTGTACCAGTCCTTCGGGGAGGATTCCGTCGGCACCGACCTGTACATCTGGCACCAGGCCAAACTGGAGTGGCAACTCCACTGGTCCGCGTCCGGGAAGGCGATTCTCGCGCACCTTCCGGAGAAACAGGTACGAAGCGTCATCAGTGAAAACGGTCTGCAGCGACGGACACCACACACGATTACCGACGAGGAGACACTATTTGCGGAACTCGAACGAATCAGGGAACAGGGGTACGCGTTGAACGACGAAGAGGAAATATCCGGTCTCAGAGCGGTTGCCGCACCGATTCACGATCAACAGGAACGGTTACTCGGCTCCGTGAGTCTGTCCGCTCCCAAATCGGAACTCCCCGACGACCGGTTCTACGACGAACTCCCGAACTACGTAATGAACAAAGCGAACATCATCCAAGTGGAGTTACAGGCGAGGGATGTCGACGAAGAGTAGCGATATCGCCACAGAACCGCTGATAGAGCTGATACCACGGGACGAACCGGCGAGTTCGTTCACGTAGAAATAACAGACGTACGCATGTTATTCAGTTTCGGTCCGTAGTGTTACGATAACGGTTCACACGTTCAGTTATTCGAGTTGACCGTCTCGCCCCGTGGGTGTTCGTAACAATTACGTCCCGCTTTGGTTATCTCAAAATTCGACCGCAGCGACCACACAGTACGACAACCACTTTCCATGTCGGGGATGGACGTCAGAACCGTTCGGATCGTTCCGGAACCCGCGATTTCGGGCACGTCGTGCCGTCATCCCGGAGAAAGGTTTAATGCTCGCCGTGGTATCCGTTGACGTGTATGTCCGAAAACAGAGCCGGGAATAGCGAGTTGATCGAGCTTGTGTCCAAGCTGGTCCGCATCGAATCGGAAAACCCACCGGGAAACGAGAAACCGGCCGCCGAGTTCGTCGCAAACTGGTTCGAGGAGGAGGGTATCGACGCGGAGATGATCACCGAGCCGTTCGAAGACCGTCCACAGGTCGTCGCGCGAGTCGGCTCGGGCGAACCCACGCTGGTGCTAAACGGACACACCGACGTCTATCCGGCGGGTGATCGGTCCGGCTGGGACCACGATCCGTACGGGGCAGAGATCGAGGACGGGAAACTCTACGGTCGCGGGAGCGTCGACATGAAACTGGGTCTGTCCTTGGCGATGCTCACCGCGAAGAACCTGAAACCGGAGATAGAGTCAGGAACGCTCGACGGCTCGATCATCGTCCACGCACCCATCGGACAGGAGACCGGCGACCCGGGAACGCTCGCGCTCATCGAGGAGGGGTACGCAGGGGACTATGCAGTGGTGTTAGAACCGACCCAGATGGAGACGGTCACCTCGAACAAAGGGCTCGCTTGGTACGATATTACGGTCAACGGCGAGCCGGGACACTCTGCACGCCCGGACTCCGGAGTCAACGCGATCGAAGAGGCACACGCGCTCATCGGACGACTACTGGAGTACGACGCGGAACTGCGAAAGCAGGATCACGAATTGGTCGGGCCGGGATACGCCAACCTCACACAGATCGAGGGAGGCCTGACGGGCAACATGATCCCCGAGAAGATGACGCTGCGCATGGAGCGTCGGTTCTTCCCGAGCGAGACGGTCGAAGAGATGGACGAGGAGATCGGGGCCCTCCTCAAGGAGATCGCCGCCGACAACGATCTCGACATCGAGTGGGAACGCGTGAGTTCGTACGAATCGACGGACGCACCGGTCGATTCGTACCCTGCTGAAGTGTTTCGGAACCACTCCAGCGACACCGCCGGAGTCTCGACGGAGCCAGCAGGACGTCCGTGGGCTGCCGATACGCGCTGGTTCATCAATCACACCGACGTGCCAGCGATCACGTGGGGGCCGGGAGACAGCGCCCAGTGTGGCCGGTACGACGAACATTTCGACATCGACGAGGCCGAAACTGGACTGGCAATCCTCCAAGACGCGGCCCGAGAGATCATCACCACGGCCGAGGACTGAGGACCCACCTCGTGTCATCCGTTCCCCACGAGAACACGAAGACGGAGCAGACAGGGGTCGTCGCCGCA
>Ga0207813_100850_pt1 | contig 12986 bp, 14 predicted proteins | sample A23E3SouthBayCA_2_FD_187730 | JGI IMG/M metagenome (GOLD analysis project Ga0207813, IMG submission 187730) | Aerobic enrichment media microbial communities from Eden Landing Ponds, California, USA - A23 E3 (4) (SPAdes) | ecosystem: Environmental > Aquatic > Marine > Unclassified | place... | reverse complement strand
GTCGGCATGGACGAACCGGTCCACGTCCTCCAGCGGGGCGACGAGGTCAAGGACATCGTCAACCTCGCCGGCGTCGCCGTCGTCGACGCACAGGAACGCGAGCGGTAGGCAGCCGGCCACCGCAGTTACGTTCAGTCCCCCGCCCGGCGCTCGGCCCGTGAGGGCGGCGGAATCTCGCGGCCGGTGTCGCCGCGCTCTTCCTCTCGTGACCGGTCGTCGGAGTGTGGGATCACACACCGATCCGTCCGGCGGTTGACGTGGGCGTACTGCTCGGGGTCGTTGGCGAGCGGGTGGGCGGGGTTGACACGGCTGTCGATACGGGCCGCCCGCAACTCCTCGAAGTGAGCAATCCGTGCGCGGACCCCCCGCCAGTGGTACTCGCTGTGTGTCGGCACCTCGACTGGGTGGGCGGGACGCCAGTCGGGGTGGTCGGCCGCGAGAGTCGCGTCGTTGACGTTCGCGGCTAAGTCGTCGTGGTCCACGAGGACGCCAACCCGCGACCCCGGCGGCGCGCGGGCGGCGAGGACGTCGAGGCCGAGGTGGAGCGCCCGATACTCGGCGACGTTGTTGTCGGGTGGTGTGTCCGGTAGTGCGAGGCGTGCTACCCGGCGGCCGTCGCGCGTCTCGATGACCGCCCCGAGTCCGCCGCCGTCGGATCGATAGGAGCCGTCGGTGGCGACGTAGAAGTGTCGGTGGTGGGTGCGCGGCGGATGCGCGATGTGGGGCGTGGGCGAGTCGTCGAACAGATTCCGGAGCGTCGAACGGCCGTGAACGGCCATACGATCCGTTTGCGGTGGGGTAACTTAAACGTACGGCGCGAGTCACCCGCAAAACCTACCCGCGCGTCGCCCGTCGCCCCGGTCGTGACCCCGACTGCCCGTTCCCTGATGGAGACAGACGTGGAGACGGTCGCCCCCGACGACGAGGTGAGTGATGTACTCGGTCGGCTGGCGGACGTCGAGTTCAACGGCTTTCCCGTGGTGGATCACGAGGGTGCCGTCGTCGGCATCGTCACCCAGTACGACCTCGTCCACCTCTTTCAGACCGAGGACCGGACGCTGTGGATTCCGGTCGGCCTCCCGCCGTTCACCGAGACACTCACCTACGCCGTCGACGTGTCGTGGGACGACCTCGACCTCGGAATCGACCTCGCGCGGAACGCCGACCGGCCGATCAGCGAGGTGATGACCACCGACGTGGTGACGGTCGCACCCACCGACGACCTCGATGCCATCCTCGACCTGTTGGCCGACGACGAACGCGACATCAACCGGCTCCCGGTCGTCGAGGATGGCCGACTCGTCGGCATCGTCGCGCGTCAGGACGTGTTGCGGGCGATTCGTGACTTGCGCGCCGAATCGAAACGTTGAGTGGGCGTTCGCGCCGATAGTACGGTGTGTCACGGTACCGAGACTTTGCGCTCTTTCTGGTCCTCGCAGCCGTCTGGGGTTCCGCGTTCATGGCTATCAAGGCCGGCCTCGCCTACTTCCCACCCGTCCTCTTTGCCGCGCTCCGGTACGACGTCGCCGCCGTCCTCATGCTCGGCTACGCAGTCTGGGTCGTCGACGACCCCCTCCCGCGGAGCCGCGGCGAGTGGGCGCTGATCGCCGTCGGCTCGACGCTCCTGATCGCGGGCTATCACGTCCTGCTGTTTCTCGGGGAGTCCGATCCCGCAGTGACCAGCGCCGCCGCCGCGGTCATCGTCAGCCTCAGCCCCGTGTTGACGACCGGATTCGCCCGCGTCTTTCTCCCCGCGGAACGACTGACTGTCGTCGGGAGCGTCGGCCTGCTCTGTGGACTGTTCGGCGTGGCCGTCCTCGCCCGCCCGGACCCCGACGCGCTGGTGACCGGCGGCGTCGTCGCGAAACTGCTCGTGTTCGGCGCCGCGACGGCCTTTGCCCTCGGGTCGGTGCTAACCCGCCGCATCGACGCCGAGTTGCCCGTCGAGACCATGGAGGCGTGGTCGATGCTCGGCGGCGCCCTCCTGATGCATCTCGTCTCGCTCGGCCTCGGAGAGTCGGCCGCGGACGTCACTCTCTCGACGACCGCCGTCCTCTCGCTTGCCTACCTCGCGCTCGCGGCGAGTGCGCTCGGCTTTCTCATCTACTTCCACCTGCTAGATCGGCTGGGTGCCGTCGAGATCAACCTCGTCTCCTACGTTGCACCCGTGTTCGCCGCCCTCGCCGGCTGGCTCCTCCTCGACGAGGGGCTCTCCCCGGCGACGGCCGTCGGGTTCCTGTTGATCTTCTTCGGGTTCCTCCTCGTCAAGCGCCGGGCGATCCGTGCGGAACTCCCCCGACTCGGTGCGTCGATCCGCGAGTTGGGTGACGACCGTTAGAGATCCACGTCGCGGGTGGTGAAGGCACCCTCGTCGGCCTCGGGTTCGTACCCCTCGACCGCCGAAATCACCATATCGAGGACCGTCTCGGCGCCCCACCGCCCGGTGTTGATCGAGAGGTCGTAGAAGGACTGGTCGTCGACGTCGATGCCGTAGTAACTCTCGTACCGCCCGGCCTCGCTCACCTCGCGAACCCGCAGGAGCGGGCCGATGGAGTCCTCGTCGTCCAACTCTTCGAGACGAACGTCGTTGGACGCGCGTTCGTCGGGTCGCTCGATCTCGTAGCTCACCTCGTAGTCGCTAAGGCGTTCGATCCGGACCTCCTCGGGCGCGTCGAGCCAGATCCGCAGGTCGGCCCGGTTGCCCGCGAGCCACCCGGCGAGCCGCGATTCGAGAATGAACGGCTTGTTCGCCGCGCCCCACTGTTCGGCGATGCGGCGCAACCGCTGGTCGAGTGCCCGGTCGATCTGATCGTCCTCCTCGGCCTTGGCGATGAGTTGCTGGACCGACAGTCCGCGATCCGCCGCAAGGTCACGGAAGATGTCGCCGCCGATGACGTATCCGCAGTCGAGGGCCTCCGCCAACCCCTCGGTGAGCGTCGTCGCACCACACCCCGGCGGACCGGAGACGGTGATGAACAGGTTGCTGTCGACTTGCCGCTCTGTGGTGGGGCTCGCGTCCGACATGAACGTTCGTCTCCACCTACGCGTCACTGTCGTTAAGAGAACACCGGTTCGGTCCGGCCCGGACGCCCGAGTCGGCGTCAGTATTCGCTCCGCTCGGGTGATCGGAATAAAAGAATCAACGGCGTCGATAAAAGGTTAGCGACGCTTTGCACGGCTCGTGAACGGAGCGGAGACGTGTGAGCCGTGGGTGAAAATCCGCGAAACGACGCCAACGCTCGCCGGGGTATATGGGGTCCGGGGTGCATCGAGAAGACGAGGTGTCCCCGATGTCGAACTCGTCTCCCACCGCCCCCATCGACCGTGTGCCCCGACTCCACGAACTCGTCGACGCTTGGCCCCCGCAGCGGAGCCTCGAAGTCGTCGCCGCACCGCTCCGGTTCATCGCCTTCTGGGTCGCCGTTGCCCTCCCCTTCCTCTACCTGCCCTTGCTCGTCGGCGGCCTCCGCGGCCAGCAGGTGACGGTGTTCGTCGGCCTGTTGTTCGTGAACGTCGCCGCTCTCGTCATCGGTCACGAACACGGCCGCTGACCCACTCCCGGTGGCGCGGGGAAAGCGTAATCAATTATGTACCTGGGGACGGAGTGTGTCGTATGCTCGGCCTCTCGCAACGCGGACTGATCGGGATCGTTCTGATGCTCGTCGGCACCGCGGCCTTCTTCCCGGCGGTGTTCCCGGGGGGCATGTCGTCGCCGCTCGACCTGCTCCCGCTGGCCGCGGCGGCGTTGTTGACCCTCGGCACCTACCTCGTCGGCACCGACGTCGAGGGCCGCCCCGCCTGAGCCGGCTCACCCGTCCGCTCGCTTCCGCCGCCCCCAGATCCGCTTTTCCGGAATCCGAACCCGCAGGTCCTCGTCCAGCCGAATCCGACAGGAGAGTCGCGGATATCCCCACTGCGACGCCAGCTTGTCGTGCCAGTCGGTCGGTGGCGCCGTTCCAGCCTCGATCCGGACGCCGCAGGTGGCACACAGCCCCCGGCCGCCACAGTTCGCGCCTTCGGTGAGCCGCGTATATGGTGAGTGACCGGCGTCGAGCAGGGCCGCTCTGAGGGTCGTCCCCGCCGGCGCAACGACGAGATTCTCCGTCCCATCCGTATCTACAACCTCGACGTACACGACCTCGCAACTCATCCCGACCCCCCGCCGGGATCGACCACCGGTCGCGGGTAGTCGATGCCGAGTTCGACGCCGTACTCCGCTTGGTCCGCCGGCGTGAGCTGCCACGGCTCGTGAGCGGCCGCCGGCGGGAGCGCGTCGAGTTCGGGGAGCCAGTGGGTGACGTACGCCGCCTCGGAGTCGTACCGTTTTGCCTGTCCCAGCACGTCGAACGAGCGGTTCCGGGAGTCGTTGCCCACGCCGGCGATGTACGCCCAGTTGCCGTAGTTCGACGCGGGATCGTAGTCGATCAGCTGTGTCTCGAAGTACGCCGCTCCCTTCCGCCAGTCGATCCGGAGGTCGTTCGCTAGGAAGGAGGCGGCGTTCTGCCTAGCCCGATTCGAGACGTAGCCCGTCCGGTTCAACTCCCGCATGGCGGCGTCGACAAACGGAATCCCCGTCTCCCCGCGTTGCCACCGCTCGAACGCCGTCGCGTCGTCCGTCCAGTCGATATCGCGCTCCCGGATGCCGCCCGGCGCGAAAAACTGCACACCGTGCTTGGCGAACTGGAACTGGAAGAAGTCCCGCCAGATCAACTCGAAGCGCAGCCAGTACGTCGAGTCGTTGGCGACGCGGCGCTCCTCGTAGCGGTCCACCTCCGCGCTCACCCGTCGTGGCGAGAGACAGCCCTCGTTCAACCACGGCGAGAACTTCGACGAAAAGTCGCGTCCGAGCAGACCGTTCCGAGTCTGCTTGTACTCCCGGAGTGAATCTGTCTCCCAGAGATACGCCTCGACGCGCTCTAAGGCGGTGGTCTCCCCGCCCTCGAAGTTGAGGGCCGCCCGGTCGTCCGTGGGTGGCTCCTCGATCCCGAGATCCGCGGGGCTCGGGACCGATCCGGGATCGACCGCCGGCCGCGTCGGGAGGTCGGGCACCGGGTGCGGGTCCCGGACCGTCGCCGCCGACTCGACGCGCTTTCGGAACGGGGTGTACGTGTCCGCGATCCCGTCTATCTCCTCCGGGAGGTCGTCGGGGTGATAGAGCGTATGTCCCCAGTGGCGGACGAGCGGTACGTCCCCGAGGCCGTCCGCGACCCGTCGCTCGCTCGCCCGCTCTTCGGGCGTCGGTTTGGTGTGGACGTGGACGGCGTCGGCGTCGACGCTGGCCGCCAGTTCCGGGACGACCGCCGACGGCTCCCCGGTTCGCACGACGAGGTAACTCCCTCGGGCACGGAGACGCTCACGTAGGTCGCCGACGGCCGCACATCGGAAGGCTGCGCGGTGCCCGCCAGTTTTCTCGAACACGAAGGAGTCTTCGCCGCCGAAGGCCGCAGCGTCGTACCGGCTCGGATCGACGACGTACACCGGAAGCAGGCGGTCGGCCGACGCCGCGGCGACCAGCGCCGGGTTGTCGTGGAGTCGTAGGTCGCGCCGAAGCCACAGGAGGGTGGTCTCGGAGTCCATCACCCTCCGTAACGGTCACAGTCCCATCAATGCGAGGCCGGGGCTACCGCTCGTCGACGAATCGTGCGCCGAGCGTGAAACTGCCGAGGAGGATCACGAGCAACTGAAAGCCCGAGCGGACGACCGGGAAGATCCGTTCGACGTTTGCGGGTTCCGCCCCCGGCGACGGGTCGACGCCCGTCCAGTAGTGGGTATTTCCGGTCGTCCGCTCGGGGTCGGCCGACAGGTCGACGAACGTCTGGACGACCCCCCGCTGGTTCGACAGGAGGAGTTCGCCGTTGACGGTGAAAAAGCGGTCGTAGAGCGGGTAAAAGGCGTTCACGCCGTTGGTCATCAGATCGGGGAGGATACCACCGACGAGCAACGCCGCGAGGGCGACCCAAGCCACCCGAACCCCCCGGGATCCCCAGCGGCGGCGGAGGTGCGACGCCGGACCGCGGCGGGTGTCGTAGGCGAGGACGACGCCGCCGACGGCGGGCAGAACGAGCGTGTGCAACAGTGCCCGGTGGGCACCCTGTAGAACGAGGCCGGCGAAGGTGTCGAGGTCGGGTATCGCGGTGGCGGCGATGACGACGGCGACGGCGCGGCGGTCGAACTCGTCCCCGAGCAACGCGGCGGCGATCAGGCCGCCGATGGCGAGGTGGACGACCGTCGAAGGCATGCGTACCCCTTGGCCGTTACGGGCTTGAATCCCTTGCCTGCTCGGGGCGGGAGACGGTCACGGAGCCGAGCGACGCGAACCGGGCTTCGACGGTATCCCCGGGGTCGAGCGCCACCAGCGGCGTGAGCGACCCTGTCGAAACGAGGTCGCCGGCCGCCAGTCCCGTCCCGTGGTCTGCGAGTGTCTCCGCCAGCCAAGCCACCACCCGCGCGGGGCCGCCGAGGACGTCGGCGCCGACGCCGGTCGCGACCCGTTCCCCGTTCCGGCGAACCGACACGGCTTCGAGTTCGGTATCGAGTGCCGTCGGGGCCGCCGCTCGCCCGCACTGGACGACCCTCGCGGCGAGGGCGTTGTCGGCGACGGCACTCCCCGCGTCGACCGCCCAGTTGCGGAGCCGCGAGTCGACCACCTCGACCACCGGGACGACCGACGCTGTCGCGGCGAGCACGTCGGCGGGTGTGACCGGCGGGTCGAGCGGCGCCCCGAGACGGAAGGCGAGTTCCGGTTCCACCTTCGGCTCGATCAGGTTGTCGTCGAGTCGTCCTTCGCCCCGGACCGTCTCGGCGAGCACGCGCCCGTACGCGGGCTCGTCGACCCCGAGTTCGTCTTGGATGGCTGCCGAGGTGAACCCCACCTTGTAGCCGACCGGAGGCCCCTCCGCGTCCGCACGGCGGTCGAGGACCGCCTGCTGGACAGCGTAGCCGTCGGCGACCGTCAGCGTCCGGGCGGGTGGGTCCATCGGTTCCCCGGTCCGGTAGGCCTCGTACAGCCGCTCGGCGAGTTCCTCGACCGCCGTCGCGTCGATGGTCCGTGGCATCGACGATCACTGTGGACCGGACCGACAAAGCTCCCGGGGATCGCTCGGCGGTGGTTCGCCCTTTCGGTACCCTTTTGCGCTCACCGCCCGGGTTTTAGGTATGGTTTGGTCCCTCGGAGGGTGGGGTGACCGATGAGCGACGAGCCCCGTGACGACCTCGCTAGGCGGATCGCCGGCGAGATCACGCTCAGTTCCAACCCCGGTGCCACGCTTCGGAAGTGGCGCACGGACTTCGACGTCTCGCAGACGGAACTCGCCGAGCGACTGGGCGTCTCCTCGTCGGTCATCTCCGACTACGAGAGCGGTCGACGGGAGAGCCCCGGAATCGGCGTCGTCAGTCGGATCGTCCGCGCCCTGCTCGACATCGACGAGTCCCGCGGCGGCGGGCGCATCCGCCAGTACGCGCGCGTCATCTCCGCGGGCTTCGAGAGCGACATCGTCCACGACCTCCGCGAGTATCCGACGTCGATCCCGCTGTCGCGGTTCTACGAGGCGATGGAGGCGACGGAGATCATCGGCGGCGAACACGACCACGTCAGCGGCCACACCGTCATCAACAGCATCGAGGCGATCACGCGTCTCCCGAGCGAGGAGTTCTACCGCCTGTACGGCCAGAGCACGAACCGTGCGCTCGTGTTCACCGACGTGACCCGTGGGGAGTCGCCGCTGGTGGCGCTTCGCGTGGTGAATCCGACGCCGAACGCCGTCGTCCTCCACGGGCTGGAGCCCGAGGATCTCTGGGAGTACGCGACGGAACTCGCGAAGATCGATGGGTTCGCCCTCGCCGTCTCGAATCGCGACCTCGATACGGCGCTCGCAGAGATTCGCGAGCTACCTTAGTCGACGTACTCGTAGGTCCGCTCGTTCATTCGGCCCCAGCCGGTGAAGACGAACTCCCCGCTCGGGACGGTGAACTCCTCCAGTTCCCGCTCTTTCTCGTGGTTGTGGGCGTCGTGGACGCGCCCGTACTCCTCGAAGCTGAGGTCGTACCGGCGGGCGAGTTGTTCGTCGATATCGAGCGCCTCGACCTCCTCGCGCCACCCGTCGGCGACCGTCTCGGAGTGAATCTCCGCCTGCGCGCCGGAGCCGTAGGAGCCGACGAGGAGTTTCTCGCCCGCCAGTGCCCGTCCCGTCTCGGCGGCGGTCTTGAGCGCGCTCGCGCGGGCGACGTGCACCGATCCGGTGTACCAGTTACCCACCTGCCGCGAGAGCGTGAGCGTCGGATCGACGGTCCGCCCGTACCACGTGTCGTAGGTGTCGGTCTCCTTCAGCGCGTCCATATACTCGCGGATGGCTTCCTCGTAGGCGTCCCAGTCCTCGAAGTCGGCCTCACGGGGCTGGCGACCGATCTCGTCGGCGAGGCCGTCCTCGATTTCGGTGCCGCGGGTCATGTGCCGGAAGCCGAGCAGTGCGGCCTTCCGTACCATCCCCGGGAACGGCGTGTGGAAGGGAATATACGCGTAGTCGTCAGGGTGGGTGCGGCCGGCGACCGACTCGAAGTCCTCTAAGGCTTCACGCATCCGCGCCAGATACACCTGCACCGAGCGCTTGCCGTCGACACTCGGGAACTGCTGGTTCGGCTTCAGGAAGTCCGTCTCGTCGGCGCTCCCGTAACCTTGGTGCGTCGACAGTTCCACCACACTCGGGTTCTCGTCGACGAGCATCGCCACCGCGCCCGCGCCCTGTGTAGCTTCGCCGGGGTCGCCCCGGGCGTACAGCGCGGTGTCGGTGGCGATCACCAGCGCCGCGCGCCCGCGATTACGCCCCGCTTTGATCCAGTTGTACGCGTCGTCGATGCTCTGGGTGCCCGCCACGCAGGCGAACTTCCGTTCGCCCTTGTTCGCGTGGTGGAAGTCGCCGTCGTAGACGTCCTCCAGACATCCCGCGATGTACGTCGAGACGGGCTTGGAGTTGTCGAACGCGCTCTCGGTCGCCACGTCGATGCGGCCGATGTCGTCCGGTTCGAGTCCGTTCCGATCCATCAGGCGCTTGGCCGCGTTCGCGCCCATCGTGACGATGTCCTCGTAGGTGTCCGGGAACGAGGAGGCCTTCAGTCCCAGCCCCTTCGTGTACTTCTCCGGATTGTCGTCTTTCGCCGGCGCGAACGTCTCGGCCAAGTCGAGGGCGAGTTTTCCCGTCCAGATTTCGATTGCGTCGATACCGACGGCTGTCATACCCTCGGGTTGCGGGAGCCGCTATATGGGTTTGTCGATGCTGGATACGTCGCACGTCGAATTACGTCTCGTTGCGCCGAAATTTCGGTCGCTTCGTCGTCGGCTGCCCGAGGCACCTCCGGCCCTTCGCTCTTCCCTGCGGCCTCGCTTACAGCCCGGCCACGGAAGTCGACCGGGCGGTCCACACCGCTGGGAGAGTACGTTTCACGCACCTGCGGCAGATCCTGTTACCCTCGCCGACCGCACACTCTCCCTATCCATCCCCGTCGGCCCGGTCGAACACGATCCGCGAGTCGACTACGACCCTGTCGTCGTCGAAGACGAGCATGACCAGTTTGTATCTGGCTCCGAACCAAGCTCCGTAGTCTGAGCTAACCATCCGGCTGCCAGTCGGCTTGGTGGCGGTGCGTATTTGATCGTCCGATGGGTCGTTCCACGAGGGCTCGATGACCGCGTCGCCGCCTCTCTCGGTGCTAATCACCCCGAAGACCACTCCACCGAAGTTCCCGTTTCGCTCTACTTCGTAGTCGAAGCGGTACCGTAGCTTGTCTGGCCCCGGATTGCTCTTGTCGGTGATGGTTACGTCTTGGATTCGCGGGCTTCCGGAGTTACCAAGGTCGTCACTGCTGGGATCGAATGCGTCCGCTTGGTCCGTGAACGTCCGCGTCCGGCCCACGCTGCCGTCCTCGTAGTGCGTCCGGATGGTGATCGTGTAGTCCTCATACCGCCCGTTATCGTCGTCGTACTTGACACTCCCCAGAGGTTGATCGACGCGTGTCGTGTACGACCCGTAGTCCGCGCCGTCGAACTCGATTTCCACGTAGTCGAAAGAGTCGTTCACGGCCCCCGCGTCGTACGAGACGACGTACTGCGGTGAATCCCCGTCGAGATACGTCAGGTCGAAGACAGCGGCTTCGATGGAGTCGCCTCCCTCCTCGTCTCCGCCGGCGGCCGCACCACCTGCGACACCCTCGCTGTCCGCCGCCTCGACGTACCCGCCTACGTCGGATTCGACCGGTGTCGTCACCCTCGGCGTCGTCTCCGTCCGGAACAGGACCGTATTCGAGGGCTCGTGAACCAGCCGGAGCGTCACCACGCTGTCCGGATCGTGGCTCTCCGAGGCGGTCCACATCTCGCCGGGGTCGAAGACGTTGTCGCCGCCCGACAGCGTGCCGTCGCTCCAGTCGAGTCCTATCTCACTCCCGTTCACCCGGACGACCAGTCGTAACTCGTCGCTCGGGACCGCGTCCCCGCCTTGGTGAGAGAGGACGAGTTCGTCCGTGCCGATCTGGCCCGTGACGGCGGCGTCCGGTGCCTCCGTGGACTGTGTAACCGTCCCCATCGCGTACGCGCCGGCCACGCCGACGGAGACGACGACGAGGCCGAGAACGAGCGTCGCACCGACGAGTTCGGACTGGGCGCGGTCGGGCATCGATCGTCTCCTGCTGGGTCGCTTTCGGGTATGAATGTACCTCCGGCAGTATTACCGATGATACTCCGTGGGCACAGCCTTCGCCTATCCGACCCGCAGACGCTGGTAGTCGATCTCGATCGTTCGCTCGTCGCCGCTCGATTTCTCGTACCGGACGTACAGCACTCCGTTGTTCTGCACGTACTCGATCGCCTCGGAGTTCAGCGTCAGCGTCACGGTCGCGAAGCTCCCGCCGGTGTTGCGCAGTCCGACAGAGTCGAGTTCTATCCCGTCCTCGTCGACGACGAGCGCATCGACCTGATTGGCCTTGCCTCGGTATCTGATTTCCAAGGTGTACGTGTCCGTGGACGGGACGCTCCGGGTTGCTGTCCCAACATCGAGTTCGCCGCGGTTGCCGGGGCTGAAGAAGCCGGTTGCGGTGGCCAGTCTGGCGGTCCGACCGTTTGCCGCTTGCATGTCCTGGAAGTCGTCGATATCTCCGACCGGGTCGCTCGGCGGCACGTCGGAGTTCTCGAAGGGTTCGTTTCTGTCGACTGCGTCGTCGAACTCGTCCGGGTAGACGTACGTCGGGCCTCCCGGTCCGCCTCCGACGTTCCCCAGCGGCACTACGGTCACGTTGATCCGCACCGACTCCGGTTCCTCGCCGCTGAAGTCCGGCCGATCCACGGGCCGGTTGAAGGTGAAATTGATGCTATCGTCGCGTGCGCTGGAGAGCGAATCGGGGGCGACGTACTCGTAGACGACCTGTCCCTGCCCGTCCGACGCTCCAGTGGTCGGTCGAATCGACCCGTCACCGTCGACGGCAGCCTCGACGGGCACCCCAGAGACGGGGTTGTTGTACCCGTCCCGGACTTCGAGGACGATCCGACGGGTGCCACCCGCGGTGACGCTGTCGGCACCGTCGACGACGGTCAGATACTGCTCGGTGGTGTCGGTCACGCCGGTGCCGACACCGACCTTCGCCATCCGCAGACGGTAGGTTCGGTCGGGGACGAGGTCGACCACGAGCGTCTCGTTGCTCGGATAGACGGTCACGCCGTCCGCGTTCCCGTCGATCCGCCCACCGTTGCTCTCGTATTGATCGGCGAGCAGACGCTCCCACTCGCTCTCGGAGAGGTCGGTCGTCACTTTGATCTCGATGTCGCTCCCGTTGACTGCGACGGTTCGGTCACTCGCGCTCACGGGAGACGGACTGATCGTCGCGGCTTGGGTCCCGCTCCGGCTATACGACCCGTTCAGCGCGACGACGTAGATCAGGTTACCGCTGAGGAGTTGCTGATCGGTCACCGCCCGGTTCCGGTCGTCGTCGAACCCGTTGTACAGTACCGTGTCGGCGTACGTCGTCCGCGGGGCGTTCTGATACAGGCTGTAATCGGGGCGGTAGCTCAGCCGCTGGGTCGCGTACGAGCGGTCGCTCCCGTTCCAGAAGTCGGCCGTCTCACCGTCGACCGCTGTAGCGTTGACGAGCGTCACCTTCCCGCCAGGTTCGGTCCGCAAGCTCCCGCTCGATGGCGGCGGATTTACGGCGACGATGCGGGTCGGGTAGCGGGTGCCGAGCGGCACCGCCGTTGGACTAGTTCGTTCGGCCGACGCGGTTCGAAGGATACCGTTGCGTACGTCCTGCAGACTCCCCTGAACCTGCTGGTTGTGGTCGAACTCCACGCGCTCGTTCTGGTCGGGCACGACCGTCGACTGGTAGAGCGCCAAGCCGATGACGAGAAAGCCAAGGAGGAGAATAGCCCCGACTTGGAGGGCGGCGGCTCGCCGGTCGTCCCGGAATCGCATAGCTGGCCTTTGCCACCGGCCTTCAAAAGGGTGCCGACCCGATTATCAATCCTCGTCTTCCTCGACGACCTCTGGATCGCTCATCGCGCTCTGGAGGCTATCCAGCCCGTTGACCCACTCCGAGACGAGGCCGTACTCTAGGTCCTCCACGAGGGCGATGTCGAGTTCGTCGCCGTCGATGATGCGCGTCCCGGCTTGGACGAGGTAGCCGAGCGCGGCGTCTAGGTCCTCGTTGGCCTCGGCGTCGGCCGCGGCGTGGACGTACTCCTCGATGGTGCCGTCCTCGGCCGCGCCGGCGGCGATGTACTCCTCGGCGGCGTAGAAGACACAGACGAGGCTCGTCTGGACGCCGTCGACCAGCATTCGCTTTTCCTCGTCCTCTAGGTCGACGTCTTCGAGGACGATGTCGCGGACGCCGGCCAACTCGTCGATTGCCGCCTCCTCGTCGAGGCGGCCGTCCTCGTGGGCGCTGATGATCTTCGCGACGGCGATGGCGGCGTCGTCCTGCAGGTTGAGCAGGAGTCGCGCCGAATCCTCGTT
>Ga0207813_100849_pt1 | contig 12999 bp, 10 predicted proteins | sample A23E3SouthBayCA_2_FD_187730 | JGI IMG/M metagenome (GOLD analysis project Ga0207813, IMG submission 187730) | Aerobic enrichment media microbial communities from Eden Landing Ponds, California, USA - A23 E3 (4) (SPAdes) | ecosystem: Environmental > Aquatic > Marine > Unclassified | place... | reverse complement strand
GCGACGAGGTCGACGAGCGGATTTCCGAACTGCTCGACCTCGTCGGACTCGCCGACTACCGGGACCACAGCCCGGACGACCTCTCGGGCGGCCAGCGCCAGCGCGTCGCGCTCGCCCGCTCGCTCGCGCCCGAACCCGAGGTGCTCCTGCTCGACGAACCCTTCTCCAACCTCGACGTGAGCCTCCGCAAGGAGATGCGCGAGGAGGTGCGCCGGATCATCAAGGAGACGGGCGTCACCGCCGTTTCCGTCACCCACGACCAGGAGGAAGCCCTGTCGATCAGCGACCGCGTGGCCGTCATCAGCGACGGGCGCGTCCAGCAGGTCGACCGGCCCGAAGTGGTCTTCGAACAGCCCGAGTCGCGGTTCGTCGCCGAGTTCCTCGGCCAGGCCGGGTTCGTCTCCGGCCACCTGCGTCGCGGCGCCGTCGAGACGGAGATCGGCACCGTCGACGCCGCCGTCGTCGAGGGGCTCGGCGACGAATACGAGGGGGCCGAGGTCGACGTGCTCGTCCGCCCGGACGACCTCGAGGCGACGCCGGCCGATCGGCCCGAAGCCCACGGTCGCATCGTCGAACGACAGTACACCGGCCCGTCGTTCGTGTACAGCGTCGAACTCGAATCGGGCGCCGTGGTCTACTGCGAGCACAACCACGCAGACGACCTCGACCTGGACCAGGACGTGCGCGTCGACCTCTCGGTCGACCACCCGCTCGCCTGGTTCCCCGCCGAGTGAGATGGACCGACTCAGGGACCGCCTCGCGGCTGTCACGACCTATTTCTCGGTCCCCTCGCCGACGGTCGCTGCCGCCGCCGCAGTCGCGGTCGTTGGCGCCGTCGCCGTGTGGCTCGTCTCGACGACCGTGTTCCCGTACTACTCGCTCAACCACGACGAGGGGGTCTACCTCCAGCAGGCCGAGATGCTCCTCGAGGGGCGTCTGTTCCTCAGACCGCCCGTCGAGGACGTCTTTGTCCCGTGGTTTTTCGTCGAGGACGGCGACCGACTCTACTCGAAGTACGGACCCGTCCCCGCAGCGATATTCGCGCTGGGGAAACTCGCCGGCAGCTACCGCGTCGCGCTCCCGGCCGTCGCCGCGGCGAACCTCGCACTGGTCGCCGGCGTCGTCGGCGAGGCGTTCGACCGCCGGACGGGGCTCGTGGCCGCCGTGGTCGTGCTTTGTTCCCCTCTCTTCCTGATCGACTCGGCCGTCTTCCTCCCGTACGCGCCGACGACGGCGCTGAACCTCGCGTTCGCCTACGCCTACCTGCGGGCCGACCGGACCGGCGACCCGCGCTGGGCGGGCGCCGCCGGTGCGGCGGTCGGGCTGGCCTTCTTCGCGCGCCAGTACACCGCCGTCCTCTTCGCGCTCCCGTTCGTCGCGCACGCGCTCTGGACGCTCCGGGGCGAGTGGCGCCCGACGCTCGCCGAGCGAAGTCCGACGCCGACGGTCACGCGCCAGAGCGTGACGGCGGCGGCCGGGCTGGCCGGCGTCGCCGCCACCCTCGGCTACAACGCGCTCGTGACGGGGTCGCCGTTTCTCTTTCCCTTCCACGCGTTCGAACCGCTCGACACCGTCGGGTTCGGAGAGCGAAGACTCACCGGCTACACCGTCGAGTACACCCTCGACCTCGCGCTGGAGGCGAACCGGGACGTGCTCGAACTGTTCGTCCGGAACTGGCTCGGCGGCGGGGTGTACACGGCGGCGCTCGCCGCCGCGGGCGTCGCGGTCGCGGCCTGGCGCGGTCCCGACGGCCGGCAGATGGCGCTCGCGGGCGTCGGCGCGACGGTGGTCGTCGGCAACGTCTTCTTCTGGGGCAACTACAACATCCTCGGCGAGGTCGGCAACGGCCTCGTGAAGGTCCTCGGCACGCGGTATCACTTCGACCTCCTCGTGCCGGTCGCGGCCTTCGCCGCGGTCGGGCTGGTCGCCGCGTTCGACTTCCTCGTTGACCTCGCGACCGGCCGGGACCGCCTGCGGGCTCACGGGATCGACGACCGGTGGGTCAAGGGTGCCGTCGCGCTCGTTCTCGTGGTCGCGCTGGTCCCCGCGGGCGCCGCGACGGCCGACGACCTCGACCGACAGATCGAGCGCAACATGGACGCGACGCGGACCTACGAGCGGGTGTACGACCCGTTCGACGGCGGACCGCCCGCGAACTCGCTGATCTACCTCCCGACGCCGTACGGCGACTGGCTCAACCACCCGTTCCAGACGATGCGCAACGACCCGGGGTACGACGGACGGGCCGTCTACGCCCTCGACGAACGGGTGTTCGATGTCGCGGACGCGTTCCCCGACCGGCGGCTCTACCGCTACGCTTTCCGCGGCGTCTGGGCGCCCTACGCGGGGTCGCCCGACGGCGCGCGCCTCCAGCGCGTCCGCGACGTGGCGGGGCCGCGAGTCGACTTCACTGCGACGGTCGGGATCCCGAACGACGCGGTCTCCGTGACGGCGCGGCTCGCGACCGACGACGGCAGCCTGTACCGAGTGCCCGCGAACCACTCCGACGGGGCCACCTTCGGCGTGCGACTCGCGAACGGCTCCGCGTGGTTCACGGCGACGCCCGACAGCGGGGCCGCCGCGGGAGGCGCGAACGCGTCCGACCACCTCGCCGTCGACGACCGCGAGAACGTCGTGCTCGAGGTGTTCGTCGACACCGGCGTCGGCACCGGCTTCTCCTACCGCTTCGACGTGCCTGTCGAGACGACCGACGACCGAGTTCGCGCGCTCACGCCGCGGGTCGAGCGCTGTCGCGGCGCCCGCGGCTGCGGCGGCGCCGCGGCGTACGTCCCGGACCTCGCGCCCGACGGCGTGTTCGTCCGGACGAACCTGACCGCGCCGGAACGCAACCCCTAAGTTTAGGTCTGCCTAATCCCGGTCCGAATGGAACTGACGCGTCGCGACGCGCTCGCGGCCCTCGCGGCGACCGGCGTCGCGGTCAGCGGTGGCGGGGCGGCGTACCTCGCCAGCCGCGAGAGCGGAGACAGTCCCGCCGGGACGGCCGACGCGAACGCGACAGGCACCGCCGACGGGCCGATCGGTGACGCCGAACTCGACGTGCTGGTCGCGGCGGCGGAAGTGTTCTACCCCAGCGAGATCGAGGGGATCGAGGAGTTCGTGACGAGTTTCGTCCGCGGTCGCGCGGCCGACCGCCCGGAGCACGCCCGCGCACAGGCCGACGCCGTCGCCGCGCTCGACGACTACGCGCGCAACTGGTACGACGCCGGTTTCGCGGCCCTCGGCCGGGAGACGCGCGACCGGGCGCTGCGGGCGATGTCTGTCGACGCCGTCGAGGCCGACCCCGGCGGCGAAGACGACCAGCGCGTGCGCTACTACGTCCGCAACGAGTTGCTGTTCGCGCTGTACTCGTCTCCCACGGGTGCCGAGCTTGTGGGGTTAGAGAACCCGCAGGGCCACCCCGGCGGGACCGCGAGCTATCAGCGGGGGCCGGAGTCGTGAGCGGTCCCGCACAGACCGAGACAGCGACGGCCGCGACGGACCGCGCTCCATCCGACCGCGCGGACGTCTGCGTCGTCGGGTCGGGCCCGGCGGGGTCGCTCGTCGCGCACCGCCTCGCCGAGGCCGGCCACGACGTGGTCGTCCTCGAGGCCGGCGAACGCTTCGACGAGACCGACCGGCTGGAACGCCAGGAGCGGGCGATCCGACCGGCCCACGGCCCACTGTCGGTGTGGGACATGGGCGGCGAGCGCGACGCTTACTCTTCGACGGGCGAGCGTCACTACCCGCTCAACGTCGCCCGCGTGAAGGGCGTCGGCGGGTCGACGCTGCACTGGCAGGGGATGGTGATGCGCCTCCACGAATCGGACTTCGAAGTGCGCTCGCGGGAGGGCGTCGGCCGCGACTGGCCGATCGACTACGCGGACCTCCGGCCGTACTACGCGGAGGCCGAGGAGGCCCTCGGCGTGGCGGGCGACGCCGACAATCCCTTCGCACCGCCGCGCGACGGCCCGTTCCCGATGGCGGGGTTCCCGCCCTCCTACAGCGACTCCGTCTTCGCCGAGGCCTGCGAGCGCCTCGGCGTGGCGATGCACTCGGTGCCGAACGCGCGCAACTCCGAACCGTACGACGGCGACACGGCCTGCGTCGGGTACGGCACCTGCCGCCCGGTCTGTCCCTCCGGTGCGAAGTACGACGCGACCCGTCACGTCGCGAAGGCCGAGGACGCAGGTGCGCGAGTGGTCGACCGCGCGCCGGTTCAGCGTCTCGAACACGACGCGGCGGGGGAGACGGTCGAAGCGGCCGTGTACGCGACGCCCGACGGCGAGACGCATCGGCAGGAGGCGCGGGCATTCCTCGTGGCCTGTGGCGGCGTCGAGACGCCCAGACTGCTCCTGCTGTCGCGCTCGGAGACGTATCCCGACGGGCTGGCGAACTCCAGCGGCGCCGTCGGTCGCTACTTCATGGACCACCTCTTCGCCGGGACCGGCGGCGTTCTCGACCGGCGCACCCGGCAGAAACACGTCGGCTTCCTCACCAGCGAGTGCCACCAGTTCTACGACGACCCCGCGGCGGGGACGGACGGCCCCGAGGGCTCGGTGCCCGCCGCGGACGCCGATCCGTCGGATCTGGGGTCGATAAAGCTGGAGTTTTTCAACTACGCCGGCCCGTCGCCCGTCGAACAGGCGCTCGGGAGCGATCAGTGGGGGGACGACCTGCTGGACTCGCTGCGAGAGAGCTACGGTAATCACGTCGCGATGGGCGGGCTCGTGGGACAGTTGCCTCGCAGCGAACACCGCGTCGGTCTCGACACGTCGACGACGGACGACCACGGCAGTCCCGTCCCCGAGATCCGCTGGTCGCTCGACGACCGCACCCGGCGGACCATCGAGCGGGCCAACGAGATTCAGGAACGGGTCCTCGACGAACTGGGCGCCGAGGTCACGTGGCAGGTCGGCCCCGAGAACACCGGCCCGGCCTACCACCACATGGGGACGACGCGAATGGGGACCGACCCCGCCGAGAGCGTCGTGACCCCCGAAGGGCGGACGCACGACCTCTCGAACCTGTGGGTCGCGGGCTCCAGCGCGTTCGTCACCGGCGGCGCGATGAACCCCACGCTGACTATCGCGGCGCTGTCGCTCCGGACGGCCGAGTTTCTCGACGAAGAGTTACGGCAGAACTGAGGCGGCGACGGTTCGCGGACGGGTCGTGACGACGGCGACCGCTCAGCGAAGTCGCTCTTCGATGCCGACTCTGAGGATGGATTTCGCGATGGCGGCGCCGCCGGTCAACGGGTCGAGTTTCGTCTCGCCCGCGCGCTCGTCGTAGTCGATCGGGACCTCGAGGACGTCGTAGTCGCGCATGAGCGGGCGGATGAGCAGCTCCGCCGACAGACCGGTGTTCTCGGTCCAGGAGATCTCGTCGATGACCTCGCGGCGGTAGGCTCGCATGCCCGTCGTCGTGTCGTGGACACGCTCGAGCATGAGCGCGCTCGCGAGCAGCGCGAACGCGCGGTTGCCCTGTCTGTTGAACGCGGGCATCGCTTCGGCGCCGGGCGAGATGCGGTCGCCGCTGACCACGTCGTAGCCGTCGTTGATGGCGTCGAGGAACTCGGGCAACTGCTCCATCGGGTACGTGTCGTCGCAGTCGGTCGTGACGACGACCGGCCGGTCGGCGGCCTCCAGCGCCGCGTGGACGGCCACGCCGTACCCCTGCGGTTCCTGCTCGATGACGCGCGCGCCGTGCTCGCGAGCGATCTCCGGGGTCCGGTCGTCCGAGCCGTCGACGCAGACGACCGACGCGCGCCCGTCGGTTACTCGCTCGATGTCCGCGAGGACGCTCGCGATCGCTTCCTCCTCGTTGTAGGTGCCCATCACGACCGCGAGGTCGTCGAAGGTGTACCCCTCCGCGGCGTCGGTCGGGGAGGCCGCATCGGCGGCCTCCGAGACCGCACCGTTCGAACGCGACCCGGGGGTCGCGTCGGATTCGGACGTTCGGTCGTCTGCTGTGCCTCCGGACCGCCGCTCGGGGGTCGCCGGCTGACTCATTGATCCACTGTCCACGCTCGACGCCCTTGAGTTTTTAGGTTCGCCAAAAACAGGCCGGAAGCGACGACGGGCCGCGAACGCGTCGTCTCAGGCCTCACCGAAGTACTCGACGAGGAACTCCTCGTCGCTGACGCCGCGTTGCCAGTAGTGGTCGAACAGGTCGCGCCCCCAGGCCAGCGCGCGGTCGTCGGTGGCGATGACCTCGGCCCGCGAGTCGTACTGGCCGTCGATAGTCGGGAGCGAGAACATCACGTGGTCCGGTGTCAGTGCCACTCCCACGTCGACGTCGCAGATCCGGACCTCGGTGTCGTCGAAGGCCTTCGCCGTCTCCATGTCCTCGACGCCGGTCAGCGCTTCCTCGACGACCGTTGTGTCGAGCAGCAGACGCGCGCGCTCGGAGTCCGGCATCACCGCCTCGTACTCGGCCTGATAGATCGGCGAGACGATGTCGATGTCGGGGGAGCCCGCTTCGACGCGCTCGACCACTTCTCGGACGACGGCGTGCGGGTCCGTATCGCTCCCCCGGTAGACCTCCGCGTCGGCGAGTTCGGTCAGCCTGATGCGGAACCGTCGCGGGAGGGCGCTCACGTCGTGGGTCCGCCAGTAGTCGTCCGAGAGGAGCGGACAGAGGTTGCCCTGCTGTTCGATCAGGTCGGCGACGAGCTGGCCGCTCCCCGTCGGTCCCCAGCCGTCGTCGACCGACCTGACCAGTCCGCGCCGCTCCAGGTCCCGGACGGCGTTGTAGACGGCCGATTCGCTCGCGTCGACCCGGTCGATGAGCTCCTCGGTGGTGCTCGCACCGCCGACAACCGCCGCCAGCACGTCCGTCCTGACCGACGAGTTCAACACGTATCCGACCAACCGGTCGTCGCTCATCTGTTCACCCCCGCGTCCGACCGAATGCCTGTCACCGCGACTGTCGCTCCCCTCATTATCGTATTCCATATATATCGGACTCACTTTTTCCTTCCGGAATCTTTCTCCAAACATCCAATTCTTCACCCTCAAAAAGTTGAACATTTATACCGTCGCGGCCGGAACGACACAATGCGGTCCGATGGGGATGCTTGGTTCCCGCTGGCTTCCGTGCTCCCGGGGGGAGAACGGCCCACCTGCGGCTTCGCTCTCGCTTTTCGACACAGATAACGGACATGTGTTTCGTGATCGATCGGGCCTGACGGCTGGAGATCCGGGCGCCCGCCTTCGGCGTCAGTCGAGCGTTCCCGGCGGCGCGCCGCGGCCGATCCGGATCTCGAACGACTCCATGTCCTCGAAGGCCGCGACCTGTCCGCCGACTTTCACGTCTCCGTCCTCGGCCTCGACGGTGAGCGACGCCTCCTCGCGACTGGGACTGAACGTCACGTCGACGACCGGCCCCTCGACGACGATCTGTTCGCCCGTGAGCACGTCGCGTCCCTCGATGGTCGCGTAGAAGTCGCCGTCGAGGGCCGTCAGGTCGGAGATGGCTCGGCGGATGGTGCCGTAGCGGCGCGGGAACGTGAGGTCGTCGTCGGCCGTGACGACGGTGTCGGCCGTCGTCCACAGGACGGTGTTCATGAACATCGAGACGAGGAAACCCAGTTCCGAGCGGTCGAAGATGACGCCGTAGCGGTCGGTGTCGCCCTTGAGGCTCTCGCGGGTCGCGTAGATGGAGTATCGACCGTCGGCGACGGCGACGATGGGGGTGGTGACGCCGCGGCGCTTTTTCACCGCACTCGCGACCGAGTGATAGTCGTAGGCACGGGGATCGGGGGCCTCCGAGGCGGGCGAGATGAGGACCTCGATGGCGACGCCGGCCTCGCGACGGCGTCGGAGCTGGTCCTCGAAGCGGTCGAACAGCTCCGGCGTCAGCGAGAGCATCAGCTCGTACTCGGCGGACTCGATGATATCGGAGAGATAGCGGAGGATCGTCGGTCGGGACTTGACGAGCGAGACGGCTTCGGTGCCGCGGGCGGGCGCGGTGTACTCGGCCTCGAGGTCGTCGACGAGGTCGTCCAGCGACTCCTGGAGGTCGTCGAACGCCTCGGCGGGGTCGATCGCCAGTACCTTCATCGGCCGCGATTCCTGCAGTTCGACGAGCCCCACGTCGCTGAGACTGCGGACCGTGTCGTAGACCCGCGGCTGGGGGATGTCGGTGTACTCGGAGATCTCCGAGGCTGTCAGCCGCCCGTGTTCGAGGATGGTGAGGTAGGCCTTGGCCTCGTACTCGCCGAAATTGAACCGCTCGGAGACGCGTTCGAGCGACCCCAGGAGTTCGTCGTCGACCATATCGTCTCCCCATTCCCCCACCGACCAAATCAGTCTGTCCCTTCAGTCAAACGTCGCCCCGGCCGGGCCGGACGGTAGATTCGGAGACCGGAGCGTCTCAGAGCCGGTCGAACTCGACTATCGCCTTTATCTGGTGGTCGTCGTAGACGAACGCGGGCGCGACGTCTTCGGGGGTCGCGACCGTCGTCACGAGGTCGCCCAGCAGCCAGTCCGGGAGTTCGCGGACCGCGTCGACGGCCCCCTCGAAGTGCTTGACGTGGGAGTTGACGGTCCCGACCAGCGCCTTGTTGTGGAGCACGAGCTCGTTGTGAAGGCGACCGCCGTCGACCTCGAACTCCCAGTCTTCCGGGATGCCGAGCAGGGCGCCGACGCCGTTGGGCGCGAGCGCCTCCACCGTATCGAACGCGTGCGGCGCGTACCCGGTCGCCTCGTAGACGAAGTCCATCCCCTCGAAGTCCTCGGAGACCGTCGCGAGCGGGGTCTCGTTCGAGTTGACGTAGGTGCCGCCGATCTCCTCGATCAGGTCGACCGTCGGATCGGGGCGCTCGCGCCTGCCCAAGCAGTAGGTCCGCTCGAAGTCCCGCGTGGCGAACGAGCGGTCGCTGTCGATCCCGTACTCGAGCATCGCGAGCGTCACGAGCCCGAGCGAGCGGTTGCCGAGCACGAGCGCGGATTCGGGGTCCCACTGGAACGCCGATCGCGAGGCGTAGGCGTGTTCGAACGCTTTCTCGGTCACGCTGATCGGCTCGGCGAAGAAACCGAACTCCCACAGGTCCTCGGGGTAGGGGACGAGATAGCGGGGGTCGCTCGTGAAGTACTCGGACATGTAGCCGTGGGCGCCGACGATGCCGCGCTCGACGTACTGGCCCTCGGGGGCCATGTCCGGTTCGCCGCGCTCGAAGTACTCGTTGCTCCCGTCGCCCGGCGGACGCCGGACCGTCGGAACGACCACGTCCCCCTCGGTCAGGTCGGTCCCGTTAGGGTCCTCGACGACCGCTACGGCCTCGTGACCCAGCACCATGTGGTCCTCGCCCTCGGGGAACCCCCCGTGAGCGCCGCCGATGACCTCGTGGTCCGTCCCGTCGACGCCCACCCGAAGCGTCCGGAGCAGCGCTTCGCCCTCCGACGGGTCCGGTCGAGGCTTCTCGATCACCTCGGGCTCGTCCGCGCCGCGGCGCACAGCGATGGCTTTCATTGGGCAAAAAGTTACTTCATTCCGAGTTAAAGCTTCCTGTCCGTGCGGACGTCCCCGGCGTTCGCGAGACGCGACCGCATCGGAGTCGAACGGAGTGAAAACCGGCGTCACACTGAGAGTAGACGGTCGGGAGCAGCGGCCGTCGATCGGCAGTGTCGGCCGGAGTGTCTCAGTCGGCGAGTTCGACCGCGCGACCGGTCTCGTCGGCCCGGTAGACGGCGTCGAGGACTCGCTGGACCGTCAGCGCCTGCTCGACGGTGTTGCGCTCCGGTTGCGTGCCGGCGAGCGCGTGCTCGAGGAAGTAGCGGTCCTCGTCGGCCTTTGCCTCGTTCGCGCGGGTTTCGACCGTCGCGTCGATGAGACTGTCGACGTCCCCGGATCCCTCCTCGTGGATCGTCACTCCGTCGCCGGGGAGGAACGTCGCGCCGGCCTCGTCGCCGCGAAGGACGTACTGCTGGAGCGGGGGTCGGTTGACCGCCCACGCGACCTCGAGCGAAATCGAGCGGCCGTCGGCACAGCGGACGAACGCCGACGCGGAGTCCTCCACGTCGAAGTTCTCCGGGCCGCGGTCCTCACCCCACATGTTCAGGTAGGTGTACTCGTCATTGTCGCCGAACTGCGAGCGCGTGACGCCGGTGACCTCTTCGACCTCGGGGTAGCCCAGCAGGTACAGCGAGAGGTCGACGGCGTGAACGCCGATGTCGATGAGCGCGCCGCCGCCGGCGACCGCTTTCTGCGTGAACCACGACCCGCGGCCGGGGATACCCCGACGGCGGATGTACGAGGCCTCGACGTGGTTCAACTCGCCGAAGCGACCGGCGTCGCGGTCGTCGACGACGGCTTCGACCGGGTTCTGGAAGCGCTGGTGGAAGCCGACCATGCAGATGCCCTCGCTCTCGCCGGCGGCCGCGGCGACGCGCTCGGCCGCCTCGAGCGTGTGCGCGAGCGGTTTCTCGACGAGGACGTCGAGTCCGGCCTCGAGCGCGTCGACCGCGTAGTCCGCGTGAAACCGGTTGGGCGTCGTGACGAACACGGCGTCGACGTTCTCGTAGAGCCGGTCGTGGTCCTCGTAGGTCTCGACGCCGAAGCGGTCCGCGAAGGCCTTGCGCGCCGCGGGGTCGACGTCCATCCCCCCGACCAGCGAGGCGTCGATGTCTTCGAGTCGCTCGGCGTGCGTCTCGCCGATACCGCCCAGTCCGACGATCCCGACGTCCACCGCGGATATGTCGCTCATGGATACGTCCGCTGATGACGGTGGGCCACAGTAAATCATGCGTTACGGGCAGCGGTCTCCCGGAACCGCCTACCCCGCCCGTGTGCGACCGCTCAGATCGAGTGTGACGGCCTAGTCGCCGCCAACGAGCGCGTTACAGACGGACACCGTCCGCAGGACCGCGCCGGCCTCCCCCGGCGCGAAGACGAGGCCGTCGGTGTCGCGGACGTGGTCGAGGACGGACTCGGAGGCGTGTTCGGGCGCGGCCGCGATGCCGGCATCGCTCTCGGCGGCCCACTCCATCACGCGCAGGTCGCTCTTGCTGTCGCCCATGACCAGGGCGAACGGGTCGTCGACGCCGAGCACGTCGAACGCCGCCTCGACGCCGACGACCTTGTTCAGTTCGCGGCTCGCGACCTCCGCGGCGTCGCCCTCGTAATACGCCACGTCGACCCTGTCGAGGAACGTCGCGACGCCATCGGGCGGTTCGACCGCCGCCGAGACAGCGTCGCGGTCTTCGAGCACCGCGCGGATCTCCGGGTCGCGCTCGGCGTAGTACGCGCGGGTCCAGTCGGCGTACGCGTCGGCGTCGGCCGCGGGGGCGTCCCGCCCGGTCGGCTCGCCGACAGCGCGCTCGGCGACCACGTCGCCGAGCAGGTCCAGCAGGTAGACGAGCGCGTCGTCGATCACCTCGGTCGCGGCCTCGCTGCCCGTCTCGAAGTTGGGCTTGAGCGTGACGTTGAACTCGTTGCCCTGGAGGTGACAGCCCCGGCGGATCCGGTCGGGCGCCTCCGAGAGGACGCGCCGGCGCAACGCCTCGAAGACGCCCGTGACGTCCTCGGACAGGTCGTCGTACAGCAGGCGCTTCGTGTCGGGGCCGTGTCCGGGCGTGAACACGCCCGTCCCGGCCTCGTAGACGACGCTCAGCTCCCCCGAGTGGACGATGGCGTTCCCGAGCCCCTGGATGAGAAAGCCCTTGACGTTCTCCAGGGTCTGTCCGGTGCAGACGACGATCGGGACGCCCTCTTCGTGGAACTCGGTGAGCAGGTGGAGCGTCTCCCGGGGGATCTCGTTGTCGGTGGTGCCGGCCGACCGGAGCGTCTCGTCGACGTCGAGGACGAGCGCGTTGACGGCGCGGTCGTGTTTCGTCGCGAGGTCGAGCCCCGTGAACGCCTGGTCGCGGGTCGCCCGCGCGGCGATGTCCGCGTACGTCTCGCCCGTCCCGGGGAAACTCTCGCGGATTTCCTTGCGACGCGCCGCGAGTTCGTCGCTGGCGTCGTCCCAGTACGAGAGAGCGACGCGCTCGTCGACCGGCGGGAAGAGATCCACGAAGTCCTGGTAGGCTCGCAACGTCTCCGCGTCGAACTCCTCGTAGAGCCGGTAGAGGTGGTCGTAGCGTTCCATTGGCGACGCTACAGCGCGGGCGAGCCTGTACCTTGGGGTCGTCGCGCAGGCGGGACGGGCACGCTCGCTCGAACGGGGGCCGGATCGGGGCGAAATCCCGACGCGCTCCCGCAACGGGTAACACCCCCGCGTTCGAAAACCGGGATGAAGACGCATGAAGAACATCGACGACCTCATCGAAAGCGCGGCGGAGCTGGCCGAGCGCGGTCTCTCGAAGGGCGAAATCGCCGACGAACTGAACGTCTCCAAGGAGACCGCCTCGTGGCTGGTCTCGCGAAGCGGCGTCACCCCCTCGGACTCGCGCCAGGAGACGGCCGGCACGAGCCCCCACGACATCCACGTCGACTGGAGCGCCATCGGCCGCGACAGCGCTCGCCTCACTTACGTCGGCAAGGCCGTGGCGAACCTGCTCAAGAAACACGGCGAAGACGTCGACCTCACCATCGGCATCGAGAAGGCCGGCGCGCCCATCGCGACGACCATCGCGCGCGAGCTGGACACTGACCTCGGCACCTACGCGCCGAGCAAACACCAGTGGGACGACAGCGACAGCGAGGACCTCTCGGGCTCATTCTCGCGGAACTTCGCGCAGATCCGCGACCGCGACTGCTACGTCGTCGACGACACCATCACGAGCGGGACGACCATGACCGAGACGGTCGAGGCCGTCCGCGAACACGGCGGTAACCCCGTCGCCTGTGCCGTTCTCACGGACAAGCGCGGCGTCGAAGAGATCGAGGGCGTCCCCGTCTACTCGCTCGTCCAGGTCCTCCGCGTCGGCCAGACCGACTGACGCTCCGCTCGCACACGCCAGCCGCACAGCCTCATACCCAGCCCGCAATCGCCAGTCGCACAGGTCGTCCGTTCCCGACCGCACCGCCGCGGAGGAATTCCGGTGGCGTCGACCCGGC
>Ga0207813_100847_pt1 | contig 13047 bp, 9 predicted proteins | sample A23E3SouthBayCA_2_FD_187730 | JGI IMG/M metagenome (GOLD analysis project Ga0207813, IMG submission 187730) | Aerobic enrichment media microbial communities from Eden Landing Ponds, California, USA - A23 E3 (4) (SPAdes) | ecosystem: Environmental > Aquatic > Marine > Unclassified | place... | reverse complement strand
GAGCCACGAGGTACTGGGGGAGTTTCGCGAGTACGAGCGGACGGCGACGACCGTCGCGGACGCGTACGTGACGCCCGTGGTCGACGACTACCTCCGGCGCCTCGAAGCGGGGGCGCGCGAGCGCGGCCTGCCCGCCCCGCGGGTGATGCAGGCGAACGGCGGCATCGCCGACGCCGCGACGGTCCGGGACCACGCCGTCACCACAGTGTTGTCGGGACCGGCGGCGGGCGTCGTCGGCGCCGCGCTGTTCGAATCGGAACGCCACGACGGTCTCGTCACCTTCGACATGGGCGGGACCTCCAGCGACGTGAGCCTCGTCCGCGAGGGCGAGGTCGAGCGGACCACCGAGGCGGACGTTGGCGGCCACCCGGTCCGGATCCCGATGGTCGACGTGGAGACGGTCGGCGCGGGCGGCGGATCCGTCGCCTGGGTCGACGCCGGGGGTGCGCTCCGGGTCGGGCCCCGATCCGCGGGCGCGAACCCCGGGCCCGCCTGCTATGGCCGCGGCGGCGAGGAGCCCACAGTCACGGACGCTGCCCTCGTGTTAGGGTATCTCGGCCCGGACACGACGCTGGGCGAGGACCTCGCGCTGTCGGCCGACCGCGCCGAGGCGGTTCTCGCCGACCTGGCCGACGAGGCGGGACTCGACGGCCCCGTTGGGGCCGCTCGCGGCGTCTACCGCGTCGCCAACGCGACGATGACCCGCGCAATTCGCGAGGTTACCGTCGAACGGGGCCACGACCCCCGGGCGTTCGCGCTGGCGGCCTTCGGCGGCGCGGGGCCGATGCACGCCGCCGCGCTGGCCGAGCGCCTCGGGGTCGAGACGGTCGTCGTCCCGCCGGGTAACGGCGTCCTCTCGGCGCTCGGCCTGCTGGCCGCCGACGAGAAACACGACGCCGTCCGGACCGTTCGCACCGCTCTCTCGGCGGCCCGCACCGACCGGATCGAATCGGTGTACGCCGACCTCACCGCGGGGGTCCGTGCGGACGCCAGCGACCCCGACCGCGCGACGATACGGCGGCAGGCCGACTGTCGGTACGCCGGACAGAGTTTCGAGCTCTCGGTCGACGCGCCCGACCCGTTCGACTCCGAGACGGTCCGCGAGCGGTTCCACGCCGTCCACGAGCGCCGCCGCGGGTACCGCCTGGACGAACCGGTCGACCTGGTGAACCTCCGCGTCACCGCGACTATCGCGGGCGACCCACCCGAACTCTCGGCCGACCCCGCGGGCGACCCGCGGGTCGGCGAGCGGACGACCCACTTCGGCGACAGCGCGCTCGAGACGCCGGTCTACGACCGCGCCCGGGCGCCCGTCGGCGAGGCGTTCGACGGCCCCGCTATCTTCGCGGGCGGCGAGAGCACCGTGGTCGTCCCGCCGGAGTGGACTGCGACGCCGGACGACGAGGGGTCGCTCCTGTTGGAGGTGGACGGATGAGGACGGAGAGAAAAAACACAGAGAGTGTGGTGGCGCGCGCTGTCGAGCCCTCGTGGCGAGACAGAGCCGTGCGAGGGATGAGTAGCGCAGGAGCGAAGCGACGAGCAACGCAATCGGTTGGGGAGGCGTGTGGCTGTTGGCCGTCGCGCTTGGGTGGGGCTTTCGGGCCGTTCTTGGAGGCGGTTGTATCGACTCGTCCCGACCGACCGGGGGCTTTCGGACTGTCGATTTCTGTGAGAGTCCCCAACGACTCTTTCCGGATCAGTTCTGGAACCACCTCGCATCCGCCACACACGGGAGGAACCGACACATGACCGAACACACACACGACCTCGACCCGGTCGAACTCGAGATCCTGCGGAACCAGCTAGAGAGCGTCGCCGAGGAGATGGGCCAGACTCTGATCCGCGGGGCCTACTCGCCGAACATCACGGAGCGCCGCGACTGCTCGACCGCACTGTTCGACGCCGACGGGCGCATGGTCGCACAGGCCGAGCACATCCCGGTCCACCTCGGGGCGATGCCCGAGGCGGTCGCGGCGGTCCTCGACCGCGATCCACGCCCCGGCGACGTGTTCGCGCTCAACGACCCATTCGCCGGCGGCACCCATCTCCCGGACGTGACGCTCGTCTCGCCGATCACAGCCGACACCGGAATCGACCCCGACGACGACAGCACCGACGGCCCCGAGGGCGACATCGTCGGCTACGCCGTCTCGCGGGCCCACCACGCCGACGTGGGCGGGATGACACCCGGGAGTATGCCAGCGGGCGCCCGCGAGATCCACCAGGAGGGCGTTCGGATCCCACCGGTCAGACTCGTCGCCGAGGGTGAAGTCGTCGCGGACGTCGAATCGCTCCTGCTCGCCAACGTCCGCAACCCTCGCGAACGGCAGGCCGACCTCCGGGCGCAGATCGCCGCCAACGAACGCGGGGCCGAGCGCCTGGGCGACCTGCTCGACGATCACGGTGAGCGCCTGCTGGCGGCCTTCGACGCGGTGATCGACTACTCCCGCGAGCGGGTCGCGGCCGAACTCGACGCCCTCCCGGACGGTACCTACCGCGCCAGCGACGCCCTCGAAGGCGACGGCGTCACCGAAGAGGATGTCCCCATCGAGGTGACCGTCGAGATCGACGGCCCGCGGGTCGACGTGGACTTCGCAGGCACCGCAGAGCAGGTCCCGGGCAACGTCAACGCGCCGTTGTCGGTCGCGAAAAGCGCCGTATACTTCGTGATACGCTGTCTGACAGACCCCGACATCCCGCCGAACCACGGCTGTTACGAGCCGGTGACCGTCCGGGCGCCCGAGGGGTCGCTGGTGAACCCCGACCCGCCCGCGGCGGTCGTCGGGGGCAACGTCGAGACCAGTCAGCGAGTGACCGACATCGTCTTCGCGGCGCTTGCCGAGGCCGCGCCGGACCGCGTCCCCGCGGGCGGCCAGGGGACGATGAACAACCTGATCGTCGGCGGCCCCGACTTCGCCTACTACGAGACCATCGGCGGCGGCGCGGGCGCGACGGCCGACGCCGACGGGCTCTCGGGCGTGCAGGTCGGGATGACGAACACGCTGAACACGCCCGTCGAGGCGCTGGAGGCGGCCTACCCGCTCCGGGTGGATCGCTACGCGCTCCGCCCGGACACCGGCGGCGACGGCCGCCACCGCGGCGGGGACGGTCTCGTGCGGGCGCTGACTGTCGAGACCGACGCGACCGTCTCGCTGTTGACCGAGCGCAGGCGTCACGCGCCGCGAGGGCTGGCGGGCGGCGCCGACGGTGCGACCGGCGAGAACCGCATCGACGGCGAGCGCGTCCCCGCGAAGGTTACCCGCGAGGTCACCGCGGGGACGACGGTCACCGTCGCGACGCCCGGCGGGGGCGGACACGGTGCCGACGACGGGCAAGGCCACACAGACGGCAGAGACGGGACAGACGACCACGGCGACGCGGACGGGTGAGAACTGTACACGAAAAACACTAACACGTGACACGCGCACCAGGGGGTATGGCAGACAGGCTGGCGGCACTGGTCGCCGTCGTCCTCTGTGTGGCCGCGCTCGGGGTGGCCGCGGCGTCGCTGTCAGCGTCGCCGCTGGTCGAGCGCGACTCGGGTGAGGGATCGGGCGCGGGGGTCGGCGAGCCACCGACGGGACAGTCACAGTCGGAGAACGCCACCCGGCGGGAGTCGCCTGACGCGGGACTGCCGCCGTGGCTCATCACGCGGCTCCTCCCGCTGGTGCTGGGGCTCTCACTACCGACCCTGCTCTACCTGCAGGGACGGCACCTCCTCGCGGTGGGGACCGTCCTCGTCCTCGTGATGCTCGTGTTCGTCGTCTTCGGCGGCGGCCCGCCGCCCGAACCGCCGACCGAGGCCGCGAACAGCAGCGCCGCACTCGGGAACGAGAGCGGTGGCGGACCCGCGAACAGTTCCTCGGGCGGCGTGTCGCTCACTACCGTAGGTGCCGTCGTCGCTGCCCTGTTGACGGCCGCCGGTCTCGTCGCCTACGCCAGCGGCGGGACCGACGCGACCGACACCCTCGACACCGGCGACGACGGGGACGACCCCGACCGGGAGGCGGTGGCGGCGGCAGCAGGCCGGGCGGCCGACGACATCGAGTCGGCGGTCGACCGCTCGAACGGCGTCTACGAGGCGTGGGCGGACATGACAGACGCGCTCGACCTCCCCCGGGAGACGACCACACCGCAGGAGTTCGCCGACGCCGCCGTCCGAGCCGGAGTCGACCCGGAAGACGTGACCGAACTCACCCACCTGTTCGAGACGGTTCGGTACGGCGGCGCCGACCCCTCGGCGGAGCGCGAACGGCACGCAGTCGAGGCGCTCCGGCGCATCGAGGCGGATCTCTCCGGGGACGATCCGACCGACGGACCGGATCCGGACGACGGGGGTGTCAGGCAGTGAGCGCCGACGACACAGTCCCGGACGACGCCGTTGGGACCGACGAGGACACCACCGAAGTCCCCCGTCCCGAGACCGGGTCGGCCGACGGGAGCGGTGACGCGGACGCCCGGGCGCGGACGACCCCGCGGGACGAGGGCGACAGTCGAGCACCGGGCATCACCGACGCGCCCTTCGAGGAGGGCGCGGAGATGCCGTCGTTACGCGACCATCCGCTGGCCGCCCTCGTCGGCTCGGTCGCTATCCTGCTCGGACTGGGGGCGGCGGTGGGGCTTGATCTCGTCCCGACGCTCGACAACGCGGGCGGGATGGTGACGACGGTCGTGCTCGGAGTCCTGCTGGTCGGCGTCTGGCTCGCCACACGGCAGTTCTTCGCGACCGTCTCACAGGCCGAGACGCGAGACGTCGAGTACCACGGGTCGATCCGCGTCCCCGGCGCGGAGTACGACGACCTGCTCCACGAGGCGACCGCGGCGCTCGGGACGCGCCGGGCTACCGCCCGCGGGGAGTTGCTCTCCCGGGTACGCGAGACGGCCGTCACGCTCGTCGGCGCGGCCGATGGAGTTAGCCCCGATGCGGCCCGCGAGCGGATCGAAGACGGGACCTGGACCGACGACGCAGAGGCGGCTGCGCTGCTGGCCGATCAGGGCCCCACCGTCTCCGTCACGGACCAGATCCGGGCGGCGACGGGGCGCCCCTCCCGGTTCGGGGTGGCGCTCGATCGCACGGTCGCGGAACTGGCGACGCTGGTCTCCGGTGTCGACGCCGCTGCCCGCGAAGCGCCGGGAGACACGCGCCCCGAGGCCGCCGACACTCGCGCCGAAGAGCGCGTGCGGCGCGACCGGCGAACGGGTCGCTGGACCGGCCTCGCCGGAGTCGGTCTGTTGACCGTGGGGGTCGGCCTCTACGCGAGCTGGTCGACGACCGAACCGTCGCTGGTCGTGGCCGCGGCTGCCGTCGTCGGCGCGGCTGGCTACGTCTTCCTCTCGTCGGCGCCCGACCCCGACGTGCGCGTCAAGCGGACGCTCGAACCCGCCGGGGCCGCCCCCGACGAGACGGTGACCGTGACGCTCTCGGTGACGAACGTCGGCGACGCGTTGCTCCCGGACCTCCGGGTGGTCGACGGCGTGCCCGACGGACTCGTCGTCGCGGACGGGTCACCGCGTGCGGCCTCCGCGCTCCGTCCGGGCGAGTCGCTGACCGTCTCCTACGCGGTCACCGCGGTTCGGGGCCGCCACGTCTTCGATCCGGTCCAGGTCATCGCGCGCGACGCCAGCGGCGCGGTCGAGCGCGAGCGGCACGTCCGGAGCGGTGAACCGACGGTACTGACCTGTGAACTCGAACTCGTCGCCGACGAGTCGATCCCGGTCCACTCGCAAACGGCCCAGCGGGTCGGACGGGTGGCGACCGACTCCGGCGGGAGCGGCGTCGAACTCCATTCGGTCCGGGAGTACCGCCGGGGCGACCCGCTCAATCGAATCGACTGGAACCGCGTCGCCAGCACCGGCGAGTTCGCCACCCAGCAGTTCCGCGAGGAACACGCCGCCACGGTCGTGTTGCTGGTCGACGCCTCCGCCCCGGCCCACGTCGCGCCCCGCGCCGACGCCAGATCGGCCATCGAGTGGGAACTCGACGCCGCCGACACGGTGCTCGCGTCGCTGATCACGGACGGCGACGCCGTCGGTCTGACGGCGCTTGCCCCCGCGGAGTGCTGGCTCCCGCCCCGTGGCGGAAAAGGCCAGCAGGCCCGTGCCAGGAACCTGCTCGAGACCGATCCGATCTTCGACGGGCGCCGTCCGGAGGGCGACATCTACGAGGACATCGAGGCCCGCCGCCTCCGGCGGGAACTCCCGGCGGACGCGCAACTGGTCGTGTTCTCGCCGCTGTGTGACGACACCGTCGCCTCGCTGGCGCGGCGCCTCCACGCCCACGGCTACCCGGTGACGGTGATCAGCCCGGACGTGACCGGATCGGCGACAGTCGGCCAGCGCCTCGCGACCGTCGAGCGCGCCGAACGGATCTCGCGGCTCCGGCGGGCGACCGTGCGGGTCGTCGACTGGGACACGGACCGACCGCTCGCGGCGGCGCTGGCTGCGGCCGAACGGCGGTGGTCGGCGTGAGAGTCCACCGTCGCCCTGCGCGAGAGACGGTCGGTCTGGCGCTCGCGCCCGGCGTCGTCGTCCTCCTCTGTCTGTCGGTCACGGCCACCGGGGTCGCCGCCGGTATCGTTGGCCTCGCCGTCGTCGGGATCGGCACCGACCGCGGCCGCCGGAACGTCGTCACCGCTGGCTGTGGCCTGCTGTTCGCGGGCGTCCTGCTGGCGGGCATCGACGGCGCTCCGCCGACGCTCGCGCTGTTCGCCGCCGCTGGCACAGTGGTAACGTGGACGACGGCACACCACGCCGTCGGCCTGGGGACGCAACTGGGCCGCGAGGCGCCCGTCCGGCGGTCGGTCGCGATGCACCTCGCAGGCGCGACGATCGCGACGCTGTGTGCCGGTGGCCTCGCGCTCGGCGTGTTCGCCGCCGCGAGCGGTGCGCTCCCGCCGTCGGTACTGGTCGTGTTGCTCGTGGGTATCGGCGCCGTCGTCTACGCGCTGAGTCCGTGAATCAGGAGAGTCAGCCGCCGCGCTCAAACTGTCGGGACCGTCACCTGGTCGAGGACGTCCTCGACGATGGCGGACTTGCGCACCTCGTCGACGCGGGCGTCCGGGGTGAGCACGAGTCGGTGAGCGATCACCGGCTGTGCGACCCGTTTCACGTCGTCGGGCGTGACGAACTCGCGGCCGACCATCGCGGCGCGGGCGCGGGTAGCTTCGAGTAGGCGCTGAGTCCCGCGCGGCGAGACGCCGACGCTGACCCGGCGGTCGTCCCGCGTGGCGCGTGCGACGGCGGTGATGTACGACACCAGGTCCGATTCGACGCGGATCGACTCTGGAGCCTCCCGGAGGGCGTCGACCTCCTCGGCCGTGAGGACCGACTCGACGCTGGGGCTCTGGGTCGTCCGCCCGAGACGGCGTTCGAGCAGTTCCTGCTCGCCCGCCTCGGCGGGGTAGCCGATGCTCGATTTGACGAGAAAGCGGTCGACCTGCGCCTCGGGGAGTTCGAAGGTGCCCTCCATCTCGACGGGGTTCTGCGTGGCGATGACGAAGAAGGGGTCGGGCAGGTCGTACGTGTCGCCGTCGACGGTGACCTGTCCCTCTTCCATTGCCTCCAACAGCGCCGACTGTGTCTTGGGCGGCGCGCGGTTGATCTCGTCTGCCAGCACCACGTTCGCAAAGAGAGGGCCTTCGTTGAACTGGAACTCGCGGTCGCCCTCGTTGAACACGTGGGTGCCGGTGATGTCGGCAGGCAGGAGGTCGGGCGTGAACTGCACGCGGGAGAAATCCAGTCCGAGGGCGTCGGCGACGCTGTGGGCGGTCAGCGTCTTCCCCGTCCCCGGTACGTCCTCTAACAGGACGTGGCCCCGGCCCACCAGTCCAAGCAGGACCGTCTCGAGGAACTCCCGATCGGCGATGACGGCCGATCCGATCTCGTCGAGGGTCCGCTCGCAGACGTCGCTCGCTTCGCTTACGTCCATGTGCGGGCGTGGGCGGCTGTCGGTTTAGTCGTTGTGCCACGGCGACAGGACGCCACACCGGAGAGAAGACTCACCCGTGACCGACACCGATACACCTGTCCCGGGAGTAACACATATCTGCCCAGCCCTCGAACTGAGCGTATGGTCCGAGCGACGCTCGCCCGCCTCCTGACCCGTCTGCGCGAGTGGTACGCGGTCGAGCACCCCGACGACCGGATCGAGGGGCCCGGAGAGGCGTACCTCGACCCGGCGTACAACGGCCAGTACGAGGCCGAACGCGAGCTCCAGGCGCTGGCAAACGCCGACGAAGAAGCCGACGACGCGGCGGCCGACCGCGTCCGCGAATCGTAACGGCTAAAGTCGTCATCACAGTAGGAGTGAGTGAGCCGAGGTAGCCTAGCCTGGCCAAGGCGCCTGCTTCGAGAGCAGGTCTCCGCAAGGACTCAGGAGTTCAAATCTCCTCCTCGGCGTTTCTCCGAGACGCGTCGGTTCGTAGCTCCGGTTTTCTCCCGTTCGAGAGCAGCGCCCGGGACTATCGACGGAGCGGCGCGTCGCTCACGACCACACCGGGTCGGGCAGTCCGGCCCACTCGTGGGCGAGAAACTCCAGGGCGTTGACGAGGTAGTGGGCGACGACGACCACGAGCAGACTCCCCGTGAGGACGAACCCGCCCGCGAGTGCGAACCCGAGCGCGCCGGTGACGGCGATACCAGCCCGCCCCTGGGCGCCGTGCCCGAGCGCGAACGCCACCGAGGAGACGACCGCCAGCGCCCACGGCGACGTCTCGAACCCGGCGGCCGGGACACCGACGGCCGCCGCGCGGAAGAGGAACTCCTCGATGAGCGCGATCAGCGGGAGCGTGACGCCGAGCAACAGCGCCCACCCGCGGACGCCCTCGGGCGCGAGCAGTCGCCGGAGCCCCTCGTCGTAGTCGGCGCCCGCGGCGTCGGCGATACCGGAAGCGAGTTCGTTGCCGACCCACAGGACGAGGCCGAATCCGACGCCGACGGCCAGTGCGCTGACGCCGGTCACTGTCCCGCCGCCGATTCCGAGCGCCGACGGCGGCACCCGGAAGTACCACGCACCAGCCGCGAGGACCGTCCCGAACAGCCCCTGCGTGAGGACGACGTTGACCAGCAGGAGACCGGGCGTCATCGCTGGCCCCTCCTGGCCCATCTCCCGTAGCTGCCGGTGTGCGGGTCGCTCGCCGTGCTGTGGAGCGTCGACCCGCGGCTCGTGTCCGTAGCCGTCCGCGCGGCGCCCGTCCGCCGACGCGGGCGTCGCGTCCGATCCCTCCGTCGACGCGGCCGCGCCGTCGTCCGGAGGCGCGACCGAACCGTCGTCCGTGGACGCGATCGATCCGTCCTCGGCCGGTACTCCTGAGTGATCGGTGATCACCGGGCGCTCGTCCGCCGAGCCGTCACGCGACTGTGCGGCGGCGTCACCGACGGCACCCTGCGAGAGTCGCGCGAGAAGCAGAAATCCCGAGAGGACCGCACACGTCAGCCCGACGAACGCGGCCCACTCGGTCACAGATACTTACTGCGGGCTGGGGTTGCTGGTCTGGCCGACCTCGCGCTGTTCGAGCGCCTTGCCCGTAATGGACTTGAGGCGGTCGACCAGCGAGTCCTTCTCGGGTTCGCCCGCGAGAGCGACCTCGAGTACCTCGGAGATGTGCGAGACCGGCACGATCTCGATCTGGTCTTTGTACTCGTCTTCGATCATCACGTCCTGCTCGTTGGCGGCCGGAATGATGACCGTGTCGAGGCCGGACTTGGCGGCGGCCTCGATCTTGTGGGTGACCCCGCCGACCGGGAGGACGTCACCGCGAACCGACAGCGATCCGGTCATCGCGAGGTCCTGCCGGACTGGGATGTCCTCCAGCGCGGAGATGACGGCGGTGGCGACGGTGATCGAGGCGGAGTCGCCGTCGACGCCGCCCTCTCCGGCCTGAACGAACTGGATGTGGACGTCCTTCTCGGAGATGTCCTCATCCGAGAACTTCTTGATGATCGCCGAGACGTTCTGGACGGCCTCCTGTGCCATCTCTTGGAGCTGGCCCGTGGCGATGACCTCGCCGGGGCCCTGCGAGGGGGTGACCTCGGCCATCACGGGCAGGACGATCCCGGAGTCCTCGCCCATGACCGCGAGGCCGTTGACGCGGCCGACCACGTCGCCCTCGTTGACGGTGAGCTCGTAGTCCTTGCGGCGGTCGATGTAGTTGTCCGCGAGCTGCTGTTCGATCGACCGCGAGCGGTTCTTGGCGTCGAGCACGTCCTTCCGTTCGGTGAACTCCTTGTCCTCGGCGCGGGCGATGTCTCCCGCCACGCGGACCAGGCCACCGAGGTTCCGGAGCTTCAGCGTGAGGTGGTCCTTCCGGCCGGAGCGCCGGCGGGCCTCGAGGATGAGTTCCTCGACGGCGTCTTCGGTGAAATGCGGGAGCCGGCCGTCCTTCTCGACTTCCTGGGCGACGAACCGCGCGTACTTGCGGCGCATCTCGGGTTCGTCGTCGATGGTGTCGTCCATGTACACCTCGTAGCCGTACCCCTTGATGCGCGAGCGCAGGGCCGGGTGCATGTTCTCCATGGCGTCCAGGTTCCCGGCCGCGACCATCACGAAGTCACAGGGGACGGGTTCGGTCTGGACCATCGCTCCCGAGGAGCGCTCGGACTGGCCCGTGATGGAGAACTCGCCCTCCTGGATCGCGGTCATCAGCTTCTGCTGGGAACGGATGTCGAGGGTGTTGATCTCGTCGACGAACAGCACGCCCTTGTTGGCCTTGTGGATGGCGCCAGCCTCGACGCGGTCGTGGCTGGGCGTCTCCATGCCGCCGGACTGGAACGGGTCGTGGCGGACGTCACCCAGCAAGGCGCCGGCGTGGGCGCCGGTCGCGTCCTCGAAGGGCGCGGTCTTCTGGTTGGCGTGGTTGACCAGCAGGTTCGGGATCATCGCGTCGTTGCCACGCGACCCGTAGCGGAAGGCCAGATAGATCACACCGGCCGCGAGCACGCCCAGCAGCAGCGACTGCTGCATGATGAGGGCGTACCCGAGGACGATCGCGATGATGATCCACATCAGGAACGACCGCATCTGGTTGCGCTTGCGGGCCTCTTCCTTGTGGGCGTCGACGATCTGTTCGCCTTTGCCCGCAGGCACCGTCCGGACCTTCGGTTCGTTACCGTCGTCCGGGTTGTGATAGACCAGCACGTCCTGCAGTTCCTCCTTGGGGAGGAGCTGGCTCATCGCCTTGGCGAGCATCGATTTCCCCGTCCCGGGCGACCCGATCATCATCACGTGGCGGCGCTGCTTGGCCGCCTTCAACACGACGTCGCGTGCGTGGTCCTGCCCGATAACCTGATCGACCAGTCGGTCGGGAACCTCGATGTCGGCAGTCGAGTCGATGTCGAGGCCGCCGAGGATGCCCGCCTCCTCGTCGGACTCGACGGACGCCTCGTCGGCGTCGATCTCGACGTCGCTGCCGAGGTCGGTCTCTGACTCGCCGTCCGCGTCCCCGGTGTCCGGGGTGACCCCCTCGCTCGTCGGCGGGGGACCGCCAGCGTCCGCCGACTCCTCGTCGGCGTCCGGGTCGGGCGCGGATTGCTCGTCGGTGTCTATATTATCGCTCATGTAAGCGTCGCTAACACCAGTTTCCAAGGGCTGTCCGTTGATATACTTTCTCCCCTCGACAACCGTTTCCAGTCGCCGAAAACCGCACGACGTGAGTACGATCCGTCCGATTTCCGTCGACAGTCGCCTCCGACCGTGATGCGTGTCAACTCCGGGTCACACTGTCGGCGATACGTTCGTGAAAGTAGTCGCCACCCCGAGGTGGTGACTTCGTTCGATACGGTATCGGCGACAGTATAGTAACGATTGAAAGCGTCCGCACACTCGATCGCACGCAGTCGTGCGATCATCTGTGCACTGTCTTTCAAGAGCGACTATATCAGCCACGCTCGAGCGGCCGCTCGCTCACGTGCCGCGAACACCCGTCACCGTCCCGCCCACGGGTGCGCTCGCGGGTCCTGCGGCGAGTGGCGGGGTTTAACAGTCGGCCACCACAGAACGGGGATATGCGCGGGTTCTACATCGGACGGTTCCAGCCGTTCCACGACGGGCACCGGGCGGTCGTCGAGGCCATCAGCGAGGAGGTGGACGAACTCGTCCTCGGTATCGGGAGCGCGGACGCCTCCCACAGCGCCCACGACCCCTTCACTGCGGGCGAGCGTATGATGATGCTCACGAAGGTGGTCGACGACATCGACCTGACCACCTACGTCGTCCCGATCGAGGACATCGACCGCCACGCGGTGTGGGTCAGCCACGTCCGGAGTATGTGCCCCGCGTTCGACGTGGTGTACTCGAACAAGCCCCTCGTCATCCGTCTGTTCGAGGAGTACGGCATCGAGGTCCGCCAGTCCGAGATGTTCGATCGCGAGCGCCTGCGCGGGACCGACATCCGCGAGCGCATGATCGACGGCGAGGAGTGGCGCGACCGCGTCCCCGATCCCGTCGTCGAGACCATCGAGGAGGTCAACGGCGTCCAGCGACTCCGGACCGTCGCCAAAGACGACGTTGGCAAGCGCTGGCGGGCCCGCGAGGACGACTGATACTGTCGACCGTAAGTACGTGGAAATATTCGGCTCCCGGGGAGCCGAATTCTTCCGTGATGTTACAGCCGACAGTATGAACCGGGATCGCCACCGCACCGTATTTTCCGAGTCGCAGCGCTGATCGGCTCGACACCTATCGAAACGGGAGACGAAACGTGCCCACAGAGAACGTGCGTTCGTCGGAGTGACGCGCTCGCGGAGAGACGACGCGTCTAGCTCGCGGAGATGACGTCGTCGATGCGGACGATCATCGTCGCGGCCTCGGAGGCACTGGAGATGGCCTCGTGTTTGACCGCGATGGGGTCGAGGACGGCCTGCTCGACGGGATCACCGATCTCGCCGGTCTGGCCCTTCGAGATGATGCCCGCGACGCCCTCGGAGTCGTGTTCGGCGCGCAGGTCGACCAGCGCGTCGATGGGGTCCATGCCGGTGTTCTCGGCGAGCGTGCGCGGCAGGACGTCGACGGCGTCGGCGAAGGCCTCGACGGCCAGCTGCTTGCGGCCCTCG
>Ga0207813_100841_pt1 | contig 13114 bp, 11 predicted proteins | sample A23E3SouthBayCA_2_FD_187730 | JGI IMG/M metagenome (GOLD analysis project Ga0207813, IMG submission 187730) | Aerobic enrichment media microbial communities from Eden Landing Ponds, California, USA - A23 E3 (4) (SPAdes) | ecosystem: Environmental > Aquatic > Marine > Unclassified | place... | reverse complement strand
CCTTCCGAGGCCGCCACGTCAGCGGGTTCGGTCGCCGTCTCGGGGGCGACGGCGACGGTCATCCCGACTTCGGGAGTCAGCGGCGTCATCGCGGGCGTCTCGAACGCCCGGACCGTCTCGCGCACGGCGGCGAGGGCGCGGGGCGCGTCGGCGCGCGCTCGCAGGCCGGCCAGATGGTGGACCGGTCCCGTGCCCTCGCCGAGGTCGTAGCCGTGGGTGACAGCGCGGGCCAACAGCGCCTCGGCGTTCTCGACCGCCCGCTGGCGGTCGAGCCCGCGTGCGAGGTCGGCTGCGACCGCCGCCGAGAGCGTACAGCCGCTGCCGTGGCTGTTCGCGTCCGGCACGCGGGGCGAGCGGAACTCTCGGAACTCGTCGCCGACGAACACGTCGACGACTGCGTCTTCGTCGAGGTGGCCGCCGGTGACGAGCGCGGCGTCGGCGCCCAACTCCCGGAGCGCCTCGCCGGCCGCGGCGGCGTCCTCGGCAGTCTCGATCGTTACGTCCGTGAGCAGTTCCGCCTCCGGCGCGTTCGGTGTCACCAGCGTCGCCGCCGGGAGGAGGCGCTCGCGGACGACCGCCTCGCCCGCGTCCGAGAGCAGTCGATCGCCGGCCTGGGCGACGACGACGGGATCGACCACCACGGGGTAGTCGGCGGCCGCAAGTTCGTCGGCCGCGGCGCGGGCCACCTCGGCGGTCGCGAGCATCCCGGTTTTTGCGGCGTCGACGCCGAGATCCGACTCGACGGCGCGGATCTGCTCGCGGACCATCGCGGGATCGGTGTGAGCCGCGTCGCGCACGCCGGTCGTGTTCTGGGCGGTGAGGGCCGTGACCGCCGACGCACCGAACGCGCCGCGGGCCTCGATGGTCTTCAGGTCGGCCTGCACGCCGGCGCCGCCGCCGCTGTCGGAGCCGGCGACGGTGAGCGCGACTGGTCGGCCCATCAGTCGTCGGCGGGACCGGACTGTGTGCTCGGCATCCCGACGCGCGAGGCGTCGTGACCGAGTTCGTCGATGGCGACCTGGGCGGCCTGCTTCCCGGAGAGCAGCATCGCGCCGAACGTCGGCCCCATCCGCGTGAGCCCGTGGGTGGTCGCCGTCGCGAGACCGGCGGTGATCAGCCCGTCGTGGACTTTGCCGGTCTTCTCGACCACGTCGTCCTCGCTCTGGCCGACCCACATGGAGTCGTGGCCCGGCGAGTCGTGGCCCGGCGCGCCGTACTCGCCGTCGGCGGTCGTGTCCATCCCGGCCTCGCCGGTCTCCTCGATCCCGGGCGCGTCGATCACGCCGCGCTCGTGGAGCTTGGAGACGACGACCGCCTCGTGACCCGTCGCGTCGATCACGAGATCGGCCTCGACCGCGACGGGGTCGACGCAGGTGAGTTCGCGGGGCAGCGAGTGGACCGGCGTCCAGTTCAGCACGACGCCCGAGACCTCGTGGTCCTCGCGCACAACCACGTCGGTGAACTCTGTCATGTTCTGGATGCGCGCGCCGGCGTCGCAGGCCGCTTTGATCAGCGCGGAACTGGCGTGCGGCGCGGTGGCGACGTGGAGGCCCTCTGCCTCGTCGGTCTCGTCGTAGGGGACACCGAGTTCGTCGAGCACCTCGTGGGCCGGCTCGCGGACGGTGAGCTTGTTCATCAGGAAGCCGCCGAGCCAGAAGCCGCCGCCGAGGTAGTTGTTCTTCTCGACGACGGTGACGTCGACGCCGCGTTCGGCGAGCTCCTTCGCCGCAACGAGTCCGGAGGGACCGCCGCCGACGATCACGACCTCGCCCTCGGTGAACTCCATGAACTCGTCGTGCCACTCGTCGGCGATCGCGCGGGTGACTGCTGCCTCGCTCGCGTCGGTGAAGCCGTCGAAGGACATGCGATTACTACGTGGTACTACCGGGTAGTTAAGCGTTGTCGTCGGTCGTGTGGTGGTGAGAAGATGGGTTCGGCCCGAGAACCGTCGAAAGTTTGAACATAGCCCCCTGTCGGTACTGGGGTGTGTCCCTCCGGATCGCCGACCGCGAGATCGAGTGGTACGTCCCGATCCTCGCCGGGATCACCGTTGGCTACCTCGTCTTCGTGATCGACGTGACGAACCCCTACGAGGCCGGCGGTCTGCTCGCCTTCCAGCGATCAGAACTCAGCGGGTTCCTGCTCGACCTCGTGCTGTTCGTTCCACCCCTCGCAGGGGGAGCACTCCAGCACTCACGCGATTTCCGGACGCTGGCAAAGTGGCTCGTCGTCTCGGTGCTGTCCCCGTGGTTCGTCTGGCTCGCTGTCCTCTCCCGAGGCTACCACCTGCTCGCCCTCGGCGGCCCGTCACGTTCGGAGATCGGCGGCCCGCTGTTCCCGTTCAGTTACAGTGAAAGGATGCTCCGCTGGGGGGTCGCCCTCTACCTCGCCGGCCTCCTCGTCGGCACGGCCGGACGAGCACTCTACCGCCGCATCACCGACTGATTCAGTCCGTCCGCCGGACTTCCTCCAACCCCTCCACCGTCGGGGCGTTCACGATCCGGACGGTCCGCCCCTCGCGCGTCACGCGGAACGCGTCCTCGAACGAGCCGTTTTCGACGCGGTAGACGCCCTCGCCCTCGGCGCTCGCGTTCAGCGACTCCGTGAGCATCTCGCGGTACGCTTCTGCGAACTGTCGGGCGTCGCGCTGACTCTCCCAGCGCGTCTTCAGTACGTAGCCGTCCATCGTCGGGTCGTCGCTGTCGGCGTCGAAGTACGGCACGAGTTTGTCGCCCGCCCAGCCCGCGGTCGCGGGGTGGGAGTAGTTGTACGCCGAGTACGGTCCGGGGTTCTCGCCGAACGTGGAGCGGTCGATCGCGCGCTGCTGCCAGAGCATCGCGAACAGCGTCGCCTCGCCCATCCGCGTCGCCCTCGCGCGGTCGTACGCGGCCGTCGAGCGGTCGGGCACGACCACGCGCGCCGGTCCGTCACGCGGGTAGTCGTCGGGGTGGAGCAGCTGCTCGCTCGATCGCGGCGGCCGGACGTACAGATCATCCACCGCCGCCCAGCCACCACGCTGTTTGACGCGGTGGACCAGCGTCGGCCCCTCGCTGTAGGGCGCGTAGATAGTCAGGTAGAGGCCGAGGTTCTCGTCGGCGAGGGACGCGCCGCCACCGCTGCTAGGCCGGTCGATGCAGTCCCACTCGCCCGCACAGCGCGCCTCGTACTGTGCTTCGACGTAGCTGGCGTCGCCCTCGACGACGCCGGTCTGAGCCATCGCGGCGTCCGGGTCGTCGGCGCCGCCGAGCAGCGAGAGCCGCTGGTCCTGCAACGCGTGCATCAGCTCGTGGGCCAGCGTCGCCCGATCGACGGTCGGTGTTTCGCTGTCGCTCACGAGCACGATCTGGTCGGCGCCGGGCGAGTAATAGCCCAGCACGGAGCCGCCGTAGATCGAGTCGAACGCGCCCCCGACGGTGCGGTCCTCGCCGACGAGCATCGCCGCCTCGTAGCGCTGCTCACGGGCGCGCTCGGGGGGCGTGTCGACGGTCGTGTCGCGACCCGACCCGTTCTGGAACTCCTCGCGAGAGATCACTTTGACCGGAACCGTCCGCTCGAACTCCAGACCGCGGATCAGTTCGACCCGGGCCATCGTGCGGGCGACGACGGCGTCGAGCTCCGACTGGTTCAGCCCGTCGCTGGTGTCGACGGCGATGTCGTCGGTGGCGGCGTAGCCGTTCTCGACGCCCAGTCGGTCGGCCGCGGGCGTCGGCGACGGCGCGGCCGGCGCGGCACAGCCAGCGAGCACCAGACAGCAGACGACGGCAAGCAGACGAAGCTTCACACCCACGAATGCGTCGCCGAAGCGAAAAGCGTTACCGGCGACCGGCCAGCAGCGCCGCGCCCAGCACGGCTATCAGCGCGGCGACCATCGAGAAGCCGGGTGCCTCGGTGCTCGTCGCGGACGCCGCCGGCGTCTCCGAACCCGGCGTCGGCGTCTCCGAACCCGGCGTCGGCGTCGCAGTCGGCTCGGGCGTCGAGGCGTCCGTCTCGACCGACTCGCGCACCTCGGAGAGGGAGTCGACCGACGGCGCGTTGACCACGGTCACCGTGTCGCCCTCGACAGTCAGGTGGAACGCGTCGGCGAACTCGCCGTTCTCGACGCGGTAGGTGTCCTCGCCGACCTGTTCGCCGCCCCAGAACGCAAGCAGGGACTCGTAGGCGCCGCGGAACTCCGTCGCCTCGTCGGGGCTGTCCCAGACGAGCCGCCAGACGTAGCCCGTCTCGCCGTCGGCGCTCCGGTAGACGTGGAGGCGGTCACCGTCCCAGCCTGCGGCCGCGTCGAAGCCGTAGTTCAGCGGGTCGAAGCGGCTGATTTTCCCCGAATCGGTGTAGTTGAGCCAAGTGCGGGGGCCGACCACATCTGACGCGTAGCTCCGAACGCTCCCCTCCTCCGCGTACAGCGGGTAGGCGAACATCGCGGCGACGCCGGACTGGCCGATCTCGGCGTAGTCGAGGCGGCGCTCGGGCCGGACGCGCTCCCAGTTGTCGGCGTGCTCGTCGGCGAGTCCGACCTCGGTCGGTGGGTCGGTGCCGTAGCGCTCGGGGTGGATCACCTGCTCGGCGCTTTCCGGCGGGGCGTCGTACAGGTCGTTGACCGCTGCCCAGCCGCCCTCGCGTTTCTGCTCGGCGACGAGCGCCGGCCCGTCGCTGTAGGGCTGGTAGTTCAGGAAGTAGACGCCCATGTTCGGCGGCGACGCGCCGCTCCCCCCGCCGCCGTCCGGCCGGAGGCAGGTGCCGTTCCAGGCGCCACCCTCGCCACAGCGCTCTTCGTAGCGGTACTGGACGAAGTTGGCGTCGCCCTCGATCAGCCCGCTGTTGGCGTTGGCGCCGTCGCGGGTCTGACTGGTGACGTTGCCGAGGTCGAACTCCTGGTCCTGCATCGCGTGGACGAGCTCGTGGCCGAGCGTGAACTCGTCCACCTGGAGGCTGCTCTCGTTGTCGGTGACGAGCACGATGGCGTCCTGGGCGGGGCTGTAGTAGCCCGCGACCGAGGCGCCGCGGTTGGCCTGCTGCACGTCGAGTGAGCCCGAATCCTCGCCGATCAGGAACAGCGCTTCGAACTTCGTGTTGTCGAACGTCCGGAACGACTCGCTGTAGGAGGCGTTCCCCGAAGCGTTCGCGAACTCGGAGCGCGGGATAATCTCGACGGGCACCTCCATGTCGAACTCGACGCCGCGGATCTCCTCGACGCGGGCTTTCGCTCGCGCGATCGTGGCGTTGAGTTCGGCCTGCGTGAGCCCGTCGCTCTGGTCGACGTCGATGCTCTCGTTGTGCCAGTAGCCGTCCTCCCAGCCCAGCCGATCGGTTTCGGGGTCCGGCGGGGCGCTCTCGTTCTCTGCCTCGGCCTGTGTCGTGGCGTCGACGCTACCCGACGCCACGACTGCGTCGGCAGGGGCGGCAGGCGCGGCTGCCGCGACGGGAGCGAGACCGGAGAGAACGACGACTGCGACGGCGAGGACCGCGGAGACTCGTCGCATAGCCCCACATGGGGCTGCCCACGCAAAAATACCCCGGCGGTCGGAGTCCCACGTAAGCTAAGGCGTGGACGGCCCATCGTCCCGCCATGTTCGATCCCGACAGTACCGCGGTCGTCGTCGTCGACATGCAGAACGGGTTCTGTCACCCCGAGGGGAGCCTGTTCGCGCCCGACAGCGAGGCAGCGATCGACCCCGTGACCGACCTCGTCGCCCGCGCCCGCGAAGCCGGCGCGAGCGTCGTCTACACGAAGGACACCCACCCCGAGGAGCAGTTCGCGGGCAACCACTACTACGACGAGTTCGAGCGCTGGGGCGAACACGTCGTCGAAGGGACCTGGGACGCCAAACTCCACGACGATCTCGACGTGTGCGAGGCCGACCACGTCGTCGAGAAGCACACCTACGACGCCTTCTACCAGACGGAACTGGAGGGGCACCTCGACAGCCACGGCATCGACGACCTGCTCATCTGCGGGACGCTCGCGAACGTCTGCGTGCTCCACACCGCCGGCAGCGCCGGGCTCCGGGACTACCGGCCAGTGCTCGTCGAGGACGCGTTGGGCTACATCGAGGAGGCTCACAAAGAGTACGCCGTCGACCACGCCGACTGGCTGTTCGGCGAGGTGACCGAACTCGACGACGTGGCGTTCGATTAACGGAACAGCCGGTAGGACGGCTGGCCCGTCGCGACCAACTGCTCTTCGCCCTCCTCGACGCCCCAGTCCACGTCGTCGTCGCCGTGTTCGGGGACGGTGCTTGTCACGTCGACGCGGCTGACGCCGATGGTGGAGCCGGCCCGGATCACGTCGGCACAGGCGTGGAGATCACCCGTCGCCCGTCGGAGGTAGTTCACGTTCAGGCTCACCGTCGCCACGTCGGTCGCCAGCGGGTCCTCGGCCGCGAGCCGGAGCGCCAGCCCGCCCGCGGTGTCCACGAGCGTCGCCGCGACGCCGCCGTGGATCGTCGGCTTCGAGGCGGGGTTGGTGAGCTTCTCGTCGAACGGGATCGTGAGCTCGATCCGGCCGGGCTCGACGGCGGCGACTTCGGTGCCGAGCCACGAGAGGTAGCCGTGGTCCTCCTCGATCGCGTAGCGAATGAAGTCGGCAGCGCCGTCCGGCAGCGGCGGCAGATCGTCGGCCATACCGGCCTTCCGCGGGCCCGGGTGAAGTAGCCGGCGGGAGCGTCACCCGAGCCGGATCGACGAGGCCGCAGGCGAAACGGTCACCGTCACGGCGTCGCCGACGGCGAACTCGTGGCCCTCGTGGAACACCAGTTTCGCGCCGAACGCGCCGCGGGAGGCGAACAGCGACAGCCCCGTTGCGCGCTCGCCGTTCACGTCGATCGCCAGCTCGTCCCACGCCACGTCGGCCCCGGTGCCCGCCCGGGGCGATGCGGTGCCGATCTCGGTCCCGAGCAGCGAGACCGACCCCGCCGCCGCGGCGTCGCCGTCGGTCGGGTACGCGCCGCCGCCCGTGTAGTGGGCCAGCCCGCCGTCCAGCGGCGTCCCGTCGTCGGCCGCGATCGCCGCCCACGACCCCGGGTCCGGGTGGGCGGGCGCGTCGAGCCGGACGTACGTCTCGCCGGTCTCGACGACCGTGCCGGTGCCGTCCCACGGCGTCCCGCTGATCGCGACGTGGGGCTCGACGGGGAGCGATCCCGACGCCCGATACGGGTTCGCGTCGGCAGGCCGGAACCCCAGGTGGAGGTGGTCGTCGACCCAGCGGCCGAAAAAGCCCGAGCGAACCGACGCGCCCAGCGAGTCGCCCGGGTCGACCCAGTCGCCGGCGTCGACGCCGGGGTCGACGTGGAGGACTCTGGCGAGCAGGTCCGCGCCACGACCGTCGGCCCAGTCGTTGGCCACGTCGACGACGATCAGGTGGTCCTCGCCGACAGCATAGGGACGATCCGGGCAGGCGACGGTGCGCGTCGCGACCACCTCGCCCGGGACGGGTGCGGGCGCGGTGCCGTCGTCCGGGTACAGATCCACCGCACAGCCGCGGTCGTGGGCGGGGTAGGGGGAGTTGTAGCAGGAGAACCGGGCGTAGCGATCGAGCAGCGAGGCGGACAACGGGACGGGTGCGCGCTCGGCCGCGGACATGGTCGGCGAGTGGCGACGGCCACGCTTAGGTACGTCGGACCCCGACTGCGCCCCATGCGCGTGATCCGCGGGCGGGCGTCGACGCCCGAGGGCGACCGGGAGCGGACGCGGGAGCTGCTGGACTCGGTTGCCGACACCGGAACGCCGGTCGTGCGGGCGTGGACTCCCCACCGCCATCTCGCCTTCGGGCGCCGAGACGCGAACGAGTCGGGGTACGACGCCGCCCGCCGTGCGGCCGAGAACCGGGGGTTCCCGCCGGTCGAGCGCTCGGTCGGCGGCCGGGCGGTCGCCTACACCGGCACGACCGTCGCGTTCGCCGCGCTCGAACCGAGCGAGGACAGTCGGTCGGGAATCACCGAACGCTACGAGTCGGGCGTCGACACCGTCGTCGAGGCGTTCGCGTCGCTCGGCGTCGACGCCGAACCGGGCGAGCCACCGGACGCCTTCTGCCCCGGCGACTACTCGGTGCAGGCGCCGTGTTCGACCGACGACGCCGAGCGCCGACCCGGCAAACTGGCGGGGATCGCCCAGCGCGTGACCGCCGGCGCGGCGATGGTCTCGGGCGTGGTCGTCGTCGCCGACCGTGAGGAGATCCGCGACGTGCTCGCCCCCGTCTACGACGCGCTCGACGAGCCGTTCGACCCGAACTCGGTCGGGAGCGTCGCGGCCGCGGGCGGGCCGAGCGACCCCGCGCGCGTTGCTCGCGCGCTCGAGGACGCGCTCGTCGACGGTCGCGAGCGGTCGGTCGAACGGCTCCGCGAGGCGACGGACACCAGTCGGGAGGCTTAGGGGAGCGCCCAACCCAGTGGGCGTATGCTCATCACCGGCGCCGAACTCCCGGACGGCCGGGTTCGGGACGTTCGCACCGACGAGGGCCGCATCGCCGAGATCGCCGAGTCGCTCCACTCCCTGCCCGGCGAGGAGACCGTCGACGCGACGGGGCTGACGCTGCTGCCCGGCGCCATCGACGTTCACGTCCACTTCCGCCAGCCCGGCCACGGCCACAAGGAGACGTGGGCCACCGGCTCGCGCTCGGCGGCCGCCGGCGGCGTCACGACCGTCGTCGACCAACCCAACACCACGCCGCCGACGGTCGACGGCAAAGCGTTCGACGAGAAGGCCGAGTTCGCGGCCAACGCTGCGGTCAACTACGGCATCAACGGCGGCGTCAACGACGAGTGGGACCCCGACTCCCTCCTCTCCCGGCCGGTGTTCGCGCTCGGCGAGGTGTTCCTAGCCGACTCGACCGGCGACATGGGGATCGACGAAGAACTGTTCGGGGACGCGCTCGCCGCGGCCGCCGACGCCGGGATCACCGTCACTGTCCACGCCGAGGACGCCGACCGGTTCGACGAGTCGGCCCGCGACGGCGACGCCGGCGGTACGGGCCGGGACGCCAACGCGGATCTGTGGAGCCAGTACCGCACCGCCGAAGGTGAAATCGCCGCCGTCGAGGCCGCCTGCGAGGCGGCGACCGAGGCCGGCGTCGACATCCACGTCGCCCACACCTCGACGCCGGAGGCCGCCGAGCACGCCGCCGAGGCGGGGATGACCACCGAGGTCACCCCACACCACTTGCTGCTCTCCCGCGACGATCTGGACGGGCTGGGCACGTTCGGGCGAATGAACCCGCCGCTCCGGAGCGAGGATCGTCGCGAGGCACTGTACGAGCTCGTCGTCGACGGCACCGTCGACGTGATCGCGACCGACCACGCCCCCCACACGACCGACGAGAAGGAGACCGGTCTGTGGGACGCCCCCTCGGGCGTGCCGGGCGTCGAGACGATGCTCCCGCTGCTGCTCGGGGAGGTCCGAACCGGCGACCTGTCGATCGAACGCGTCGTCGAACTCGTCGCCGCGAACCCGGCTGACCGGTTCGACCTCGACCAGAAGGGCCGGATCGCCGAGGGGTACGACGCCGACCTGACGCTCGTCGATCTCGAGGACGCCGAACCGATCCGAGCCGACACGCTCCACACGAAATGTGACTGGACGCCGTTCGAGGGCCGCGAGGCGGTGTTCCCCGAACTCACGGTCGTCGACGGCGGCCTCGTGTACGACGGCCGTGCCGGCGACCGGTTCACCGCCGGGTTGGGTCGCAACGTCCGCGAGTAGCCGGCGCCGCCCGACTCCCTCGGCGCATCCGCGCCTCGTCTGAGAGGGTCACGCAAGGCAAGCTTTACATGCACAATCTAATAAATAGGAACGATGCCCGAATGCCAAAACTGCAATTCGTTCGTCACGCGACGGTACGTCCGGGTGTTCACACCCGAGGGGCAGGAGACGCCGCGAGTCTGTCCCTCCTGTGAGGACAAGATTCGGGACGGGAGCGACGTACGCGCCGCACGGTCGACGCGAGGAAACTGACAGCTGACGGCAACGGGGCTTAGAACTAGTTCGGTCGCGGGGGTTCCCCGCGACGAATCGTCTCAGAACGCGTAGCGCTCAGTAGCTCCGCTCTTTCGGCTCGTAGCTCTTGTCTTCGCCCTCCAGCACGGCCGGCTTGTACCAGAGGCCGGGGCTGCCGTCGTTCCAGGAGAGCATCGTGTGCTTGAGCCACTCGTCGTCCTTGCGCTCCTGGTGCTCCTTACGCCAGTGGGCGCCGCGGAACTCGTCGCGGGCCAGCGCACCGACGGTGATCGCCTCGGCCACGTCGAGCAGGTTCCGCGTCTCGATCGTGTGGATCAGGTCGGTGTTGTACGTGCGCGAGGGGTCCTCGACCGTGACGTGCTGGTAGTCCTGTCGCGCCTCGCGGATGTCCTCGAGGGCGTCCTTCAGCGCGCTCTCCTCCCGGAACACGTTCACGTTCTCGGTCATCGTCTCCTGCAGTTCCGAGCGGACCTCGGCGTGGTTGAGGCCCTCCTCCTTCTCCAGGAGGTAGTGCACGCGGGTGCGCTCGGCCTGCACGGCTTCCTCGACGACGCCGGCGTCACCGGCGGATTCGGCGGCCGCACCGCCGTCGGCAGCATCGGTCGGCGGCGACGATCGGCCGCCGTCGGCGAGCGCCCCCTTCTCCGCGGAGGGGAGGCCGGCCTCGCCCAGCGCGACGGGGGAGACGTTCTCGCCCTCCTCGCTGTCCTCGTCCCAGCCGGTAGTGATCTTCGCCTCCTCGTCGACGTCGCCGGCGGCGTGTCGGCCGGCGCGGGCGCCGAAGACGGCGAGTTCGGGCAGCGCGTTGCCGCCCAATCGGTTGGCGCCGTGGACCGACGCGCAGGCACACTCGCCGACGGCGTAGAGGCCGCCGACGCAGGTCGCGCCCCACTCGTCGGTCTCGATCCCGCCCATCGCGTAGTGCTGGCCGGGCTTGACCGGCATCGGCTCCTCGAGGCCGTCGACGCCCTCGAAGTCCTCCGCGAGGTGCAGGATGTTCTCCAGGCGGTCGAGGATGCGGTCCTCGCCGAGGTGGCGCATGTCGAGGTGGACGTACTCGTCCTCGATCCCGCGGCCGTTGTTGACCTCGTTGAGCTCCGCCCGGGAGACCACGTCACGCGAGGCGAGTTCGCCGTCGTTGTTGGCGTAGCCGCCCTCGAACATGAAGCGCTCGCCCTCGCTGTTGTAGAGGATCCCACCCTCGCCGCGAACCCCCTCGGAGATGAGCACCCCCGTCGACGGCAGCGTCGTCGGGTGGAACTGGATCATCTCCATGTCCTCGATGGGGACGCCGGCGCGGTAGGCCATCGCGACGCCGTCGCCGGTGTTGGCGATGGCGTTGGTGGTGTGGTCGTACACCTGCCCGAGCCCGCCGGTCGCGAGGATCACGCCGTCGCGGGCTCGGAACCCCTCGATCTCGCCGCGCTTGATGTCGTAGGCGACGACGCCGTGACAGTCACGCTTCTCGGGTTCGTCCTCGTCGGAGACCGCGAGGCGGGTGACGTACCACTCGTCGTACACCTCGATCCCCCGCTTGACCACCTGCTCGTACATCGTGTGGAGCATGTGGTGGCCGGTCTCGGCGCCGGCGTACGTCGTCCGCGGGAACGAGAGGCCGCCGAACGGCCGCTGGGAGACCTGCCCGTCCTCGTCGCGGGAGAACGCCATCCCCCAGTTCTCGAGCTGGATCGTCTCTTTCGGACTCTCACGGGTCAACGCCTCCACTGCGGGGGCGTCGCCGAGGTAGTCCGAGCCCTTCATCGTGTCGTAGGCGTGGTCGTGCCAGTCGTCGCCCTCGCGAAGCGCCGCGTTGATGCCACCCTCCGCCGCGCCGGTGTGCGACCGGACGGGGTGGAGTTTGGTCACCATCGCCACGTCCGCGCCGGCCTCCTGTGCGGCGATCGCCGCACGCAGGCCCGCGCCGCCGGCACCGACCACGATGACGTCGTACTCTCTCATATTACCAGAACTTCAGGTTGGATTTGACTGCCTCCCGCTTGAGCTCCTGAATGTGCTCGGTCAGCGGGATGTCTTTCGGGCAGACGTTAGTACACGAGAACTGGGTCTGGCAGCGCCAGACGCCGTTCTCCTGTTCGATCAGCTCCATGCGGTGCTCCTTCATGTTCTCGCCCTCCCGGTCGTCCATCGCGAAGCGGTAGGCCTTGTTGATCGCCGCGGGGCCGAGGTAGGCGTTGTCGTCGGCGGCGATGTTGCAGGAGGACATGCAGGCGCCACACCAGATACACCGGGTGGACATCTTGATCTTCTCCCGGTTCTCGGGCGTCTGGAACTGCTCTTCCAGTTCGCCGTCGGGCGTCTCCTCGGTCTGGAAGTACGGCTCGACCGCCTCCATCTGGTCGTAGAAGTGCTCCATATCCACGACGAGGTCTTTCACCACGTCCTGGTGGGGCAGCGGCTCGACCCGGACCACGTCGCTGTCCAGATCGGCGACCTGCGTCTGACAGCCGAGGCGCTGGCGCCCGTTGATAAACAGGGCGTCGGAGCCACAGACGGCCTGTCGACAGGAGTGCCGGAACGTGAGCGAGGAGTCGTACGTGTCTCGCGCCTCGATCAGCGCGTCGAGCACGGTCATCCCCTTCGTGAAGGGGATCTGGAACGTGTCGAAGCGCGGCTCGGTCTTCCCCTCGACCTCGGGGTCGTAACGGAACACCTTCAGCGTGATCGCGTCGTCGCCGAGGTCCGGTTCCGCCTCGGCTTCCTCGCGTTCGCGCTCGGCGGCGCGGGCGGCCTTCTCGTCCCGGCGGCGCTGGCCGGGGCTCCGGGGCTCCGGTTCGGGCTCCGCCTCCGGCGTCGATTCTGTTTCGTCGTCGGTTTGTTCGGGTGGTTCGGTTTGCGTGCTCATTGTTAGAACAGGTTGGTCCAGACGAGCGCGGTTCGCAGCCCCTGGACGACCATGATCAGGCTGGCGACGACCAGCACCGCCGTCACGGCGGTCTGCTTCCAGCCGTCGATGCCGTCCCGGTGGACGATCGCGTTGTGGACGCCGTTGACGCCGTGGAACGTCGCCGTCAGCAGGAACAGCACCATCAGCGAGAAGTACGTCCAGGTGCTCATCCGAGCGGACGTGCCGGCGAACGTTACGTCGGCGGCGTGGTTCACGAAGTGCAGGAGGAAGAAGTGGAACGCGAGCACCACGACCAGGAAGGCC
>Ga0207813_100840_pt1 | contig 13150 bp, 12 predicted proteins | sample A23E3SouthBayCA_2_FD_187730 | JGI IMG/M metagenome (GOLD analysis project Ga0207813, IMG submission 187730) | Aerobic enrichment media microbial communities from Eden Landing Ponds, California, USA - A23 E3 (4) (SPAdes) | ecosystem: Environmental > Aquatic > Marine > Unclassified | place... | reverse complement strand
GTGGGCGTCGCAGAATCCAAATCCACACAGACAACGGTTACGCAGACAGGTTGAATCGGGTGAGTTCGTCTTTGACCGCCACTAAACTAGAACGGATGGTCGCTTGAGTCCGAGCATCATCGCGAACCCGGCGTAGAAGAAGATCCCCTCCATGATGACGTAGAAGCCGACGAGATCACGGATGAAATCACGCAGGTCCTCGTCGGTCTCGATGACGAAGTCGTCGCGGTCGATGACCTGTGTCAGGTCGACGACGAAGTCGTCTTTCGCCTCGATCGATGGGACGCGGTCGTACATGCCGTAGAGGTACTCGGGGTCGAAGCCGAGCGAATCACAGCAGTAGATGAACGTGTCCGTGTGGATCGCCTCCTCGTAGGCCTGGCGGAGCAGGTACTGGCGACACTCGGGGGCGGTGACGTAGTCGTAGACCGCCAGGACGATGTTGTTCGCGGTGAGCGACTCGGCGGTCGAGAAGAACCCGAGGTTCCACTCGACGAGCTGGCGCTCGGCGTCGGTCAGGGCGTCGCCGTTCCACTGGGTGACGTCGTCCTGCATCGGGATCTCCTCGGGCACCCAGTTGTTGTTGACGCCCGCCTCGTAGTACTCGCGGGCCCAGTCGTAGTCGATGGGCAGTATCTTGTTCGGGTCGTGTTCGGTGTCGTCGTCGATGACCGGCATCTGTGAATGGTCTGTGGCGTTGTTGAGATTACTGGCAGGCGTCGCAGGTGGGGTCCTCGACAGAGCAGAGTTCGCCCTCGTCGGCAGCTCCGTCGCCGGCGGTACGTCCGCCGCTGGTCGGCCTCCCGCCGTCGGAGGCGACCTCCTCGTCGCTGGCGGCGTCCCCGTCGGCCCCGCCCTTGCCACCGGAGGCGGCGTCGCGGTGCTGGGTCTTCCCGTACTCGTCCATGTCCAGCGTCGACTTCTCGACCTGGGAGGCGCCGAGCGTCCGGAGGTAGTACGTCGTCTTGAGGCCCAGCTCCCAGGCCGTCCTGTAGACGTCGTCCAGCAGCGAGCCGTCGGTCGACGGGAAGAAGACGTTGTGCGAGACGGACTGGTCGATCCAGGTCTGACGATGTGCGGTCATGCGGAGCTGGTGGCGCGGGTCGATCTCGAAGGTGCCCCGGTAGAGCTCCTTGAGCCGGTCGGGGACGGCGTCGATCTCCTGGATAGAGCCGTCGTGGTACTTGATCCGGTCGACCATCTCCTCGTCCCAGCGGTCTCGCTCCCGCAGGTCGTCGACGAACTGGTCGTTGACGATCGTGAAGTCGCCGGACATGTTGGATTTCACGTAGAGATTCGAGTACAGCGGCTCGATGGAGGGGGTCGTCCCGTTGATAGTCGAGACGGTCGCGGTCGGCGCGATGGCCATCGTGTTCGAGTTTCGCATCCCGTGTTCCGCGACGTGTTCGCGGACGACGTACCAGTCCAGCGTCTCCTCGCGGTCGGTCGGGATCTCGCGGCCACGCTCTTCCTCCAGGCGGTCGACGGTGTCCTGGGGGAGCAGTCCCCGGTCCCACTTCGACCCCTCGTAGGAGGGATACGGTTCCCGTTCGGCGGCGAGTTTCGAGGAGTTCAGGACCGCGTGATAGGAGACGAACTCCTGCCAGCGGTTGGCCTTCTCGACGGCTTCCTCGGCGGCCATCGGGACCTCCAGTTGCATCAGAGCGTCGTGAAAGCCCATCGTCCCGAGGCCGACCGGGCGGTGGCGTATGTTCGAGCGTTCGGCCTCGTCGGTCGGGTAGAAACACAGGTCGACGACGTTGTCGAGCATCCGCATCGCCGTCTCGATGGTGTCGGCGAGGTACTCCCGGTCGAGTTCGCCGTCGACGACGTGGGTCGCGAAGTTGACGCTCCCGAGGTTACAGACGGCGTGTTCGTCGGCGCTCGTGTTGAGCGTGATCTCCGTACAGAGGTTCGAGGAGTGGACCGTTCCGACGTGATCCTGGGGTGAGCGGACGTTACAGGGGTCCTTGAACGTCAGCCAGGGATGGCCCGTCTCGAAGAGGCGCGTGAGGGTCTGGCGCCACAGATCCGCGGCGTCGACGCGCTCGTACTGTCTGAGTTCGCCCTCGTCGGCCAGTTGCTCGTACTCGCGGTAGCGCTCCTCGAACTCCTGGCCCGAGAGGTCGTGGAGCTCGGACACCTCGTCGGGACTGAACAGCGTCCATTGCCCACCTTCCTCGACGCGCTTCACGAAGAGGTCGGGGATCCAGGCGGCGGTATTCATGTCCGGCGTGCGGCGGCGTTCGTCGCCGGTGTTGCGCTTCAGGTCGATGAACGCGGGGAAGTCGAGGTGCCAGCAGGCCAGATAGGCACACGCCGCCCCCCGCCGTTTCCCCGAGCGGTTGATCGCGGCCGTCACGTCGTTACTGATCCGGAGGAAGGGCACCACACCGGTCGATTCGACACCGGTCGACTCGATGAGCGCGCCGGCGCCGCGGAGGTTCGTCCAGTCGTTGCCGAGCCCGCCGCTCCACTTCGAGAGCTGGGCGTGGGACTTGTAGCCGTCGAAAATGGCTTCGAGGTCGTCGTCGACTGTCGTCAGATAACACGAGGAAAGCTGTGGGTGCGTCGAACCGCTGTGAAACAGCGTGGGCGAGGACGGCGTGAACTCCAGTTTCGAGAGGACGTCGTAGAACTCCCTGGCCCGCGCCTGGGGGTCGTCCTCCTCGATCGCGAGGCCCATCGCGACGCGCATCCAGAACGCCTGGGGGAGTTCGAGGTGTTCCCCGTTTTGCTCGGTCTTGAGGAAGTAGCGCTGGTAGAGCGTCTCCATCGCCATGTACTCGAAGGCCTCGTCGCGGTCGATCTCGATGTACTCCGCGAGGCCGTCCAGGTCGAAGCGCTCGATAAGTCGCTCGTCGAGGAGGTCGAGGTCGACGGCGCGTTCGAGGTTCTCGACGAACGTCTCGCGATACGCGCGGTCGAGTTCGAAGCCGGTGAGGTCCTCGCCGATGACCTCGCGGTAGTAGCGCTGGTGGAAGACCGCCCCGGCGACGCGCTTGAACGCGGGAACGCGTTCGATACGAGCAGTGAGCGCCCCGAGGAGGGCCTGGTAGGTCTCGTCGACCGAGGCGCCGTCGTAGAGGTTCCGTTCGGTCTCCTCGACGATCGTCTCGTACTCGTCGTCGGAGACGGTCGTTTCGTGGCCTGTGCGGGCCCGGTCGAGGATCGACCGGACGTCCGGCGTCGGTTCGGTGTGTTGCTGGCTCATGAATCGTCGAGTTCGTCGTCGAGGACGGCGTCGAGTTCGCGCAGGAACTCCTCGGGCTCGGAGAACGCCTTGTAGACGGAGACGAAGCGGACGTACGCGACCTGGTCGAGGTCACGCAGTCGCTCGGAGGTGATCTCGCCGACCAGACTCGAGGAGACGATCCGCTCGTCCCGTTCCTTGAGGGTTGCCTCGATATCGTCGACGACCTCCGAGACGTCCGACTCGGGCACCTGGCGCTTCTCGACCGCCCGCTCGATGCCCGCGCGGAGTTTCGCGCGGTCGAACGGCTCGATCCGTCCGTCGCGTTTCTTCACCTGGAGGGAGTCCCACTCCGGACGCTCGTAGGTGGTGAATCGGAACGTACAGCGCTGACACTCCCGGCGTCGCCGTACCGAGGTGCCGTCGGCGCTCGTCCCCGTGTCGACGACGCGCGTGCGCTCGTTCCCGCAATCCGGGCAGTTCATAGTTGTCACTGGTAGCTCCTCCAGGGTCATAACCCTATATGTGGGGTTATACTCGTGTGACCGCAAGATGTGGTGTCATGTCGGACCTACATAAAACTATCCTAATTCTATTGTCTTAGTACAAATTTGATTGTACTCCGCGTCACTGCCGAGAGAGACGAGGCCGAGTCAGTCGAGTCCTGCTCGTCGTCTCTGGTCCCATGTGGGGGCGAGACGTAACGTCCGCCGAGCGAACGTAGTGAGCGAGGCGGTTCACGCGAGCGAAGCGAGCGCTTTTTTGTCCGAGCTTTTTTGCGCGAGCGGTGCCCGCAGGGTCGCCGGAGGCGGCCCGAGGACACCCGAGCGGAAAAAAGGTCGTGTTTACAGCTCGTCGACCGGTTCGGGCACGACCCCTTCTTCGTCCTCACCGGCGAGTTCGTACTCTTCACGCAACTGGTGGATGCGGTCGCGGATGTCCGCGGCGAGTTCGAACTCCAGGTTGTCCGCGGCCTCCTGCATGCGCTCTTCGAGGCGTTCGATCGCCTGCGCGGCCTCCTCGTCGTCCTCTGGATCGAGCGAGGACGCCCCGCCCGTGTCGGTCTTGCTTCCGGGCAGCGACGACTCCCCGACCTCCTTCTCGATGGTCGTCGGCTCGAAGCCGTGTTCCTCGTTGTACTGCTCCTGGATCTCGCGGCGGCGGTTGGTCTCGTCGATGGCCGACTGCATCGCGTCGCTCACGTCGTCGGCGTACAGCACGACCTCGCCGTTGACGTTCCGCGCCGCGCGCCCCATCGTCTGGACGAGCGTGGTCTCGGAGCGCAGGAACCCTTCCTGGTCGGCGTCGAGGATGGCGACGAGCGAGACTTCGGGGATGTCCAGTCCCTCGCGCAGGAGGTTGATCCCGACGAGGACGTCGATCTCGCCCAGGCGGAGCGACCGGACGAGTTCGTGGCGCTCCAGGGTGTCGGTCTCGTCGTGCATGTACTCCACCTCGACGCCCGCCTCGGCGAGATACTCCGTGAGGTCCTCGGCCATCCGCTTGGTGAGCGTCGTCACGAGCACGCGCTCGTCGCGGTCGACACGGTCGTCGATCCGGTCCAGGAGGTCGTCGACCTGGCCCTCCGCCGGCGAGACTTCGACTGCGGGGTCGACGAGGTGCGTGGGACGAACGATCTGTTCGACGACCTGTCCCGAGTGTTCGCGCTCGTAGTCGCTCGGTGTCGCGCTCACGTAGAGGGTGCGGTCGGTCTTCTCGCCGAACTCCTCGAACGTGAGCGGGCGGTTGTCGTAGGCCGTGGGCAATCGGAAGCCGTTCTCTATCAGCGACTCCTTGCGCGAGCGGTCGCCCTCGAACTGGCCTTTGATCTGGGGGATGGTCTGGTGGGACTCGTCGATCACGGTGAGGAAGTCGTCGGGGAAGTAATCGAGCAGGGTGTAGGGCGCTTCTCCCGACTCCCGGTCCGAGAGGTGGATAGAGTAGTTCTCGATGCCCGAGCAGTAGCCGGTCTCGCGCATCATCTCCAGGTCGAAGGTGGTACGCTCCTCGATACGCTGGGCGGCGACGTGGTCGCCCTGGCGCTCGAAGTACCGCACCCGGTCCTCTTTCAGTTCCTCGATCTCCGCGATGGCGCGCTCCAGACGCTGTTCGGGGATGGAGTAGTGCTCCGCGGGGTGGACGAGGACTGCAGGTTCGGTCGATTTCACCTCGCCTTCGAGCGGGTCGACTTTCAGCATCCGGTCGATCTCCTCGCCCCAGAACTCGACGCGGACGGCGTACCGGCCGTACATCGGGTAGATCTCGACGGTGTCACCCCGCACGCGGAAGGTACCCTGCGTGAAGTCGACGTCGTTGCGCTCGTAGTTCAGGTCGACGAGGCGGGCCAGCAGTTCGTCGCGGTCGATCTCCTGGCCGACTTCCAGGCGCAGCGACATGTCGACGTAGTTGCGCGGGTCACCGAGCCCGTAGATCGCCGAGACCGACGCGACGACGATGACGTCCTCTCGGGTCAGGAGCGACCGCGTGGCGGAGTGGCGCAGTCGGTCGATCTCGTCGTTGATCGAGGCGTCCTTGTCGATGTAGGTGTCGGTCTGCTCGACGTAGGCCTCGGGCTGGTAGTAGTCGTAGTAGCTGACGAAGTACTCGACGGCGTTGTCCGGGAAGAGTTCGCGGAACTCCTCGTACAGTTGCGCGGCGAGTGTCTTGTTGTGGGCGATGACGAGGGTGGGCTGTTGTACCTCCTCGACGACCCACGAGACGGTGTTGGTCTTGCCCGACCCCGTCACACCGAGCAGCGTCTGCCTGTCGTACCCCTGCTGCTCGAAGCCCTCGACCAGTTGTGCGATGGCTTCTGGCTGGTCGCCAGCCGGTTCGAACGGTGCGTCGACGCGGAACGGCTTCTCGGCCTCCGGCCTGTCGGGAGAGAGGGGACCGCCGGTGTCGCTCATTAGCGGGGACAGGGACTCCACCGACTTGAGACGTGCGTTCCCTGCAGGACGGTCACCGCCGGGTGGGGCCAGTCTCCACCGAACGCGGTCACTCGCTGAACCCCTCTCGTTCGAGCTGTCGCGCGATCGCCTCGGCGAGGTACTCGTCTTCCCCAGGGACGATCCGGGGACCGAGGTAGCCGCCGCGGCAGTAGTGTCTGGGGTCGTCGGGACAGACGCCACGGGCCTCGACCCGGCCGACGACGTTGTGCAGGAGCTCGTGGACCACGACCCGCCGTCGGGTCTCGTTGCCCAGGTCGGACGCCAGGACGCTGAACTCGCCACCGACCTCGCCGTACCCGACCTCCTCACCCTCGAAGTCGGCCACGAGTACCTGATGGTAGACGCCCGCCCGCGGACCGAGTTCCGACCGATAGTAGTGCTCTCTGAGCGTCCAGAAGCTCTCGGATTCACCGGTGAAACTGACCGACTCGTTCACGCGGCCGCCGTCGCGGACGTGAACAGAGATGCCGGCCGAGTTATCGGGGTTCTCGACAGGCATCTCGGCGAACTCGTCGGCGACGGCCCGATAAAACGCCTCGTCCGGTTTTTCGGCTCCGCGGGCCCAGTCCACCTGTACGTAGATGTCCCTGGCGAGCGGGTCAGCACCCGGCAGCGCCACACCGGCGGGCGTCTCGTCCCGGCGCTCCCAGCCGTCGAGCAGTCCGTCGCCGTCCGTATCGGCCGCGAGCGGGTCGGTACCGATACCGAGTTCGCGGGGGTCGACGAGCCCGTCGTCGTCGGTGTCCGCGGCGGTCGGGTCCGTGCCGATTTCGAGTTCGTAGCCGTCGTCGAGGCCGTCACCGTCGGTGTCCGCGGCGGTCGGGTCCGTGCCGATTTCGAGTTCGCGGCCGTCGTTCAGGCCGTCGCCGTCGGTGTCCGCGACGGTGGGGTCGGTGCCGATGTCGACTTCGCGACCGTCCGTGACGTTGTCCCCATCGGTGTCGGGTTGCATCGGGTCGGTGTCCAGGTCGACCTCCGCCCCGTTCGAGAGGCCGTCGCGGTCGGCATCGGCCTCCGACACACCGGTGGCGTTATCGGTGTCCGTCGAACTCTGGCCATCGCTGATGTTCGCTCCACCGCCGATTCCCGGTCCCGGGAGGAGGCTCCAGCCGTCGCGACGCGGACTCTCCTCGTCGGTGTCACCGGGGGAGAGGACCGAATCGGACTCGAAACCAGGCCGTTCGTTCTCGGCGACTGCCCCGGTCACGCTCGTGTCGCTACCGTCGCCGGCATCGTCGACCGCCACGGCGCCGAAGGTCCCCGCAGCCGTGACTAGCGCTACGCTCAACAGCGCGGTCACCACGGCCCTGCGCACACCCCTCCCTCGAAGGCCTCACTGAAAGTAGTTACTCACGCGGAAGGTGCCGAATCGCACCATTCGACCGGTGTGTAGTCGATATCCGACCGGTGTGTAGTCGATGCCCGACCGTGGCCGTGTCACTCTCCCGGCTCAACAGACGGGTTTTGGATTGACGCCGAGTTCCTCCAGCGTCTCGAAGTAGTCGTCGTAGTCGGCTGCGATGGTCTCTCCCGCGGCCTCGCGGGCCCGCTCCCAGTCGTCGTCGCTCTCACAGACGGTCGCCAGTACCTCGCTCGCCCCCTCGACGTGGCCGTCGAAGTCGTCGCTCACCTCGCGGAACGTGCTGGCGGTCATCGGGCTCGCCTGGCCGACGAAGTAGCCGACGACCTGGTCGGCGTTGTTGCCGGCGGCCAGCGCCCACCCGACGAGCGCCCCTACCCGCTCGACGGTCCCCTCGACGGTCCGGAGGTGTGTCTGGACCGCCGGCGGGTCGCCCGGTTCGTAGTCGCCGTGCTCGTCGCCGACCGTCTCGGCGTGGTCGCGCTCGGTCTCGGCCGCCGTCGCGAACAGGTCGGCTACCGCGTCGGCTGACTCGTCGTCGGCCCAGCCCTCCAGCGTCTCCGCGGCGTGGTGGGCACGGTCGCCCGCCGCTGCCAGGACGGCCTCGTCGTCCATCTCTCCCCCGGTGTCGGCGTACAGCGCCTTCGAGGCGCCCAGTCGCGAGAGCGGCGTCTTGTTGTCCTCGCGGACGGCGTCGACGAATGCCTGTGGATCCATATCGGAGGTGTCGGCCGGTGACGGCTTGTAACCATCGCCATCGCCATCGCCATGGCTATCGCGGTCGGGGCGTACTCGACACCGACGAGGCCTGAGCCATATTTTTGTGTCCGGTCGATGAAGGTGAGACGATGGAACGCAGGTGGTGGACCGCGCTGCTCGCGGTCGTGAGTGCCTGTCTCGTGGGGAACGCCACCTGGCACTTGCTGGCGGTGGCCGGCGCGACGGACCCGACCCACCACCTCGTCGATCTCGCGATGATCGGCGGCTCGACCGCGGGTGGGCTCGCCGTCGCAGTCTGGCACGCCCGCCGGGGCCCCGACCGGGAACACCAGCGGCGCACCCTCGGGTGGCTCGTCACGAGCGTCGTGCTGTTCGTCGCGGTCGCGACGGTGACGCTGTACGCCGGCTCGGCCCGCGTCACCGACGCCGAACTGTTCGAGGCGGTCCAGCTGTCGGCGAGCGTCGGCGTCTTCGTCGGCCTCCTCGTCGGTCGCGTCGAGAGCCGGGCCCTCGAGAACGCACGGGCGGCCGCCAGCGCACGGGCCGAGGCCGCGGCACTCGACGCCGAACGCGAACGGTTCGACCACGTCAGCGGCCTCCTGCGCCACTACGTCAACAACGTCGTGACGGTCATCGGCGGCCACACCGAACACCTGGCGAGCGGTGCCGACGACGACGAACGGTCTCGACTGGGCGAGATCGACCGACACACCCGGACCATCGTGACGCTCGTCGAGCACGTGAGCGAACTCTCGGCGGCCGAGCGGGCGGACGTCACCACCGCGGCGGTCCCGCTCGAGGCCGTCCTCGACTCGGCGGTCGCCGACCTCCGGACCGACCCCGAAGTGACCATCAAGACGCCCGGGGCGGGGCCGGCAGTCCAGACCTCCGAGACGGTCGAGGCCGCTCTCTCACTGGTCTGTGAAGTGCTCGTCAGCCTCGGCGACGATGCGACAGTCACCGTCCGGTACGAACCCGGGGCGAGCGATGGCGGCGACCAGGAGCGTGACGCCGATTTCACGGGCGACGACGTCCGTCTCGTCGTCGAGACGCCCGGCGGCGAACTCCCGGCGGCCGTCGAGCAGGCACCCTTCGAGGCCCACGGGACCGGTATCGGTCTCCGCTTTTATCTCGCGCGGGAACTGCTCGGCGAGGACGGCGCGCTCACACTCGGTGACGACGACGAGGACGGCACCGACGACGAGGACGGCGACGGGGTCAGGGTCGTGGTCGTCCTCCGGCGCGCGGACGCCGGGTGACACTCGCACCGACCGAGAACACGTCACGCGTCGCCGGTTTCCGCAGGTCTATGGAGCCGGTATCCTATCTCCGAGATATGGAGTACACCACGCTCGGTTCGACCGGCATGGAGGTCTCACAGGTCTGTCTCGGCTGTATGAGCTTCGGCAGCGAGGAACCATGGATGCTCGACGCCGGCGAGGGGCGCGAGATCATCGAGCGTGCGATCGATCTCGGCGTCAACTTCTTCGATACCGCCAACGCCTACTCGGACGGCGAGAGCGAGGAAATCCTGGGGGACGTCCTCGCCGACTACGACCGCGACGAGCACGTCCTCGCCACGAAGGTCCGGTTCCCCGTCGGCGAAGACCATCCTAACGCCTCCGGGCTCTCCCGGAAGACCATCGAACAGGAGGTCGCCGCCAGCAAGGAGCGACTGGGCGTCGACAGTATCGACCTCTACCAGACACACCGCGTCGACCCGGAGACGCCGCCGGAGACGACCCTGCGGGCGCTCGACGACCTCGTCCGCCGGGGCGACGTCCGTCACGTCGGCACCTCCTCGATGTGGGCCTACGAACTCGCCGAGCGCCTGGCGACGAGCGAGCGCGAGGGCCTGGTGAGCTACGAGACGATGCAGAACCACTACCACCTCGCCTACCGCGAAGAAGAACGCGACATGCTCCCGCTTTGCGACGCGAACGACGTCGGCGTCGTCCCGTGGGGACCGCTCGGACAGGGATTCCTCGCCCGGCCGTTCGACGAACTGGAGCGAACGACCCGGGGCGACCCCGACAACCACCACAACCCGACGCCGGAGTACGAGCGCGGCGGCGGCAAGGAGATAAACGAACGCGTCCAGGAACTCGCTGCCGACTACGACGCGACGATGGCACAGATCGCGCTCGCCTGGCAGTACCAGAACGAGTACGTCGACGCACCCATCGTCGGGACGACGAGCGTCGAACACCTCGAACAGGCCGTCGAAGCGCTCGACATCTCGCTGTCGGAATCGGATATCGAGTATCTCGAAGAACCGTACGAGCCCCAGCCGGTCATCGGGCACTGAACTCGTCGTCCGCCGGAGTGAGGACCACGACCGGGATCTCGCGGTCCGTCCGCTGCTGGTATGCCTCGAAGCCGACGTAGAGCTGTCTGGCGGCCTCCCAGTACTCCGTGCGCTCGTCCGGCGTCGCGTCCCGCGCGGCGTAGGTCCCCGTCGTCCCCTCGTACGCGAGTTCTACCGTCGGGTTGGCCTGGAGGTTGTAGTACCACGCCGGGTGTCTGTCACCGCCCCAGTTCGACGCGAACAGCACCCACCGATCCCTGTCCGGCAAACCCAGCAGGGGCACGGTCCGTTCCCGTCCCGTCTTCGCCCCGACTGTCGTCAACTGCACCACGGGTAGCCCCGCCAGGACTCGCGGGATGGACACGCGCCCACCGGAGACGCGTAACAGCAGCGGGTCGACGTGGTGGAGCGTTCGGGAGAACAGCCACGCTCCCGGTCGCGTCGACGGGAACGTCTGTAGCGCTCGCTGCCACCGGCTCGGAGACGGTCGGTTTCGTACCACGTGTGCCCACCCGACACGGATCGCTGTCGGGCGTCTCCGGATTCAGCGTTGTGGTCGTCTCGACCATCGCGTCCCGGTCAGACCACGGACCGATACTGCGAGACGAGCGGTCGGGCCCGCCGGACGGCCCGCTTGCCGACGACACTCGCCAGCACGTTACAGACGAAGTACCACACCATCCAGACCTGCATCGGGCCGACGAGGCGCGCGGTCCAGACGACCCGGCCCATGAACGGGAGCATCTGGGCGGCGGGCGTGATCGCGGCCGCGGGATTGACCGTCAGCCACGACAGCCACAGGAAGACGGGGACGGTGACGAGCATCGTGTAGACCATCGGTCGGAGCATCCCCTTCAGCGCGCCCAGCTGTTTCCCCATCAACTCGCGCTGGCGTTCAGTGAGCCGTTCGACGGCCGCCTCGTCGCCGCGTTCGCGAGCGGCCTCCAGCCGGTCGTTGACCTGCTGCATACGCTCTTGCAGTTGCTCGCGCTCGCGCCCGTCGGTGAGGCGTTTTCGCAGCGTCGTCGAGACGAGCGTTGTCGCCACCGCCAGGAGTGCGACCGTCAGCCCGAACGGCAGCGTTGCCTCGACCGGCCCGAACAGGAGGTGTGCGGTGCTCCCGATGGTGTTTTTCATCACTGGAACCTGATAGCTGGCCATCAGACAGAGTGCGCCGACACCTGCGACCTTGTCCTGGCGCGTCCAGCCGTCGTCGGTGTCCGCGGCGTCGACGGACCCGGCGTCGAGTTCGCACTCGTCGAGGGCCGACCGCACGGCGTCCGGGTCGTCGAGGACGAACCCCGCGCCGGTGGCGACGAGCAGTTCCGATTCGAGCAGTCGCCCCCACTGTTCGGCGGGGACGTCGCCGCTGACGTCGCTCCACGTGACGGTCCCGTCCCCCGATTCCGCGCGGTCCAGGACGTGCCCTGCCGCGTCGGCGAGCGCGTCGTCTCCCTGTAGCGTCTCGCGTACGTCTTCCATCACCGGGAGTTGTCAGTCCCTGATTATGAACCTTGTCCAGTCACTCTCACCCGTCGCTCGCCCGGGTTCTCGCTCTCAGTCGCCGCTCGCCGACCCGCTCTCGCGCTCGCGAGAGACCGCCCCGGCGGTCACGCGGGTCGTCGCGACGTGAGCGGCGACGAGGACGAGGACGGCGACGACGTGGCCCGCGACCACCCGGCCGAGTCGTCCCCTGTTTCGGGTCCGCTGACTCGCCAGCAGGTAGGCTGTCGGCCCGAGACTCGGGAAGACGAACGGCGTCCCGGTGACCCAGGCGACGACGCCGGTCACCGCCAGGAGGACGCCCGCGTGCAGTCCTGTTCGGACGGCCTGTCGGGTCACGTCCGCCCGTCCGCGTCGACGGAAAAGAGAGTGGCGTTCTCTGGACGTTCGATCACTTCCTTCGAGTCGCGGCGGCCGGCGCTCGACGGCGCGACAGCCGGTCGGTCCGACGACCGTGGGGCACCGTCGCGGGGACGCAGTCGGGGAGTCGTCCCGGTCGAAGCGAACTGTTATGTGTTTTTGTCCCATTACTACGAACTACTATGGCTGACTACACGCTCCGGTACACGGTCGACGGCGAGTTCGACGAGACGGTCGACGCGGTGGTCGCGGCGCTCGGCGACGACGGGTTCGGTATCCTCTGTGACATCGACGTCCAGGCGACGCTGAAGGAGAAACTCGACGAGGAGTTCCGCGAGTACCGCATCCTCGGCGCGTGCAACCCGCCGCTGGCCCACGAGGCCATGAGCGAGGAGATCGAACTCGGGGCGCTGTTGCCCTGCAACGTGGTCGTCTACCGGCGCGACGACGGGCAGGTGGGCGTCAGTGCCGTCGACCCCCGCGTGTTGCTCTCGGTCGTCGACGATCCCGAACTCGACCCGGTCGCCGAGGAGGTGCGCGACCGACTCGCGGCGGCCATCGAGACGCTCCCAGGCGCGACGCGGGCCGAATCGCCGGTGAACGAGTGATCCAGTCGTCGGTCCATTCGAACCGGTCAGGGTGTGTCGTAGAAACGGTTACAGGGGTGTGTAAACGTCTCACTTCGTTCGACGTTTGGAGTGGTCTGTGCCGGCCACGTTCGGCCCGCGACCAGGGTCGCGGTCCTCGTAATCGGC
>Ga0207813_100839_pt1 | contig 13161 bp, 16 predicted proteins | sample A23E3SouthBayCA_2_FD_187730 | JGI IMG/M metagenome (GOLD analysis project Ga0207813, IMG submission 187730) | Aerobic enrichment media microbial communities from Eden Landing Ponds, California, USA - A23 E3 (4) (SPAdes) | ecosystem: Environmental > Aquatic > Marine > Unclassified | place... | reverse complement strand
GTGTTACTGAGCTATCTGCCACGGGTCTGAACCCGTGCGACTAGCATGGCTAAATCGGACTCCGATAGCAATGGCCTCCGGCAGGATCAACCGGAATGTTGCTGGTCGAAACCAGCTTGGCGGAAAAATCTCCGTCGGAAGCTAATTGTTGGGTCCGTGGGCTCACATCAGATCCCATCTGTACGGCGGACCGCAGGGGTGGGATCCTCATATGGTCGAGATGTCTGTCGCCCGAAGGGCGACCGCGACATACTCTCGAAGGGACACACGGGGAAAGCCAGACGGCGTTTCCCTGCGTCCCGGCCAGGGGTCGTCCCCCGGCGCGACCTTCGTATTACTCTCGATGGGAGGGGTACATATAAGCCACACGACTCGGAGGCGCCTACAGTCACAGTCACATGGGAGGGAGACACACCCTCGCCGTCTCGCATTTTGCAGGATGCCAGGGGCGGACCATCGAGGGTGGACGAGGGGCACACACGCACAGGTGCTACTCACGACGGTCAGAGCGGCCGATACGGCGGGAGACACCGGCCGAGGAGCCGTCGACGTACAGCGAGTATGTCAACACACCGAACCCGACAGCGGTGAACACACTCTGGACGCTGACGCTGAGTTCGAGGCCGAGGACGTCCGTCTGGTGGAGAAGCCCCCCGAGGAACGCACCGGCAGTCACGAGGCCGATACCGAGCCCGAGCGCGCGGAGCGCCGGAGCGCCGGTGCGCCTGTACGCGCGCATCGACAGCCAGGTCAGTATCCCGCCGAACACGAGCGTCACGGACTTCATGGCCGCGAGGACCAGCGTCGGGTCGAACACTGACGAATCCATCGGATGGACGGACTCCCGGCGATCCAATATAGTCGCGTCAGAGTTCCCGGACGATGAAAACGGTCGGCGCGGACGGCGAACATCTACGGAGGAATTAGACGATCGAGACGAGCCGAGATCGGGACAACCGGACGAGAACCACTCACTCGGAGTACAGCGAGTAGACGATGATGGCGAACCCGAGCGCGGTGAGTGCCCCCTCGACGACGAGCGCGATGTACGTGACTGTGCCTTCACCGAGCGTCCCGCTCCAGGGCAGCGTCGCTCTCCCGAGCAGGGAGAACCTGAGAAGTTGGTCCAGTATCCCCCCGACAAACAACCCCAAACTCACGACACCGAACCCGACAGCGAGAAACCACAGCGGTCGCGCGCCGCTTCGGTCGTAGGCCTTGTACGAGAAGTACGTGATCAGGCCGCCGAGCAGGAGTGTGATCGTTTTCAGTCCGACGAGTGCGATATCTGCGTGTGGGCTCATGTTTCCTTGCGCACCTCCGACCAGAGGGATTCGAGACGCTGGTCCGGCGTCCGGGGCCGACGCGATATCTCGGCGTCGAACTCCCGCTGTTCGGTGAGAGCTATGACGACCTCCTCGAAATCGATTTCGTATTTGCTCGCGTGTTGCCCGTCCGGACGGATCTCCGTCCGTTCGAACAGGAGCGCGGCGTCCTCGAGGAGTTCGAGTTTCCGGTAGGTCGTCGACAGCGGGATATCGCTGGCCTCGGAGATCTCGCTGGCCGTCATCGGTTCCTCGAGGACGGAGACGATCTCCCGGCAGTCAGGGTCGTCCAGCGCGTCGAGGACCGCCTGGAGATCGGGTTGTTCTTCGTCCGCGAACGGGTCACGGACCATTCCTATCGGGTACTTACCAGAGGGAGGTTATAACCGCACCGACACGGGAACGACGGGACAGCGCCGAGGCGTGGCCAGCCGCTCGTCCGAACCGATCACCCAACTGATGGAGTGTGAGTGCGTTCGATCCCGACCGAGTCGGGAAACCGGCCGGATCGTTCTCACAGCGGCGTCTCCGGGACGGGTCGTTCTGTCGGGTCGTCCCACGGGAGTTGGCCATGGTAGTCCTCGGGGACGAAGGCACAGAGCGGATCGCTCGCGAGCGGGTCGCCCGTGTGGGCGTAGGCACGCGAACGGCTGCCGCCGCACACGTCCCGGTACGGGCAGGCGCCGCACTTCCCCTCCAGCTGGTCGCGATCCCGCAGGGAGGTGAACAACGGCGACTCCCGGTAGACCTCGACGACGTCGTCCTCCGGGACCGTCCCGGCGCTCTCGGGCAGGAACCCCGAGGGGTACACCTCGCCGGTGTGGCTGACGAACGCGAAGCCGTCACCCGCGATGACGCTGCTGCGTCTGTTCTCGGGATCCGAGACGCCTGCCTCGTCCTGGCGCCGGACACGCCGGTAGTGGGGCGCCTCGGTCGTCTTGAGACCGAACGGCGCCTCGTCGGCCGCTTCGGAGAGCCACGACATGACACGCTCCGCGCGGGCCGGTGAGATGGGATCGAGGACGCGGCCGCGACCGATCGGGACGAGGAAGAAGACGCTCCAGAGCACTGCGCCGAGATCGGCAACCCGATCGCGGATCGCAGGGAGGTCCTCGACGGTGCGATCGCAGACCGTCGTGTTGATCTGGAGCGGGAGCCCCGCCTCCTGTGCCGCTTCGGCGGCCGCCATCGTCGACTCGAAGCTCCCGTCTTCGCCGCGAAAGGCGTCGTGACGCTCGGCCGACCCGCCGTCGAGGCTGAGCGCGATCCGCTTGAGTCCCGCGTCGGCCAGCGATCCGATCGCGTCGGCGTCGAGGTGATCGGTCCCGCTCGGGGTCAGCGACATCGTCAGTCCCCGCTCGGTTCCGTACTCGACCAGGTCGACGAGGTCGGGACGCATCATCGGGTCCCCGCCCGAGAGGACCACCAGTTGCCGGTCGGCGAACCAGCTGATCTGATCGAGGAGCCGTTTTCCCTCCTCGGTGGTCAGTTCGTCCGGGTGTCGGGCGGGCCGGGCGTCGGCCCGGCAGTGGTCACAGCTGAGTTCGCAGGCCTGTGTGACCTCCCAGATCAGGACCATCGGCCGTTCGCTCGTGTCGACTGGCGGGCGCATCACGGCCACCCCCCGCGGTCGGGCGACAGTATCGGTGTGCGTCGCGGCCAGGTGGAAACCATCGTCGCGAGATTGGCCACGGTATATAAAGCCCCCTTCGGGAGTTCCCAGCTCCTGAAAACTGGCGTGCTGTCTTTTGTGTGGCTGCCGGTACGGACGAGATATGGCCCCTGCCGAGTTCGACACGACGGTCGACGAGCCCCGTGGCGACGTCTCGCGGGAGTGGGAACTGTTCGTCCGCGAAGCGACAGCGGACCCGCTCCATCACGTCGGGAGCGTGAGCGCGCCATCGGTCGACGTGGCCCGGGAACAGGCCACCGAACTGTTCGGGTGGACCGCCGAGACGCTGTGGCTCTGTCCGGCCGACGAGACGCACCGGTTCGCCGCCGACGGCGTGGCCCTGGGAGACCGCGGGGCCGAAACCGCCGCGGAGTCCACGACGGACGGGTCCGGAGGTGACGCGCTGTGATCTCCGTCAGCAAACTGCTGTGTGGCCTCGACGCCGAGGGGGACGGTCTCCGGTACGACGCCGCCGACAAGTCATCGAAGTCACAGATCCGCGACCGCAAACAGCGCCGTCCCGTAGTCGTCTGGAACTGTACGAAACAGTGTAACCTCTACTGTCAGCACTGCTACGCGGCCGCCGAGACCGAACCGGCCCCGGGCGAACTCTCGACGGCCGAGGGCAAGCAGTTGCTCGACGATCTGGCCGACTACGGGGCCCCCGTCGTTCTCTTTTCCGGCGGCGAACCGCTCGCCCGCGAGGACCTCGTCGAACTCGTCGGCTACGCCAGCGACGCCGGGATCCGACCGGTGCTGTCGACGAACGGGACACTCCTGACCGAAGACCGCGCCGAGCGACTCCGCGAGGCGGGCCTGCAGTACGTCGGCGTCTCCGTCGACGGCCGCCGCGAGCGCAACGACGAGTTCCGCGGGCAGGAGGGTGCGTTCGACCGGGCGCTAGAGGGGATCGAGGCCTCACAGAACGCGGGGCTGAAGACCGGGCTCCGGTACACCATCACCAAAGCCAACGCCCCCGATCTGGAGGGGATCGTCGACCTCCTGACCGACCGCGGAGTCGATCGGTTCTGTTTCTACCATCTCGACTACGGCGGCCGCGGGGCGGACATTCAGGACGTGGACCTCTCGCGCGAGGAGCGCCGGGAGGCCGTCAAGCGCGTCTGTGACATGACCCGCGAGTACCACGAGCGAGGCCACGAGATAGAGACGCTCCTGGTCGGCAACTACGCCGACGCGGGCTACCTCGTCGAGTACGCCCGCGAACACGTCGGCGAAGAGCAGGCAGAGCGCATCGAGGGGTACCTGCGTCGCAACGGCGGCGACCCGACCGGCGAGCGCGTCGCGGACGTCGACTACCAGGGGAACGTCCACATGACGCAGTTCTGGCAGGGCTACTCGCTGGGGAACGTCCGCGACAGGCCGTTCGGCGACATCTGGGAGGACGAATCGAACCCGCTCCTCCACGCGCTCAGGAATCGCAGCGACCACCTGACCGGCAAGTGCGCCGGTTGCCGGTATCAGGACATCTGTCGGGGCGGGTCCCGCCTGCGGGCGCTCTCGACCGGAGAGGGGCCGTTCGCGCCCGACCCACAGTGTTACCTCACCGACGAGGAGATCGGCGTGGACACCGCGGGCGGCGTCGATCACGGGGCCGCCGACTGACCGGGAGAGGCGGGACCGGGGCGCTTTTGCCCGCACCCGCACAACGGACGGACGTGCTCGCGGCCGAACTACACGCGCACTCGGTCGCGTCCTACGACGGGCGCGACTCCGTCGACGCGTTACTGGAGCAGGCAGCGGCTGCCGGACTGGACGCGCTCGCCGTGACGGATCACGACGAGATCAGCGCCAGCGTCGAAGCGGCCGACCGGGCGGCCGACTACGGACTGGTCGGCATCCCCGGCATCGAGGTGTCCAGCGCCGCCGGTCACGTCCTCGGACTGAACGTCGAGACGGCCATCGATCCCGGCCTCTCTTTCACGGAGACGCTCGATCGGATCCGCGACCAGGGAGGGATCGCAGTGGCCCCACACCCCTTTCAGGAGATGCGCAGCGGTGTCCTCGCGAAGATTTCTCGGGAGGAGCTACAGGCGGCCGACGCCATCGAGGTGTACAACTCCCGGCTGATCACCGGATGGTCGAACCGACAGGCGCGAGGATACGCTCTCGAACACGACCTGCCGATGATCGCGGGTAGCGACGCGCACACGAAGACGATGGTCGGGCGCGCGGTCACGATGGTCGACGCGGCAGAGCGGTCCGCGGGCGCGATATGTGACGCGATCCGCGCGGGCCGGACGGAACTCCGGACGCGACGGACGCCCTTCCACGTGAGTTTCCGCCAGGCCGTCGGGAACACGCGGCGGCGCGTCCGCCTGTTCGTCTCGGAGTACCTGTGATGGGCGACGGGGACGAGAACGCGGCCAGCGACGATCGCGTGCACGGTGCGTCCGCGCGGACCGTCCGAGCGGCGCTCGATTCGGGCGACCCGCTCCCCGGGACACGGGGGTTCGCGGGCGAGCTCGACGGTCGACTGGTCCGGGACGTGCTCGGGCGCGTCCCGCTGTTCGCCGAGACCGACGACCACCGGTCGTGGGCGCTCGACCACCGCGAGCTCGACAGTCCCGAACGGCTCCAGGCCGGATACCTCCGCACGGGCGCGGGCGACGAGCGCGCGTGGACGCTCCCGGATCCGCCGGTCTTCGAGGACGACTCGGCGGCCGTCGACGCGGTCGAGACGGCGGTCCGGGAGAGCCTCGACGCGGTCGATCCGGACGGTCTCGCGGTCGCGTTCTCGGGCGGGGTCGACTCCGCGGCGGTCGCTGCCGCACTCAATGCGCCGCTGTACGTCGCTGGCTTCCCCGACAGCCACGACGTCGAGGCGGCACAGCGGGCCGCCGACCTGCTCGGGGAAGACCTCCGGGTCATCGAACTCGACCACGCTGACCTGGAGCAGGCGGTACCCGGAGTGGCGGCCGCGACGGGGCGGACCAACGCGATGGACGTCCAGATCACGCTGCCGCTCTACCTGGTCGCCGAGCGTGCAGCGGCCGACGGGTACGACGCGCTGGCAGTCGGTCAGGGCGCCGACGAACTGTTCGGCGGGTACGCGAAGGTGGCGCACGCACCGGAGGACCCACGCGTCGAGGCCGATACCGTCCGGGGCGCGCGACGCGAGATGATCGGGACGCTCCCGGACCAGCTCGAACGCGACGTGCTCGCGCTCCGGGAGGCTGGCGTTCGTCCGGTCGCGCCGTTGCTCGACGACCGCGTCGTATCGGCGGCGCTCCGTCTGCCGGGCGAGATGCTCGTGACCGAACGGGGGGATCGCAAGTGGACACTCCGGCGGGCGGTCCGCCCGTGGGTTCCCGACGCGGTGGCGTTCCGCGAGAAGAAGGCCGTCCAGTACGGCAGTCTGGTGGCCCGCGAACTGGATCGGCTGGCCCGACAGGACGGCTTCAAACGCCGGATGGACGACCACGTCACGCAGTACGTGGAGTCGCTGATCGACGAGTAGGGGCGAACAGACGGCACGGTCGTGACCGCCGGGGATCGTGCCGTCGTTCCGCTTTGCCCCCGGCGGCGACAGTCAGCGCACGGGGCTGGTGGTCGCCCGTTCGTTCATAAACGCTCGGGCACCCGGTCGTCCGGAGGCGGACCGGGTGTTACGCTCTGTGTTCGACCGCCTCGATGGCGCGGTGCCCGATCTCGACGACGTCTGCGGGTATTTCGTCGCGCCGTGCGTCCAGATCGGCAGGCGCGAACCACTCCCAGTCGGCGGCCGGTTGCTCGCCGGGTCCGGGGTCGATCTCGCGGTGGGGCGCCTCGCCGTAGAAGATGAAATCGACGTGCTGGTGACCGACGTTGCCCGCGGCGTCGACGTTGATGTCTTCCAGCAGGAAATGTTGGGGTTGCGGGATCGACCGGACCGTCTCGCTTGCGATGGACTCCTCGGGTGCGACGAGGTCGACGCGAAAGCCGAGTTCCTCCTCGGTCTCGCGCAGAGCCGCCTCGTGGGGGAGTTCGTCGCGGTCGATGTGTCCCCCTGCGGGGAGCCACATCTCGAGTTTGTCGTGTTCGTGGAGCGCGACGGCACCGTCGGCGACGGCGTAGACCGTCGCGACGAAGTGACGGGTGGTCTCCATACTCCGACGGTGGGGCGACCGGGGCTTGAAACGTCGGAAATCGACCGCCGAGAAAACAGTCGTCGTCAGGGCGCCTCGAAGCCTTCCTCGGCTTCGAGCAGTTCGTGGTAGCGGTTCCGGATGGTCACCTCGGAGATGTTCGCGACCTCCGAGACCTCGCTCTGGGTGGTCTTCTCGTTGGTCAGCAGCGAGGCGGCGTAGACGGCGGCGGCCGCGAGGCCGACCGGCGACTTGCCCGAGTGGACGCCCTGGCGCTTGGCGCTGGTGAGCAGTTCGCGGGCGCGTCGCTCGACTTCTTCGGGCAGGTCGAGATCCGACGCGAACCGCGGGACGTAACTCTCGGGGTCGGCTGGCTGGATCTCCAGGCCGAGTTCGCGGACGACGTACCGATACGTCCGTGCGATCTCGTCTTTCTCGACGCGGGAGACGGCCGCGATCTCGTCGAGACTCCGGGGGGTCCCGGCCTGTCGTGCGGCCGCGTACAGCGCCGAGGTGGCGACACCCTCGATAGAGCGGCCGGGCAGGAGGTTCTCGTCGAGCGCGCGGCGGTAGATCACCGAGGCGGTCTCGCGGACGTTCTCGGGGAGGCCAAGCGCCGAGGCCATGCGGTCGATCTCGCCCAGCGCCTGCTTGAGATTCCGTTCCTTGGAGTCGCGGGTTCTGAATCGCTCGTTCCAGGTTCGCAGACGCTGCATCTTCTCGCGCTGGCGCGAGGACAGCGAGTTGCCGTAGGCGTCCTTGTCCTGCCAGCCGATATTGGTCGACAGCCCCTTGTCGTGCATCATGTTCGTGGTCGGAGCGCCGACGCGGGACTTCTCGTCTTTCTCGGCGGCGTCGAACGCGCGCCACTCCGGCCCGCGGTCGATCTCGTCGGTCTCGACGACCAGACCGCACTCTTCGCACACGGTCTCGCCGTGTTCGGCGTCCGCAGCGAGATTGCCGCCACACTCCGGACAGACCAGTTCGTCCTGGCTTTCCGCTGTCTCTTCCTCGTCGGTCCGCTGGCGACTGCGCTCGCGTTCGCCTGAAGATCGCCTGATGGTGGTATCTGTCATTGGTTGCGAAGTGAGGGTTGAACCCCACAAAACCGTCTTTCTTCACTTTATGTCGTGGGCGAGGCGACTTAAATCTTTTCCATGAAACACCCATATTTCTTTGTGAAACGCGAAGCAGATCTTCCGGAGACGCGTCGCGTCGGGACGGAGACTCACACTGTCGACCGGGAATTCGCGGAACTATTCGGCCACCCGGGGGAACCGGATTCCCTCCATCATGGGACAGCCGACAGTACCACCCATCTGCCCCGGGCGTTGGCGGTTCGAAACCCTTACCGCCGGGCCACGCCTGCGCCCGATCATGAGCGACAGCGACCAGACGGTCGACCCCGAGGCGGTCGAGCACGTGGCCAGACTCGCCCGCGTCGACCTGGACGACGAGGAAGTCGAGCGGTTCACCGAGGAGTTCGCGGACATTCTCTCGGCGTTCGAGGCCCTCGACGAGGTGCCCGAGACCGACCGCGAGGAGGATCTCGCCAACGTGATGCGCGCCGACGAGATCCGCGAGGGACTCAGCCAGGAGGAAGCACTGGAGAACGCGCCGGAGACCGAAGACGGCTTCTTCAAAGGGCCGCGGGTCTCGTGACTATGACGGACTACAACGGCTACATCACGGCGGAACGGATCGAGGGGGACGACGAGGGGCGCCTCGCTGATCGGACCGTCGCCGTCAAAGACAACATCTCCACCGAGGGCGTCCGCACCACCTGCGGATCGGCGATGCTCGAAGAGTACGTTCCGCCCTACGACGCGACGGTCGTCGAGCGTCTCCGGGAAGCCGGGGCGACCATCCCCGGCAAGACCAACATGGACGAGTTCGGGATGGGGACGACCACCGAAACCTCGGCCTTCGGCCCGGTCGAGAACCCGGCCGCCCCCGGCCACGTTCCGGGTGGTTCCTCGGGCGGGTCCGCCGCTGTCGTCGCCGCTGGCGACGCCGACATGGCGCTGGGCTCGGACACGGGCGGCTCCGTCCGCTGTCCGGCTGCCTTCTGCGGGGTCGTCGGGATCAAACCCACCTACGGGCTGGTCTCGCGGTACGGCCTGGTCGCATACGCCAACTCGCTGGAACAGATCGGTCCGATCGCACCGACCGTCGAGGAAGCCGCGGAGCTGCTGGAGGTGATCGCCGGGCCCGACGACCGCGACGCGACGACACGCGACGCGACCGAGGCGGGCGGCGACTACGACTACGCGGCCGCCGCGGACGGCAACGTCGACGGCCTCGAAATCGGGATCCCGACGGAACTGCTGGAGGGCGCAGACGAGGCGGTCGTCGAGACGTTCTGGGACGCCATCGAAGACCTCGAAGCCCAGGGGGCTAGCTACCACGAGGTCGACCTCCCCTCCGTGGAGTACGCCGTCGAGGCGTACTACGTGATCGCCATGAGCGAGGCCTCTTCCAATCTCGCGCGGTTCGACGGCGTCCGCTACGGCCCCACCCCCGAGTACGAGGGCAACTGGAACGAGGAGTTCGCCGCGGTCCGCGAGGAGGGGTTCGGCGCGGAGGTCAAGCGTCGCGTCCTCCTGGGGACCTACGCGCTCTCGGCGGGCTACCACGACAAGTACTACAAGAAGGCCCAGGACGCCCGCGCGTGGGTCAAGCAGGACTTCGACGAGGCGCTCTCGGAGGCGGACGTGCTCGCCTCGCCGACGATGCCGATCCCGCCGATGGAGCTGGGCGAGAGCCTCGACGACCCCCTCCAGATGTACCTCGCGGACGCCAACACGACGCCGGTGAACCTCGCGAACCTCCCGGCCATCTCGGTCCCGGCAGGAGAGACCGACGAGGGCCACCCCGTCGGCCTGCAACTGGTCGGGTCGGCCTTCGACGAACAGACGATCATCCGCGCCGGGAGCGCGCTGGCTTGAGTAGCCGTGAGCGAACGTCTCGACGTGAGCGAACGGTCGTTTTGGTCCAGCTTTTGCGACGAGCGGGTCGCGAGACGCGACCACAGGGAGCGACGCTCGCGACCCCGAGGACGTAAAAGGTGGTCGCACGAACAGACGATCATCCGCGCCGGGAGCGCGCTCGCCTGACAGGAGCGAAATCCGATGGACCTCCCGACCGAGTCGTTTGCCCTGTGGGCGGTACTGCTCGTCACCCCGGCAGTCGCCGTGGGCGCGCTGAACGACACCGTCGTCGCCGGGGCGCTGACCGGAGTCGTCCTCGCCGCCGTCGCGTACCTCTATTTCAACTATCCGTTCTGACGAACGTGTGACTCGTCTCGCCGCGACGACCGTCCCGGAGCGATTCGCCACTTGGCACGCGTTAATGTACGCGGCCGACGTTGAACGAGCCATGATTCGATTGACCGGCGACACGACCGCGCGGCGATCCGGCGCTCCGACGCGGCGGCGACTGCGAGGGGGTGACGCGGGCAGATGAGCGGCGACGCTCCCCGCGACCCGGAACGCCTTGGGACCGTCGACGTGACGCCCGCAGGCGGGCGCCCGAAGGCCCTGCTCGGCGACCTCACGGGCGACGGGCGGATGGAACTGCTGTTCGCGCAGGGCGACGACATCGACGCCCGGCACACACCTCACCAGGTCACGTCGCTGACGGCCATCGACCTCGACGGCGAGGTGGTCTGGCAGGTCGGCGACGTCGACCCCGAGGGCGGCAGTCACGGCGCCGACTACCCCGTCCAGATCTGGGATTTCGACGGGGACGGCCGCAACGAGGTCGTCACCGTGATGAACGACGAACTCCACGTCGTCGACGGCGCTACTGGCGAAATCATGCGCCAGGCGGCCCTCCCTGCACCGGAGGCCCACGACTGCATCGTCCCCGCGAATCTCACCGGCGGCGACCACCGCGGGGACCTCCTCGTGAAAGACCGCTACAGCCAGGTGTGGGCCCTCGACGCCGAGTTCGAGACGCTCTGGACTCACGAGGGCAACACCGGCCACTTCCCGTGGACCTACGACTTCGACGGCGACGGCCGCGACGAGGTGATGGCTGGCTACAGTTTCCTGGACAGCGATGGGACCGAACTATGGACCACCCGGGACCTCGACGAACACGCCGACTGCATCTGGGTCGCCGACGTGGACGGCGACGGCCGCGAGGAGGTCGTCATCGGGGAGGGCGGCGTCTACGCCTACGACCCAGACAGCGGCGAGGAGCTGTGGCGCAACCGCGATCCCCGCGAGGTCCAGCACGTCGCGCCAGGGAACTACCGCCGCGACAGCGAGGGGCTACAGGTCGCCGGTCTGGATCGGATCGTCCGCGGTGGCCGCGAGACGACCGGGCAGGACGGCATCTTCCTCGTCGACAGCGAGGGCGAGATCGTCTGCGAGGAGGATCGGGACCCCGGCGGATGGCTCACGATCATCGAACCGATGGCCCGCTGGGACGACGGCGGCCTGGACTACGTGCTCGCCTACCGCCGCGGCGGCGGGACCAACCCCACGCTGTACGACGGGCACCTCGATCCGGTCGTCACCTTCCCGGTCGACGGCCACCTCGTCCACGGCGACCTGCTGGGAACCGGCTCCGAGCAGGTCGTGATCATCGACGAGGGGACAGCGCACGTCTTCGGCGACGAGGAGATGAGCCTCGACCCCGATCCCGGGTCGGGACCGCTCGAGCAGACGAAAAACCGCGCCACCTCGACGCTCTACCCCGGTGGCGAGGTGCCGGATTCGCCCGTCAACGACGTCTGATCGGGGCGCGTCGGACGGGGGCCGCCCCGTCAGTGCCGGATCACGTTCGACTCCAGGTCCCGCGGGAAGTACGTCAGAAAGTCGATGCCGTCCTCGGTGACCGCGACGGTGTCGGAGTGGCGATACCCCGCGTCGTCTGTGTAGAGACCGGGTTCGATAGTGTAGACGTGCCCGGGTTCCATCACCGCGTCGGACCCGCGGTCGATGTAGGGCGGTTCGTGCGCGCCCAAGCCGATGTTGTGGCCCACGTGGTGGCGCGCGAGGTCCGTGACGCCCTGTTCCTCGAAGTAGTCCCACACCGCCCGGTCGACGTCGGCGACCGGGACGCCCGGCCCCATCGCCTCGAAGGCCGTCTCCTGAGCGTCGAGCATCATCTCGAAGTAGTGGCGCTGTTCGTCGGACGCCTCGCCGACGAACATCGTCCGTTCGAGTTCCGAGTAGTAGCCGTCGACGTTCGCCGTCGCCCCCGTGATGAGGACGTCTCCCGTCGAGAGGCGCTCGTTGGGCGTGTGGCCGTGCGGGAGTGCGGTCTCCTCGCCGCTGATGTAGCCAGCGTGGACAGGGCCGTCGCCGCGGGTCCGGACGGCGTACTCCGAGCCGAGGGCGTCGAGCATGGCCCGCGATCCCTCGGTGGAGGCGCGTTGACTCGCCGTAACCGGGTGGGCGCCGGGTTCCGTGTGGTCGACGAGGTGCTGGTGGGCGAGGTTGGCCCACCTCGCGGACTCCCGGATCAACTCTACCTCGGCGTCGCTCTTGGCCTCGCGCATCGCCGGGATCCAGCCCTGGTCGTCGACGTCGACGAAGTCGCTGAGCGGCGGCCCCTCGTAGCCCATCACGCCGGGCGCGCCGTCGGCGTCCGCGAGGACCGACTCGACGCCCAGGTCGTCGAGTGTCTCGGCGACCGTCTCGATCGGATCACCGCCGGGGTAGTCGAAGTACGAGCGGACCGAGTCGATCCGCTCGTTCGGGGCGACGCGTTCGACCTCGAGTCGGGGGACGGTGATCGCGACGCGGCCAGCGGTCACCGCGAGCGCGACCGGTCGCTCGGTCTGGATGTGGTGGAACCCCGTCAGGTACTCGATGCTCGTCGCGTCGAAGAAGACGGCGGCGTCGGCCGCGGCGTCCGCGAGGCGGTCCCGGACAGCCCCGAGACGGCTCTGGAACTCGGCGTCGGGCACTTCTGTGGGCATACGTCCAGATTGGACCGAACGAGCAAAAGCGTCGGGCCGGTTCGGGAGTCGGTGTCTGATACGGTTTATTGTAGCGATTTACCGGTACGCGCCAACCCCGGGGTTGGCGCTATCCGGAAATGATCTACAATAATCCGTATGAGG
>Ga0207813_100837_pt1 | contig 13216 bp, 13 predicted proteins | sample A23E3SouthBayCA_2_FD_187730 | JGI IMG/M metagenome (GOLD analysis project Ga0207813, IMG submission 187730) | Aerobic enrichment media microbial communities from Eden Landing Ponds, California, USA - A23 E3 (4) (SPAdes) | ecosystem: Environmental > Aquatic > Marine > Unclassified | place... | reverse complement strand
GGTCGACCGGCAGTCCGGGCGACCCCCGCTCAGTAGTCGCCCAGCACGCCGAGCCGGCGCGCCCGCTTCGTCGCGCGGGCGAAAGCCAGATAGCCCAGCCCCAGGTACAGAACGGCGGTCCCCACGAGGATCGCGATCGCCGTCGGCTCGAACTCCCAGAGGCGGACGCCCTCGGTCATCGCCCGCTGGAGCATCGCGCTCCCCTGCGCCAGCGGCAGGAACTTCGTCCACCAGATGTCGAACGACGGCGCCGAGATCAGTCCGATGAACCCGAACTGCAGGAAGTTCGCCACGTTGGAGATCCGCTTGTACAGCACCCCGAGCCCGCCCATCGCCAGCCCGAGCCCGAGCGCGCCCGCGATGGCGAGCAAGCCGACCACGATAACGGTCAGGACCGGCAGATCCAGCGTCCGCCCCGTCATCAGTAGCATCACCGCGAGGACGACCGCGGAGGTACAGAAGGTCCGGAAGACGATGGCGACGGACTTCGCGAGGACGACCGGCCCGAAGCCGAAGGGCGTCATGTAGTGTCGCTCGAGCGTGCCCCAGCTGGCCTCCGACTGCACGTCGTTCATGATCCCCGCGTAGGCGCCCAGCGAGAGCGTCCACAGGAAGTAGCCGACGATGAGCCCCTCGATGGAGTCGGTTATCGCCTGGCCCGCGACCATCTGCCCGCCGTAGAACATCAGCCCGAAGAAGAAGACGCCCATCACCAGCCCGAACGCGGCGTCGACCGGGTAGCGGACCCACACCAGCAGGTCCCGGTAGACGACCGCCTTCAGGAGGTGGCGGTAGCCGGCCGTCCGGCCCGACTCGGGCGCGCCGTCGGCGTCGGGCGCGACGCCGGCGCCCGACCGCCCCGCCGACCCGTCGGTCGGCTCTGCGGCCGTCATCGGTCCTCACCACCGCCCGAGGCGGCTTTCGGGTTCGCCTCGCCGACCGACCCGCCGGTCATCTCCACGAACGCCTCCGCGAGGTCGGGCTGGACCGTCTCGACGCCGTCCACGTCGAGGCCGTGGCGCTCCATGGTGTCGGTCAGCCGGTAGAACGTCGCCGAGTCGGCGGCCACCTCGAAGCGCGTCCGCCCGTCGAGACTCTCGACACCGGTGAGGTCGAATCGCTCGCGCAGATCATCCAGAACGGCGTCGTCGGCGCCGCGGACGGTGAACCGGTACCCGGCCGTCTCGAAGCCCGCGAGCAGGCTCTCGACCGTGTCGTCGACGATCACCCGCCCGTCGTTCATGATGATCACGCGGTCGCAGACGTCCTCGATGACCTCCATGTCGTGGCTGGAGACGACGAGCGTCAGTCCGCGCTCGTCGACCAGCCGCCGGAGCTCCCGGCGGAGTTTCAGCGAGCTCTCCACGTCGAGGCCGAGCGTCGGTTCGTCGAGGAAGGCGACGGAGACGTTCCCGCCGAGGACGCTCGCCAGCGACACTTTCTGTTTCATCCCGCGCGAGAGGTCCCGCACCGCGGTGTCGGCAAAGTCCGCGAGGTCGAACTGCTCGAGCAACTCGTCGTGGCGGTCGGTCAGCGTATCGGGGTCCTGCCCGCGGATCGCCGCGAAGTACCGCAGGTTCTCCCGCACCGTGAGCCGCCAGTAGTCGTTGCGCGCGCCCTCCAGCATCGCGTCGACGTGCTCGTAGGCCGCCCGCGGTCGCTCGTAGATGTCGATGCCGTGGACCCGCACGTCGCCCTCGTCGGGCAACACGAGCCCGAGGACCGACTTGATCGTCGTCGTCTTGCCGGCGCCGTTCGGGCCGAGCAGGCCGACCACCTCGCCGGGTTCGACGGCGAAGGAGACGTCCTGGACCGCCTCGACCGCCTCGTCGCCGCTCCCGAAGGTCTTCGCCAGCCCGTCGACGTACAGCGCCGCCTCGTCGGGGTCGGCCGGCAGCGCGTCGACCGCCGTCGCCGCGTCGGACCCGTCCACACCCCGAGAACCGTCCGAAACGTCCGCCTGGAGGGACTCGCCTGCCATCGTCGCTCTCCCCTACCTTTCGCTGTCGGCTACTAAGTTCCTGCGTGCGGGCGGATCTGCTCAGCCGACTCTCGGGTCGAGAGTCGTCCCTCCCGGTCGGAGACGAACTCGCGATAGCCTCTCCGTAGTTACTCGAAGGCAAATTTTATAATAGAATAGGTGAGTCTAGGCTAGACGTGGTGTTGTACACCTATGATAGAAACAACGATAACGAATCCGGAGAAACACGAGACGGTAACGGCCGATAGTCAGGGACGGATCAGCCTCGGCGTCGAGTACGCCGCTCGCGACGTGGAGATAGTGGTCGTCGACTCGGACGCACACGAACCCGAGGAGAGCGGCGTCCAGCAGACGATCGGTGCGGAACCGATGACCGAGAGCGAGCGTGCCGGGATGTCGTTCGTGCGGTCGTTCGGCGTCCACCGCGAATTCCTCAAGGACGACCACTCCGCGGAGGTCGGTGACGACGGTGCCGTCGACGCCGAGACGGTCACGCCGACCGACGTTGACTGGTCGAAAGGCTACCTGTCTGACCCGAAAAACGCCGTCCGCTTCGAGTTCGACGAGCCGGGCCGGGACGAGGGGTTCCCCTTCGAAGAGGCGTTAAGCGCGGAGCCCGCCGACGTGGTTTCGGACGAGCTCGCCGGTGAAGCGGTCTACGCCTTCGCGAACGACGACGGCGACCAGTCCACGATACTGGTCGACTACGTCGAGAGCATCCAGCGAATCTTCGGGTACGACCCCGCCGACGAGCCAGCGCACGTCCGCGTCGATCCGGACGACGGCCCTGCTCCGGTGCTGTTCCGCGACCCGGATAGCGACCTGTACGTCGCCATCGCGCCGTGGATCGACGAGTGAGCTGGTAGCTACCCTCGGAATACGGTGACCGAAAATCGGACCGCACGCCGTTCGCCCCCCTCGTGCCGATAGCGTTCAACGAATACGTCCTACTGATAGTCCACTTCGCCTTCGCCCTCGCCGACCCAGCCGCCGCGATCCGGTTCGCGGGACTCCAGCGGGTCGATGTCCTTGTACCAGGGGACGTTCTTGAGCTGTTCCTTGTCGAGGACGAACTCGTCTTTCGTGTCGGCGGTCCACTCGAAGTTCTGGGTCAGGAGGATAGCGTCGACGGGGCAGACCTCCTCGCACAGCCGGCAGTAGATGCACTGGCCGATGTGGAGGTTGTACTGCTCGCCGTTGCGCTGGTCGTCCGTGACGATCTGGATGGTGTCGTTCGGGCAGACGTTCTCGCACTGACGACACCAGATACACCGCTCCTGGCTGAACTTGTGGACGCCGCGGAACCGCGGACTGACCTCGGGCGCGGTCTCGGGGTACTCGACGGTGAACGTGTTGCCGTCGAGCGCGTGTTTCATCGTCGTTGCCATCGACTTGAGGACGCCTATCATTTGGAATCACCTGCGTTGGGAGTCGCCGCGGTGGCGCTGACGGCGGTCATGCCGCGATCACCCCGACGATGATCGCGGTGAGGACCAGATTGGCGAACGAAAGGACGAGCATGCCCTTCCAGCCGATCTGGATGAGCTGGTCGATCCGGACGCGGGGCACCGCCGAGCGGGCCCACTGCGTGAACAGGTAGACCGAGATCATCTTGATGAAGAACCAGACGATGCCCGGCAGGACCGGACCCGCGGGGCCGCCGAGGAAGATCGTCGCGATGATCGCCCCGCCGAGGAAGATGTGGATGAACTCGCCGAGGTAGATGAGCACGAAGTACACCGAGGAGTACTCGGTCTGGTATCCGGCGACGATTTCGGTGGGCGCCTCGGGGATGTCGAACGGGTTGCGCCCCACTTCCGCGAGGTTCGCCGCGAGGAACAGGACGAACGCGAACGGGTTGACGAACGCGAACCACTGCGGGATCGCGACCGGCCCGAGCGCGACGAGCGTCCCCTGCTGGGCCGAGACGATCCCCGACATCTGGAGCGTGCCGGTGAAGAGCACGACCGACGCGCCGGTGATGACCAGCGGGATCTCGTAGGCGAGGTTCTGCGCGACGGCGCGCAGTCCGCCCATAAAGGAGTACTTGTTGTTCGACGCGTAGCCGGCCATCAGCAGGCCGAGCGACGCGATCGAGGCGGTCGCGAACACGTACGCCAGCCCGGTCTCGGGGTCGGCGACGTGGACGCCGTTGCCGAACGGGATGACGGCGAACCCGAGCAGCGCTGAGCTGGCGATGATGAGCGGCGCGAAGTCCCACGCCGGCCGGTCGACGCTCTCGGGAACGATGAGTTCCTTCGAGAGCAGGCGGACCGCGTCGGCCGGGATGATGAGCAGGCCGAAGGGCCCGTGGCGGTTGACCGCGATGCGGTCGGTGAACGCCGCGGTGATCTTCCGCTTGCCCCAGATGCCGAGGACCGCGGTCATCGTCAGCATGACCGTGGCGACGAACCCGGCGGCCAGAAACGCGGCGACGAACAGCCCGACCGTGCTGTTCGGGTCGAGACCAAGCAGGTCCGCGATGGTCGACGGCAGGGGCGTCTGGAGCACGACGCTCATCTGTCGACCTCCCCGAGCACGATGTCGAGGCTCCCGAGCGAGGCGATCATGTCGGGAACGTACTCGCCCTCGGACATGACCGGGAGCGTCTGGAGGTTCGAGAAGCACGGACTCCGGATCTTGAACCGGGCCGGCTTGTCCGTCCCGTCCGAGCGGATGTAGATGCCGAGTTCGCCCTTGGCGCCTTCGACGGCCCTGTAGACCTCCGCGTCGGGGTCCGGGCGCAGGGTGCGCGGGACGTTCGACTGGATCTCGCGTTCGTCCTCGGGCCAGTCCTCGAGCAGGTCGATACACTGCTCGATGATGCGCGCGGACTGCTCCACCTCGCGCATCCGGACGAGGACGCGAGCGTAGTTGTCACAGCCGTCCTCGGTGACGACGTCCCAGTCGAGTTCCTCGTAGTAGCCGTAGGGGTCGTCCCGGCGCAGGTCGTAGTCGATGCCCGACCCCCGGGCGACCGGTCCCGTCGCGCCGAAGGACTTGGCTTCCTCGGGCGGCAGGACGCCGGTGTCGACACACCGGAGCTGGAAGATCTCGTTCGAGGTGACGAGGTTGTGGTACTCGGTGAGCCGCTCGGGCATGTCGTCGAGGAGGTCGCGGGTCTTCTCGAAGAACTCCTCGCGGGGCTCGGGCAGGTCCCAGGCCACCCCGCCCAGCCGGAGGTAGTTGAACATCAGGCGCTGGCCGGTCAGGTCCTCAAGGATGTTCTGGACGCGCTCGCGGTCCTGGACGGCGTACATGAAGATGGCGGTGAAGTCGCCGTAGACGTCGAGCGCGAACGTCCCCAGCGCGAGCAGGTGACTCGCGATCCGGCACAGCTCCGCGGACATCGTCCGCAGCACCTGCGCGTACTCCGGCACCTCGATGTCCGCCAGGTCCTCGGCCGCGCGGGCGTAGGCCCACTCGTTGAGGATGCCCGCCGAGATGTAGTCCCACCGGTCGGGGTAGGGCATGATCTGGTGGCGGTAGGTCCCCTGCTGACACATCTGCTCCTCGCAGCGGTGGAGGTAGCCGATGTCAGACTCCACGTCGGCGACCTGCTCGCCGTCGAGGACGGTCTTCAGGTGGAGAACGCCGTGCGTGGCCGGGTGGTGCGGGCCGATGTTGACGAACATCGTGTCCGCGTCGTCGGCTCGGTGGTCCTCCTGCAGCGGGTTGGCGTGCTCGCGCAGCGTGACGACCTGCGGTTCGGTCTGGTCGAAGTCCTGCGAGAGCGGGTGACCCTGCCAGGTCTCGGGCAGGAGGATCCGGCGCAGGTCGGGGTGGTCGTCGTACTCGATGCCGACCAGGTCGTAGGCCTCCCGCTCGTGCCAGTCGGCGGTGCGGTAGACGGGGTTGGCCGACTCGTTGTGCGGGTCGTCTTTCGGCGAGGGGACGACGACCGACAGTTCCTGGGTCGGGTCGTCGTACTTCTTGAGGTGGTAGATCGACTCGTAGCGGTCGTCGTACTCCTGTGCGGTGACACAGGAACAGTGGTCGAAGCCAGCCTCGTCGCGCAGGTCGAACAGAACCGACTGCACCTGGTCTGGCCGGACGACGAACCCCTCGGCGTTGACGTGCTCCTCGCGGTCGAGGAGGCGGTCGCCGAGCAGGTCCGCGAGTTCGTCGTAGTCGAGCCCGTCGTCGGTGACGCCGACGGCCGTCTCCTCGGTCGTCGGGAGGTCCGCCTCGGGTTCTTCCAGGCTCATGGCGAATCAGCCCAGTTGTACCGCATCACGAGGTCCTCCTCGTCGATGTCGTCGGCGAGTTTCTGGACGATCTCGTCCTGTTCGAGGTCGCCGAACTGTTCGAGTTCGTAGGGCTTGACCGTCACCGGCGCGGACTCGCCGTTGGCGATGCGTTCCTGGAGTTTGGCGACGCCGTAGATCAGGGCTTCGGGGCGGGGCGGACAGCCGGGGACGTGGATGTCGACCGGGATGACCTCCTCGGCGCCCTTGATGACGTTGTAGCCCTCCTGGAACGGCCCGCCGGAGATGGTACACGAGCCCATCGAGACGACGAACTTGGGCTCGGGCATCTGGTCGTAGACGCGCTTCATCCGGGGGGCGAACTTCGTGACGATGGTCCCCGGGACGATGATCACGTCGGCCTGCCGGGGGGACGCGCGGGGGACGCCGGCGCCGAAGCGGTCGAGGTCGTGTTTGACCGCGTAGGTGTGCATCATCTCGATGCTGCAGCAGGCGATCCCGAACTGGAGCATGAACATCGAGGAGCCCCGCACCCAGTTCATGAAGTTGTCGAACTTGGTGAGGATGAAGGGGGAGGCGCCGAAGGCCTCGCGGAGCTTCGAGTTGAAGCGGCTGTCGACGCCCTCGCCCATCCGGGCGTCCTGTGTCGATTCGATGCCTGTGTCCGTCGTGGGTTGCTGGTCGCTACTCATGAGTTATCGTTCGACCTTCTGTGCGGTGGTCCGCGGACTGCGGACCCACTTGACCGCCCCGTTGCGCCACGCCCAGCCGAGGCCGATGACGAGCACGCCGATGAAGACGAGCATCGGCACCAGCGCCTTGTAGAGTCCGACCTCGGAGACGGCGTCCTGGTAGATGACCGTCCACGGGAAGATCAGAACGGTCTCGATGTCGAAGACGACGAACAACAGCGCCACCATGTAGTACTGGATGTTGAACTTGATGCGCGTGTCGCCCGTCGGGACCTCGCCGCTCTCGTAGACGGAGCGTTTCCCCTGCTCGGGCACGCTGGGTCGCAACAGCGCCGACACCGCCATCATACTCAGCGGGATGACGAGCGCCACGAGCGCCAGCGCCCCGATAGCTATCCATGGGTTGCTCATGTGTCTCTATCGTTCGATGGTTCGGAGGGGTGCCATATAAGGGTTCATTCTTTCGATTTCCAGGATCTGCGCGTCGTCACACCCCCTCGCGATCGACCGGCGAAAAATCGATGCCGTGTCGGGTGTCCGGACGGCCGGCCGCGCCGTCGTCGAGGTCCGATTCGGATGCGGTCCCACCCCACCCGGCCCCGGCGATCGGTGCCGACATCCCACCTGTCGTGTCAGAGGCGTCCCCGACAGCGACACCGGGTAGATGTTTTCGACGATCCGTCAAGAGGTCAGCGCGTGACGGAGTTCGCCAGGTCGTGGGGAAATTCTCCCGCTGCGGGAAGGTTATGGACCTCGGGACGAAAGACTCGGCGCACATGTCGGCCGGGAACGACGTCGACGACCTGCTCTCGCTGGCCGAGCGCCGCCGACCGTACCTGTCGTTGCTGTCGGCGGGTCCCGAACACAAACGCGACGTCATCGACGAGCTGGGCGACTCCCGATCGACCGTCGACCGGGCGATAGAGCGCCTCGCGGACCGCGGGCTGGTCGATCGGACCGACGACGGCGCCTGGACCGCGACGACGAAGGGCGAACTCCTGCTGGAAACCGTCGAGGAGACGAGAGCGTGCGTCGAATCGATCGCGGCCGGGGCCGACCTGCTCGCGCACCTGCCCTGCGACGAGCCGGTGCCGCCGGCGCTGTTCCGGGACGCCGCCGTCGACATCGCCGACGGACCGACGCCGCTCGCCATCGCCGAGCGCGTCCGTGACACCGTCGCCACCGCGACCGGGATCCGGGGGTTCGCAGTCGCGGACCACGGAGCCGGGGTCAACGAAGACATCCTCGCGTCGACCTTCGGCGACGACGGCTTCGAGTTCGACTACGTCTTCGACCGGTCGCTGGTCGAGGGGATGCAGCCGGCCGAGGACGTGTCGTGGGCCGAACTGACCGATCCGCCGAACGCACACGCCACCGTCGCGTCCGACCTCCCGTTCGGACTCATGCTCACCGAACACGACGACGGTCCGCGACTGACTATCGTCGTCTACGACGACCGAAACGTCGTTCAGGGACAGGTCCAGACCGACAATCCCGAAGCGGTCGCGTGGGGGTCCGACGTGTTCGAACGGTACCGGGAGCGGGGCACGCCGCTGACCACGTGGCTCGAGTCGAACGGGAGGTGACTGCGAACCGGTATCGGACGTCCGCCGACCCGGTCAGTCCCAGTGCTCGTCTTTGAACCCGGGCGTCCCGAGTTCGTGGAGGTCCCGCGAAACCTCGCCGACCTCTTCCTGTAGCCCCCGGTGATACTCGACGAGCCGGTCGCGCAGTTCGGGATGCTGGCGCGAGAGGATCTGGGCGGCAGTCAGCGCGGCGTTGAACGACTTGCCCGCGTCGACGGCGGTGATCGGCGCGCCCTGTGGCATTCCGATGACCGAGTCGACGGACTTCTCCTGGACGGGGACGCCGATCACGGGGAGGGGGTAGGCGATCGAGGCGGTCATGTTCGGCAGGTCAGCCGACTTCCCGCCGGCGCCGGCGATTATCACGTCGATGCCGCGGTCCTCGGCCGTCTCCGCGTAGGCGTACATCAGGTCGGGCGTCCGGTGGGCCGAGACGACGAACGTCTCGAAGGTAAAGCGGGCGTCGGGCGCGTCGTCGTAGTCGGTCTGTTCAGCGAAGCCGAGTTCGTCAGCGAACGCGGCGGTAGCGCCCGGACGCTTTCCCCTGCCACCCGCCATCGTCGGCAGGTCCGAATCCGACCCCATGACGATGCCCACGTCGGGGGTCGCCTCGGTAGGCAGGTCCATCGCGGCCTGTTCGTGGAGCTGGTCGATTATGGACTGGACGGAGTCTGCGGTCATGGGCGGGTCTGCGTCGGGCGGCCCCGTAAGCGTGTACGTTTCCCGGCGAGCAGTCAGTTTCCCGGCGAGCAGTCAGTTTCCCGGCGCGAAGTCAGTGGGCGCGCGTCGGGCCGCGTCGGAGCGTCGAATAGACAGCATGACAATCTTTTCAGGAGTGGGAATCAACTGTCAGGTATGCGTCCCGCTACCAGATACGCTCTCTCGCTCGGCGCCGGCGCCGTCGCCGGGGTCGCGTCGTTCGTCACAGCCAGCGGCGCGGCCGACCCGACGCGGACGTGGTTCGTCACCGCCCTCAACGTCGTCGTCTGGACGGGCGCGATCGGCCTGTACGTCCCGGTGTACGAGCGCTTCGAGGGTGCGCCCGCGGCCGGCGGACGGACCTCGACGACGACGGCGATGAAGTGGGGCGGCCTCGCCGGCGGCGCGGCGAGTCTCGGTATCTCCGGCACCGGCGCCCTGCTCGTCGGCGGCTACTCCAACTGGTACGTCGGTGCGGTCTGTCTGTTCGTCTTCGGCCTCTTTTTCCTCAGCATGAGCGTCGGGATGGGGACCGTCACCGCGAACCTCCCAGACAGCGACGACAGCGCCGACGAAGCCGACGTCGAACCGATGGACGACTGAGACGATGGGCGACGAGACGGGACGACCGTCGTCGCCGAACTCGCGGCAACCGATGAATCCGATCCGGAGTGAGCGGTGTCGTCGGCGGTCGCTGCGCCGGAGCCCCGGCGCGGCTACCCCTCGAAGGAGAGGTCGTCCCTGACGGACTCGACCGTCGGCAGCAGGTCCGCCGGGTCCGCGTCCCCCTCGCCCACGAGCGTCACGTGACCCATCTTCCGCAGGGGGTACACCTCGCGCTTGCCGTACCAGTGGAGGTGCGCGCGCGGCGTCTCGAATATCGATCCCTCGCCGTGCAGCGTGGCCCGTCTGCGGCCCTCGCCGTCGCCGAGGATATTGGCCGAGACCGTCGGCGCGCGCCGGCCGGTGTCGCCGAGCGGCCGCCCCGTCACGGCGCGGACGTGCTGTTCGAACTGGGAGGTGTGACACCCCTCGATGGTCCAGTGGCCGGAGTTGTGCGGCCGGGGAGCGATCTCGTTGAGCAGGATATCGCCGTCGCTCGTCTCGAACAGCTCGATTCCGTAGACCCCGCGGCCCTCCATCACGTCGAGCACGTCCCGGGCGACCTCGCGAGCGCGTTCGCGGACGGCCTCGTCGGCCCGGGCCGGCGAGACCGTCTCGCGGAGGATCTCCTCGCGGTGGACCGTCTCCGTGACCGGGAACGTGTCGCGCTCGGGCCCGTCCGTACCGTGGGTCTCGCTCCCCAGACACCCCATCACCGCGAGCTCGCGCTCGAAGTCGACCATCTCCTCGACCATCGCGACGCCCGCGGGGTCGTCCCGACTGCCGCCCTGCGCGGCGTCGACGATCTCGGCGAACGCGTCTTCGACGTCGTCGGGCGACTCGACGGGGACGTTCCCGCGGCCGTCGTAGCCGCCCATCCGCGCTTTGAGCATCGCGGGGTAGCCCAGTTCCTCGCAGGCCGCGCGCAGGTCCTCGGCGGAGTCGACCGCGCGGAACTCCGGGACCGGGACGCCGGCGTCGGCGAGTCGGCGCTTCTGGACGAGTTTGTCCTCGATGGTCCGGAGCGTGTCGGGGTCCGGATGGACGGGCGTGCCCGTCTCCGCGGCGACGCGTTCGAGCAGGTCGGGGTCGGCGAGTTCGATCTCGAAAGTGATGACATCGGCGCGGTCGGCGAGTTCGCGCACGGTCTCCTCGTCGTCGAAGTCGCCGACGACCTGGTCGCGGGCGACGGGCGACGCGGGCGCGTCCGGCGTCGGGTCGCTGACGACGACCTCGACGCCGAGCGGTGCGGCCGCCTCGGCGAGCATCCGCCCGAGCTGGCCGCCCCCGACGACGCCCAGCGTCGGACCCGGCGTGGTCAGTGGCATGGGCGCGGCTTGCCCACGGCTCGGAATAAGCGTATCCTTCTGGGGCGGGCGGCGGCGTCGGCCGCCGCAGTGTCGCGCTCAGCCGGCACCGACCGGTTCCCACGACCCCGGCAGGCCGTCGGCGAGGTCCTCGCGGACGAAAAAGCGCGTCTCCGACTCGTAGACACGGAGGCGATAGGTCCGGACCACGTAGCCGTCGAGCGCCGCCCGGAGGTCGCTTTCGTTTGCGGGGCGGCCGACGACGACCGGCGGCCGCTCGCTCGCGACGGTCTCCCGGAGGTCGGTCCCGTTGACCGCGCACTCGGTCTCGGCGTCGGCGGCGGCGAGGTACCACGGGATCGGGAGGGCGTTGAACCACTTCGCGCAGGCGGGCTCGCGCGGCGCGGTTCCCCCCTTTCCGGCGACGAGGAAGTCGCCGTAGAGGACGATATCGGCGCCGTCGTGGTCGGACGCGACCGCGGCGAGGCGGTCCATCACGGGGCTGAAGTCGTCGGCCGGCTGGGCGTACTGGACGAGTTCGTTGCCGTGGGCCTGGTCGTCCGCGTAGACGCCGACGACGCCGAAGGCGGCCAGCTGGCCGACCGCCGCGAGCAGGACGAGCCCCGCGACGACCGCCCGGAGCGTCCGGTCGCTCGCGGCGGCGCGCAGGCCCCAGTCGACGACGACGCGGGCGCCGACCGCCGCTGGAATCGCGAGCGGCACGACGGCGTGCAGCGTCGCCCACGGCGCGGTGATGTCGGTGATGATCGGGTAGCCGAGCACCGAGACGAACCCCCAGTAGAAGGCGAACGAGACCAGATCGCTCGGCCCCTCGTCGCTGTAGCGGTCGGCGAGGAAGCCGACGATCGCGAGCAGGCAGAGGCCGGCGGCGCCGTAGGCGAGCGACTTCGAGAACGAGCCCAGATAGGGGAGGTAGGCGTGGCCGCGGTGGCCGCCGCTGACCCAGGTCCCCCACAGCTCCTGCCAGGCGCCGACCGTCGCGGCCTCGACGACTGTCGGGAACATCTCGACGAAGGTCCCGGGGTCGCGAAACGCCTTCCGGAGACCGGGGCCGTCCCGCGAGCCCGCTCTGGGGGCGTAGAAGTAGACGATCACGACGAGGAACTCGACGGCCGCGAGGGCGAGCGTCTTCCAGTACCGCCGGACGGTGCCGAGCGCGCGGCGGACGTGCGTGCCGACGACCGCCTGTGGTTCTCTCGCGCTGTCACCTCCCTCCGGCCCTCCCTCGGCGCGGAAGGCGGTCGCGAGCAGTCGGTGGTCGAGCAGCAGGACGGTCGCGCCGACCCACGTGATCAGGTAGACGAGCGCGTTCTCTTTGGCGGTGAACGCGAGCGCGACCGCGACGGCGGCGGCGTGGACGTACCGCGTGCGGCCGGTATCGACCGCCCGGACGAGGCAGGCGAAGGCGGTGAACATCCCCATCGCGACGATCGGGTCGCCGCGCATGAACCGCGTGTAGTACAGCAGCGTCGGCGTCACGGCGAACAGCGCCGCGAGCGCGGCGACGTCGAGGTCGCGCAGCCGCCCGCGAAAGAGGAGCGCGACGAGCGGGAAGAGGCCGCCCAGGAGCGCGACAGCGAGGCGGATCGAGAAGTCGGAGGGGCCGAGCAGGCCGAAGAGTGCGCCGTTGACGTGATGGTAGAAGGGACCGTGGATGATCGCGTCGTACTCGTAGTTGCCCGTGCGGGTGTAATCGAGGATCCAGTAGGCGACCCGACCCTCGTCCCAGTGGGCGACGCGGCCGCCGAGGTCGTAGAGCCGCGCCGCGAGGCCGAACAGGACCGCGCCGGCGACGGCGGCGTGGACCCGTTCCAGGCCGTACCGGTCGAGCAGCGTCGCCAGCGTCCCGCGGTCGCGGGCCCGCTCGGGTGCGGTCGACATTGACGGGACCCAGACCCGGTGGCTTTAGAATCCTTCTGGTCGCCGTCGCGGCGTTCCGGTCCGGGACCGCCGCTGTCGGCGCCCGTCGGCGTCGAACGCCGGTGGGGTAACCGGCCACCGGCCGACAACGGTAGTTCTTTGAGGCGCGCCAGTTTCCGTCCGGATATGGTACGGCTCGGTCTGGTGGTCGCCCAGTTCGACAAGACCGGCGAGGTCATCGACGCGATGACCGAGCGGG
>Ga0207813_100829_pt1 | contig 13266 bp, 11 predicted proteins | sample A23E3SouthBayCA_2_FD_187730 | JGI IMG/M metagenome (GOLD analysis project Ga0207813, IMG submission 187730) | Aerobic enrichment media microbial communities from Eden Landing Ponds, California, USA - A23 E3 (4) (SPAdes) | ecosystem: Environmental > Aquatic > Marine > Unclassified | place... | reverse complement strand
CCGTGAATTCCGAGAGATTGCCCTGATGTGTGTCGTTTACAACATCAAGTGAGCCGTGAAACAGTGAAATCCAACGCCTTACAGCGATTCAACACAGCCTCTGAAACCGTCCCTCGGATCTCTTGGTGTTCGCGTCGGTGTTGCTTCGACCCCACGAGGGTTCGTCTGAAACGCAGGTCTACCGCGAACAGCTCCAGTCCGCACGGCGCTTCGACCCCACGAGGGTTCGTCTGAAACTCAATCACCCAATCCACTTCGTCGCGCTCCGCCGGCTTCGACCCCACGAGGGTTCGTCTGAAACCGGCCGTATCGCGGGCTTTTACTCCGGCCGTATCTCGGCTTCGACCCCACGAGGGTTCGTCTGAAACTCGGTGAAGACGACTGGCTGCAAGAGATGATGTTGCTTCGACCCCACGAGGGTTCGTCTGAAACCGTGGTGGCCGAGAAGGCCGGTGAGGACGATGAGTGCTTCGACCCCACGAGGGTTCGTCTGAAACCGTGGTGGCCGAGAAGGCCGGTGAGGACGATGAGTGCTTCGACCCCACGAGGGTTCGTCTGAAACGACTCAGAGTCGACCGCAAGGTAGTTGCCGCCCACGCTTCGACCCCACGAGGGTTCGTCTGAAACGGTGGCGCGGTCGTACACGGCTGGTTGACGCGGCGAGCTTCGACCCCACGAGGGTTCGTCTGAAACGCGGCGCCGGGCGGCGGCCTCGTCGATGATGTCTCGCTTCGACCCCACGAGGGTTCGTCTGAAACATTATTTTGTTTTTTCTGAAAATAGAGTAAAGGTGAGCTTCGACCCCACGAGGGTTCGTCTGAAACCGGCGAACGACACGGCAGATGACGACTCTGTGTGGTCGCTTCGACCCCACGAGGGTTCGTCTGAAACCGAAAACGAGTCGACACCAAGGTAGTCGCCGCCCATGCTTCGACCCCACGAGGGTTCGTCTGAAACGCGACGATCCACGCGGGTACAACAAACGGCTAAGTGCTTCGACCCCACGAGGGTTCGTCTGAAACACTGGAGTGTCCCACCTTTGATTGTCGCATTACTTTGCTTCGACCCCACGAGGGTTCGTCTGAAACCATCCCCAGATCCCTGCTGATGGGCCTTGTACGTGTGGACTCGAAGGCTGCGACGCGGTCGACCCGCAATACCCCTCACACCCACCGGGGGTCGACGGAGCCACCGGCATCACGACAGAATCCGAATCACTTCTGACGCACACACCACACCCAAACTGTCAGTAGATTCCTCGGTCGTACGAGTACTCGTTGCCAACCCACTCCACGGCGAATTCGATGAACGGCTTCCCACGGTAGACTCGGATCAACTCTTCGTATTCGGTGTTGTTCAACACGGCGTGAGCCGCCTCTGCGGCGTGTCTGTCCTTGAGCAGGACGCCAACTCGGTCGTACTCGCCGCTCGCCAAGAGCTCGACGGCGACGCCGGGGAGGAGCGTGTCGGTCGTCTCCACCTCGTGTTCCGGCCTGTCGAACCGGTCGGCCATCCGCCCACGAACACGATCGGCAACACGGCTCGCCACGGGGCCGTTCCGGTACTGCGCCCCGTCGGTGAACGCCGGCACCCGCTCCATCCAGCCCTGTTGCTCTCCGTGCAGAACCCGAACTGGGGCGTCGTAGGCCTTGGCGTCCCCTCCTTCGAGTTCGTCGATCACGCAGGGCGGGACGCAAGCGGTCGCGTCTGCCGTCGTGAACAGCTTTGCAACCGCCCTGTTCTTGTCGGCGTCCGACCTCCCGATCGCGCTCACGACGGACGTGTCGACCACGACGCCCGAGGGGATCGATGCCGGATCAGTGGGCGGTCGTTCCGGTGGTAGTGACATACCGCCAGTCACTCACCGCCCCCCTCGTCGGAGTCGCTGAGGTGTTCGGCGAGGTACGGATCTGAATCGCGCAACTGGTCGATGACGGTCTCGATTTCCTCGGTGATGGCGATGCCCTCGTAGGGATCGAGACCAATCTCCTTGGCCGCCATTCGGCGCGTCGCGTGTCCGTTCAGGTAGGCGAGCGTCGCCTCGTACGCCGCGGCGAGTTTCCCGAGGCTGTGGCGGTTGAGAAAGAGGTCGATGTCGTCGCGCACCGCGCTCGCCGACACTAGTGCGACGAACGTGGGGGTGACCTCGAACGTGGTCGCTTCGTCGTCGCCGACGATGCGGGTGCGGACGGGCGTGGCCGTGTACTCGTAGGGTTCCGTCGAGTCGTCGACGGTCACGTACTCCGTGTCGGCGAGGTCGCGGAGCGTCTCGTAGATCGTCGTCTCGCCGAGATCCTCGATGCGCTCGTTCAGCTCCTTGCGCTGAATTGGCCCCTCCACGAGTACCGCGGTGTACACCCGCGCCTTCGTCGCATCTCGGAGCAAATCGTGGACTAGCACGTCTCTGTCGACGGTATGCGAGTCCACGAACTGTCCGCCGCCGCCATCGCCGCCGCGTTCCACGTCCGTGTTTGGCATCACCGTGTATTCAGTATTCGCAAATAATAAAAATTGGGTTCCTGTGGAAGTCGACGATGACGGGTCATGTCGAACCGGCTCGAAGGGGATAAAGATGTGACTGGTCGGCGTTCGCGTGAGGGCGGTAGACTCTGGAAATCCCAGTGGACAGCGAGTGTACTGCCGGCCGACCGCGTCGCAGCCCTCGAGTCCACACGTACAAGGCCCATCGGCGGGGATCTGGGGACGGTTTCAGATGTACCCGTGTGGGGTCGAAGCAGCTCGCACTCCGAGTTGCTGCACGTGCAGGGCGGGGTTTCAGATGCACCCTCGTGGGGTCGAAGCGGCTCCTTGAACCCTCAAGAGAAGGCGATCACAGCGGGTTTCAGACGAACCCTCGTCGGGTCGAAGGGCCATATCGTAGGTGCGTCCCGAGCCGATGCCAACCGTTACAGACGAACTCTCGTAGAGGTCGAAGCCATCCGCGGTATCGCTCGATCTCATCCTCGTCAGGGTGGTTCCAGACGAACCTTCACGGGGTCGAATCAACTCGACAGTCAACCTCCTGAAGGACAACCCATGAGTTTCAGACGAACCCATGGTGGGGTCGAAGAACCGGCACCGCGCTGACTATCTTTCCCGTCACCCTGTTACAGAAGAACCCTCGTGGGGTCGAAGCCACTCGTCCTTGCTGAGGTCGCTCGCGTCGTCGAGAGTGTTTCCGGCGAACCCTTATGGGGTCGAAGCGACACTTGCTACTGGCGATGCTGACGCGCCTGTTCGAACCTATGTGGGGTTGAAGCGACCGCGCGCTGATGTACGACATAGAGGACTAGAAGTTTCAGACGAACCTTTGCGGGGTCGAAGCGATCCCCCGATTGTATGATTCGAAGTCAAATGCCGTTACAGATGCACCCTTTCGAGGTCGAAGCTACGCTCGGCTCCTTGACGCACTAGCCGAGCGCGGTGGTTACAGTCGAACCCCTGTAGGATCGAAGCAGTCCTCGGACAGCGTGGTAGTGCAGCACTGCTGCGTTACAGACGGACAGCATCGCAGCCCACGCCCCACAGATACAAACCCCACCACCAACGTTCTCGGAACTGTTCCAGATACACCTTTGCAGGGTTGAAGCCACCCGAGGCCTCTCGGGTCGCCGACGTCGTAGCCTTTACAGACAACTCTCGTGGGGTCGAAGCAGCTTCGAGGGTAGCACGATCCACCAGCACAGGCTGGTTCCAGACGAACCCTCTTGGGGTCGAAGTGAGTCGATCACCCGGACTGAGACATCAGCCCTCTCGTTTCAGATGCACCCTCGTGGGGTCGAAGCGTGGACTGGTTCACCGAGGAGACCGACTACACACAGTTTCAGATGCTCCCTCGTTGGAAACCGAGGAGGTTTCAGACGAACCCTTTGTGGGGTCGAAGCGGCGCGATCACGAGCGACGGCACCTTCGGCGGCCAGTTCCAGACGAACCTTCAGTAGGGTCGAAAACCCCGTTTCGGACGGTTTCCTCAAATGTAGGGTAACCATCTTGTTTCATACGCACAAAGAGTCGACTAGACTGGGATGCTCTCGGAGGGAACCACAGACGTGAGACTGGCCGCGTGGAACTGCAATCAGGCGTTCCGCCGGAAACAGCACCAACTCCTCGACCTTGAACCGGACATAGCGGTCGTGCCGGAGTGCGTGAATCCCGAAGAGAAGGGTGACTGGTCGGCGTGGACGGACTGGGAGTGGACGGGCGACGACCCGCACAAGGGGCTCGCAGTGTTCACTCGGAACGGCATCACAATCTCGGACACCGCGGAGATCGCCGAGGCCGACCACTTCCTACATATGGAGAGCGATGCCTTCGATGTCCTCGCCGTGTGGGCGATGAACGACCGCGAGAACCCGCGGCAACGCTACATCGGCCAAGTCCACACCGCCCTCGAAACCTACCTCGGATTGGTCGACGAGAACACGGTCGTCGCCGGCGATTTCAACTGGAACGCAATGTGGGACAAGTCGCCGAACAGTCCGCTCTGCGGGGACTTCGCCGATGTACAAGCAGTGTTGAACGAGAACAGACTGTGCAGCGCGTACCACGCGGCTCAAGGCGACGAGTTCGGCGAGGAGACGGAGGCGACGTTCTATATGCACAAGAAGGAAGAGCGACCATACCACATCGACTACGCGTTCGTCCCGCGGCGGCTGGTGGAGTCGGGTGTCGAGGTGGCAGTCGGTGGTTACGACGTCTGGATCGACGCGAGCGATCACGTACCACTGATTGTGGAGATGGATGCGTGATTCCGAGAGGAGCACGATCATCCGTCATCCCATAACTCCTGCAATCTCGCCGTACCAACGAGCGTCATCCGGATCAGACAGATCTAGAACGAACACTTGAGTGGGGTCAAGGGCATCGAGAGACGCCTCGATCGGATGCTCGTCCTGATCCGGCTGTACCCGCACCGAGACGCGTCGGTCGGTCAGTTCACCGAGACGTGAACGGGCATCATCGTACTCCCCGTCGGTGAAGTCTCTGCGGATCTCCGAGACGGCCTCACGCTCGTCATCGGTCTTGAGGACGAGCACGTCGACGCTCTCGTCGTCGATGAGTGCGTACTGCTTCAATTCGGCGAAGTCACAGTCCGCAATCGGAGATATATCGGACTCACCGACGCCGCGGTCGATGAGTGTGCCGTAGTACCCGTCGACTGCATCAAGATTGATGCGGTTGGAGGAAACATCGCTGTGACCAGATACCGACTCGCCGTCGACGGTCTCCGTCAGCGCCCTCGTCGTCGCTTCGAGCTGGTCGAGGTCGGAGTAGACCTGCTCACTCGGGAATAGGGTGGCCCCTGCGTCGCCCTCATCGGTGGGCTCCGTCGGGTCAGAGGCGGTGTCCAGCTGCCAGACTGTCACCGTTCCTCGGTCACTTTCCGATTCACGATTGCATCGACCGGCGGCCTGAACGATGTTGGGGATGGGAGCGTAGTCGCGGTACACGCGCTGGAAGCTGATGTCTGCGCCAGCCTCGACGATTTGGGTCGCGACGAAAATCACTCGAACGTCAGCATCGGCAAGTGATTCGACGACCTCGAGCAGTCGCCGCCTGTCGATGGGGCGGTGACGGGAAGTCAGATGAAGGGTCAGGAGTTCATCTTCGTCTTCCGTCGCGTCGGTCTGGTTAACCCGCTCGAGCAACTCCGCGGGAGTCGGATTTGCCTCCCCATCGACTGCAAGACAGTCGTACAACTCGTTCAGTGAGCAACACGCGATGTTCCGACGCTCGGCCTCCTCGTGAACCGAGTCGACCAGCTGCCGAGAACTCCGCTTCGTGTTGCAGATCGCCATCGCACTTCGGTCGGCTGCCGTGTCCTCGAGGAGGGTAGTCGCCGCCCGTTCATACGAGAGGGGATTCTCGCTCTGACTGCCGGACTCGGGAACCGAGTCGTGGAACGTGTAGCGCACCCGCTGGACTGAGGGCGCGGTAAAGAATCGTTCGGCGTCCGAGACGAGCGCCGTCGTGTCGAACCGGTCGTCCGACCTGAAGAGTTGGGGTTGGGTGGCCGTCATCGAGATGACCGACGCGTCCCAGTCGTCGGTCAGGACGGCCGTGGCGTCTTGGATGAGGGGCCAGTCGGTCTCGGGGAGTGCCTGTGGTTCGTCGAGGATGACGGTCGCCTCCGACAGGTTCGGCAGCTTCAACCCGCGACTGTTGGTCGGGCCGATGAGGCTCTCGAACAACTGGACGAAGGTGGTCACGATGATGTCGGCACCCCACGTCTCGGCGGCGAGAGACGCCGCGCTCGCCTCTTCGACTGTGATTTCGTCGCTCTCCCGTTCGGTGATGGTTTCGGAGAGGTACTGGTGAACGGTGAACGCCGGATCGGTCGAATCACAGTCGGTGAAGATGTCTCCCACCTCGTCTGTGGTCTGCTCGACAATGGAGGTGTACGGCAGCGCGTAGACGACCGGCCCGGTCGTGTCCCGTTCCTCACGGATGGCGAACGCGGCGTCCAGTCCGGTGAGCGTCTTTCCCAATCCCGTCGGGAGCCTGAGTGTGGCGACCGAACTCGATTCGTCAGTGGCGAACCGCTCCGCGTTCGGAATCACCGTCTCGTGAGCCTCGTTCCGCAGGGCATCGAGCGACGAGGTCTCGTCCTTGTCCTCGATGGTGTCTCTGACAGTCTTTCGATGGAGGCGTCTGGCGGTCGCGATGGTCTCTCGGTCGAGCGTCGCCGTCACCGTCTTGTCCGCCAAGACCAGCGACGTCCATGCGTGCAGGAACGTCGCGTAGTGGCGTTCGCTCAGCTGTTCGTCGTCAATACCAGCTTCCACGCCGGGGACGGGGGATTTCCTGATCGCCCCCTTGATGTCGTCGAAGACATCTTCGGACGCGATCTCGGCAGAGAGCTGTTGCCAACGGAGTTCACCGTCGCTCGCTCGCTGGCAGAGTTCGTCCGCCACTCGCCGCGTCTTGTCGTGTTCGTCTATCTTCTCGGCGACGCTTCTGATCGACTCTCGCTTGTCCTCGTTCTCGATGTAGGTCTTGTCGATGTAGTGCAGTGGTGACTCTCGGTTCGGAAAGTCGCTGTGATGAAGTGCGACCGCGAGGAAGCCGAGTACCGCGTCTCTGTCGGACAATCCCCGGGCACTCAACGCCGCGAACGTCGCCACCGCACCGATGGGAGCGTGGTCGTGCGGAGAGATAGTGGCGTCCTCGTCCGTCACGTACATTTGGAATGGATCGGTCGCCTTTCCAATGTCGTGAAGGAAGCCACCGGACTCGGTGATGCGACTGACCGGTGTCCCATCCGGCGTCACTGCTCCGGTTTCGTCCGCGAATATTATCGCCCGCTGAGAGACGGCGCCTCCGTGACCGAGGAGGCTGTCACCACCGTCTGCGGGGTCGTGAGCATAGACAGATTGCATAGGATTGTGTAAGTGTCACCCGAACATCACAGTTCTGCCGTCGAACTCCGCGAGTCTGGTGTCGGGTGTGGCCTCGATTGTCGATTCGTCGACGGGGTAGACGACCGTCGTGTACCCCTCGACCGTGCGGGCACCGCCGAGCGTCGCGGAGTCGTCCGTGCGGGCCATGAACGACTGCGACCGTTCCGTCTTGAAGGTGGCGCCCGGCATCGGGACGGCGTTCCCCTCGCCCCAGATGACCGAGTCGACCGACGTCGGCGTGTCCCTCTCGATAGAGTTGGGGTGGTGTTCGCCGCAGTACTCGACCGAGGCGAGCAGCTCCGAGAGCCCGAGCGACGGGGTGTAGACGGATGTCCCCTCCTCAAGATGGGTCTTGAGGGTCTCGTAGGTCTCGTCGTCGGCGACCCACACGTCGATCCGGTACTCGGGATTGACGAGGAACTCGTAGTTGTGCTGCTTCCGGTCGCCGCTGGTGTCCGGATAGTAGACCGTCGGCGCGCCGCCGCTGCCCGCCGTCCGCATGTCCTCCATCGTGTCCAACGTGTTCGTCGGGACGTTCATGCTGTCGGGCTCGAACCGTGGCTGGATGGCGACTGCGGAGCTGTCCTTGGCGAACAGCTCGTAGTAGCTGTCGCGGGGAAGGCCCGCCATCGCGGCGAGCATGCCGGCGACCGTCGTTCGGGGCGGGATCCGGTACGTCCGCTTGACGACGTTGCCCTCGGAGCGGCGGAAGTGAGCCCAGTCGCCGCTGACGCGGAGCGAGAGGCACCGCGGCGGGACGCGAACCGACGTCCCGTCTGCGTTTCCGGCCATCGTATCACTCGGTGCTGTCCTGTCCGATGAGAGCACGGGGGTCGACCACGTCGACGGACTCCTCGCCGACGGCGGCCTCAAGGTGGTCGTAGAGTTTCGTCCCGCGGTACACCGTGTCGTCTCCCGTGGTGAACGTGACCAGCTGGTCGACGTTCGTGTGGACGGCCTCGATCACGTCGCTCTCGTCACTGAGGACGGCGAGTAGCGGCCCGATTTCGAGGGTGACATCGGTGATGTTCTCCATTTGATCCGGCGCCGCGGACTCGTCCTCGTCGAGCTGGATGAGGTGGTGGAGGTCGCCGATGTGGTACGAGTCCTTCTCGTACTCGACGCGGAGGTAGAGCCGCGGTTCCTGCCCGACCTTCGAGCGCGTGATGGTCTGGTTCTTCAGCGCCCGCCAGCACAGGTGATCGAGGCGCTCCACATCCGCCGCCCGGAGACGCGTGTCGGTGGCCGCGTTCTCGTTTGCGACGCCGTAGAAGGGGAACAGCGCGTACTTCGCGCGGTGGTCGTCGAGTCCGAATCCGCCCTGCTCGGCCTCTTCGCTGCTTGCGATGACGGACGTGAGGCTGTTGTACGAGTCGTTGAGCTGCACCGGGCGGTTGAGCGACTTCGCCGGCGAGAACTGTATCGGCCCCTCGTAGTGACTGGGCAGGGCGTCGCCCGCCACTTCGCCGATGCGCTCGTACTCGTCGCTGTTGTTGCCCTCGATGCTGAGCGTCGCGCCGAACATCCGGATGTCGACGGCCTCGTCGAGGAGCGCCGCGCCGATGTCCTCGTCAGGCTCTTCTTCACCACCGAGGTACTCCTCCAACCGTTCTCGCACATCGTCCGTCAGCCGGTCTTCGAGCAGATCGACGCGGCGGCTCACGTGTCCGTCGTCCGTTTGGGCCGCGCGGACGTAGACGGGATGCCCGTCCTCTTCGAGCTGGTCGCGGAGGTACCGCTTGAACCGGACGTCCGTCACCACTCCGGCCCCGGTCGACTCGTCGACGCGGGGTTTGTTGGATGGGCTGAGCGGATTGCCGTTGTAGTTCGCGTTGACAGCGTCGTACAGCAGGACGAATTCGTTGCGATTCTCGAGCGGGTCGTAGGTGGGTGTGTCGTCAGTCATCGTTCTCGGGGGTCTTCGTCGTGTTGTCTGTCAGTCCGTACGCGAGTCCGTGGCCGTAGTCAACTTTGAGCGTCGCCTCCTCCATCGACCAGTCGTCGATACTCTGTCGGCCCAGCGCGTCAGTCAGGCGAGTGACGTACGACTCAAACATAAGACCGCCAATGTCCTCTGCGTCCGAGTAGGTGTTGTTGAGGTCGATGACCTCGGCGAAGGCCTCTCGTGCCCGGTCGACGGTGATTCGCGAGACCGGGTACTTCTGGCGGATGGTGTGTGAGACGCCGCGGCTGTTCGACTGGTGCCGGCTGAGTCGGCCGATCAGGGCGCCGAGCAGGAACGCGGCACGGCGGTCGTCCGACTCGCCGAGGTGCGGTGACGCCTTGATGAAGGCGTCGAGCTTCTCTACTCTGCTGATTTCGTCGCTGTCCACGTCCGCCAGTATCGTCTGTGCCGTGTCTGTCGTGTCTTCTGTCATGGTGTCGTGGTAAGTCGTTCCGTCGAGGAGTCCGGCCCGTGAGAGGGCGCGGAGCTGTGCGTACTGTTCTGCGGCGACTTCCTCGAAGTACGCCTCGCGGTCGCTCTCGCGCTCTTCCGCCGCCAACCGCTCGGCGTACAGCTGCAACAACTCGTCCTCCGAGAGCGGTTCGCTGGAGTGGATTGCCGTCATCAGGGTCGGCAGCGGGTCGCGGCTGCTCTTGTCCTCGAATTGCGGAAGCGTCTCCGCGAGGTACTGCCCCGTCGCGATGCCGTCGACGCGATCCGGTTCCGACATTCCCGTGTTGATCAACCGGAACGCCGCGTCGTCATCGTCCGACGCGGAGACGGTCGACTCTGCCGTCGGCAATCCGGCCCCGCCGAACACACCGTGCCGGAGTTCGGCGTTGTGTGCCTCGGCGAGTTCGAACAGGGGTTGTGCCATCGCGGCCGGCTCTTCGGCGTACACGCGGTACCGCTTGTTCTGGTACTGGTCGAGGACGACCGTGTGGAACCGGAGCCTCTCTCGGTACCCCTCACCACCGTCCTCCCCGGGAGGCTGGTCGTAGAAGTGGCGGAGGACGCTCCCGTCGGTGACGCCGTCGCCGATGTCGGTCAGGATGGCGTTCAGTAGCCGCGCGTCGTCCGCGGTCATCTCGCCGGTGAGGTAGGGGAGGTGATAGACCGCGAACCGGCCACGCGACGAGCTACACGCGTCGACGAGGTCTTCGGAGTTGTCGATCAGGAGCGCGGTCTCTGCGGACACGGGATGCGAGAGCCACGAGTTTTCGATGTGCATTCCCGGGAAGCATTCGACCTGCTTGACTCGGTAGTAGTTGAGCGGATCCTCAGCCATCCCGACCAACTCGCTACTTTCGCCGGTGACCATGTCGATGCCGGATCCGCTCGACGTGGCGGCCCCGCGTCCAGCACTCATCCCCTTGTGCTGCTTGGACTCACGGTAGTCCGCCGTCTTCCGATACTTGAGAAGGTCGTTGAACACGTCGAGTTCCCCCGGCCAGAGATAGTCACCGCCCTCGTCAACGCGCACGCGGACGGTCATCAGAACCGGCGGGTCTGGATCGATTTCCACAACACGCTCGTGGACAGTCTCCATCGCCTCGTCATCTTCGCCGAGGGCTTCCAGAGCCTCAACGATTGCTCGCCCGCTCTCGCCCGACAACTCCTCCACAGTCTCGGACTCCACCTGCACGGGCCACTCGGTAAACCGCCACTTCATATAGTCCGCCAACCGGTCAGTTCCTGCACTACCTCCAGTCTGGAAGGTGATACTGAAATCCCGCCCCCAGTACGAACTCTTCCGTGCGTGGGCGAGCTTCGGCCGAAGCGACTTGCGGTACTTGACCGGCTCCACACGGTCTACGGATGGTTCGTCGGGATTCGACAGATCGACGTACGCGACGATTACACGGCCCTGCTTGGCCCCTTCGTCGTCCATGTCGATCTGCCCCTCGAACTGCGCCGGGGTGAGGAACGTGGCGTACTCGTGGTCAACGGGGGCCGCCAGATCGCTCAACAGCCCGTACGTGTACTGGATGTCGCGCAGCGACGCCACGGGCCTGTCGAGCAACCGCTGTGCGATCAGGTCGTCGTCCTCGGGCAGTTCTTCACTCATCGTTCTCCAGTTGCTTGTTGAGGAAACCGAAGCCGAGCGGCGTCCGGCGGCCGATGCCGACGTCCAAGGCGAGGTTGAGGTGGCGGCGGTGGTGGTCGTCGCGGACGCGGTATGGGAACCGCCACTTCGACACCAGCACCGTCCATTCCACGTCACCCGACAGCTGAACATCGAGCCAGAGCTTCTTGATCATCTCGTAGGACTCGAACAGCGGCGCGTCGACATCCTTCGGCCCCGGATAGCCGTCCGGCATGAACCTGTCGTGGTTGCGCTGGAGCTGCGTCTCCACGTGGTCGAAGAACGCCTCCATCCCGTGTTCAGGCCGCCAGAACTGCTCGTCGTCGTATTCGTCGGGATCGTCGAGGTACTGCGGCGGCGTGACCGCGTACACGCCGGTCGCAGTCTCGAGGACGCCCTCGGTACCCGGCGGGCCGACGTCGGGGTCGATCGGCCGCGCGTCAGTCACGCGGAACGGCATCGAGCCCGCGTGTACCTCGGGATTCTCGAGGAGGTCGGCGACGATATGCGCCAACTGCTCCTCGCGTGGGGAGGCGACCAGCAGCTGTCGCTCGTCTCCCTCCTCCAGATCGCCCCACGGGAACGGATTCGAGAACACGAAACCGGGCGTGTCCGCGCCGTGTTCGTCGTACGGCGTGTCGCGGAGCGCGTCCCAGATCCGCGCCCGGAGGCGGCCGTGGTACTCCGGGTCGTAGGCCGCGTCCATCTCTGCCTCTAAGTCGATTAACACCCTCATCGAATCACTTCCATCCCCACAGCGCCTCTCGCACAATAAAAGGGTGACAGGCGCAGCCCATTCCGAGAGGTTTCGGCAATATGAGAGGACATACCCCAAACCCAAACGGCTACTATTGTAATACTTGGGGTTAGAGAACGGTGAGGCGCCGATTGGGAGCAAAACGCGTTTACGCGTGCCTCGGCACGTCCAAGTGAACGGCAGCAACCACATTCCGGAAACAACACCCCGTCGCCCAAGAGCGAGAGTCACGACTACCCGATAGTATGGCGGACGAAGACCTCCCCGACCTCCACGATGTTGAGACCCCGTTCGACAGGCGCATATCCGGTCGCATCGACGCCGAGACCACGCCCTTCGAACTGGTCGCCAGCCTCAAGGAACGGGATCTGCCGATGCCGAAGACAGACGCGAAGTCGCGTTCGCCATTTCCGCTGGCCGCTCTGGTCAGGGTCTATCTCTTCCACGAAATTTCCGGGAACGCCATCGACGCGATCCTCGACCGGTTGGAGGAGAACCCCGACGAGGCCGCCGCCTTCGGCTTCGAGGACATCCCCGACCGGTTCGGCGCTGACGACGTGCCCGACCAGTCGCGGCTGTCCCGGGCGAAGAACGGCGACCGCTTCGACCCCGCCGAGTACGACCGGATCGAGCGGCGGGCCGAGCGCATCCTCGAACTCTGTCACGAGCAGGGCAACCCGATGGGCCTGCGCAGCCTCGAACCGGAGGACAAGCAGGACGTCTCCGACTCGACGGAGCGGAGACACGCGAAGGAGAAGCGCAACGAGGCGGCCAAGGAGGCGGCCAAGATGGCAGCCGCCGTCTACACGTTCCTGCGCGCGAAGAACACGACCTACGACATGGAGACGTTCCTTCGAGTTCTCGCCGATATGAGCGCCAATGGCCGGACAGCGAGAACAGCCTGCCGAAATGACGACGACCCCATCGAGTGCGAGAACCTCAAGCCAACTGGCGACACGTTTCGCCACCATCCGAACAATCGGTACTTCCCGACCGGCGTAATCGGTGCAATTGAATCGCCGAATTGACCACGAGAAAGTGTCTGGATCTGGATGTGTTCAACCTACCCGATCCAGAC
>Ga0207813_100823_pt1 | contig 13334 bp, 10 predicted proteins | sample A23E3SouthBayCA_2_FD_187730 | JGI IMG/M metagenome (GOLD analysis project Ga0207813, IMG submission 187730) | Aerobic enrichment media microbial communities from Eden Landing Ponds, California, USA - A23 E3 (4) (SPAdes) | ecosystem: Environmental > Aquatic > Marine > Unclassified | place... | reverse complement strand
CGAACGCGAGCGCCCGCCACCCCGCGCCCTCGTCGTGCTTCCAGACGACCTCGCCCGTGCGGCGGTCGAGCGCCGCGAGCGTCCCGTAGTGGCCGTTGACGTAGACGCGGTCGTCACCGACGACCGGCGCTTGGAGGTTGCGCGCGCCGAGGTTCGTCCGCCAGACGGGCGTTCCGTCCGCCGTGAACATGTACACTTCGCCCGTCACGGTCGCCACGGCGGTCACGACGATGTGTGTTGCCGGCATCGTCCGTACGTTCCCCCAGACCGACTGCGTCCAGACATCGCGGTCGTATCGCCCGATTCCGGCGAGTCGGCCATCCGCGAGCGCGACGATGAGCCGTCGCCGCTCGTTGGAGACCGCGGGCGGCGTCACCACCTCTGCGGGGAACTGCATCGACGCGACCAGTTCGCCCGACCCCGCGTCGAACCCCCGGAGTTCGGAGCCGAGGGGCGCGTACGCCACGCCGTCGAGTACCGTCGGCGGGAACCGTCCCGCCGTCTCCGCGCGCCACGCGAGTTCGCCCGACGCGGTGTCGAACGCGCGCACCCACTCGTCGTCCGAGACGAACACGCGGTCGTCGGCGACTGTCGTCCCGGTCCACGACGGCGGACGCTCCGTGACGCTCGCCGCCTCGGGGTCGGAGAGCGGGGATGCGTCGCGCGCGAACCGCGTGTTCGCGTGGTCGTGGCCGAACGACCGCCAGCCGTCCGCGAACTCGACGCCCGGATAGTCGTTTCCGAGTTCGTCTCCGTCGTCTCCCAGCGAGCATCCGGCCGTCGCGGCGAGCGCGCTCGCACCGGTCGCGGCGAGGAACTGTCTGCGGGAGGGCATAGTGGAACCTGTCTGTCTTCCGACTAAACGTTTCGGGTGGGTTCGGCCACCTCCTTTTTTCTCGTCGGCTCCCGACGCAGTCCGTATGCACGGGTGGCCGCCGTGAGTTCGCGCGAGTGGATTCCGTCCCGCGGAGAGCGCGTGCCGCTCTGGGGCGTCGTGCTCGTGCTCGCCGCCGTCGTCGGGTTCGCCGTCTACTCCTTCATCGGGACGTTCGTCCTCGGCGTCTTCATCTACTACGGCGTCCGCCCCGTCTTCCGGCGGCTCGACCGCGTCCTCCCCGAAACCGCCGCGGCCATCCTCACCCTCCTCCTCACCGCGCTCCCGTTCTTCGCCGTCGCGGGCTACTTCGCCCTCATGGGGTTCCACGAACTCCTCCCGCGGCTCCGCAGCTACCAGGCACTCCTCCAGCCGTACGTGAACGTGGACGCGCTCCTCCAGCAGCCAGTCGACGAATTCGTCGCGTACCTCCAGAACCCCTCGCGGTACTCCGTGACCAGCATCATCGACCAGGCCCAGCGGTTCTTCGGCCTGTTCTCCAGCATCCTGATGAACCTCGTGCTCGCGACCCTGTTCGCGTTCTACCTCCTCAAGGACGGCAAACGCCTCCGCGAGTGGTTCGCGGGGTTCGCGGGCGACGGCTCCGCGACCTATGCGTACGCCACCGCCGTCGACCGCGACCTCGAAACGATGTACTTCAGCACCGTCCTGATGGTGTTCGTCATCGCCGTCGCCGCCGAAGTCGTCTACCACGGCTACAACATGCTCGCACCGCACGCACTCGGCATTCCGTTCCCGACCGTGCTCGCCGTCGCCACCGGACTCGCAGCACTGATTCCGCTCGTCGTCGGGAAGATCGTCTACCTCCCGCTCGTCGGCTACCTCGGGTACACCGCCGCCACCACGCCCGAACTCAGCCTGCTCTTCCCCGTCGGACTGCTCGTCGTCTGCTTCCTCTTCCTCGACTTCATCCCGATGACGTTCGTCCTCCCCGAAATCGCCGGCCGCGGCACCCACGTCGGCCTCGTCATGTTCGCCTACATCGTCGGCTCCATGGTGTTCGGCTGGTACGGATTGTTCCTCGGCCCGCTCGTCCTCGTGCTCTCCGTCCAGGCCGTCCGAATCCTCCTCAAACCGCTCGTCTTCGGCGACGAAGTCACGGGCGACGTGAACACCGCCGAGGACATGGGCGCAGACCCGCCCTGAACCGAGAAAGTCGCTACGCGTCGCGCTCGCGGCGTTGCTGAATCGTCTGCCGGGCCAACACTACAGTCACGACAGCGGAAACCGCCGCCAGAATCCAGGCCTGCTGGAGGACGGCGTACACCACGACGACGCCGAAACTGGCCGCGATAAGGCTCTCTGCGAGGGGTCGGTTCCGGATTCGCAGCGGGAGCAAGACCGCTATCGCGACCAACACGCCCGTGAGCCATCCGAGCGGTTCGCCGCCAGTCTCGACCCATCTCCAGAACGTGACCGCCGCGAGCCCGACGAAAAGCCCGCTCCGCAACGCGACCCTCGCGAACGGGGACGCCCCCTGCCGCTGTGCGACGGCCAGCACGACGCCGCCGAGAACCAACACGACGCCCATGAAGAAGACGGTGACTCCGAGGTTGAACACGACGCTCGCGAGCAAGCCGACCAGTCCGAGGGCGGAGAACGACCAGGACCGCGTCGTGGGAGGCGAATTCCCCATAGATTCCTGTTACGTAAGTCGTATTTAAAGACTTCCTGTGGTGGTTCGTCGAGTAAGGTGTGACGTACTGTATTCCGCACCGGAGATCTATATGGGACTCAACGATGCATGGGAATCCTGCGAAGATAGTCGAGTTTGTGACACCTGTTAGAGTTCTACTGGCTCTCTCAATTTTTCTTCTGCTTCTTCCTGTGAGTATACTGCGTCTACTTCAAGGCCGTCTTCCTCTGCGGTAACTCCGACGTATCTGCCTGATGTTCTAATTGGTACCGTTGACATTCCTATTTCGAGTGCTTCTCCTGAAACTTCGTTCACTGCTTCTGCGGAATCCCTGTAATGCTCTCCTATGTAAGTTAACGCATCCCCATCGAAAAGCAGGTTTCTGTCTGCGTCCTCCAAGGATCTATTATCGTGCTCAGATGGTCCTTTGATTCCTGGCACGATTGATTGCATTGTTATCTGGGTTGTTTCCCATCCATTTGGCGTCATTTCCCCTTCATCTACCAACTTCCTTAGGTTTTCCATGTCTGTAGTGAGGAAGTTTCCTACATCGCCGTCCATGAGTTCGCTGTCTGGGATGTCTTCGATGTATTTTTGTGGTCCGGATGCTGAGTCCCTGGCGATTGTTCCGTCAAGGTTTCTGCCGCCGTCTTCAGTACTGTAGTTTGCTGTGACTTGCTCCATCGGCTGACTGTTGTATCGTGTTACTATGTTGACTATGTTTTCTTGGTTCCAGCCCATCCAGTCGAGGTTGTGGATGGCGTTCATGACGGCGTGGTTTCCGTCTACCCAGTCGTCGTACTGGTCGCCGACTGTCGCGGTTACGTCGATGAGTTGGTCTCTTCGTGTGTCGTTTTCTTCCTGCACTCGGTCGAAGTCCAGGCTGTAGTCATTGATTGAGGGAATTCCGGACTGATAGTGCAGGGCCTTTTCCTCGTCGGTGAGGGCCGCTCGGCGCTCTCGCACGTCCTCGACGGTCGCCTCGTCCGTCGTGGTCGTCGTCTGCTCCGTGGTTGTCGAAGTTGCTTCCTCGGTGGTCGTCGCGGTGGTCGTTCGCGTGGAGGTTTCGTCGGAGCCACCGCTCGTACAGCCCGCGACTGCCACCACGCCCGCCGCGCCGAACCCGCGTATGAACCGCCGGCGACTCGCGTTCCCGTCAGTCATCGTGTCACGACGTAGTGACGTATCGGGTATATATCTACGCCCCACTCCCGCGTCGGGGCGGCCCCGCCCTGAAGCGCGGGGCTTTTGACGATTCCGACAGTACTCGTGTGTGATGGCCCGGTACCATATCGAGACCTACGGGTGCACGTCGAATCGGGGTGAGAGCCGGGAGATAGAGAAGCGGCTTCGGGACGCCGGCCACCACAAGGTCGACGGGCCGAAAGCGGCGGACGTCTCCATCCTCAACACCTGTACGGTCGTCGAGAAAACGGAGCGCAACATGCTCCGCCGGGCGGAAGAGCTCAGCGAGGAGACCGCGGACTTGTTCGTCACGGGCTGTATGGCGCTCGCGCAGGGCGAGGAGTTCCGGGAGGCGGACGTGGACGCCCAGGTACTGCACTGGGACGAGGTGCCGGAGGCGGTGACGAACGGCGAGTGTCCGACGACGACGCCGGACGCCGAACCGATTCTGGACGGCGTCATCGGCATCCTCCCCATCGCCCGCGGCTGTATGAGCAACTGCTCGTACTGCATCACGAAGCAGGCGACCGGGCGCGTCGATTCGCCGCCCGTCGAGGAGAACGTTCGGAAGGCCCGGTCGCTCGTCCACGCCGGCGCGAAGGAAATCCGCATCACCGGCCAGGACACGGGCGTCTACGGCTGGGACGACGGCGAGCGCAAACTCCCCGAACTCCTCGAACGAATCTGCACCGAAATCGAGGGCGACTTCCGCGTTCGCGTGGGGATGGCGAACCCCGGCGGCGTCCACGGCATCCGCGAGGAACTCGCCCGGGTGTTCGCCGAGCACGACGAAATCTACAACTTCCTGCACGCGCCCGTGCAGTCCGGGTCGGACGACGTGCTCGAAGAGATGCGCCGCCAGCACCGCGTCGAGCAGTACCTCGACATCGTCGAGACGTTCGACGACTCCCTCGGGGAGTGGACGCTCTCCACGGACTTCATCGTCGGCTTCCCGACGGAGGAACCGGAGGACCACGCGATGTCGATGGCGCTCCTCCGCGAAACTCGACCCGAGAAGATCAACGTCACGCGGTTCTCGAAGCGCCCCGGCACCGACGCCGCGGACATGAAGGGGCTCGGCGGGCAGGTGAAGAAGGACCGCTCGAAGGAGATGACGGACGCGAAGATGGAGGTCGTCGGGGAGGCGTACGAGTCGATGGTCGGCACCGAGCGCGACGTGCTCGTCACCGAGCACGGGACGGGCGACTCCGTGAAGTGCTACGACGGCGCGTACCGCCAGATAATCGTGCAGAACGCCTCCGACCACGGCCTCGAACCAGGTGACTTCGCGACGGTCGAAGTGACGGGGCACTCGACGGTGTACGCGTTCGCCGACCCCGTGTAGGACGGACACCACCTCTTTACTGCCAGCTTCCGTATCTCCGCGCATGGCTCAGACGAACGCGGACGCGTGGAACCGACTCTACGTCGACGGCGAGTGGCGCGAGGCCGAGAGCGGCGACACCATCCCGGTCGAGAACCCCGCGACCCGCGAGGAGTTCGCGGAAGTCCCAGCGGGCACCGTTGCGGACGTGGACGAGGCGTACGAGGCCGCGGACGCCGCGCAGGACGAGTGGGCGGCGCGCTCCCGCGAGGAACGCCTTGAGTACGTCGAGGCGATGCGGGACGAACTCCAGGAGCGCTACGAGGAGGTCGCGGGACTGCTCGCGCGCGAGAGCGGGAGCGCGATGGGGAAGGCGACCGGCGAGGTCGGCATCAGTCTCGCGGACTTCGGCACCGCCCTGAACGTCGAACCCGAGGGCGAGGACGTCCGGGACTCCCAGTTCGTCTCCGGGAAGGACCACCACATCGTGCAGGAACCGGTGGGCGTCGTCGGCATCATCAGCCCCTGGAACTACCCACTGCACTTGACGACGCGCGCGCTCGCGCCGGCGCTCGCGCTCGGGAACACCGTCGTCGTGAAGCCCGCGAGCGACACGCCCGTCACGGGCGGCCTCCTGCTCGCGGACATCGCGGACGAGGTCGGTCTCCCCGACGGCGTCCTGAACGTCGTCACCGGCCGCGGGAGCGACATCGGCGACCGGCTCTCCGACCACCCGACGCCGCGCGTGCTCTCCTTCACCGGAAGCACGGCCGTCGGGCGGTCGGTCGGGAAGAACGCGGGCGAGAACATCGCGATGCCCGCGCTCGAACTCGGCGGGAACGGCCCGTTCGTCGTCACGGAGTCCGCGGACGTGGAGCAAGCCGCGGCCGCGGGCGCGGTCGGCTCCTTCACCCACCAGGGACAGGTCTGCATCTCCATCAACCGCCACATCGTCCACGAGTCCGTCTACGACGAGTACGTCGAGCGACTGGTCGACCACGCGGAGTCCCTCACCGTGGGCGACCCGACCGACCCCGACACCGACTTTGGCCCCATCGTGAACGAGAGTCAGCGCGACGACCTCGCCGCGTTCGTCGCGGACTCTGTCGACGAGGGCGCGACCCTGGAGACCGGCGGCGACTACGACGAGCTGTTCTTCGAACCGACCGTGCTCTCCGGCGCGACCAACGACATCGCCGCCGCGTGCAACGAACACTTCGGCCCCATCGCGCCCGTCATCCCCGTCGAGAGCGACGACGAGGCCGTCGAACTCGCGAACGACACCGAGTACGGCCTCTCCGCGGGCGTGTTCGCCGACGACACCGAGTACGGCCGCAGCCTCGCCGACCGTATCGACGCCGGGATGGTGCACGTGAACGACCACCCGATTCAGGACGAACCGAACGCGCCCTTCGGCGGCATGAAGGCGTCCGGCCTCGGCCGGTACAACGGCGAGTGGATTATCGACGAACTCACCGAACCGAAGTGGATCTCCGTACAGAACGAACCGCGGGAGTACGACCTCCTAGAATGAGAGCGTGACCGCGCCCGACTCGCTCACGCCCGACGCCGCGTCGTGCTCCGCGAAGGCGTCGTGGAGCGCGTCGTAGGTGTCGGAGAGCGCTTCGACGACGACCTTCGTGTCGCTGACGACCGGCATGAAGTTCGTGTCGCCCTCCCAGCGCGGGACGACGTGCGTGTGCAGGTGGTCCTCGATGGACCCGCCCGCCGGCCCCCCTCCCAGATTGAGCCCGGCGTTGTACGCGTCCGGCCCCATCGCCGCGTCGAGCGCGTCGAACGTCGCCTGCTTCAGGCGCGCGTGGTCGAGCAACTCGGCGTCCGAGAGCGCGCCGTAGTCGCCGCCGTGGTCGTACGGAATCACCATCGCGTGCCCCGGATTGTAGGGCGCGTTGTTCAGCAGACAGAACGCGTGCTCGGACCGCGCGACGATGCGGTTCTCGCGGTCCGTTTCTTGTTCAGGGAGTTCGCAGAACACGCACTCCTCGACGTCCGGGTTCTTGTCCTCGCGCTCCACCCACTCGATGCGCCACGGCGCGAACATACGGTCCATACCCGAGAGTTCGCCGCCGTCGGGAAGAACAATTCGGCTCCCAGCGGCCCGTCGGGTCACGACGGAAAGACGCCGTGGTTCGATACTAAGGGTGTGTTTTTAAGTTCCTCGGGGAATTCTTTGGAATAGAGGGTGGTTCCGATGGCGAGTAAAACACCTCATTCCGACGGCATGACGGAACTGTGCGAGAGCTGTGGGCAGGAGACCCCTCACGAGGTCTCCATCGAACTTCGAACGGAAAGTTCGAAGTCCGAGAACTCCGAGTTCTCGCGCGAACCCTACCGGGTTTCCGAATGCCGTTCGTGTGGCGAAACGAGTAGCCAGCGAATGAACAACGCCTAACGGCGTCGTTTAACTCCCAGCAGCCCCCTCATTTATTATTCATACCGAGTCGACGGATAGTCCCTACTCGGTCGTGCGCTCGCAGCCGTCCTCCGTGACGATGACGGTGTGTTCGGCCTGACTCACGAGTTCGCCCTCCTGTTCCTTGAGCACGGGATAGCTCCGGACGATGTCGTTCATCTCCAGGCGGCGCAGCCCCATCTCCGCCCGCGGCGTGTCCAGCCAGCGCGCCGCGAACGGCAGTCCCTCGAACTCGTCGGCGGCGTCAAGCACCTGGCGGGCCTGTCGGTTCCGCACGGACTTCTCCGCGACGACCTCGTAGATTTCGGTCGCCTGCCCCTCGGAGACCTTCCCGTTGCCCGTCGTGGCGAACGGCTCGATGGCGAGCACGTCGCCCTCCTGCAGTTCCACGCCGGTGTCGACGCCGCGGTTCGGGACGTTCGGCCCCGTGTGCGCGTCGTACACCTCCAGGCCGTGCCCGGTGAGGTTCACGATGGGCTTGAAGCCGTACGCCTCGATGACGTCCTCGACCTCCGCGCCGACCTCGCCCGTGTGCACGCCCGGCTCCACCGCGTCCAGCGCCGCGTCCAGCGCCTCCTCCGCGGCCTCCACGAGCTCGCGGTTCTCCCCGAGGTCCACCGTCGTCGCCGAGTCCGCGATGTGTCCGTCCACGTGCACGCCCACGTCCAGACACACCACATCACCCTCCGAGAACTCCGTGTCGTCGTCCGCGCCCGGACTCGCGTGGCTCGCCTCCTCGTTCACGCTGATGTTCACGGGGAACGCCGGCTTCGCGCCGCGCTCCCGAATCTCGGACTCCGCGAACTCCGCCACCTCGAGGTGCGTCGCGCCCGGTTCCACCATCTCCGCGGCCTCCGCCATCACGTCCGCGAGGATGTCGCCCGCTTCCTGATACTTCTCGTACGCCTCCGACCCGCGCTCGACGGAATCAGTCATACCTCCGTCTTCGCGTGACACGGGAAAAGAGGTTGCGCTCCCACCTTTTTCTTCGTCGGGTTCACGCTTCGCGTGAACCACTCCTCGAAAAATCTGGACCAAAAAGGCGGCGCGGCGAAGCCGCGCCGAACGAACACGGAACTGAACCGCCGCCGCACCGTCGCCATGGTTCCGCACGCCTCGCGTGCGTCTCGTCCGACTGTTCCGCACTCACTGCTGTCTATATACCGCTCACAACACCTATTATAAATCGCTTACGTGCGTGAGCGTCTTCTCTCGCTCGACGCACGCCGCTCGCCGCGTGCGCGCAGCCATGTCAACGGGAATCCAGCTCAGCGACGACGTCGAACCGCACCACCACCGCGTCGACGCGACGGCGTACGACGACATGTACGTCGTCGGCGACGTTCACGGCTGTCGCGCCAGCCTCGACCGACTCCTCGACCGCATCGCCCCGGGCGAGCGCGACCTCGTCGTGTTCGTCGGCGACCTCGTCCGGAAAGGCCCCGACAGCGCGGGCGTCGTCGATCTCGTCCGGCGTCGAGAGAACTTCCTGAGCGTCCGCGGGAACAACGAGGAGAAACTCCGGACGGGCGACGCCCACCTCCCCGAACTCGACGCGGACGCCACCGACTACCTCACGTCGCTCCCCGTCGCCATCTCTTGGGATGACGCGCTCGTCGTGCACGGCGGCGTCCACCCGGATCGGTCGCTCGCCGACCACCACGCCGGCGAACTCATGACGATGCGCGCACCCGAGGGCGACGGCTACGCCGGCCCGTTCTGGTACGACGACTACCAGGGCCCGCCCCGCGTGTTCTTCGGGCACACCGTCCACGACGACCCGGTCGAGGGCGAGTGGGCGGTCGGCCTCGACACCGGCTGCGTGTACGGCGGCACCCTCACCGCGTACAGCGTCCGCGACGGCTCCTTCGTGAGCGTGCCCGCCGCGGAAACCCACCAATCCCGGAGCGACGAGAAAATCGTCACATGACGGAACTCACGGACCCCGACCGCTACCTGAACCGCGAACTCAGCGAACTCGCGTTCCAGCGCCGCGTCCTCAACGAGGCCGTGGACGACCGCAACCCCGTCCTCGAACGCGCGAAGTTCCTCGCCATCGTCACCCAGAACATAGACGAGTTCTTCATGAAGCGCGTCGGCGGCCTCAAACAACAGATTGACGCCGGGTTCACCGAACCGTCCGTCGACGGCCTCACGCCCCACGAGCAATGGGAGACCGTGATGGAGACCGCGCGCCCCCTCCTCGAACAACAGGCCCGGTGCTATCACGACGACGTGCGGCGCGCGCTCGCGGACGCCGGCGTCGAAATCCTCGACTGTGACGACCTCACGTCCGTGGAACGCGACGACCTCCGCGACTACTTCCAGTCGTCCGTCCTCCCGACCCTCACTCCACTGACGTTCGACCCCGCGCACCCGTTTCCCTTCATCTCGAACCAGAGCCTCTCCCTCGCCGTTCTCACTAAGGACGAGGCGGACGACGAGACGACGTTCTCCCGCGTGAAAGTCCCCGGGAACCGCCCGCGACTGGTCGAACTCGACGACGACGGTCGGTTCGTCCTCCTCGAAGACGTCATCGCCACGAACCTCGACCTCCTCTTCCCCGACACCACGGTCGTCGACTACGCGTCCTTCCGCGTCACCCGGAACGCCGAAGTCCGCCGGAACCAGGAGGTCGCGGAGGACCTCGTGAACCAGATGCAGCGCGTCCTCCGCCAGCGCCGGTTCGCCACCGTCGTCCGCCTCGAAGTCGAATCCGGCGCGCCCGACGCCATCCTCGACGTGCTCACGGACCAACTCGGCCTCGACGACCGCGAAGTGTTCTCGCTGCCCGCGCCGCTCGACTTCCGCGCGCTCACCCGCCTCCTCGACCTGGACCGCCCCGACCTCAAACGCGAGGAGTGGACGCCCCACTCACACCCTCGGATTCACGACGGCACCGACGACGTGTTCGCCGAAATCCGCGACGGCGACGTGCTCGTCCACCACCCCTATCACTCCTTCTCCGGGACCGTCCAGCGGTTCTTCGACGAGGCCGCACACGACCCCGACGTACTCGCCATCAAGGCCGCTATCTACCGGACCGCCCGCGACTCCCGCGTCATCGAATCACTCATCGAGGCCGCGCGGAACGGCAAACAGGTCGCCGTCACCGTCGAACTCAAGGCGCGCTTCGACGAGGAGAACAACCTCCGCTGGGTCGACCGCCTCGAAGAGGAAGGCATCCACGTCGCGTACGGCACGCTCGGCTACAAGGCCCACACGAAGACCAGCCTCGTCGTCCGTGAGGAGGACGACGGCGTCCGCCTCTACTCGCACGTCGGCACCGGAAACTACCACTCGGAGACCGCGAAACGATACGAGGACCTCGGCCTCCTCACCGCCGACCCCGACATCGGCTACGACCTCGTCACGCTCTTCAACTTCTTCACCGGCCACTCGATGCCGACCGAGTACCGCTCGCTCCTCGTCGCCCCCACCACGATGCGCGAGCGCTTCCACGACCTCATCGACCGCGAAATCGAACGCGCCGACGCCGGCCATACCGCGCGCATCGTCGCGAAGATGAACCGCCTCGAAGACCCCGAAATCATCTCCCGGCTCTACGAGGCGTCCCAGGCCGGCGTCGACATCGACCTCGTCGTCCGCGACATCTGCCGCCTCCGCCCCGGATTGGACGGCGTCAGCGAGACCATCACCGTCCGCAGCATCGTCGGGCGGTTCCTCGAACACTCCCGCGTCTTCTACTTCGAGAACGGCGCCGGCGACATCGACGACCCCACGCCCGCCTACTTCATCGGGTCCGCGGACTGGATGCAGCGCAACCTCGACAACCGCGTCGAAGCCATCGCGCCCGTCGCCGACCCCGGCCTCCGCGACTACCTCGACAGCGTCCTCGACGTCCTCTTCGCGGACAACCGCCGCGCTTGGGAACTCCAATCCGACGGCACGTACGTCCAACAACACCCCGACGGCGACGAGGTCGACGCCCAGACCGCGCTCATGGATCGCGCGCGCCGCGACGCCCCCAACCCCGCCGACTCCGGCCCAATCGCCGACTACGAAGACCCGCTCTTCGACTCCGAGACCACTCACGGCGACGAGCGCGCCGACGCGATTCTCGACGACGCAATTCTCGACGCCATCACCGACATGGTCGACGACGCCAACCCCGACCCCGAAACCACCGACTAATCCGAATCGCTCGCCGTCTGCATCGCTTCTGAGTTGTAGGCGTCGCCGGCGTTGCCGTCGGCGTCGAGGACGATGACGCCGGCGCTGCTGTCAGTGAGTTCCGCGAACTCCTCGATGGTGCGGTCGGCGGCCGCCTGCGCGTCCAGTCCGTCTTCGAGGTGACGGACGGCGCGCCGGGTGAGTGTCGTCTTCGCGATGTCCTCGCCCGCGCCCGTGGCGGACGCCGCGCCAGCGGGCGCGGCGTAGAACCCGGACCCGATTTGGGGCACGTCGCCGACGCGTCCGGCGAGCGCGAGCCACCGCCCGCCCGTGGACGTCGCGGTGGCGAATTGTTCTCCATCGAACGCGACCGCACCCACCGTGTCGTGGTCGTGCTCGTCGGGGTCGCCGCCGAATCGGTCTTCCAGCCATTCGACGTGCTCCAGCGGGCTGCCCTCCGGATGGCTGTCGAGGTCGTCCCACTGCTCGCGCGAGCGCTCCGTCCAGAGGTCGACCTCCGCTTCGACGCCGATGTCGTCGGCGAGGTCCACAGCGTGCACGCCGTTCAGGAACACGTGGGGCGTGCGCTCCATCACGCCGCGCGCGACCGACACCGCGTGCTCGACGCCCGGCATCCCCGCCGCCGCGCCCGCCTCTCTCTCGCTGTTCATGACGCCCGCGTCGGTGCGGACGATGCCGTCCGACTGGACCGCGCCACCGACACCAGCGTTGAATCGCTCGTCGGATTCGAGGACGCGAACCGCCGCCTCCACCGCGTCCACGGGGTCGTCCTCGCTCGCGCCCGCGGCCGCCGCGTCGTCCAGCACCGCCTGCCGAGGCTCGGGGTCGTCGGGTGCGCCGCCCGCGCCGCCGTGTACGATGACCTTCATGCGGGGTGGTTTCCCGAGCATCCGCATAAACCGTCGGCTTCCGGAACAGCCCTGTGTCGCGCGGAAACAGCAGTCCTTTTACGCGCTCCGCGGGAGATTTCAGGCGAGATGAGCTACGACCAGATCGACGCTCCCACTGAGGGAGAGAAGATCACGTACGACGAGGAATCCGGTCTCGAAGTCCCCGACAACCCCGTCATCCCCATTATCTACGGAGACGGCATCGGGAAGGACGTTGCGCCCGTCGCGCAGGACGTACTGAGCGCCGCCGCGGAAGCCACCGGCCGCGACATCAACTGGTTCCGACTGTACGCCGGCGAGTCCGCTCGCGAGAAGTACGACGAGAACCTCCCCGACGACACCGTGCAGGCCCTCAAGGACTACCGCGTCTCCATCAAGGGCCCGCTCACGACGCCCGTCGGCGCGGGCTTCCGCAGCCTGAACGTCGCGCTCCGCAAGAAACTCGACCTCTACACGAACATGCGGCCGACGTACTACCTCGACGGCGTTCCCTCCCCCGTCTCCGACCCCCAGGAGATGGACATGGTGAACTTCCGCGAGAACACGGAGGACGTCTACGCCGGCATCGAGTGGGAAGCCGGCACCGACGAAGTCGAAGAGGTCCGCGAGTTCGTCGAGGACCAGATGGGCTTCGACTCCACCATCCACGACGGCCCCGTCGGCATCGGCGTGAAGCCAATCAGCGAGTTCGGCACCAAGCGCCTCGTCCGACAGGCTATCGAGTACGCCATCGAGAACGACCGTGACTCCGTCACGCTCGTCCACAAGGGCAACATCATGAAGTTCACCGAGGGCGCGTTCCGCGACTGGGGCTA
>Ga0207813_100822_pt1 | contig 13334 bp, 12 predicted proteins | sample A23E3SouthBayCA_2_FD_187730 | JGI IMG/M metagenome (GOLD analysis project Ga0207813, IMG submission 187730) | Aerobic enrichment media microbial communities from Eden Landing Ponds, California, USA - A23 E3 (4) (SPAdes) | ecosystem: Environmental > Aquatic > Marine > Unclassified | place... | reverse complement strand
GAGCCGCGAGACGACCGCGTCGAGTTCGTCCTCGGGGATGTCGTCGGGGCCGACGGAGTCGGTCGGAACCGTGGTGTCCGGATTCACGAAGTCGCGGACGCGCCCCGGATAGTCGGCGTACGCGCCGATAGCGCCCTCCTGCTGGGCGGCGGTTTCGCGTCCCATCGAGCGGAGCTCCATCCAGTTCTGCACGGCTTCTTCGAGCGCTCCCCGGGCGGCCACGTCCGGGTTCAGTGACGCGCTCGACCCGAGCGCGAACCGCGGCCACTCCTCGCGCGTCACCGCGACGCCGACGACGGGCACGTCCACGTCCTGCGTCAACAGGAACGCCGTCGCCTCCAGGCCCTCGCTGCGTGCGCGCTTCGCGAGCGCCTCGTACTCCGGGTCGTCGACGGCGAGGCCGAGCGGGTCGTACGTCGAGTACCACGCGAGCATCGCCGCGTCCCGCTCCACCACCTCGTACAACCCGGAGAGAACGGCTTCGCGCGAACTGTTCCCGAGTCCGAGGCCGGTCGTGATGGAGTCCCGGTAGCGTTCCTCGTGCGGCGGGAACTGCACGAACTCCGCGGGAAGCAGGGCGTCATCGCCCGATTCGAGGTGTTCGCCGCGCACCCACTGGAGCGCGTCGTCGGGGTCGGGCGTCGGCGCGCTGTCCGGAAGCACGAACGCGTTCGGCGACACCGCGTCCGGATGGGTCGGCATCGCGGTTTCGAACGCGCTCGTTCGGTAGACGCCCGCCGCGTACCGTTCGAGCGCCTCGCCGACGGCCTTCATGTACGCCTCGTTCCAGTCGGTCGCGACACCGGCGGCCTGCCGGACGGCCGTCGCGTCGCTGAACGCGCTCGTGTCGCTCACCTGCGCGAGGTAGTACGGCGCGGGATACGACTCGCGTTCGCCGACCATCGCCACCGCGCCCACGCGGTCGTCCACCGCGCGCGCCGCCGCGTCAGCCGCCGCCTCGACACTCCGCGTCTCCTCGTCCCAGTCGAACGTGTGGGACTGCTCGCCGCCGCAGGCGGGACACGTCGGCACCGGGAGGAACGACCGCTGGGTGTGCGGCGCTTCGACGACATGCCCGCCGAACGACTCGCCGGCGAGCGCCCGCACTGCCAGTCGGCCGGCGAGCGCGCCCGCGACTCGCACCGTGCTCCGGTCCGCGCTCGGCGCGTCCACGACTTCGGGGTCGTTCGCGGCGACCCGCGAGTGCAGGCACGCGAAACAGCCCTCGTTCGGCCAGAACCCAGAGACAGACGCGTCAACGTCCTCGAGCGCGTGCCCGCCGAGTCCGCCGACCTCCACGGCGATCCACGGCCCGTCGATGGTTCGGTTCGCGGCGGCGAACCCGTCGCTCCCCGCGAGCCCGACGACGACGGCGAGGTCCGCGTCCGCGGCATCGGATACGTCCGCGTCCACCACGTCGGCGTCCGCGTCCGCGAGCGCCCTTCGGACGGCGTCTGCGGCCGACCCGCCACCGACGACCGCGACGATGTCACTCATGACTACGCGAACAGAGAGCGAGAAGAAAGACGTGGCGGATTACGCGAGAATGGACTGCGCGACCGTCGCGAGTTCGCTCGGCTTCGCGTCCTGCAGGCGTTCGTCCGCGAACTTCAGGCGGAGACGCGGTCGGCCGACATCGATGGGGACTTTCTCCGTGTCGATGAGGCCGAGGTCCTCGAGTTTCGTCTTCGTGCGGCTGAACGTCGCCTTCGACGCGATTCCCACGTCCTCGCCCCACTTCGAGATGTCGTAGAGGAGCACGCGGTTCTTCGCCGCGACGAGCAGGCTGAGCGTGACCTCGTCGATGCTGTCGCCGTCGCCGCGCGCGGTCTCCATCGCCGCGAGCGCGGACTTGAAGTCCGCCTCGACCTCACTTCCGATCTCGTCGGTGAGCGTGCGCTCGACGCGAGTGATGCCGGGCGTGCGGAGGGAGAACTCGTCCGCGGATTCCCAGTCGGCTTCGGCGGCGGCGACGACGTCCGCGACGAACGAGTCGTCGTCCGTCGTCAGCCCGCCGGTCTCGCTGCCGGCGTCGACCAGGGAGACGACGCGGTCGTCCGTGACGAACGTCGAACTCCGCGGCGGTTCCTCGGTCGTGCGGAGCGAGAGCACGTCCGCCTCGACGAGGTCCGCGGTGTTGCTCGCGACGATGAAGTCGTCCATCGTGTCCTTGAGGAGGCGTTCCTCGGCGACGAGACGGACCGACGGGAGGTCGGCGTCAGTCTCGGTCGCCGCGTCGACGAAGGCTTCGATGACGTCCGCTGACGGGTTTCGTACGTGGAGTGTATCGGGTTTCTCGTCGAGAATCGCGGTCACGACCTCTGAGACGGTCGCGCCGAGTAGGTTCTGGGCAGCCATACCCTCACGTAAGGTCGGGTATCGTATATAATTTACTCGATACTGGTCGCGAGTAAAGTAAGTCAGAGCCGCGTAACAGCCGTGTCCGTCCAGACGAACTCGCCGTCCAGCACCACCGGCGCGTCCGCGTCCGACAGCACCGCGCGGAGTTCCGGTTCGGTCAGCGTCGCGGTTTCCCGGCGGCCGGACGGGCCCGCGTGGTTCGGCGGGAACGGCGACGGCTCGTACTCGCCGTGCGTCCGGACGCTCCCACCCTCGTACGCGACCTCGTAGCCGTCGTCGGTCGGCGTGACCGTGAACACGCCCGGCGACCGGACGCCCGAGTGCGGGAGCGACCACGTGCCGTCCCCGACGACCGCGTAGTCCTTCCCCATCACGATGCGGCGTCGGGCGACGGAGAGCGCGCGCTCGATGTCGAATCCGGCGACGAGCAGGCGCGCGAACGCCGTGCCGACCTGCGCCGCGTGCTCGTCCAAGACCTTCCGGAACGTCACGGCGCCCGCGGCGCTTCCGCGTTCGACGAGCCGAACGCCCTCGTGGTAGGACCCGCAGGCGTTCAAGAAGAACGTCCGCGCGCCCACGGCGTCGAGCGAGTTCGCTGAGAGGCGGCCATTCGCGCACAGCAGGCCGTCCTCGTCGCAGTGGCCGATGTAGTGGACGAAGTCCGTGTCGGACTCGAACACGCCCGCGATTTCTGCCACCGTGAGGTCCGCGTGTAGCGTCACGTCGATGGGGCAGTCGGTGGCGCGGTCGAGGTACACGTCGGCGACGCGGTCGCGTTCGCGCGCCATCGCGGGGTCGTTCAGCACCACGTCCACGGAGAGCTCGCCGTTCACCGGGTCGACGGACCGGTCGTACGCCTCTGGTACGGCCTTGAACACGTCGATAGGCGTGCCGGCCGCGAGCCAGCCGTGCCGGCGGCCGGCGCGGAGCCGCGGATTCTCCATCTCCACGGTCGCGACGGGGCCGGGCGTCGCCCGGTAGAAGTCGTCGAGCGTCCGCGACACGAGCTCCTGACTGTCGAGCGGCGTCGTCTCCGCCGGATAGACGTGCGCGAGTCGATGGAGGAGGCCCGGGAGCGCCCGCACGTTCTCGGGCGTCGGGTCGACGTACATCGCGAGCGGCCACTCCGGGAGCGAAACCGCCTCGAACGGCGCGTCGAGCGCGTCCGCGAGGCGGTCAGCCGGTGACGCGGCCGCTATCCCGGGATCGATGTCGAGCGCGCGGAGGCGGTCGCGGTCGCCGTACCACGCGAGAGTGTCCAGCCAGAACGCGCGTTCGAGCACCGACGCCGCGCGCCCGTCAGCCAGGGATTCGTCCACGCCCGCGGTCGGCACGTGGAGGCGCGGCGGGCCGTCCGCGACCGTCACGCTCGCGCCGAGGTAGTGCGCGAGCGGCGCGACCGCGAACACGTCCGCGAGCGAGTCCGGCACGACGACCCGAATCCCCGTTTCGGGTACGTCCGCGGTTTCGCGGAGGGTGTCCGCCTCGGCGTCCGCGTCGACTTCGATTCGGGGCGGGTGGCGGCGCATCGTCGGGCGCGCCCGCGCCGGACTCGTGGTTCGGAGGGCGGCCGCGCTGGCGGTGACCGCCTCGGCCACCCCTGTGGGAGTCGGCGGAACGTGAACGCGGCCCGTCGGTTCGGTGGCGCGGCCGAGGAACCCGAACGTGACTCGGGTCCGCTTGTCGAACGCGACGCGGACGCGGTCGCCGGCTCGCGAAACGGTGGCGGGCCCGTCGAAGCGCGCGCGGACTTCGAGCGGGCCGAGGAGCACGAGGTGGTGCTCGCCCTCGTGGAGGTCCGCGCGCTCGTCGTCCGCGAGCAGCCGGGAGCGTGTGTCGCGACGGAGTACGGTTGTCGCCGGAACGCTGAACTCCGTCGTGTGACCGGCGGCCGCGGTATCCACGGGAACGTCGAACTCGCCGGGTTGCGTGCGCGAGAACTCGGCGGCGTCGACACTGCAGGCGTAGCCGGCCTGGTCGACGACGCGGAGGCCGGTCGCCGTGACTTCCCGCGATAACACGGCGTTCGGTACACTCTGCGCCCATATATTTCTGTCGAGCGCCCGGTTGGATTATGGTGGTGGTTGCCGGAGGTGGGTACACTTATGCCGTCGCGTGCGCCGCATCCACGCATGCGCTACGACAAAGTCAGGGAGGTCGACGACGCCGTCGCGGACGCGCTCGAGGGCGAAAACGAGCGCCAGGAGGACACGCTGGCGATGATCGCGAGCGAGAACCACGCGAGCGAGGCGGTGCTCCAGGCGCAGGGGAGCGCGCTCACGAACAAGTACGCCGAGGGCTATCCCGGGAGCCGATACTACGCCGGCTGCGAGTACGCGGACGACGTGGAGGAACTCGCCATCGAACGCGCGAAGGAACTCTGGGGCGCGGACCACGTGAACGTCCAGCCGCACTCGGGGTCCTCTGCGAACATGGGCGTCTACTTCGCCGTCCTCTCACCTGGCGACAAGATTCTCAGCCTCGACCTGACGCACGGCGGCCACCTCAGCCACGGCCACACCGCGAACTTCGCGGGGAAGCTCTACGAGGTCGAACACTACGAGGTCGACGCCGAGACGGGCCGCATCGACTACGACGACCTGCAGGAGACGGCCGAGGAGTTCGACCCGGACATGGTGGTCTCCGGGTTCTCCGCGTACCCGCGCGCCGTCGACTGGGAGGCCGTGCAGGCGGCCGCGGACGCCGCGGACGCCTACCACATGGCGGACATCGCGCACATCACTGGACTGGTCGCGGCGGGCGAACACCCGAACCCGGTCGGCATCGCCGACTTCGTCACCGGGTCGACGCACAAGACCATCCGCGCGGGCCGCGGCGGCATCATCATGTGCGACGACGAGCACGCGGACGCCGTGGACTCCGCGGTGTTCCCGGGCGCGCAGGGCGGTCCCCTGATGCACAACATCGCCGGGAAGGCAGTCGGGTTCGGTGAGGCGCTCCAGCCCGATTTCGCGGAGTACGCGGCCGAGGTCGTGCAGAACGCGAAGGCGCTCGGCGACCGCCTCCAGGAACACGGGTTCTCGCTCGTCTCGGGCGGCACCGACACGCACCTCGTGCTCGCCGACCTCCGCGAATCCCACCCCGACGTATCCGGCGGGGACGCGGAAGAGGCGCTCGACGAGGTCGGCATCGTCCTGAACGCGAACACCGTCCCCGGCGAGACGCGCTCCGCGTTCGACCCCTCCGGCATCCGCGCCGGAACTCCCGCGCTCACGACGCGCGGGTTCGACACCGACGACATGGAGACCGTCGCGGACTGCATCGCGCGTGTCGTCGACAACATCGGCGACGCCGAGGTCTACGCCGAGGTCGCCGCGGACGTACAGGAACTCTGCGACGCCCACCCCGTCTACGAGTAGGCACAAACGCGCACAACTCTCCTCATCTCCACCTGTCGTTATGCACGAACCAGCAATTTGAAGGGTGGCGCGCGCCCACCGTCTGGCATGACCACCGTCATCGATGGGAACGCCGTCGCCGCCGACGTGCGCGAAGACGTCTCCGCCGTCGTCGACACCCTGCGCGACGCCGGCGTGACGCCGCGCCTCGCCACCGTCCTGATGAACGACACCCAGGCGAGCGACACCTACGTCTCGATGAAACAGCGCGACTGCGAGGAGGTCGGTATCGCCGCCGAGGACGTGCGCATCGACTCCGACGCGCCCGCCGAGGAACTGTTCGACACCGTCCAGTCGCTCAACGACCGCGACGACGTGCACGGCATCCTCGTCCAGGATCCGACGCCCGACCACGTGCCCGACGACCGCGTCCTCTCCGCTGTCTCGCCCGCGAAGGACGTGGACGGTTTCCACCCCGAGAACGTCGGCCGACTCGTCGCCGGCAACCCCCGATTCAAGCCCTGCACGCCCCACGGCGTCCAGAAACTCCTCGCGTCCGAAGGCATCGACCCCGCCGGAAAAGAAGTGGTCGTCGTCGGCCGGTCGAAAATCGTCGGGAAACCGCTCGCGAACCTCCTCATCCAGAAAACCGACGGCGGAAACGCCACTGTCACCGTCTGTCACTCCCGGACGGACGACCTCGCCGCCCACACCCGCCGTGCGGACATCGTCGTCGCCGCCGCCGGCGTCCCCGAACTCGTCGACGGCGACATGCTCGCCGACGGAACGACCGTCATCGACGTGGGCATCAACCGCGTGGACGACGACTCCGAGAAGGGCTACCACCTCGTCGGCGACGTGGACTTCGAGAGCGCGAAACGGAAGGCGGACGCCATCACGCCCGTTCCCGGCGGCGTCGGCCCGATGACGCGCGCAATGTTGCTCTACAACACCGTGAAGGCCGCGAGCGAAATCGAAAACGTCTCCGTCGACCTTCCCTGATTCTCCCCGACGTTTTTCCCGCCTGCGGGCGCGCACTGAGGTATGACCGACCTCGACCCCGATGTCCGCGAGTTCCTCGACCAACTCGACGCGATGGGCGGCCCCGACGTTCACGAACTCCCGCCCGCGGACGCCCGCGGTCTCCTCGAACGCCTCAACCGAGGCGGCGACGGCCCCGCAATCGCGTCCGTCACCGACCGCACCATTCCCGGTCCCGACACCGACATCCCGCTCAGAATCTACGACCCCGGCACCGAGGAGGACGCGCCCGTGGTCGTGTTCTTCCACGGCGGCGGGTTCGTCCTCGGGTCGCTCGACAGCCACGACGCCGCGTGCCGCGAACTCGCTGCCGAATCCGACTGTGTCGTCATTTCCGTGGACTACCGTCTCGCGCCCGAACACCCGTTCCCCGCGGCGGTCGAGGACGCGTCCGCCGCGACCGAGTGGGTGGCCGACAACGCGACCGACCTCGGCGTCGACCCCGACCGGCTCGCCGTCGCCGGGGACAGCGCGGGCGGGAACCTCGCCGCGGCAGTCAGCCTCCTCGCGCGCGACCAAGCCGACAACGACGCGCCCGCGCCGTGGAGCGCCACAGAGACTGAACCGCCCGAAATCGCGCGCCAGGTATTGGTCTACCCGACGGTATCCCTCCTTCGTGCGTGGCCGAGCCACGAGGAGAACGCTACCGGCTACTTCCTCAGCCGCGACGACATGGCGTACTTCGAGGGACACTACCTCGACAGCGACCTCCACGGAATGAACCCCTACGCCGCGCCGCTGGAGGCCGCCGGTCACGCGGACCTCCCGCCGGCAACCGTCGTCACGTGCGGGTTCGACCCGCTCCGAGACGAGGGACAGGCGTACGCCGACCGCCTCGAAACCGCCGGCGTCCCCGTGGAGCGTCACCACTATCCGAGCCTAATTCACGGTATTCTCACGATGAACGCGGGCCTCGTGGACATCCCCGCCGCCCACGACGTGCTCGCGGACGTCGCCGCGGACCTCCGCGAGACCCTATAGGGCGTCGAGCAGCGACCGCGCCCGTGCGGCGTCCTCGTCCTCGCCGCGTCGGACGTAGTCGCCGACCGCGCGCGCCGCCGCGACCAACCGCTCGGACGTGTCGAGCGACACGCCGCCGTCGAGCGCTTTCACGCGCTTCACGTGGTCGCCGAGCGATTCGAGGAGCGCCCCGGTCTCCTCGGGTTCCTCGGTCCGGGTGTCGAGCCACGACCGGATTTCGCGGCGGTACTCGCCGACTGCGGTCGCGTACGCCAGCCCACGAATGTCTGTAAGCGACCCGGGGACGTCTCGTTCGTCGGGACGCGAGCCGTCGTCAGCGCCGCGGAGGAGCGTCAGGAAGTAGTACTCCTCGTCCTCGTCGACGTCGAGCGCGCGTTCGAGTTCGGACGCGACGTACCCGAGTTCACGCGCCGCGAGGTACACGTCGTCGAGGTCCCGGAGGTCGCCGCCCGAGACGAACCCGCGCTCGCGGGCGTACTCGTTCGCGGCGCTCGCCGCCTCTCCCGCGGCTTCCGCGAGCGTCGCGTTCGCGGCGAGGCGTCGCGCTTCGGTGAGTTCGAGCGCCGACGCGACGTCCGTGTGGTATGTGCGTTCGTCGTCCGTTCCGACGCTCCGTATGCTCCCACAACTCGGACACGTCACGCTCCCGGTCTCGTAGTACGACCAGCGCGTCCCGCACTCGGTGCACTCGCGCTCCCCGCGAATCTCCATGGGCGCACTGGGTGCTGCGCGCTCAAAGAAGGCGTGGTGTGCGTGCACGCGGCGTCGGTCGCGGGAACGGGCGTCCGCCGCGGGATTTCGCTCCCGCCCGTTCCCCTAGACTCAGGGCACGCCGCCCGCTGGCCGCGCCCTCCTACATGAACCGTCGGTCTGCACGACCCCCTACACTTATCCGTGGTCGTGCGATACAGTCACGTGATGTCTCAACACACGGTTTCCGTGTCCGAGGATAGAGTAAGCCGCCGCGAGGCGGCTGGTCGAGAAATTCTCGTCCAGTAGTCCTTCTCCCACAGCGACCGCAGAGGGCGGAACAGTCCACGTCGAAGTCGACGGCCACGTCCACGGCCTCAGCCGCGAGCAGGCCGACGCGTTGCGCGACGAACTCGAAGACGCGCTCACCGCGCGCGAGGAGTTCCTGAACACCGCCTGCGAGCGACGGCTCGACGGGTCGTTCGTCGTCGAACGACGCGGCGCGGAATCGGCGGGCCACCGGAAGGTGTTCGACTCCTTCCAGGCCGTCTCCAGGTTGTTCGACCGGCTTCCCGGGGAGTTCACGGCGGACGACCTGTCCGCGACCGGACTCACCGGCGGTCGGCGGCACATGGTGTTGTGGTTCCTCGTCGAACACCCCGCCTTCGCGTGTTCGCTGTCGAGCCGCCAACCGCTGACCGCGGCCAAGGACGGCGGTGACGCGTAGCGGTTCAGCCGCCCCGCGGTCGTCCTGACGCAGCCGTACGTGGTTGGTCCGGAGAAGTGACCGGGACTTTTCCCGGCGCGCGCCCTACTCGCGGCCATGCGTGACGAAGAGGAGATCCGCGAGCAGTACGAGTTCCTCGTCGAACAGCTCGAGTCAGAGGAGATGAACCACAAAGGTGTACGCGAGATGTTTACGTACTACAAGCGTGCACTAGGTTGGGTGTTGGAGGAAGAATACATTTAGCGGCAGGAACAAGGACCGGCGATACCTTTATACCTGTACGCCCGTTTGATTCGGGTGACGCTTCGCTTGGAGGGCCGAAGCGTCAGCGGGGACCAATTCAGGGCGGCAGCGACCCCGGGTTTTCCGGGGTCATGCCTTTCCCCTTCTGAACTACACTACGTAGCGACGGTTCCGTGTTCTACGCGTTGTTCGAAAAACGTCGAAGAGCGCGTGCCGTCCGGCCTACCAGAGAATGGCGGGCCAGACGAAGTAGAAGAGCGCGGTGATGAGCGCCGTCAGCACGAGCGTCATCAGGATGTTGAGGACGACGCCGGCGCGCATCATGTGTTTCTGGCGGATGTACCCGCTGCCGAAGACGATGGCGTTCGGCGGGGTGGCGACGGGGAGCGCGAACGCGAAGCTCGCGGCGACCGCGCCGGAGACGGCGAGGAAGACCGCGGCGGCTTCGGGAACGACGCCGAGCGTCCCGGCGAGCACGCTCCCGAGGCTGACGAGCACGGGTACGACGATGGTCGCGGTCGCGGTGTTCGACGTCATCTCCGTGAGGAAGATGATGAGGAGTACGACCGCGAACACGATGACGAGAACGGGGGCGTCGGTGAGGTTCTCGAAGATTCCGGACGCTATCCAGCGGGTCGCGCCCGTCGCGGCGAACGCGTCGGCGAGCGCGATACCGCCGCCGAAGAGGAGGATGGTTCCCCAGTCGATGTCTTCGAGGTCGTCCCACTCGACGGTGTCAGCGAGGACGAGCGCGGGGATGGCGTACAGCCCGACCATCACGTAGTAGAGCAGTCCCTGGTGGCCCTCGACGCCGAGCAGGGTTTCGCCGGACCCGCCGTAGAGCGTGGTCCAGAACGCGCTGGAGAGGTCGAGGCCGAGCACGGTCTCGAGCAGCCAGTGCAGCGGGCCGCTGAGCCCGCCGAGCACCCAGAGGCCGGCGGTCGCGGCGAAGATGTAGGCGACGCGGCGGGCGCGCGGCCCGAGGTCGCCTTCCTCGTCGAGGTACTCGCGGGCCTGCTCGCGGGCGTCGCTCACGTCGCTGATTTCGGGCGGGAACAGCCGGAACGTGAGGACGTACCAGACGATAGGAAGGGTGATGACGACGATAGGGAGGCCGATGATGAGCCACTCGGCGAAGCTGATGCTGTAGCCGAGTTGCTGTTCGAGGACGGCGGCGACGATGGCGTTCGGCGGCGTGCCGATGAGCGTGCCGACGCCGCCGACGGACGCGGCGTACGCGGTGCCGAGTAGGGTCGATATCTGGATGTTCGAGAAGGACTCGGCGTCGTCGCCCTGTTCCTGGACTTCGTCGCGGCCGACGACTTGCGCGAGCACGCCGAGCGCGATGGGCGTCATCATCGCGGTGGTGGCGGTGTTCGACACCCACATCGAGAGCAGCGCGGTGGCGATCATTATCGCGCCGATGAGTCGCCGGGGCGTGGAGCCCATGCGCGCCATGATGTAGAGCGCGATGCGGCGGTCGATGTCGTACTTCTGGAGCGCGTTCGCGAGCATGAAGCCCGCGATGAAGAGGAAGATGAGGTGGTCCGCGAACCCGGAGAGCGCGGCGTCGATGTCGGGGTAGACGCCGAACGCGGTGAGCAGGACGGGTATCGAGAGCGCGGTGACGGCGAGCGGTATCGCGCCGGTCACCCAGAGCACGGCGGCGAAGACGAGGGTGGCGAGCGCGTACTGTCCTTTCAGGGAGAGTCCGGCGAGGTCGGGGCCGAACCCGACGACGACGGCGAGTAGTGCGGCGACGAGGAACGTGGCGAAACGGCCGCGTGGACTCCGGATGTCCGTCTGTATCATTGATACAGCCCTCGCTACCGTCCCCTGTACGTAATGATTTTCGATACGGGTTAGAAGTGCCGTACCAGCACGCGCAGTTGTTCGTCGCTGAGTTCCGCCGCGTACAGGTCGAAAAGCCGCCGCCGTCGGTCACCCGTGAGCCCACGGCTCCCCGATTCCAGCATCGAGACGTGCGCCTGCAGGATGCCGTCTATCTCGCGCTCGACGCCGCGCTGTTCGTACCCCGCGGCCACCCGGAGCAGCCGCCACGCGAGCGGCGACACCGCCGAGAGGTCTACGTCGTCCATTCGTGTCGAGCGTCGCGCACGTCCGCTAAATTCCTGTCGCCCTGCGGTCGTCCGCGGTCACGCGACCTCGAACCTGCCGCCCGACTCCTCGCTCGCGCCCTCCGCCCATTCGAGTTCGAGTTCGAGGCTGGTTTCGTCTCCCTCGCGTTCGACCTTCACCTCGAACTCCACCGTCTCGGGCGGGTCGACGGTGAACTCCTCGCCGCCACCGCGGAGCGTCACCTCGCCCTCGTCGAGGCGGTCCGCGACCGACCGCAGGTAGTCCGCGACCGCCGCGCGCGATTCCATCGTCTCGCTCTCGAACAGGACTTCTTCCATGCTCGGGAGAACGCGCCGCGAACGCATAACCGTGGTGACGACACGCTTACCCCGCGGCCCCGCCTCCGGCCGCGTGATGGGTTCGCGAACCCGCACCGCGCTCGCCGGCCTCGTCGCCAGCCTCGCGGTCAGCGCGCTCGTCTACCACTACACCGGCTGGTTCGTCTTCTTCATCGCGCTCCCCTTCGTCCCGCTCCTCTTTCGCGACGGCGAAACGGAACCCGCGGTTCGCGAGTGCCCCGACTGCGGCTTTTCGACCCGCAACTCCGATTACGACTACTGTCCGCGGGACGGCGCGCGCCTCGTCGAGCGCTGACTACTCGCCGGCGTCCCCGTCGCGCGCTCCCGCAGAGCCACCGTCGTCATCGTGCGTCTCGTCCTCGACGGGTTCGTTCGCATCGCCGTTCGCGGGCTCATCAGCGTCGATATCCGTGGATTCGTTCGTGTCCGCGTCTGGGTTCGGTGTCGTGTCGTCGGCGACGCGGTTGCCGATGGCGTCGGGTTCGATGGGCCGGCCGGCGATGAGTTCCGGGAGGACGAGCTTCACGAAGTGGACGATGAGCACGAGGAGCATCGGGCCGAGGAAGAGGCCGTACCAGCCCCAGATGAGCGGGCCGAAGATGTACGCGAGCATCACCATGCCGAGGTGGAGGCCGCGCCCGGAGACGTACGGGCGGAGGACGAGGTCGGGGATGACGTCCACGATGAGGAAGGAGACGACGAAGACGAGGAGCGGGAACCAGAGGAGGGCGGTGCTGGTGGAGACGGCCACCCCGGCGAGGTACGCGAGCAGGGGGACGTAGATGAGTTTGATGCCGACGACGGGGATGAGGCTGGCGACGCCGGTGAGCACGCCGAGGAGGACGGGGTAGGGGATGCCGAGGCCGGTGGGCGCGACGTAGTCGAGCGCGGTGTACGAGATACCGCCGATGATGCCGGTGAAAACGGCGTTGAGGATGTTCCCGAAGAAGATGTTGGAGAAGTCGTGGTCGACGCGCGCGAAGTACGTCTCGACGACGCCGTCCGCGTCGGAGAACCGCCGGCGGAACCACCGGGCGAGTCGGTGGTCGTCCCGCAGCAGGTAGAACGCTATCGTGATCATGATGAACAGGTGGAGGGCGGCGTTCCCGATGAACCCGAGGTAGCCCGATGCGTTCTCGATGAACGCCTGCGCAGCGCTGACGAAGTTCGGGTCGTCCAGCAGGGACTGGGGGTCTTGGACGATGCTGGACACGTCGATGTAGGGCTGGAGGATGGCCTCTAGCTGGGTGAGTTGGATGTCGCGCGCGGCGAGGAACTTATCGAGCTCTTGGAGGCCGACGGCGAGCGTGTACGCGAGCAGGAGGAGCGCGGGGAGCGCGAGCGCGAGCAGGCTGATGGCGGCGGCGAGGCTCGGCGGCCGGACGCGCTTCTTCAGTCGGCGGTAGACGGGGCGGGTGGCGTAGTAGAGGAAGACGCCGAAGACGAACGTCCCGAGGAAGTGGTAGACGACGAAGGCGAGCGCGAGGGCGAGGA
>Ga0207813_100819_pt1 | contig 13395 bp, 15 predicted proteins | sample A23E3SouthBayCA_2_FD_187730 | JGI IMG/M metagenome (GOLD analysis project Ga0207813, IMG submission 187730) | Aerobic enrichment media microbial communities from Eden Landing Ponds, California, USA - A23 E3 (4) (SPAdes) | ecosystem: Environmental > Aquatic > Marine > Unclassified | place... | reverse complement strand
TGTCACGACGGGCGTCCGCGCGTGCTGTTCGACGAGACGTTGCTCGGCCACGACCGGGTGTGGGCGGCCGCGGGGACGCCGGAAGCGGTGTGGCCGAGCGACCCCGACGACCTCGCGGACCTGGCGGACGCCGAGGTCACGGACGTGGCGGAGGACTAGTTGTTTTCGAGGGCGTCGAGGATGCACGCGGCGGCGAGCACGGCCTCCTTTGGCACGTCGGTGGCGTCGTCGATGGTGACGGTGTAGGTGTCCTTGAGAGAGAACTGGCCCTCGATATCGCCGACGTGGTCGCCCTGCGGGTCGCGTATCTCGTACTTGTTCGGAATGAGGTTCGCGGCGCCGACGAGGTGGCGGAGAACCTGGAGGACTTTGTTCTTGGAGGTGATGGTGGCGAGCGCTTCGCCGGTGTCGGGGTCTCGAATCGTCCAGTTCTCCATGAACCACGACCAGTCCTCGTCGAGGACGACGACGGGGTCGCCGGTGCCGGCGTCGGTGATGGTGTAGTTCCCGGCGATGTCCATGATGCCGCCGGCTTTCACGGTGAAGGCGTCTTGGTCGTCGCCGGTGACGAACGGGAACTCCTCCTTGAGTTTGAACATCTTCTGCTTCCCGCGGAGGACGACGGTTCCGGACTCGTCGGTGACGGTGTACTTGTTGCGGACGAGGGACTGCTTGACCTCGTAGCGGTCGCCGGTGAGGTCGACGGTGGAGATGTCGTAGTCGCTCACAGGTGAGGGGTCATCACCGGACGGGAAAAGCCTCGTGGTGAGCGCTCTCCGGCACCGAGGGGTTTTCGTTCGTTCGCGCGTAATGACGGTAACTAATGAGTGAGGACTACATCGAGGTCCGCGGGGCGGAAGAGCACAACCTGAAGGACCTCGACGTTCGGATTCCGCGCGAGGAGTTCACGGTCGTGACGGGCCTGTCTGGGTCCGGGAAATCCTCGCTGGCGTTCGAAACAATCTACGCGGAGGGCCAGCGGCGGTACATCGAGAGCCTGTCGGCGTACGCCCGGAACTTCCTCGGGCAGATGGACAAGCCGCAGGTGGAGTCCGTGGAGGGGTTGTCGCCGGCTATCAGTATCGACCAGAAGAACGCGGCGAACAATCCGCGCTCGACGGTCGGGACGGTGACCGAACTCCACGACTACCTCCGTTTGCTGTACGCGCGCGTCGGCGTGCCGCACTGTCCGGAGTGCGGCCGCGAGGTGGGCGAGCAGTCCGCCCAGCAGATGGTGCGCCGCGTGATGGAACTCCCGGAGGGAACGCGGGCGAAGGTCGCGGCGCCCGTGGTGCGCGACCAGAAGGGCGCGTTCGAGGACCTCTTCGAGGACCTGATGGCGGACGGCTATTCGCGGGTCGAGGTCGACGGCGAGTCCTACGACCTCGCGGTGGAGTCCCCCGACTTGGACGAAAATTACGACCACACTATCGACGTAGTCGTGGACCGCGTGGCGGTCAGCGAGGACGCGCGGTCGCGAATTACGGACTCCGTCGAGACGGCGCTGGACGAGGCCGAGGGCGTGCTGAAGGTCATCGTGCCGGACCCGCCGGCGGACGCCGAATTGGGCGGCGCGACGGCGCGCGCGACGGGCGACCTCGCGGACGACGACGGCGACGACCGCCTGGTGGTGGAGTTCAGCGAGGACCTCGCGTGCACGCACTGCGGCATCGACATCAGCGAGATCGAGACGCGGAGTTTCTCCTTCAACAGCCCGCACGGCGCGTGCCCGGAGTGTGAGGGGCTCGGGCAGTCGAAGGAGGTCTCGGAGGACCTCGTGGTGCAGGACGCGTCGAAGCCCGTGAAGCACGTGTTCGAGCCGTGGAGTTACAACCGGTCGTACTACCGGAACCTCCTCGACAACGTCGCGCGCCACTTCGACGTCGACCTCTCGACGCCGTTCGAGGAGCTATCGCCGGACGTGCAGGAGGCGTTCCTCTGGGGGACGACGGAGGACGTGGTGTTCCGCCGGGAGACGAAGAACGGCGTGCGGCGGAAGGAAGAGCCGTTCGAGGGCGTGATTCCGAACCTCGAGCGTCGGTACGGCGAAACGGACTCGGAGCGGGTGCGCGAGCACATCGAGGACTTCATGAGCACGACCGCGTGTCCGGCGTGCGACGGAACGCGACTGAAACCCGAGTCGCGCGCGGTGCTCGTGAAGGGCACGGCAATCACGGAGGTGAACCGGATGAGCATCGGGGACGCCCGCGAGCACTTCGAGGGCCTCGAAGCCGGGATGTCCGACCGCGAGCGCAAAATCGCGGAGGAGATCCTCAAAGAGATTCGGGCGCGCCTCGGGTTCATGGAGGAGGTCGGGCTCGAATACTTGACGCTCGACCGCGAGGCGTCGACGCTCTCCGGCGGCGAGAGCCAGCGGATTCGGCTCGCCACTCAGATCGGGAGCGGTCTCGTCGGCGTGCTGTACGTGCTGGACGAGCCGTCCATCGGCCTGCATCAGCGGGACAACGACCGCCTCCTGAACACGCTGGAGGAACTCCGCGACCTCGGGAACACGCTGCTGGTGGTGGAGCACGACGAGGAGACGATGCGGCGCGCGGACGAAATCGTGGACATGGGGCCGGGACCGGGCCGACACGGCGGCGAGGTCGTCGCGCAGGGCGACTTCGACGACATCGTCGCGTCCGAGGAGTCCATCACGGGCGACTACCTCGCGGGTCGCAAGCAGATTCCCGTGCCGGAGGAGCGCCGCGAGTGGTCGGACACGCTGACGGTTCGGGGGGCGCGCCAGCACAACCTCAAGAACGTCGACGTGGACATCCCCGTTGGCGCGTTCACGGCCGTTACGGGCGTCTCCGGGAGCGGGAAGTCGACGCTGGTGCACGACGTGCTGTACAAGGGACTGGCGCGCGGGATGAACGGGAACACGAGCGTCGACCCTGGTGAGCACGACGGCATCGAGGGGACCGAGCACATCGAGAAGGTGCGATTGATCGACCAGTCGCCCATCGGTCGGACGCCGCGGTCGAACCCGGCGACGTACACGGGCGTGTTCGACTACGTGCGGGAGAAGTTCGCGCAGACGAAGCTCGCGCAGCAGCGCGGCTACGACAAGGGCCGATTCTCGTTCAACGTGAAGGGCGGGCGCTGCGAGGAGTGCGGCGGCCAGGGCACGGTGACCATCGAGATGAACTTCCTCTCGGACGTGCAGGTTCCCTGCGAGGAGTGCGGGGGCGCGCGGTACAACGACGAGACGCTCGACGTGACGTTCAAGGGCAAGACCATCGCGGACGTGCTCGGCATGTCCGTGGAGGAAGCCCGGGAGTTCTTCGAGGCGGACAGCCGGCTCGGCCGCCGCCTCCAGTTGCTGGAGGACGTCGGACTGGACTACATGCGACTTGGCCAGCCGTCGACCACGCTCTCCGGCGGGGAGGCCCAGCGCGTGAAGCTCGCGGAGGAGCTCGGGAAGAAGGCGACCGGTGACACGCTCTACCTGCTGGACGAACCGACGACCGGCCTCCACAGCGAGGACGAGCGGAAGCTGATTCAGGTGCTCCAGCGGCTCACCGACCGCGGGAACAGCATCGCGGTCATCGAGCACGAACTCGACCTCGTGAAGAACGCCGACCACGTCATCGACCTGGGGCCGGAGGGCGGGGAGCGTGGCGGCGAGGTCGTCACCGCGGGCACGCCCGAAGAAATCGCGCGGAACGAGGACAGCCACACCGGCCGCTACCTCCGCGACAAACTCCCAGCCGTGGACATCGCGGGGCCGCGCGACGAGCGCGAGAAGCCGGACGCGCCCGCGCCCGCACAGGACTGACTCCGTGCCAGTCGGTGTCGATAAAACCCGCGTAATCGGGTGACACAGGGGTTACTCGCCGGGGCAGCGGCCGCCGCAACCACGCCGTTCTTCCGGCGTCCAGCCCACTCTCTAGATATGTCTGAACAGACGAAGGCGGACTACATCGACGACGTGAGCGTGGACGAGGAGTGGGACGCCACGCCGAGCCAGAGCGAACTCGACGAGACCGTCGAGAGCCTCGAAGCGAGCGGGTTCGAGGTCGAAGTCGTGCCGGACGCCGAGGCCGCACTCGACTTCGTCACCGAGGAGATTCCCGCGGACGCGTCCGTGATGAACGGCCACTCCACGACCCTCGAAGAGATCGGGTTCACGGAGTACCTGAACGAGGGCGACCACGACTGGGAGAACCTCCACGCCGAGGTCTTCAGCATCGACGACGACCAGGCGCGCGCGAAGGCGCGCCGCGAAGCCCAGACCGCGGACTACTTCCTCGGGAGCGTGAACGCCATCGGCCGCGAGGACGGCACGCTCGTCGCCGCCGACCTCTCCGGCAGCCGCATCGGCGCGTACCCGTTCGCCGCGGGCCACGTCGTCACCGTCGCCGGCGTGAACAAAATCACGACGGACGAGGAGTCCGCCCGCGAGCGCCTGCAGGAGTACGCGTACGCGTTCGAGAACGAGCGCGCACAGGAAGCCTACGGCGTCGAAAGCTACCCGTCGAAGGAACTCGTCTTCCGCCAGGAGACCGTCGAGGGCCGCACGACCGTCGTCCTCGTCGAGGAGACGCTCGGCTACTAAATCGGCGAAATCTTTTGATCAACTGATCACCTACGCCGCCACATGACGTGGCGGCAGGTGGTTCGTCGGGAACTCGCGCGGTACAGAGAGCAGACCGGGAGTGACTTCGTCGACCGACAGGAGTTCCTCTCGTTCGCGCGCCCGGTGTTCGAGTCGGAGTACCCGGACGCGAGCACGCCGGGACAGACGTTCAGTCGGGTGATGCAGGACCTCCGAGACCGCGGCGAGGTGGACTTCGTCGACGGCGCGGGCACCTATCGGATTCTCGACCTCGACGCGGACCGAGCGCCGGAACGCGCAGGAGAGCGGGACAGCGGTCCCGAGTACACCGCGCGCGAGTACGAGACGACGGTGGGCGCGCGGTCGATGCCCGCGGCGTTCCGCGAGTACGTGCTCGACCAGTACGGCCGCCGGTGTCCCGTGTCCGCTGTCGACCACGACCGCCTCCTCGACGTGGCGCACGTCCTCTCGTGGGCGGACCACCCGGAGCGGCGAACCGACCCGGCAAACGTGCTTCCGTTGAGCAAAACCCACCACGCCGCGTTCGACGCGGGTCTGTTCACGCTCGACACCGACTACCGCCTCCGCATCGCGCCCGACTTCGAGACCGAGAGCGAGACGCTCACCCGGACGCTCGTCGAGCAATCCGCGGAACGCATCGACGTCGGCGTCGCTCCCGAGTACCTCGACCGCCACAACGAAACGCTCGACTGGTGGTAGCTACGCGTACACGTGCCGCACGGCATCCGCGAGTTCGTTGACGCGCTGGCGATGTTCGATTGGGTCGCGGATGCCGTTGGTGACGTAGGCGAAGGCGACGCCTGTTTCGGGGTCGGCCCAGGCGACGCTGCTGCCGAGGCCGCCGTGGCCGAAGACCGCGTCGGGGGCGAGCGTGCCGTACTTGTCGTGGGCGGTGCCGGCGCGGACGACGCCCAGTCCGTAGCGGCGGGGGACGCCGAGGGTGGGGTCGCGTTCGGTCTGGGTGTGGACGCGGGTGAGTGTGGCGACGGTGTCGGTGTCGAGGACGCGGTCGTCGCCGATGCGGCCGCCGTTGGCGAGGCAGGCGTAGAAGCGCGCCATGTCCGCGGCGGTGCCGACGCCGCCGGCGGCGGGGATTTCGGCGCGGTGAATCGGTTCGCGGTTGAACGTGGCGGCGGAGTCGCCGCGGTCGAGGCCGAGGCCGCTATCGGGAGTTCGACAGCGGTCGGGGTCGGCGAACCCGGTGAGGGTGGCGACGTCGTCGGGTTCGCTCTCGGGCAATCCGATGTGGGTGTCGTCCATCTCGATGGGTTCGAAGATGTGGTCGCGGGCGTACCTGCCGACGGAGCGACCGGTGACGCGGCGGACGAGTTCGCCGGCGAGGAACCCGAAGCTCACGGGGTGGTAGGCCGGTTCGCCGAGACCCTGCGGCGTGGCGTCTTCGAGGATGCTGACCGACGCGTCCCAGTCCGTCCAGGTATCCGGCTGACGGTCGAGGTCGGTGAGCGCGAGGCCGGCGCGGTGGGTGAGCACGTCCGCGACGGTCGTCTCCGCTTTCTCGGTACCCGGGTCGGCGTACTCGGGCCAGTACTCGGTGAGTGGGTCGTCGTACGCGAGGTCGCCCTCGTCGACGAGGTGGTGGACGCACGCGGCCGTGTAGGGTTTCGTGCAGGAGAACAGCACGAACTTCTGGTCGGGCGTGACGGGGTCGCCGTCAGGGCCGACCTCGCCGCCCGTGAGCGAGAGGACGCGGTCCTCGCCCCGGTAGACCGCGAGCTGCGCGCCGTGGTGGAGGCCCGCGTCGAGCTGCGCGGCGAACAGCTGTTCGATTCGGGCCGGACCGTCCGCGTCGAAGACCGACATACCGGAATGTGGCGTTCGGTCGACAAATACGTTCGCCCCGTTCGGGGACCCGAACAGAGTAGTGACGGGAGCCGCAAGCCCCGATATGGAGCGGTTGTACGTGTACGAGGGAGCGCTCGCCGCCATCGGGCTGTCGGTGGCCGTGCAGGCAGCGGTGTCGCTCGATGGCGGCGACCCATCGCTCGGAACGGTCCTGATGGTGGTGGGTGGTATCGGGGCCGTCGTCGGTGCGAGTTACGACGTGGTTCGGCGCGACCCCGCGACGTTCGACGCGTCCGCTGGCGCGGTGTTCGCGCTCGTCCTCGCTGCGGCGGTGAGTCTGCTCGGCGCGCTGTTGAACCTCGCGCTCTCCCTGTAACGTCTCCCAAGACCTATCTCGACACGGGGCCTACGCCGGAGTGATGTACGATTTCGCCGTCGTGGGCGTCGGGCCGCCGGGCGCGCGGTTCGCGCGACGGGCCGCCGAGGAAGGCTACGACGTGGTCGCGTTCGAGCGCGGCGAGATAGGGAAACCGCTCGCGTGCTCGGGGCACGTCAGCCTCGACGTCTGGGAGTACGTGCCGGAGTCGGCGCGCGAGGAGTTGTTCCAGAACGGCATCTACGGCGCGCGATTCCACACGGGCGGCGCGCGCTCGGAGAGCCACGAGTTCTACACGGAGACGCCGATTTCGAACGCGGTGGACCGCGTTCAGTTGGACAAGACGCTCGCCGAGACGGCGGGGGACGCGGGCGCGGACGTGCGGGACGGCCATACGGTGACGGGCGTCACGGAGCGCGCGGGCCACGTCGAGCTGACGGTGAACGGACCAGACGGCGTGTTCACGACCGAGGCGCGGATGGTCGCGGGCTGTGACGGCCCGCGCTCGCGCGTCCGCGACGAACTCGGACTACCGGAACCGGAGGAATTCCTCCATGGCGTGCTCGCCTTCGACCCCGAGCCGGACGACCAGGACTTCGTGGACGTCCACCTCACGGTACCCGGCTTCTTCGCGTGGCGCATCCCGCGCGGCCCGGGCGGCGTGGAGTACGGGCTGGCGGCCGCGCCGTCCGCGGACGGCGACGTGGCGACACGGTTCGACGACCTCGTCGAGGACTACGGCGTCGCGGAGCGCATCGAACACCGGTGTTCGGGGCTGATTCCGGTCGGACCGCCCGACTCGGTGACGAGCACGCGCGGCTTCCTCGTCGGGGACGCGGCGGGGATGACGAAGCCGTTCACGGGCGGCGGCATCCTCTACGGGATGACCGCGGCCGACCACGCCGCATCCACCATCGACCCAACGAATCCGCGGACGCTCGCTGACTACGAGCGGGCGTGGCGCGACGACCTCGAACGCGACATTCGACTAGGGAAACTCATTCGGATGGGATACGACGCGCCGGAGGTCGTGCAGAAACTCGGGATGCGGTTGTTCGAGGGTGAAATCGGCGTGCACATGGACCGCCCGACGAGCGTGTTCTCCGTGGAGCAGGTGCGGTCGATGCTGCGCTAGTAGGTCGGGAGGCGGGCGGAGCGGTCGCTCCCCTCGACGAACGGCAGCGGTTCGAGTTCTCCGCGGATGTCGTCGACGGCGAGCGTCGCGTCCGCGGGCGTGTCGAAGTCGACGTACGCGAGGGCGAGGTGGGCGTCGAGCGTGTGGCTGTGCCGGACGCGCGTGATTTCTCCCACGACGTCGCCGTCGTGGAGGACTTCAGCGCCTCCCTCCGTCGCGTCGTCTAGCCGAACGCCGACGAGGCGTTTGCTGGGGCGGCCGCGGTTCTCGACTTTCGACACGATTTCCTGGCCGACGTAGCAGCCCTTCTCGAAGTCGAGCGCGTTCCGGACGCCGGCGACGTTCGGGATTCGGTCGCGGAGTTCGTACTCGAAGAGCGGCGTGCCGGCTTCGAGCGTGAGTGCCTCCCAGACGGTGCGGCCGAACGGCGCGGCGTTCAATCCCCGCGTGAGCAGCGTGTCGAACACGGTTTCGGCGTCCTCGGCGGCGCACACCACGTCGTAGCCTTCCTCGCCCGCGAGCGCGTCCGTCCGCACGACCGTCACGCCCGCTTCGTTGATGCGGCCGCGGTCGAACGTGAGGCGGTCGTCGGGCGGCGTACCGCCGTGCAGCACGCTCGCGATTTTCTCCGTGGACTTCGGGCCGTGCACGCCGAACACCGCGAAGTCGGTCGTGGCGTTCCGGATTTCCACGTCCTCGATGAAGACGTTCTCCCGCCACTCCTCGACGAGGTCGCCCGCGGTTTCGGGGGGCGTGAAGACGAGGAGTTTGTCGTCGGCGTTGTAGACGTACATGTCGGTGCGGACGCGGGCCTGCGCGTCGAGCAGGAGCGCGTAACAGCCCTCGCCGTCGGTCTCGGGGACGCGGTTCGAGACGGCGTTGTCGACGAAGTCGACGCGGTCGTCGCCCGTAACGACGAGTACACCGTACGCCATCTCGGTCGCGCCCGCGGCGTTCCGGACGGCGCGCTGCGTGCGCTCGGGCCGGCCGTAGTCCTCGGGGAGGTCGCGGTCGCCGACCTCGACGAACGACGCCCCGTAGTCCTCGTGGAACTCCCGCAACACAGTCATATCTGAAGAACGGAGCCGCGGGCGGTTAAAGCCATAGAAAACGGCGTCAGAACGGAAGGCGGTCGAGCACGCGGTCGACCCAGGTCTCCTCGACCTCCTCGCGGGTGGGTTCGGCGCGCTCGGTGGCGGTGATGACGGTGCGGCCGTTCTCGGTCTCCGCCGCGATGAGGGAGTCAGATTTGAGCTCGGAGAGCGCGTCTTCGAGGGTGTCGATGTCCGCGTCGACGTGCGAGCGGAGTTCGAACACCGTCATCCCCTCGTCGCGGCCGACGAGCACGTCGAGTATCTCCGTCTGGGGGTTCTCTCGGTCGCGGTGTTCGCGCGCTGCCTGCATGGCGAGACGTACGCGTCGCCGGCCCTTAGCCGTGTTCCCCGGCGAGCGGTAGTCTTTTGTCGCTGGCTCGGATACGCGTTCGCCAATGGGACTCAGGTGTTCGCTGCTCGGCCACGACTTCGGGGAGCCCGATGTCGAACGCGAGCGCGAAGAACGCGGAAACGAGGTCATCGAAACCGTTCGCGAGGTCAAGGTCTGCGAACGGTGTGGGTCGGAGTCGGTCGTGAGCGAGAACACCGAGGTCCGCTCCATCAAGCGCGACCCGCGGGCGGAACGCGACTCCGCGGACGCCGAGGAATCCGAGGCGGCGAGCGCGACGACGGACGCGTCCGCGTCGCCCGCGCCCGACCTCGAAGCCGCCGTGACGCGCGTCTCCGATGGCGAGAACGCCGCGGACGCCGGAGCGGCGTCCACGGACAGCCCGTCTGCGGGAGCCAGTACGGGGGAGTTCGAGGACGTGTCCGCGGCGGAGGACGACGGCGTCATCCTCTCCGACGACGAGGACGACGAGGAGGCGGTGCCGGCGGACCGCGAACCCGGTCAGTGGCCGGACGCGGACGACACCCGGCAGGACGAACGCGACATCACGGAAGCGGGTGCTGAAGAAGAGGCCGAGAACGCGATAGGGGGGCGTGACGAGGGCGCGGAAGTCCTCGACGCCGACGCGGAGGGCGGCACCGAGACTGGTGGCTCGGACACAGCGGAGCCAGTGGACTCGGCGGACGCGAGCGCCGAGACCGAGCACGACCCGTGGCCGGACGTGGACGGCGATGACGAGGGGTTCGACGCGAAACCGGGGACGGGCGGCGGCGTCGACCTCGACGGGAGCGGACAGGCCGCGGCACAGGCCGAACCCGCGGACGGGGAGGAGGACGTGGAGTACGTCGAAGCCGGGTTCGAGTCCACGGGCAGCATCGACCCCGAGCGCGCCGCGGACGCGGACGGCAGTGAACTCGTCTGCCCGCAGTGCGGGCATCGGACGGCGGTGAGCGGGTCGTCGCTGCGCGCGGGCGACATCTGTCCCGAGTGCCGGAAAGGCTACCTCGCGGAGCAGTAGGACACGAAGGGGTTATAGTTCCGCCGCGGCTTCTCCCGTCCATGAAGGAGTACAAGATGCGGCGGGGAGAGCACCTCGAAGACCGAGTTCCCGACCTGAAGGGGAAAGTCGAGGAGTACTTCGGAGACATCACCGCCACGGAGGAGTACAAGGGCAGCGACCTCTTCGTCGTCGAAGACCCCGACAATCCCGTGTTCGAGCGCATCGTCGCGGGCGCCGTCGAGTACTCGGGGAAGAAGGACAAGCTCGGCGTGGACTTCGTGGAGCGCGACGCCGCGGACGTCATCGCGGAAGGGAACGCGGACGCCGCGCAGGACGCCGTGAGCGCGAAGAACGACTTCCTCAAGGAAGTGACCGGCCGGGACGCGAAGTCCCGCCGCGACTCGATGAAGCGCTCCGTCGAAGATGACGCGGACAAGCCGGACGGCGTCTCGTAATCCGCGTTATCGGTTGAGTTTTTCGCGGCTGACGGAGATACCGGAGGGCGTGACGATGAGTTGGTCGTCGCCCTTCTGGACGATGTCGCCACCGACCTCCTGGGCGACCTGGCGGAGTTCGTCGATGACGTGGTCGACCATCTTGTCCTCGGTGCGGAGGCGCGTGATGTCCGCGATGACGACGTCGCCGTCGTAGACCGCGTCCTTGATGGCGATGACGTCCTCTTGGCCGTCGATTTCGGCGATGTGGACGCTCTTGCGTGCGTTGCCGGCGCTCGTTTCGAAGTCGCCGACGTCGAGTTCGACGTAGTCCTCGGTCGAGTTCCCGCCCGCGCCGAGGATTTTATCCATGAATCCCATACCATAGTCCTCCCGAGGCGTCTCAATAGAGTTTACGGAGGCGGGTCTGCCGGTTCACGGACCTTTACGCGGGACGCCCGACTCTCATTTCGGTATGACGTTCAGTATCTGCGTGCGAGAGGAGTACGAGGACGACGACGGCGACACCCAGCATCGGTTCGGGGTCGCGGTGACGACGCGGCTGCCGGGCGTGGGGACGCTGTGTCCGTTCGTCTCCGAGCACGGGGCGGTGGCGACGCAGAGCCTCGTGAACGTCGAACTCGGCCGGAAGGGCGTCGAATACCTCGGGGACGGACTGGCGGTGGAGGACGCGCTGGACGCGCTGTTGAACGCGGACGACGGGAAGCCGGAGCGCCAGCTTCACGGCGTCGACGCTGACGGGGAGTTCGCGTTCTCGGGCGCGGAGTGCGGGGAGTGGTTCGGCGACCTCGTCGGGGAGAACTACACGGTCGCGGGGAACCTCCTCACGGGCGAATCCGTCATCAAGGAGACCGCGGCCGCCTACGAGGAGAGCGACCGCGACGAACCGCTCGCGAAGCGCCTCATCGACGCGCTCGGCGCGGGGCAGGCCGAGGGCGGGGACAAGCGCGAAGACCTCGAAGTGCAGTCCGCGGCCGTGAAGGTGGCGACGACGGAGGACCGCGAGTTCGACCCGTACTACGACGACCTGCGCGTGGACGCGACGACGGAGCCGGTGCAGGACCTCCGGGAGACGTTCCGCCTCGCGAGCGAGGGCCAGGAGACGGCGCTCGAAAAGTACGCAGAGGACGCTGAAGACGCTGAGGACGGGGACGCAGACGAAAACGCGGATGCAGACGAAAACGCGGATGCAGACGAAAACGCGAATGCAGACGAAAACGCGAATGCAGACGAAAACGCGAATGCAAACGAAAGCGGGGACGAGAGTTCCGATGTGGAGAGCGCGGAGTAGTTACGCGCTGCGGACGCGGCTGGCCCGTGAGTCGCCGCAGACGGTGCACTCAGTGACGCGGTAGGGTTCGCGGGAGTACGCACAGTTCTCGCCGTCCGGGCGTTCCTGGCGGACCTCGATGGTGACCACGTGTTGCGTGGTGGCTTCGCAGATGGGACAGGGTTCGTCGCGGCGTGACTGGTCGCGAACCATCGTGCTTCGGCTGGGAATACAGCGACCGACCGCATATAATTTTCTCCGAAATAGTCAGGGAACGAACTCGTAGAGGTCGTCGCCGACGTGGTGAATGGACTCAACGACCTTCCCGGAGTCCCCGGTCATCTCGCTCCCATCGACGAGCGCGCGGCCGACCGCGAGCGCCTTCCCGTGCGTCTCCTCCACGATGACGACGAGGTCGCCCTCGCTGATGGAGTCGGTCGCGTCGACGATACCGGGCCGCATCACGTCCGCACCGCCGCTCACGAACGAGATAGCGCCCGCGTCCACCGTGACCGTTCCCGTCTCGGGGTTCGTTTCGTTCGCGCCGCGCACGGTAACGAACGGTTCGTCGTCGATGTAGCACGCGAGCGGTTCGCCGTCCACGAGGATGAGGTCGAACTCGGAGTCCGTGAGTTCCACGAGTTCGTAGGTGTCCGCGTCGAACGACACCCCGAGCGTGTCGTCGAGGTTGTCGTTCAGGCGCGACACTTCGTCGCTCCGCAAGTGGTGGCGCGAAGAGATCTTCATACCGTCCTGTGGGTTGGCTCACCGCTTAAAACGTCCGTCTCACGATGTCGTGTCGGCGTGCGGAGGGCGACACCACTAACTACGGGACTCACGTATTCCGGGGTATGTCAGACGAGCAGGCCGCGGCGGGCACCCCGGAAGGACAGGGGCCCGTGCGCGTCCCCCAGGACCTCGCGGACCGACTCGAATCGAAGCGCGAGGACCTCTTCGAGAAGTTCGGTATCGAGGACGCGTTCCCGCCCGAGGTCGTCGAGGAAGCGGAAGCGCGCACGGAGGGCGTCCAGCAGGAGATTCAGGACGAACTCGGCGAGCGCGAAGACCTCCGGGAGATGACGACGTGGACGACCGACCCCGTCGACGCGCAGGACTTCGACGACGCGATCAGCGTCGAGGAGCGCGAGGACGAGTACGTGCTCTGGGTGCACATCGCGGACGTGACTCACTACGTTACGCCGGACACGGAGATGTGGGAGTCCGCGGTGACGCGCGCGAACACCGTCTACCTCCCCGGGTACACGGTCCACATGCTCCCGCCCGTGCTCGCGGAGACGGTGTGTTCGCTCGTTCCGAACGAGGACCGGCTC
>Ga0207813_100818_pt1 | contig 13400 bp, 9 predicted proteins | sample A23E3SouthBayCA_2_FD_187730 | JGI IMG/M metagenome (GOLD analysis project Ga0207813, IMG submission 187730) | Aerobic enrichment media microbial communities from Eden Landing Ponds, California, USA - A23 E3 (4) (SPAdes) | ecosystem: Environmental > Aquatic > Marine > Unclassified | place... | reverse complement strand
TACACGGGACGCCCGCCGCGCCGCGCTCCCTACCGGAAGACCGCGCTGGCGGTGTTCGCCACCATCGTCGGACTGAAAGTGACGAACCCCCTGCACGGCCTCTACTTCACGACGGAGTGGACGACGACGCCGTTCCCCCACCTCGCCATCAACCACCAGCCCGCGTACTGGCTCATCCTCGGACTGTCGTACGTGCTCACCGCGGTCGGGTTCTTCATGCTGCTCGAACGGTTCTACCGCACCGGCACGGACAGCAGGCCGCTCGTCGTCCTGCTCTGCCTGACAGGCATTCCGGCGCTCGCGACGACGCTCGGCGACGAAATCGAGTGGCTCCTCCCCCTGATGTACGAGCCACCGGGCGTTGCGCTGTTCGCGGTCGGCGTCCTGTTCGTGTACGTCAGGCGGTTCGAGGCGATACGCCTCACGAGCAACGCGACCGAACCCGCCGTGTTCGTCGACGCGGACGGCGACGTTCGGGACTACAACACGGCCGCACTCGCGCTCCTCCCCGACCTAGAGGGGTCGGTCGGCGCGCCGCTGGCGACGGTGGACGACGAACTCGCCAACGAACTCTCGAACCCCGGTGTCGTCGCCACGACCGGGGACGACACCACGCGGTACTATCAGGTGTCCACGGCGCCGTTCACCGCGGGCGACGCCCGGATGGGCCAACTCGTCACGCTCACCGACGTGACCGACCGCGAGACGTACCGCCGGCAGTTGGAGTCGAAGACTGAGCAACTCGAAGCTCTCACGCGCGTCGTCCGTCACGACATCCGGAACGACATGACCGTCATCACGGGCTGGGGAGAGACGCTCCGCGACCACGTCGACGACGAGGGTGAGGACGCGCTCGACCGCGTGCTGCGGACGGCCGACCACGTCGTCGCCGTCACGGACACCGTCGGCGACTTCCTCGACGCGCTCTCCGGAACGACAACGCTCGACCTCCAGCCCGTCCCGCTCGGGGAGACGCTCCGAGCGGAACTCGCCGCCGTCCGCGAAGCCCACCCGGACGCCCGCTTCACCGTCGACGGCGCGATTCCGGACGTGGACGTGCGCGCGACCGGCCTGCTCTCCTCCGTGTTCCGGAACCTCCTCGAAAACGCCGCCCGACACTCCGACCGCGACACGCCCGCGATTACCGTCTCCTGCACCGCATACGACGACACCGTCGAAGTCCGCGTCGCGGACGACGGCCCGGGGATTCCGGACGCGCAGAAAGAACGCCTGTTCCAACGCGGCGAGAAAGGCCCGGCGAGCCCCGGGTCCGGCCTCGGCCTCTACCTCGTCGAAACGCTCGTCGAACAGTTCGACGGCCGCGTCCGCATCGCGGACAACGACCCCCGCGGCGCGGTGTTCATCGTGGAACTTCAGGCGGCGTAGCTCAGCGGCGGCGTTCCTCGATACCGACGGTGAGGATGGATTTGGCGATGGCGAGGCCGCCGGTGAGCGGGTCGAGCGTCGTCTCGCCGGCGCGTTCACGGTAGTCGATGGGGAGTTCGCGGACGCGGTAGCCGCGGGCGAGCGGGCGGAGGAGGAGTTCGGCGGAGAGGCCCGTGTTTTCCGTCCACGTGATGTCCTCAATGACGTCGCGGCGGTAGGCGCGCATGCCGGTGGTGGTGTCGTGGACGCGTTCGCCGAGGAGTACACTCGCGAGGAGCGCGAACGCGATGTTCCCGTAGCGGTTGGTGTCGGGCATTGCGTCCGCGCCGTGGTAGAGGCGGTCGCCGCTGACGACGTCGTAGCCGTCGTTGATGGCGTTAAGGAAGTCGGGGAGACGTTCCATCGGGTAGGTGTCGTCGCAGTCCGTGGTGACGACGACGGGCCGATCGGGGGTCGTGATGGCTTCGTGGACGGCGACGCCGTACCCCTGCGGGGGTTGTTCGACGACGGTCGCGCCGTGGTCGCGCGCTATCTCGGGCGTGCGGTCCTGAGAGCTATCGACGCAGACGACGGTCGCGCGGTCGTCGGTGACGTCGGCGATGTCGGTGAGGACGGTGTCGATGGCGGCTTCCTCGTTGTACGTCCCCATGACGACGCTCACGTCGTCGAAGGTGTAGGTGTCGTCGGGCATATTCGCTCCCACACCACCCACGGATTTAGGCGTACCTAAATCAGGTGAGGGTGTCGTGCAGGTGGTTCGCCGCCTTCAGCGAGAGCGCCGCGAGCGTCAGCGTCGGGTTCATCGCGCCGCCCGTCACGAACACGCTACTCCCCGCGATCCAGAGGTTATCGAGGTCGTGCGTCCGCAGCTCCGGCGTCACCACGCTCTCCGCCGGATCGCGGCCCATCCGCGTCGTCCCCATGTGGTGGAACGCCGGCCCCGTGTTCTCCGGACCGACCTGCCACGTCACTTCCGCACCGAGTTCCGCCAACACGCGCTCCTGAATCTCGTTCGCGCGCTCGATCGTCCGCCGCGTCACGTCGTCGATACCCCAGTGAACGTCCGGCACCGGGTTCCCGTGGTCGTCGGTCCGAGAGTCGTCCAGCCCCACGTAGTGCTCCGCGCACGGCCGCTGCTCGACCAACCCCCCCATCGCGATGTGGTTCCCGTACGACTGCCGGAGCGACCCGAGCAGGGCGTCCCCCCACTCCTCGCTCCCGAGCGCCTCCTGCACGGGCGACGGCCCCGCGTAGTTCAGGAACTCGAGTTTCAACCGCGCGTACTCGCTCGCGTCGCCGTCCGCGCTCGGTACGCCCTGGTCGGTCCCGCGCGTGGGGTCGTCGTAGAACTGGTGGCACTCGCTCGTGAGGAACCCGACGTGGTTCTGCCGCGTCTCCTCCTCCAGCACGCCACCCGTTCCCGCGAACACGTGGTCCATGAAGTATCGGCCGACCGCGCCGCTCGTGTTCGCGAGCCCCTCCGGATAGGCGTCGGACGCGGAGAGCAAGAGGAGACGCGGCGTCTCCACGCCCCCGCACGCCACCACGAACTGGCGGGCCTCCTGTCGGTGTGTCTCGCCGTCCGGCGTCGCGTACACCGCCGCGGTCACCGCCTCGCCGGCCGCGTCGTGTTCGAGGCGCTGCACCGCCGCCTGATCGATGACGCGCGCGCCCTCGCCCTCCGCGGACGCGACGTGCCGGGTGGCGTCGTACTTCGCGCCGGACGGACACACCGGCTTACAGGTCCCGTACCCGACGCACGGCGACTCGTCAGCGTACGCCTCCGAGTTCCGCGCGTTCGGCACGGAGTGCATCGCGATGCCGAGGCGCTCGCAGGCGTCCGCGAACAGCGAATCGCTGTACGACGGCTCGAACGCCGGCATCGGATACGGCTCCTCGCGCGGCGGCGCGAACGGGTTGTCCGCCGCGCCGGCGACGCCGAGCGCGCGCTCCGCCGCCGCGTAGTACGGCCGGAGGTCGTCGTAGGGGAGCGGCCAGTCCGTGGCGACGCCGCGGCGGGACGCCTGCTCGAAGTCGCGTTCGTGTAACCGCATCACCATCCCCTGCCAGTGGAGCGTCGACCCGCCCACGCCCTTCACGCGCGCCCTGTTCAGGGGGTATCCGCGGTCGCCGGACGACGTGTACGCGTCGCGCTCGCCACCCATCTCCCAGACGGAGAGCGGACCGTGACCGGGGCGGATGTGGCGCTCCATGCGTTCACGCCGGCTGTCGTCGTCGAAGCGCTCGCCGGCTTCGAGCACGACCACGTCGTGGCCGCGGGCAGCGAGCCGGTCCGCGACGAGCGCGCCCGCCGGCCCGGCGCCGACGATGCACACGTCCGTGGACTCCGTGGGCGTCCGGTCGGTATTCATGGCGGTTGCTGGTAGCTTCCCGCCCCGCCGGGGTGGCCGAGGGGGTTCTCGATGCCGACGAGCGTCCCGCCGGTGGGCGACGCGTAGAGCGCGAACAGGAGTTCGTTTACGACGTAGTAGCGGACGCGTTCTACGTCGCTCCCGTTCGGGTCGGGGTCTGCGGTGTCGGCGTTCATCGCGTGGAGCGCGTCAGACCGGGTCAGCCTGTGGAGGTTCGCGAACGACTCGCCGTCCCAGGAACGGGTGTAGTCGTCGAGGTAGTCGGTCGCGGACGCGATGCCCGCGGCGTGGTCCGGTCGGTCGTGGACGCGGCCGTCGAGGAAGGCGTCGACGAACGGTTCGACGTTCTCGACCGGCGTGGGATAGAGGGTGTGGGCGGCGGCGACCATCGTCTCCCTGCTGTCGGCGTCGAGCGGCCGGTCGTCCGTCTCGTCGTCGGCGAGGACGGCCGCACCGCCGACCGCCACGCCGGTCGCGGCGAGGGCGGCGAGGGCGTCGCGTCGACTCAACTCCATTCACCGGTGTTTAGGCTGCCCTAAACTTAGTGGTTGTGTTCGGCGGTCATCGCGGTCATCGACACGGTCACGAACACGCTCGGGCGCGACGGCGACGGCACGTACGCCGCCGCGCCGCCGCACGCACGCGCGTTCGCGCACTGCTCCACCCGCGGCGACAACGCGCGAACGCGTTCCTCACCCGAATCGACGGGCAGCGACAGACGGTAGGTGAACCCATCCGCGCCGCCGTACCGGACGAACGCCGACACCCGAACAGTCTCTCGGCCATCGACCTGCAGCGTCCTGTTCCCCACCGCGGTCACGTCGCCCGCGACCGACAGCTCTCCGTCACGCACCGTCACGTTCAGATCGACCGCGCCGTCCGTCGGCTCCGCCGTGTAGTACGCGCTCTCCTCGTCGGTCGCGACGCGAACGGACACTCCGGTCGCCGCCGCCGGCACACCCATCCGCGCCTCCATCGTCACCGCCGCCCCGGACGCATCCTCGACGCGCTGCAAGCGAGCGGCCGACGGCGACCCCGCAGCGGGGTTCCAGACGCCCCGGTAGACGTACCGGTAGAGCGTCCGGTTCGGGAACGCGTCCGCCACCGCGAACGGTCGGTCATCGAGCGCGTACACCGCCCGTCCATCGAACCCGGGGTCGTTTCGCAGCACCTGAAACGGGTGGTTCAGCCAGTCGCCGTACGGGTCAGGGAGCAACACCACTGACTCCGCAGGAGCACCGTCCGCGAACGGCGCGTACGCCGTCTCGTACGTCTCCGTCACGTCCATATTCGTCTCCACGGGGTCGGCCGCGTTCCCCGCGGTCACCACTCCACCGCCCACCAGACTCACGACGACGACGAGCGCGACCGCCGCCCGCGCCGCCCGTGGGTCTGCCCGCTCGCGCGCTACCGTCCACAGCAGTACGACACCGTGAACGCTCGCGAACGCCGCGAATACCGCCGTTGGAATCAGAAGGTCGAAGTGATAGTACGGTCCGAGCACGGACACCAAGCCGTCGCCCGGCGTCGACACGTCGCCGAGGATGTTGAACGTCCCCCAGAAGTAGACGTTCCCCACGGCCACCGTGGCGAACACGCCGGCGACCGCCGCGGCGCGCGCCGACCACTTTCGGCGAAACGCCCACACCACGCCCGCGGCGGCGAGCAGACTGCCGAACACGCCGCCCGCCACCCACTCCGTGAAGAACAGGTCGAGGACGATGCGGTTCACGCGAACCGCGAGCTCGGGCGTGTACACGATGTCGTGGCCGAGCAGGCGGCGCTGACCGAATCCGAGTCCGTCTAGAGGCGCGAACGCCTGATAGGGGAAGACGAACGGCCGCCCCGTCACCAGCGCGTTATAAGCGAGCGCGACGCCGACGCCGAGCAGGCCGAGCGCCGCGGTCACCGACTGCCGTGGCAATGCGGCACGCCAGTTCGTGCGGAGCGTCCAGAGCGCGTGCGTGACGAACGGTGCCGCGAACAGCACGGCCGTGTACGGCCGGGAGAAGAACGCCAGTCCGACCGCGCCGCCGGCGACGGCCGCCCACCGACGGCTCCCCGTGCGGTCGGCGCGCAAGTACGCGTACGCGAACGCGAGGTTCAGCAGCGTCGTCGGCGCGTACGGCAGGAACACGCCGGACTGAACGACGAACAGCGGCGACGCGAGCACGAACGCGCCCGCGAGCAGGCCGACGCGCCACTCGAACACCTCCCGGCCGACGAGTGCGGTGAGCGCGACGACACCGGCCGCGATACCGGGAAGCGCGAGCCGGTACGCCCCGACCAGTTCGCCGAGCGCGAAGAAGACCGCCGCCACCGGCGCGTACTTCGCGTACAGTCGGTCGCCCGCGTCGACGAAGAACCACGGCCGGAACGCGTCCTCGAGCGGCGGCCGGAGGAACACCTGGCCGTCGAGCAGCAGTGCGGCCTGCTGGAGGTAGACCCCCTCGTCGTGGTTCAGGGAGTGATAGGGGAACACTGTCGTCGACACTACCCACGCGAGCACCGCGGCGACACCGGCGAGCACGAGCACGCCCCGGTGCCAGCGCCGTGTCATTCCTCGGTCGGGAACCAGGCGAGTTGGTGGTCGAGGTCGAGGTCGACGCGGACGCGTTCGTCGAGGGACAGCTGGTCCGCGTGATTGTGCTCGCAGTACACCAGCCCCCCGGCGTCGAGTTCCACTCGGTAGACGAATGCCGGCCCCGTGTACTGGCGGTGGACGACGCGGCCGTTTCCGCTGTCGGTGGGGACCGCCCGCAGGTCGTCGGGGCGGACGAGCACGTCGACCTCCGCGCCCTCGTACTCCGTGTCGAGGCCCGCGATGGCGTCCCCCGGCACGTCGCCCACCGGGGTCTCCACCGTTCCGTCGGTGAACCGCCCGGATACGAACCCGGCCTCCCCGATGAACTCCGCGACGAACCGGGATGTCGGCTGTTCGAACACGGTTTCCGGCCGCCCGACCTGTTCGAGGTGGCCGTCGTGCAGCACCGCGACGCGGTCGCTGATGGACAGCGCCTCCTCCTGGTCGTGCGTCACCGAAATCGCCGTGACGCCGGTCTCCTTGAGGATTCGCCGCACTTCCTCGCGCATCTCCCGGCGTAGCGACACGTCGAGGTTCGAGAACGGCTCGTCGAGCAGGATGACGTCCGGCTCCGGCGCGAGCGACCGCGCGAGCGCGACGCGCTGTTGCTGGCCGCCCGAGAGCGTGTCCGGCGCGGCGTCCGCGTAGTCGGCCAACCCAACGAGGTCAAGGAGGTCGTTCACGCGGCGGTCGACCTCGTCGTCGGGCCGGTCCACGATGCCGTACGCGACGTTCTCCTCGACGGAGAGATGGGGGAACAGCGCGAAGTCCTGGAACAGCAGGCCGATGTCGCGGTCCTCCGGGCGGACGAACGTCTCGTCGTCCGCGACCATCTCGTCGCGAACGCGAACGCGGCCGCTGTCGGGGCGTTCGAGGCCCGCTATCAGGCGGAGCGTGGTTGACTTCCCGCAGCCTGACGGCCCGAGTAGCGTGAGGAGTTCGCCGTCGCGCACGTCGAACGAGAGAGCGTCGACGGCAGTCTCCGGGCCGAACGACCGCGTCACCCCGTCGAGTTCGAGAACGGCTGGTCGGTCGTGCTCGTCCGCGTCCGGTCGTGTCTGTCGTGATTCACTCATTCGTGTCACGGTCGTCTGTGTCCTCCTGAGCGAGGATGACGGCCATCGAGAGGCCGGATACGACGACGAGAACGAGCGCCGGGAGCGCCGCCCGTCCGTACATCCCCGCTTCCTGTACTCGCCAGATGTAGGTGACGAGCGTATCAAAGCCTAACGGACGCAGGATGAGCGTGGCCGGAAGTTCCTTCATCGTCGTCAGGAACACGAGCGCCGCGCCGGTGACGATGCCGGGGGCGATGAGCGGGAGGGTGACGGAGCGGAACGCGCCGAACCGGGACCGCCCGAGCGTGCGCGCCGCTTCCACGAGCGTCCGGTCGACCTGAAGCGCCGAGGTCCGCATCGACCCGATGGCTTGCGGGACGAACCTGACGATGTACGCGAACACGAGCAGGGGAATGGTCTTGTAGAACGCGGGGAGGATGTCGAGGCTGAAACTCACTAGGGCGATTGCGAGCACGATACCGGGGGCGGCGTACCCCGCGTACGGCGCGCGATCGGCGAGCACGGCGAGCCGCGAGGTCGACGCGGCCGACCGGAGCGCGATGGGGAGTGCGATGAGGACGGAGCCGGCGGCCGCGAGCGCGGCGACGTAGAGCGAACTCCAGCCGTACGTCCACGAGAACGCCATCGACCCGCCCGCGTATCCGGGGCCGCCGCTCGTGAGCCAGAGCGAGAACACGACAACGGGAAGGAGAATGGCGGTCGCGCCGACGAGGAGCGGGAGGAGGAGCAGGGGGTAGCGAAGCCAGCCGAGACGGATGGAGAGCGCGCCGCGGTTCCCGCTGCTCGCGTACGCGCCGGAATCGTCCGCGCCGATGCGTGACTCGATGGCGAGGATGACCACGGTGACCGCGAGCAGTTGGAGGGAGAGCAGGGCCGCGTAGTCCCGCATGAATCCGGTGTAGCGCGCGTAGATGAACTGCGTGAACACTTCGACGCCCATGATGTTCGGCGTGCCGAAGTCGGAGAGCGTGTAGAGCGCGACGAGGAGCGCGCCCGCCGCGACACCCGGCAGTATCTGTGGGAGCGTGACGCGGCGGAACGCCTCCCAGCGCCCCGAGTTCAGCGTGCGCGCGGCCTCGACGAGGGACGCGTCGAGCGAGAGGAGTGAGGCGCGGGTCGTGAGGAACACGTACGGGTACGTGTAGACGGTGAGGACGAGTGCGGCGCCGGTGAACCCGTCTATCGTCGGTATCGTCTCGATGCCGACCGGTCGGAGGGCGTTCGCGAGCACGCCGGCGGTTCCGGTGGCGGAGACGACGGCGAACGCACCGAGGTAGCTCGGAACGGCGAGCGGGAGCGCCGCGAGCACGGTCCAGAACCGCTTGAACGGGATGTCCGCCTGCACGGTCATCACTGCGAGCGGAACGCCGACGAGCACGCTTCCAACGGTGACGACGCCGACGAGCGCGACGCTGCGCACGAGCACCGCGAGCGTCGTGCCGGACGTGGCGAGGTCGATGGCGCGACCACCGAGGCCGAGCACGTCGATGAACAGCCACCCGAGCGGGACGACGAGCAATGCGGCGACGGCGGCGGCGAGCATCGTCAACCCCGTGCCGACTGCCGTGTCGTCGGAAAGACGGTCGGGAAGGCCGCTCAGTCGGTCCTCGCCGCTCATCCGGGGACGCCGGCGTCCCGCATGATTTCGAGCGTCTTCTCGAGGTTCGAGAGTTCGGAGAGGTCGATGTCCGGGGGGTTCAATTCGTCGATGGTCGGCAGACCGCCGACCGGTTCGACGCCCGGAATCATCGGGTACGCGAAGCTCACCGTCGCGAAGAACTCTTGGGCTTCCGCGGAGAGCAGGTGGCGGACGAACAGATCGACCAACTCTGACTTCTGCGTGCCCTGTATCTTGAGCGTGCCCGCGACGTTGACGAGCGCGCCGGCGTCACCGCTCGTGAACGCGAGGTCGAGGGGGGCGTCGGGTCGCTGGTTCTTCACGCGGAGCGCGTAGTAGTGGTTCGCAAACCCGGCTGGGATGGTTCCGTCGGCGACGCGCTGGGAGACGACGAACTCGTCGGGATAGCGCTGCGCGCCCTGTTCCCGCATCGAGACGAGCCAGTCTCGGGTGGCGTCGGGGCCGCGGAGCAACCGCATCGCGGTGACGAACGACTTGAACGCGCCGTACGTCGGCGCCCACCCGACCGTGTCTGGGAACCCGGCGGCGGCCGGGAACTCTTGAACGGCGTCGGGAATGTCGCTCTCGGCGAGTTGGTCGGTGTTGTAGGGGACGCTGCGGGCGCGCCCGGCGACGCCGACCCACGCGTTGTCTTCGCCTTGGAAGCCGCTGGGAACGGGTTCGACGACGTCGTCGCCGAGCGGCGCGTAGGCGTCGTTGTCGGCGACGTATCCGAGTGAACTGGCGTCGATGGACCAGAAGACGTCCGCCTGCGGCGCGCCGGACTCGACTTCTTCGACGATAGATTGGGCGAGTGAGGAGGAGGCAGCGCTGCTCTCGTAGACGGTGAAATCAGGATATATCTCTTGAAGCATCTCGACGAACCGGTAGTAGATGCCGCCTTCGCCACCGCCGATGTAGAGGTTGAGTTCGCCGGAGAGGTCAGGGAGGTCCTCGATGGACGTGCCGTCGGGCGCGGGCCGTCCCTCGATGATGGCGCCGGAACCGCGGAACGAGGCGAGTTCGGGGATTGTCACGGTCTCGTCGGTCGAACTGTTCCCGACGAGGCCCTGACAGCCGGCGAGACCGGCGAGCGACCCTGCTGCTGCGGTCTGAAGGAATCGTCGACGGGTCCGAGGTAGATCGCGCATATGGTTTAGGCAGACCTAAATGGCCTAAGTGTTTGTGGTTTCGTCAGTCGAGCGCGACCGGCGTCGGCGGGTCGGTTCTTCGAGACTCGATGGCGTCCAGGCAGTCGAGCCACGACCGCATCGCCTCCCCGCACTCGTTCAGGAACGCGCCGTTGTTCCACTCCTCGAACTCGCCCGTCGCGAGTTCGTCCGCGATGGCGCGGAACACGCCCGCGTACGAGTCCGCGTCACCGCCAACCCCGTCCGCGACCTCCCAGACGTGCTCGTTCAGTTCGAGCCCAGCGACCTCGTTTTGGAGGTCGTCGAACGTCGACCGCGGCGCCTTGTTGTGCTCACAGAGCGGGTCGCCGTTGTAGATTTGTTTGTCGAGCACGTCGCACGCGCGCTTCAGGAACACGCCCGACCAGATGTCGTCGAACCGCCCGACTTCCCATTCGTTGTCGTCCATCGGCAACTGGTAGAACGCCGGCACGACCTCCCGGCGGAACGCGAGATTCATCGAGCACACCGTCAGGTACTGGCCGGGCGCGGCGACGAAGTCCGTCTCGAAGTCGTCCGCCACCGTCCGCGTCTGCGCCTGTCCCTGGAGGTCGCCGTCCATCAGGATTCGCACGGCGTCCAAGTCGGGGACGTTCGTCCAGAGGCCCTGCGAGGCAACCACGGAGTCGACGTGTTCGGTTTCCACGGTGACGGTCTCGTCCATCGCCGCGTACGGGTAGCCGCGTGGGTAGAGGTCGTTGTCGCCCTCGTGGAGAACGTTCACCCATCGCTCGTCCGAGCGCACCGACCGCAGGTCGCCCTCGTAGTGGAGATTGTTCATGTGCGTACCGAAGAAGTCCACGTCGTCGTGTGGGAGAGTGTCGTCGTCGATGAACACGCCGTACTCGAACGCGCGGTCGTCCCAGAGGTAGAGCAGGCCGAACGACGTCTGGGCGTGGCTCGCCGCGGGGATGAGGTCGGCGTACTCGCCGAGGCCGCGGTCGTCGAACCACGCCTCGCGCGTCGTTCCGTCGAACACTGCGCCCGCGACGCCGAGGTCGTCGAGCATTCGCTCCATCGCCGCGGTGTCGCAGAAGTCCTCGGTGACGAGGACGAAGAACAATCGGTCGGTGTCGAAGCCGTGGGTGCGCGCGTTCTCGACGTAGCTTCGCACGCAGTCGTACTCGCGTATCGTCGGAACGACGACGCAGATGTCCGGGCGTTCGCTCATTGCCTCCACGAACGTTTAGGCCACCCTAAAAACTATCGGGATGGGATGATCATTGGTCGCCGTCACTGCGTTGACCGTCCGTTCAGGGTTCGTATCGGTCGACGAGTCCGCCGATGAGAACCGCCTGCGTGGTACCGACGACAGCCGTGCTCAGGAACCCGCCAGCGAGCGGGACGCGCGCGAGCGTCCACGCGCCGAGACCGAGGATGACGGCGGTGACGACGAACGGGAGTCTGATACCGATGGAGGCGTCGCCGCTCCGGCGGACGGCGTGGTCGAACCGGTAGCCGGCGGCGAGGAATCCGGGGAGCAAGAACAGGTAGGAGACAACGATTGCGGCCACGACGAATGCGACGAGTCCGAGTGGCAGCAAGCCCACCGATCCCTCCAGAGCGAGGAATCGCGGAAGCGCGCTGAGAACGATCACCCAGCCGGTATATCTGGCGAGCGAGTTGCGGTCGGTCGTCAGACACCGCGTGATGGTGTACCAGCCGGCGACGGCGACCGCGAGCACGGCGAGCGCTTCGAGCGCGACACCCCAGGCGAGGACGGGGAGTTCGAGGTGGACGAACGCGCCGACCGTGCGGGTGGTTCGGGAGACGCCGTCCGGGAAGACGTTGTACTGGACGCTGACTGTGTCGTACATCCAGGACGGGTCGCCCGTGGGGAGCGGGTCAACGCGGCGGAGCCAATCGACGGCGGCGACGATGACGCCCGCAACGACGAACGGAACGACGAGCCCCGGGTCGTCGCGAATCCGCCGCAGCACGATTCCGCCGAAGGTCTTCGGTTGTCGCTCACGGTCGTCCCCGGTCATGGCTCGGTGAGCGCGAGGACGCGGTATCGGTTCGCGGCGTACAGCCGGCCGCCGGACACGATTGGCGTCGACAGCGGAACCTGTTCGGGCGTGAACGAGAACCGACGGCGACCGGTCTCGGCGTCGAACGCGATTAGCTCGTAGTCCTCCCGGGTGGCGTACACGACGCCGTCAGCGACGACGGGAGACCCCCTCCCGTCGAACTCGGCGGTCCACGCGCGCTTGCCCGTATCGAGATGGAGCGCGTGCAGCGTCTCCATACTATCCGGAACGAACGCGAGTCCGTTCGCGACCGCCGGTTCGCTGTCCGTGACGTTCCCTCCGTGGTCGTATTTCCAGACGGTCGCGCCGTCCGCAGATGAGAGGAGTCGGACGGTCTCTCGAGTGAGCGCGAGGAGGCCGTTATCGGTTGCGGCCGTGACGTGCACGCGGCGGCGGTCTAGCTGGCGATGCCAGCGCCGTTCGCCGGTCGCCAGGTCGTATGCGTTGACGCGATAGGGGTAATTCGTGACGTACACCGTGCCGTCGCGGACGACGAGGTCGTTGACAACTGTGTCGGGGAGGTCGCCCGCGTCTGGTTCGACCGTCCACACCACGTCTCCGGTGTCGCCGTCGAGCGCGACGACCGTGCCCTGTTCGGGGACGGCGGCGACGACCTGTCCGTCCACGCTCACCGGGGACGGCCCCCTGAAGGACCCTGGGCCGAACGAGTACATGCCGGTAGTGTCGGGGGACCGCGGGCCGCGCCAGCGTTCGGTGCCGATGCGCCAGCCGACAATCGGGAGTTCGACGCCACCTGCTGCGTCCAGGCCGCGGAGACCGTCGGTTCCGGTGGTGGCGAGCGTCGGTGTCGTGTAGTGGTCCGCGGCCGTGCACGCGGGGGTCGCCTGCGCGGTTCCCTCGACGGCGAACTGTCGCTCGCCCGTCGCGGCGTCCACCGCAACGATGCCGTTCCCGGCCGCGTAGACGGTTTCATCAACGAGTATTGGTTCGCTCGTACCGACGAACCAACCAGGCGCACGCGCCGTCCACGCGACAGCCGCGTCGTCTTTCGGGCCGCTCGCGTCGGGGCTGTGCGCGGTCCCGGCGGGGTCGTGGCGTGCCATCGGCCACGCCGCGGTCGCGGCGGTCGATGTGTTCGTCGGAGTCGTCGAGACGGCGGTCGCGCCGGCCGCGCCGGCTG
>Ga0207813_100817_pt1 | contig 13404 bp, 11 predicted proteins | sample A23E3SouthBayCA_2_FD_187730 | JGI IMG/M metagenome (GOLD analysis project Ga0207813, IMG submission 187730) | Aerobic enrichment media microbial communities from Eden Landing Ponds, California, USA - A23 E3 (4) (SPAdes) | ecosystem: Environmental > Aquatic > Marine > Unclassified | place... | reverse complement strand
ATTCTAACTCGATGCAACCGCTATCACCACTGAGGCGGTCGAACGAGAGCATAGATCACTCAAATCTTTGACCGCCTCGTTCCTTATCGCAACGCTACCTATTTCAATGGGACAATATTAAAATCCTACATCTTTATTTTCACACCCACCATTGCGACACCTGTGTCAGTAGAGACACAGCGCGTGCTATTGGTGACACCGGCATATCCCCCCCCTCCAGGAGGAATTCAGACTGTGGCAAGGAATTTAAAACGGGGCCTGGAGTTAGAAGATCACGATGTCGATTTACTTCACATCTCGATGTCGGATTTCGTCCCAACTATCCGAGACGTCATTCCTCGTCCATACAGTCTAAATGCGGCACCGGGTCTATTCTCACGAGCTTGGATATATCATAATCATCTCTATCGAGAGACAGCCGATCGGATAAGGACGTTCACGCCAGACATCATTCACTCGCTACATATTAACGGTCGGGGAGCGATTGAATCAGGAAACGACGCTGGGATTCCGACGATCGTTTCGACTCACGCACTCGAATTAGCCGACGAACGAATGGCAGCGGCCACGATTCGACACGCGGATGCGACACACTCGGTCAGCAATTTTACTAAATCACTCGTTACCGACCTCGTCAGCGACGTGCATCCATACGTTGTCCCACCATCAATCGATGTTGACGAATACGCGGCCGCACGAGACCAACACCGGACGGTATCCGGGAAAGTTACCACCATCTGTAGGCTCGTCGATCGAAAGAACGTTTCAACACTCATCGAGGCGTGGGAGCGAATCGATGGGAGTCTTGACGATGCCGAATTAGTCGTGATCGGGGAAGGACCAAACAAAGAGAGATTGATTAGACGGGGTTCGGAACTTGAGTCGGTCCAATTCACGGGATGGGTCGATCATGAAACAAAACTTCGCCACCTTTCCGAGAGTGAAGTATTCGTACTCGTGCCACGCCGATTCGGGTACGATGTCGAAGGATTTGGAATCGTCTACATCGAAGCGCAAGCAACTGGGACACCTGTTATTGGCTCCCGGCACGGTGGCGTCCCCGAGGCAGTCGGTGATGGAGGAATTATTATTGATAATGAAACAGATGCAGAATTACTTGCTGCGGAGATAAGAGAATTTCTCAACAATAGGAAATTGAAGTCTCGCTATCAGAGTCAAGTAATAAGTCGAGTCGAACAATTCGATATTCAGACAGTTGCACAACAGCATATTAGAAAATACATATGTTTCGGTTGAAATTTGACTATATCGCCTTCTCAACGAAGAGTTTGAGAAAATAGAGAGAGAAATGCAATCAGAATCTACCAAAACCCGCCGTAGTAGTTTTCACACGTACTTTCCCAACGGCAGTGAGGGAGAATCCTATTCTTTATAATTGGGTGGGAGATATAGTGCTGGAAAATTGCTGGAATCGGCCCTATCAGTACCTTTGGCGTCCGCTTCCAAATTTTGGATAAGGTTATACTATCATTTGTATGAATTTCAAGACGCTTAGCATGAGGAATTACCTCGCCGCTAACGGTAATCCCGTAACAACCAATGGTACTGGCGACATCACTTTATCGAGTTCATGAAGGTATTTCCGAGAAAAGTTCGTAGGTGAAAAGAGAGACTCTATATCCGGTGGCAATAGTAATATGTAACTCCCACTATCATAATAGCGTAGCTTGAATAGACATATTTCAGGATTGGTGCAGTTTATGGACCAATCTGACGCTTCAAAAAAAGATGTAGCAATCTTAGTCGGACTACTCATTAGCGGACTCATTGTACTTGTGCCCATCCTCAGCTACGTCACTGGCATCCCGATAATGGTGGCAGTTGTCATAGTCGGAGGACTGTACGCCGCTACCGCACTCTACCGACGGGCGATACTCGTCTCATCGGTCATCGGTATAATTGTCACGTCCACGTTCGCCGCTAATATCCCGATTAGGCCGGTAGATTCCGATTTAATGCCAGGACATCTGGGACCAAATATTTGGCTTGTTCAAGTAGCAATAATCAGTGCTGTCGGCGTCGTACTTTTTTCGGATCGCGACAGACTTCGAGATACGTGGGGTTCCGAATGCTGGCTCTGTGTCGGATTTCTCGCTTGGATCCCCCTTAGCGCCGTCGCGAGTCGCGCACCGCGTCTTGACGTCGCACTCTATTTCACCCTCCTCACGCTCACGGCTTTTCTCGCATTCTTGATCGTGAAGTACACCATCCGAAACGGGATCCTCAGCCTTCAGACAATTGTCACACTCGTATTGGTAACCATCTCAGGCCATCTCATCTATGGTCTCGCGCAGCTCGCTAATGGCCGTACATTCGGACTCACGCAATTGGGGGAACCACAATATGGACAGATAATTGCCGAAATTCACCTCGGCTCGGCCACAGTCCCCATCGGGGCGTTCGTCACGGGGTTCGCTGGGATGACGTTCCATATCGGGGTATTGGCGTCTCTTTGTGTCGTACTTCCGTTCGCACTCTATTGGATCTTAGACGAAGCATCGCTTCTGCTCGTCATCCCCCCACTAAGTGCAGTTATTGCCAGAGCGACGACATCAGATGCGATTCGCGGTGGCTATCTCATCGCGCTTGTATCCGCAGCCGTCGTGGTGGGAATAGCCAAGCAACGGGGGTGGCCACAGATGTCACTCTCAAGGCGGAGAACACTGTCAGCTTCCATTGTGGCGCTTGTCTCAGTAGGAATAATTCTACTCCCATCAACGATGTCCGGCGCATCCTCGGAATCAAGGCCGCTATCCGGAACAGACGGGACTCAGTCCAGTGCTGACGGCAGCATAGTAGGGGAATCAGTACCCAGTTCACCAGAAATCGTTGAGTCACTCTCTATCCCTCTTTTTGACCTGACAAATTTATCAATTCGCGTCCAACAATACCTGCTTGGGATTGATTTGTTCACTGAGCATCCGCTCTTCGGTATCGGGGCGGGGAATTTCAAATTCTACGGCGCTGCCGTTGATCCGTCGCTCTCGTTACCGCTCCATAATTTTTACCTCGCTGTGTTAGTTGAGACAGGCGTCGTCGGGTTCACGTTGTATTTTGGGGCGATAACTCTTATTGTCACAGGCGCTGTCCGGACGCTTTTTTCTGGGGCGCTAAGATGCGATGCACTGGTATTCATAGCGCTCCTTGCCGCCCTCTTGGGTCAGTTCGCAATTGGGTTTTGGGATCACATGCATCTGACGAAAATCACTGTCGCCGTCCCATTCTGGATCACTCTGGGGGCACTTGCCGGTGGATCTGAAGTGAACACATAATAGTTCACCTCTCAACACTACAGGTCATCCCACGACAGCCGACTTACTGAGATGTGATAGACGAATGTCTCAGGAACACGATTATCGCATTCATATCTTTTGGAGTTATCTTTATCCTATTTATTATTTATTTGCTCAGGTTGTTTCAATTATTGATAATTTTAGATGCTCCTCACCAATCGATGGCTATGTATATTATAAATCATGTTGCAAATGAATACCGCAGATTGCATTAAAATCAAGAGCAAGGCAGATAAGTTTGAATCCCTCTCCCTCCTATATTTGAATTTAAGCGTTACAGTACGGCTACTGAATGGGTTGACTTCTCATTTATCGAACGTGAAAGGATTGGAGAGAGATTAAGCAACCAATACGGACTACGTCCGATATCCCAAGTCCTCCAATCGCTGTTCAACTTCTCCTCCAATTTCGATCCGTCGCGCATCATCCTCTGCCGCCCTAATTTGCGAAACCAACTCGACGGCTTCGGATTTCGATACGTCGGGCGAACCGTATTCGATGTGTGGAAGCGAATATCGACTCAGCGCGGTCGGTATCTGTCCCGGATTAGCCCTCCAATACGCCCGATTCCATCCTTGAGCCGTCTGCCAACCGATCAACGGTGAAAGTACCTTTCCGCGCTGATTGAAAACGTGTCCACCGTCGCCATCCCAGATCCCTGCCGCATAGTACAGGGTAAGCCGTCGCCCCCGAACGGTCTGGAAGTGGCTGGAGTCGTTGAAGCGATAACCTGGCCGTTCGGCAAAGAGGTCGACACCATCGAACTGTCGCATATCGAACTCGACCCCGAGTGCCGAAAGCACCGTCGGGGCGATATCGACGTGGCCGATCGTATCTGGTTGCCGACCAGTTGGTAACTCGGGGTGAATGAAGACCGTTGGAACGTACACGAGTTCGGGAACGGGCGGAGAAGAGTGACTGACGAGACCGTATTCACCGAGCAGTTCACCGTGATCGCCGAGGAATAGGACGAGCGTCTCGTCGAGAAGTCCCCGCTCCGACAGAGTTTCCAGCCGCCGATCGAACCGCTCGATCGATTTCTCGATGGCCTCCGTATAGTACGACCGAAGCTCTGCAGGATCGTGATCTAGCTGGTCGATCATCTCCTGGTACGTGTAGTCCGCGTACGGTGCGTGGCCTCCCTGGTCCCGCTCAAGATAAAAGAAAGGTGGATCGATATCGCCCAGAGTGTTTTCGCTCGGCTGATTGAGTACCTGATTGAGCCCCCCGTGTTCCCCCGCGGCAGGATTGAAGAAACCAGTCGAGAGCTCGGGGACGTCGAACAGTGTCTCTTGGACCAGGCGGTCCCGCCAGGTCATCACGCCGTGTTTCGGGGGATACAGTCCGCTGACGATAGAGGAAACAGCTTTCATCGTCGCACAACCCGACGCGACGGTCTTGAACGTCGAACCTCGATCCGCCATCGACTCAGGCAACGATTTCCATCGTAGCGCGTCGGAGACGAAAATATAGATATTGCGGATAGTGCTCTCAGAGAGAGTTTCTAGTGCTGACATGATGGTGGAGAGAACACGATCAGACAAGAGTGTACCGACGGGACCAGTACACACCGAGTCCGGTCACCGAGCCACCTCACGCGCGAGATCGAGCGTTCGCCGAGCGACTCGATCCCAGGAATATGTCCGCGCCACCTCGACACACAGTAGTTCGAGGCACTGCACGTCTCCGCCGTCACGACGGGTGTCCCACGGGCCAGCGACTCCAACACCACGTTACCGAACGCTTCGAGTTTCACGCTCCTTGCGACGTATCGGGACAACAGTGCTAGATATGCGTAGGAGAATATCGCAATCGCGTATCAAGCGCGCCGAACCAACTGTAGATCAGACCTGCTAAATGACTAATTAATCAATAGACTGTGATCGAACCAACTCGTTATGACCGAACGCCCGACAGCGTCACAACGTGAGACTCGGGCAACGGACGATGCTCGTCCGCCCGAAACAGTAGTTCTCACGACTCGGACAGGAGCCGCAAATTCCGGGTACGCCTACCACGATATAGGTTCGAACAATCAACCAGCGTGTGGTGCTGGCGGATCGTCGCGTGAATTTGAGACTGTCACGATCTCTGAAGCCCGACACCGAAACAAGGCACCATGTGAAATGTGTGAGCGACTCCGAGAGTGATTACTCACTACACGCTGCGGATCGTTACTCGTGTTATGTCTCCGGAACTACGAGTTCGATATGCGAATTCAAAACGACCAGGAAATCACCGACTGCGGCCGCTAGGACGAATTTTGACGCATAGCCGAACAGAATGTTGTACCAGTACGATTCCATCACGATCATCGAAAAAAGCGTCAATGAAGATGCCGCGAGAGCCGAGATAAAAAGTGGGCGATTAAGACGATCAATAATATTCGTGAATACGGGATCCTGGCGCTTAACGTAAAGGTACCCACTAACGAGGCAGACGCTGAGAACTGCGATGAGGAATAGGCCTTCGAAAACGGAAACGATGGGTTCAGGTGGTCCACCGACCAGATTTGACCGCGGAATTCCGCGACTAGACCACGATTCAGTGTGGAGATGGATGACGATGAGCAGCGGCGAGGCGATTATCATCGATACGAGAGCCGCACGCACGATATCGCGGACCGAGCGCCGCGCAGTAAAAATACCCGCCACGGAGAGGGCAGCAACACCAGCTAACACGATCTGGAGTTGAGAAACAACACCCAACCAAATGCCAGCGTAGAGGCCTCTATCCCGCGCTGCCTCACGGTAGGCTAGCAACATCGGAGGGATAGCGTAGGAGTACATCGCGAACCCTTTGGGAATGAGCATTGTTCTTTCATCCCACGGAGGGACGAACGGGAGGAACACAACGTAGACAACAAGCGTTGCAACAGCGGTATCACGCCCTACCACATCCCGAACCAAGAGATACAGAACTGCAGGGATGAGAATAAATTCAAAGGCTAGGGAGTACCAGAACGTGACCGTCTTAGCCCCCAATCCGAGAAGTTCGCCGAGCAGTTGGAATGGAACCAGATGAAGGTACCGAAATAGTGGATCTGGATAGATAAGGGGACTCGTCCCGTGGGCAATCTCGCGAGACCAATTCGCGATATCATAAAATCCAGCATAGGACGCCATAATGTCGGGATATGAGCATTTCGGCAAACAGTCAGCCCGTACGACGAGGTAGGCTTCCCAACCAAGACCGGCAAGTACCGCTCCACCGAATGCCACCTTTTCTTTCGCTGAGCCAAAATATTTCATATGACATATATCATAAGTGTATCTGCAAAATAATTTCCGACGCCAGATTACACCACAGGGAACGACAACGTCCCGATCACAACACGATTCCCGCCGGGGTTGTCGCATCGGACCCCCTCACCAAGCCACCTCACGCGCGAGATCGAGCGTTCGCCGAGCGACTCGATCCCAGGAATATGTCCGCGCCACCTCGACACACGCGTCGGTGTCGGCGCCCCGGTCGCTCAGTCGCGTAATTCCCTCGCTCAGGTCGTCGCTCACGACGCCACACCGATCGTCCAGTAGTTCCGAGGCACCGCAGGTCTTCGTCGTCACGACGGGTGTCCCACAGGCCAGCGACTCCAACACCACGTTACCGAACGCCTCAAACTTCGCGGGGTGTATCGTGGCGAGGGCGCCGCTGTACAGGCGAGCGAGTTCACGCTGACTCACCCTGCCGACGGCCCGGACGTTTTCATCCTCGACGTCTTTCGGGCCGACGAGTCGAACGGGATACGTCGACGTGCCGGCGAATTCGAGGACGGTCGAGAGACCCTTCCGTTCGGAGTTGCCGACGAACAGGAGGTAGTCCCCGTCGACCGACGAGTGAGGATGGAAAACCTCGGTATCGACGCCGTTGTAGTGAACGACGCTTCGTTCCGGGAGGTCGTAGTGCCGTCCCCACGTCCGCCGCATGAGATTGCTGTTGAAAATGGCAGTGTCGACGGCGTTCAACGACCGCTGATCGACCCAGTGTCGAGTGGGATCGATCAGCCGATCGAGACTGCGTCGGAAAAGCGAAGCGGTACCACTCTGGTACCGTTTCTCCTCACGGGCGCAGTCGTGATACTTCCCGACTGTCGGGAGGTCCAACTCGAACGGGACCGGGGTGTGCGTGAACGCCACGTCGTACGGTGTCGTGTCGAATCGCCACAGGTGACGCTTCAGTGCGATGGGAAAGCGAATATGGTGGCCGCGCCGACTACCGAACGGAATCCACTCGACGTTGACATCGTCGGGTCGAGGGACCGTGGTGTCGAGGGTAACCTCATCGCAGGTTCCGGCGAGAACTGTCACTGATGCCCCATTGGAGCGAATTCGGCCATAGAGATTGCCGAGGTGATACGACATCCCACCGAGAACACGAGGTGGAAATTCACGGGAGATTACCAAGATTCGCAACCCCTCTCCCATATAAATATGTTCAGAAAGTGCAAAGATAAAAATATGCCGCCGTGGAGGGGTCAGTAGTAATGCGCGTCGCCATCAACGCCCGCGTCCTCGCCAAGCCGGAGCCGGCGGGAGTGAGCCGATACACGCGCCACCTCCTGGCGGCGCTCGCCGACCGCGACGACGACGTCGACTACGTCGTCTTCGGCGTGGACGACCTCCCGCCAGAACTCCGGGGGCGGAACCACGTCGAGAACGCCGGCGAATCCCCGCCTACCCCCGCCGGGCTACGCGTCCAGTTCTGGGAGCAGGTCACGCTCCCCCGCGCGCTCCACAGCTACGACGTCGACCTCCTCCACTCCACGGCCGGCTTCTCACCGGTCGTCACCGACGTCCCGACGGTACTCACGATCCACGACATCTCGCCGATCACGCATCCGGAGTGGTTCTCGTGGGGGTACGCCGCGCTGTATCGCGCGCTGACGCCGCTCGCGCTCCGGAGCGTCGACCACGTCGTCACCATCTCGGAGTTCTCGCGGTCGGAGATCACGGAGACGTATCCCCGGACGAACGGGAAGGTATCCACGGTACACAACGGCTTCACCCCGATCCCCGAAGACGACGTGGCGCCCGTCGACGGACTCGACGAGGAGCGGTATCTCCTCTTCGTCGGCTCCCTCAACCCACGCAAGAATCTCACGCGACTGCTCGATGCGTACGAACGGTACCGGCAGCGCGTCGACGATCCGCTCCCGCTCGTACTGGCCGGCGCACGACGGGACGTGTTCGCGGCGGTCGATCGACCGCCCATAGCCGACGTGCGGGCGCTCGGGTTCGTCCCCGACGCCCAGCGCAACTGGCTCTACCACCACGCGACGGCCCTCGTCTTCCCGTCGCTGTACGAGGGGTTCGGCCTGCCCATCGTCGAGGCGATGGACTGTGGGACGCCGGTGCTGACCTCGAACGTGGGCGCGATGGCGGAGGTCGCCGGCGACGCCGCGGTGCTCGTCGATCCGACCGATACCGACGACATCGCGGCGGGCATCGAGCGCGTCGCAACCGACGACGCCCTCCGCAGAGCTCTCGTCGAGTCGGGGCGGGACCGAGTCGACGCGTTCACGTGGGCGTCCACAGCCGCGAAGATGGTCGAACTCTACCGGCGCGTCGCGAGCGGAGCGCGAACCGACCGTGACGACTGAGCCGACCGACATGTTCATTTGCCGAGGCGAAACAGTACGGCACGGGTAACAGATGGTGGATCACGTCTTTCTGCTCACGGTCGACGCACTCGGGGCCGAGCACGTCGGCTTTCTCGGCTACGACCGGGACACCACGCCCCGACTCGACGAACTCGCAGAGCGGGGACTGACCTGTCGAACGTGCATCGCACAGAGCTCCCACACGCGCGAGTCGATGCCGTCGCTGTTTTACTCCGCGTACCCCTTCCAGCTTGGCGACGTCGGCCCCGTTCCGGACGATCGGCCGACGATCACGGCCGAACTCGCCGACGCGGGCTACGCCACGGCGGGGTTTCACTCGAATCCGTACCTCTCCCGTGCCTACGGTTTCGACCGCGGATTCGACGCCTTCGACGACGGGCTCCCCCTCGCGAAGAACCGGGTCCTGACCTTCGTCCACCGAGCGATCAACCACTTCCGACTCCAGCCGTACACCCGCGCCGACGACCTGAACGCGAAGGGGTTGGACTGGCTCGACTCGACGACGGCCGACCGCCGATTTCTCTGGCTCCACTACATGGATCCCCACGGGCCGTACCAGCCACCGGCGCGAACACAGGAGCTGTTCCGCGACGAGCCGGTCGGCCAGCGGACGGCCAAGAAACTGTGGCGGCGCACCGTCGACGAACCGGAGACGATCACCGACGAGGAGCGCGAGACGCTGGTCGACCTGTACGACGCGGAGATCAGATACACCGACGAGATGATCGGTGCATTTCTCGACGAGTTGGCGGCGCGAGGCGTGCGTGACTCGTCGCTGATCGTCGTGGCGGCGGATCACGGCGACGCGTTCGGACGGCACGGGATCTATGGCCATCCGCGCCACCTCTACGAGGAACTCGTCCACGTCCCGCTGGTGGTGCTCGGAGCGAACGGATCGTCGGCACGGATCGAACGCCCCGTCGAGAACGTCGACGTCGGCCCGACGATTCTCGACGCCGTCGGCCGCGACGTCCCACCGGAGTTCGAGGGCGAGTCGCTTCGGCGGCTCGGCGGGGACGAAGACAAAGACGAAAACGAGGCGACGTCGACGGCCACCGAGCCGTCGGGGACCGAGGGCGCCGGAAGTGAGCCAGCGGCCTTCGCCGAGGCCCACGGCGAGGGTGACGACGCCGGCGTCGGTCGGTTCGCGATTCGGACGCCCCGATACAAGTATCTCGTCGAACTGGATGTAGACGACGAGGTAGCGACACGCCGCCTGTACGACCTCGTGGACGACCCCGACGAGCAGACGGACGTCAAAGCGGAGCGGCCGGCCGTACGCGACCGTCTCCACGAGCGATTGCTCGACCACGTGACCGAGGTGAAAGCCGAGGCCGACGAGGTGGGCGACCGGGACGAGGTCGACGCCGTCGTCACGGATCGACTGGAGAATCTTGGCTATCGGTGAGAGGAGCGGCCGACGCAGTCGTGGTCAGTCGTCCGTAGCACACATCTCGTCCGTGGCGTCGTCGGTCGTGATCGGTTCCCCCCGGAGAATCGCCCGATACCGCCGTTCCATCGTATCGAGCATCCGCTCGCGCCCGAACCGACGCTCCACCCGTTCGCGCGCCTGTTCCCCGTACCGCCGTCGCCGGTCGGGGTCGTCGAGCAGCGCGTCGATCGCACTCGCGAGTGCGTCGGCATCCCGCGGCGGGACCGTCAGCCCCGTCTCGCCGTCCGGACTCACCCACGGCACGCCCGTCGGGAGATCGGTGTTGACGACCGGCGTCCGATACGCCATCGCCTCCAACTGGACGATGCCGAACGCCTCGCTCGGCTCGACCGACGGGAGGACGAACACGTCGGCGCGGTCGTAGCAGGCGTGGAGTCGCTCCTCAGCGACGTAGCCGAGAAAGTGGACGCGGTCCCGGACGCCGAGACGGTCGACGCGGGCGTCGAGTTCGTCGCGCCGGTCCCCGCTGCCGGCGATCAGGAGGTCGGCGTCGACGGTCGGCATCGCGTCGAGCAGGTACTCCACCCCCTTGTAGTAGTTCAGCCGACCGACGAACAGGAGCGTCGGGCGGTCGGGATCGCCCGGCAGGTCGGCGGGCGGGCCGTCGTACCGCCCGTAGTCGTCGAGATCGATCGAGAGCGGCACGACGGAGGCTTTCTCGCGATAGGGCGCGAGATGCTCGGAGTGATCGAGCAGGCGCGGCGACGTGACGAAGACGTGGTCGACGTCGTCGAGGAACCGGCGCAGGAGCGGGCGATACAGGCGGAGTGCGGTCCGCTGGCGAACGATGTCGCTGTGATAGGTGGCGACGACGGGCGTCTCCGGTGGCGACGGCGCGGCGAGATGCGAGACGACGCTCAGGGGGTTCGGGAGGTGGTGGTGGACGACATCGGCGTCGCGACTCGCCTGCCGGAGCCGGAGCGGGAACGTGGGCGACAGCGGCACCGACTTCGCGACCCCCAGGCTCGTCGTGCGGGTGATCGGAACGCCCGCGACGGTGTCGCGGGCACCCCAGCCGCGCGGGACGGACACGAGCACGCGGCTCCCGTGTCCGCGGTGGGCCATCCCCTCGGCGATGGCGCGGACGACCGCTTCGATGCCGCCGACCTCGGGGTGGTAGAACTTGTTGAGTTGGAGGAGATCCATGCGCTGGATAGCGGGGAAGGGATCGCAACGGGCATCAAAATTGGGTCTCCGATCCGCCCCGCCGAACACAAGATACAGGCCGCCGCGCGATCACGGAGGGGTATGGACCGGTCGGATCCGGACGCCGAGGAAGCCGAGGCCGACGAACGAATCAACCGACGGCTCGACCGGATCGTCGACTTCCTCGCGACTTACCTCCCCTGATCGACTCGGCCGATCGTCAGCGACGGAGTGTCGGTTACGTCCGCGCGACCGTCGCCACCCGCACGCTCGGCGCGGCCGAGCCCGGAACGGCCTCCGTCCCCGTCTCCGTCTCGCCCGTTGGAGGTACGCCTCGGTCACGCAGCCGTAGACGAACGTGAAGCAGGCGGCCAGGATCGGGAAGGCGACCGGATCACGAGCGATCGAGGTCGGAGAGCCACCCCGCAGTACGCCAACACCGAGCCTGCAGCCATCACCGTCCACCGGCGGGCAATTCGCGGCGACGCCACCGCCCACAATTAACTGTCCGGTCCACGTACGAGTGGCCGGATGCCCGACGCCCCCGACTCACTGGCGGCCTTCATCGAGAGCGAGCGGTCGCGTGATCTCTCCCTGGCCGTCGTCAATCGGACGCGCCCCCGGCCGATACAGGACATGCTCGAGGACGCGTTCGACGAGCGATCGGTCGGCGTCGAGGAACTCGACGTCGAGGGGGCGGCGGAGGATCTGGTGGTGTTGCTCGACGGCGACGACGTCGTCGCCACCTCGCCGCTCCGGGCGCTCGAAGACGAGATACTGCTGATCAACTCCGACCGCTACGTCACCGGCGGGAAGTCGCTCGGCGACCTGAGCCTGCCGGCCGTGATCGAGGGCCTCGCCGAGACGCCGTTCAGGGTTCGGGGCTACCCCGCCTCGGATTCGGAGAAGCTGCCGCTCATCATGATCTCCCGGTACATCGAGCAGTTGGCCTGGCAACACGGGACGGGACGCCTCCGGGCCTCGTTTCAGCGCCTCTCGCGTCTCGACGACGAACGCGGCACGAGAGAGGTCTACCGGACGCTCGGTGGGACCGACGTGGACGTCCACGTCTACGGCGTTCCGGACTGGCTCCCACCCGAGTCGTTCCCGGGCGTCATCCACGCGGGCTACCGGGGCGAGTTCCGCACGTCGTGGTTCGTGATCTTTCACGCCGACGACGCGGACGCCCGGACGGCGGCGCTGGTCGCCGACCGTGTCGACGACAACGAGTGGGTGGCGCGGTGGACGTTCGACGACGACCGGATCCGGACCGTCAACCGGTACGTCGAGCGGGCGATGTGAGGGCGACGGCCGGCCGGCCGGTCACCCCCCATCCGGTCGACTCCCGTCACCCCGCGTACCACGCCCGTAGCGCCACCCCACAGACGAGACAGGCCAAAAGCGCGCCGTACCCGACGAGGTGGACGGGGGAGTCGGGAGCCAGCCACGCCTCGATAGCCACCATGCCGACGGCGTAGGCGACGAGACCGCCGACGGCGAAGGGGGCCACGGCCACGTCGGCGAGCGTCGCGAACGCCATCCCGAGCGCGAGCGCGAGGGTGGCGACGACGGCGAGCGTGACGGCGTCGCCGACGACGGCGGCGACCCGCGTCCAGTACACCGCACGCGGGGGCCACAACGCGAGGCCGGCGAGGGCGGCGAAGACGGCGCTTCCGGCCACCGCTCGGGGGTGGAGGCCGTGGAGGTCCAGGTGGAGGGCCATCGCTCGATGTTGACGCCGACGCGACAAAACGGTACGGACCGATCACCGCGGTAGCGTTGCGATAAGGAACGAGGCGGTCAAAGATTTGAGTGATCTATGCTCTCGTTCGACCGCCTCAGTGGTGATAGCGGTTGCATCGAGTTAGAAT
>Ga0207813_100814_pt1 | contig 13449 bp, 10 predicted proteins | sample A23E3SouthBayCA_2_FD_187730 | JGI IMG/M metagenome (GOLD analysis project Ga0207813, IMG submission 187730) | Aerobic enrichment media microbial communities from Eden Landing Ponds, California, USA - A23 E3 (4) (SPAdes) | ecosystem: Environmental > Aquatic > Marine > Unclassified | place... | reverse complement strand
GGACGATACGGCGATCCTCCTTCGCCGGCGAACTCATCTGGATCGGTATCAGCGTGCCCTCGAGGAGTACGACATCCCCTACACTGTCGTCGGCGGCGTCGGGTTCTACGATACGCCTGAGGTCCAGGCCCTCACGAACCTGCTTCGAGTACTCGGTGACCCACAGGACGACGTCTCCCTCTACGGGGTGCTTCGGTCGCCGCTGTTCGGCTTCACGGATGATCGCCTCGCACCGGCTGTCGCAGAAGCCGATTCAGTATGGGACGCCCTCGCAGAGACGGACGATCCCCAGCTCGCGGACGCGTTCAACCTCCTCACAACGTGGCGGACCCTCAGCGGCTGTGCGACGCCGTCTGACGATGGCGTCCTCCCGTGGAACCGTCTGCTGTCCCGGGTAATAGACGACACCGGGTATCTGGCCAGTGTGAGTGCTGACGAACGCGGTCGACAGGCCGTCGCGAACGTCGAGAAGTTCCGTGATCAGGTCCGCACCTGGAGTGAGAACGGCGTTCACACCGCTGCCGGGTTGCTCCACCGCATCGACCGACAGGCCGAAATCGACCCCCGTGAGGGGGAGGCCGATATTCCTGGTGACGCTGAGGGCGTTCGGATCATGACGATCCATTCCGCGAAAGGACTCGAGTTCCCGATCGTCACCGTTCCTGATCTCGGAAGCGATCTCAACTTTGGGCGGTCGGTCGACGACCATGGATACGTTCAGCTCGTAGACGGGACTGGTGACGCGCCGCCGCTGCCTGCGGTTGGTGGGCCGAATCCGAATGATGCGTTCTCGATTGAGAAGACGGCAGTCCACGAGTACGCCAACCGACAGTCGTTGCCCCAAGAGCGAGCGGAGTCGAAGCGACTTCTCTACGTTGCATGTACGCGGACTCGAGATCATCTACTGCTCTGCGGAACCCACAAGATCGACGTCGACGAATCCGACACTATCCAGCTTGACGAGCCAGCGGCCTTTGACGAGGCCGATCGGTGGCGAGACTGGCTTCAGCCGGCACTCCTCGATGGCACTCTCCTTACCCGAGCAATTCGGGAGGGACGAGCCCGTGGAGAGATCGGAGAAGCCAGCTATACGATTCAGAGTCCGCCGCGTCCGGTCGACTGGAATACTGACGACGATGCTGTGGATTCGGCACCGAAGATCTCGATTCCTGAACCGCCATCGTTGGCACCGGCAAAACGGATCGCAGCCACGACGCTCGTTAATGCGGTGGCGGATGCATCTTCGGACGGGCACAGTTACTCTCAGCGTGAAGAGTCGGTCGGGTTGAGTCCAACGACGTTTGGAACGGTGGTCCACCGGATCAACGAACTCCGTCCCCCGAGAGACGAGTGGACAGCTCTGATTCGACGTCTGAGTCGGATGAATGGTGAGGAACCGACGGAATCAGACCTCCACGATGCTGTTGAGCACGCCGCTGATGCGGTGGAATTTGTGAATCAGGTCGAGGCGAATGCCCAGCTCCAAGCGGTCTACGATGAATACTCTGTTGTCGCCCGAATTGATGGGTCTCGGATTGTCGGTGATATCGACCGGCTGCTCGTTACGCCAGAGGCCTACCACATTATTGACTACAAGACAAACGACCTTTCATCGACGACATCGACTGAACTCGCAGAGCACTATCGACCCCAGATGCTTGCGTATGCCCTCGCACTTCTACAACACGACCAGAGTCGGGACGTACGAGCGTCACTTCGGTTTACTGACGCTGGCGTAGAAGAGCGGTTTAATTGGGGCCTGGATCAGATGACGGATATTCAATCGGAACTTCGCCCGATGATGGACTTAGTGGAGTGATCATCCGACTATTCGACAATCAAGTGTTCGCAGAATAGTCTATAGCCACTACTAACGCTCAATCCAATCTATTCACCTGTTCTCTCAGATACTCCTGAAGGGCGTCGACCGTTTGTTCTGAAACAGCTGAGGCCCCGAAGTCGCTCCGAAATCCGTGCTTGAGTTCGTCGCTCTCCAAGATTTCCAGTCCACGCTCAAGCTGCTTCCGTAACGCATCGTCGTCCCCTCGCCGTAGGTGGGGCGTGACAGCGTCAAGGTCGATCTCTTCTGCCACTGCCAGGACGTCCCGAAGGTCTGTTTCACGGCCGCTGTGGAGTTTTGCCGCGACGAGGACTGCCCCATCGATAACTCTGGCAGTCGTCGTCACCGTCCCCCCACTCACCTCCTGCTGGTGGCTGTGGTCGTATAGGTAGTCGAACGACCACTGTGCCTCTGTTTGGCGACACCCGAGTCCGTTCACCAGAAGATCGAAGCCGATCGGCTGTTGCGGCGTGAGCCGCTTTTCGTACTCGATCACTTCGGTGTCGTAGAACCATTCCTTGGCGTGGCTGTCTGTTTCCTCGAAGCCCTGTTGTTGCAGGAATTCGACGAATTCAGCCTTGGAGTCAGGTGCGACGACGATGTCGAGGTCCGTGGAGAAGCGTGCGTTGAACGCGGAGACAGCGTAGCCGCCGACAAGGACGTACTCGTGCCCCGATTGCGTGAGCTCCTCGAGCAGTTCGATGAGTGCGTCACTCCGGTTGTTGAAGCTCATGTCTGTGCCCGTTCCGTCTCACGATACGCGACGCCGAGGTCGAGGTCTTCGTACATCCGGTCGAGCATCGCCAGCCCCGACTGGAACTGGGCGTAGTTCTCGCGCATATACTCGATCGTCTCAGCTCTCGGGATCACCGGGTACCCTTCGACGTGATTGACGTCGAGTGACGGGCGTGGCTCAAGGACGATCTGTAGCGATCCATCCAGTCCGTCTCGGGGCTGTCGTTCGAATGCGGTGGGGAGGTCGAACGCCTCGAAAAACGTCTCCCAGGCGTCGACGTCTTGCTCGCGGACGGCCAGGAAAAGCGGATAGTCATCGGGGTCACGACCGACTTGATAGCCACCCTGGGTCCATACGTAGACGGCGTCAATCCGCGTAAACGCGTACGGTCGGTCACCGAACTGTGGGATGACGTATGCCTCCTCAATCGAAGGCGGACTGACGCCGGCGCTGGCAGTCACGAGATCGCGTGCGGCGTCTCTCACGCGCTCGTCGACGACGGAGAGGCCATCATCATAACTGATGTAGCCTGCGTCTTCGAGACGGTTCACAGCCTGTCTCACCGTCTCGTACGGCGTGTGAAGGTGTTGTGCGACACGGCGGATAGAGTCACCACTCTCGATAGCGAGGATGACCTGCGCCGCCGTGTCATCGAGCACCTCGTACATTTGGTAGTTACCACTATTCCGGGAACAGTAAAAAGTCTTACTAGAGGTCTGGGTGAGTCTCTCCAGCCACGGGGCATTTCTCCGATAAATTTGAAACGGTGACTTCCGTAGCGACGGATCACTCCTCCTGGTAGTCGTGTTCCTCGTTTGTTGTGGGCCTTTTCGAGTGCTCGTCCAGTCAACTGAGCGCTATCGAGTCTGGGCTTCGGTCGATGTTAGAACTCGTTTCCTGATCCTACGTTCTCTTCTTCTATCCACTCTATTTAGGAATAAATTACTATTCTAAAATAGCCTTATCGGGAAGGATAGCATACTATTCAAACTATTTACCACAGAGTTAAGTCGTGAGGGGATGATACTGTTGAATAGTATGAGTGGCTCAGATAGCAAGAATAGTATAGATAGTACAAATAGCCCAAATAGCCCATATAGCTCGGTACAGACTGACGGGAACTCTCGCGCTGTGTCGGTGTGTATGCTGAAGGGGGGCGTTGGTAAATCAACGATCGCAGTCAACCTCGCTCGACAGCTGGCCGCTCAAGATCACGATGTTCTTCTTATTGATCTTGATCCGAACGGTCACGCATCCGTCGGATTAGGCTATGACGATGAATACCACAACACCGAGGAAACCATTGGTGACGTCTTCTTCGACGATGCTGACCCAATCTCTGTCGTCTATGACACCGGCTACGAGTTCGACATTCTTCCCTCCAGCGAGGATCTCGAGCAGGTTGAGCGGGAGATCGTGGTTGGCGACGTCTTCCAGCCCTCTGCGCTGCTCAAGCGGGAGGTCGTCGACCCACTTCTCGAGGACACCTACGATTACATCGTCACGGATTCGCCGGCGTACCGATCCCGACTCACGGACAACGCACTGGTTGCGACGGCAAATTTGGTCCTTCCCCTTGCACCTGGAAATGAGGCGATGGCTGGCCTTGAGCGAACTATTGAGCGTCAAATTTCCCCGCTTCGTCAGCATATGGACGTGGACGTGCTGGCGTTGGTCCCGAATATGCTGAGCGGTCGTATCGACCAGCAGACTCAGGATCGACAGCTCCTCGAACGATTGAATTCCCACGATAGCCTTCAGGACCGTATTCCGAATTTCGCGCGGATCACAGACTGGGAGGCCGTTGACGCCGGCGACCTCAAACCCTCACCGGGCATTCGGGACCGTACCAGCATCACGAAGGCCTACGGCGAGCGCAAGCCGTTACTCGACTATGATCCCGACTGTGACCAGTTGACGTGTTTCGACGAGCTGGCGCACATCGTCGAGGCCGGGGAGGTGGTCCGCCATGGCTGATGATGATCCGTTTGCCGACCTCGGAGAGACGCTTGAAGATGAACCGGACGACGAACCACAGGATACGGATGAGGCGTCCGAACCGGAGACGACGAAGGAGACCTCGACTCAGGACTCAGTCGAGCCGCGGGATCCGATAACCGATACTGCGTTCAGCTACGAGGCTGCCAAACAGCGCCCCTTCTATGCCCGTGAGGCTACGATCGAGGACTTCGATTCTTGGCTGAAGTACGAATTGGAGCGCGAGCTCAATCATCAGGGCTACCAGAACATCGTCGTTCGGGAGATGACGGATGCACTTCTCCGAACTGTCGTGGAGGAAGACCTCGTCGACGAAGTGGCCGAACGGTTCGGACAAGCCCGCGAATCTGCTTCTTCAGAATTAGATGAATAGTGTGCTATTCTGAAATAGAATACTATTCTAAAATACCTCAACAGCAGTCTCAGAAGTGCTGGATTCCTCGTCAGTACGGTGGACTCCGCTGGGACCGCCAGCTTACAGTAGTTCTGAACGACAAATTCTGTGCATAAGGCTTTGAATCATCTATTACGACAGAGTGTGTTGATTGCTTGTCAGTATTGTAGAATCTCATAATTTGGCGTATGGCGGCCTGGGGAATAGGATACGTTCCAAGAACACTATCTCGGGCAGTACAGCGTGAAAGCGCAACAACGGGCGAGAGAAAAGGTTCTGTGATTGTAGACGATGGTTATGGGACCAAAGTGCGCTACAAACGGGGCGGGGTCGAACACAAGTCAAATGACAGTGGGTGATTTTATCCGACCTATGGCAGAAATCCAGGATACTCAAACAGACCTATGCTCGACAAGGCACACGTCTGCGAGTATTCTGGTCCGCCTTGGATTTGAGAACGAGAGCGCGACTAAAGAAATCAATTCGTGGCTATCTTGCAGTTATTCGACCACCCTCCAGCGCCTCCACAGACTGAACGACTGGGGTGTTCTCAAATCTTCTGGCAAAGGGGGAGGGTATAACTGGACCCTCCAAACTGAGAATGTAGAGGCACGAACCGAAGCCGATTGTGTCGACATCAACGAAGTAATTCCGCTCATTACCGAAGTAGTGTCCGAGTTAGCAGAGCAACTGGAAACGCAACGCGAGCGTGGGTCACTTCCTGAGGCAGTTGTCGATTGGATTGAGGCAAGAAGTCTACCGTCGGATACAGATCGACAGGAATACGCGTTCCGTGTTGCAATCTACCGACGGTACTTACAAAGCCTTCTCTACCGGCTCCACAGGCCCGAACATGAAAACATACTACCCGAGCTGAAGGCAGAATCTAATTGGCAGGGGCAGTTCTCTACTGCCTTCGAGGAGACAGGAGACTCGGGGTTCCAGGCTACTGCAATTGATGACCTCATCAGGCCAGCACCTACTTGCTTGGATAAAGTATTGCTCGCACTACACGGGCCCCTGTATTCGGTCGACACACCTGCAACTGCATTCGCCAATATTTACGAATCGCTCGTATCACAGGACGCACGACGTGATTTAGGGCAATTCGCCACTCCCGAGTACGTTGGTGAATTCCTCGCTTCTTGGGCCGTACAGAATGCTGACGACCGTATCCTCGACCCAGGAATCGGAGCAGGACAGCTAGCTTCTCAAGTATTGGATGAAAAATTGAAAAGGGGAGAAGAAGACCCCATTTCGGACATAACGGGCGTAGACATCGACGAGACAGCAGTTGCCATGTCAGCGGTGACCCTGAAGCTCGTCGACGGAGCAGGGAGCGGTGAAATCCACAACAAAGACTTCATCGAATTCAGCCCTCCATCCTTCGATGAAGACGGTTATTCTGTTACCGCCGTCGACGGCGTCATCGCTAATCCACCGTACTCTCGCCACCAGGCCGTCGACGACGACAAGAAGGCGCGGCTGAACGAGATTATCACCAAGGAATCTGATTACGACCTTTCGCTACGTACTCCACTCTACGGGTACTTCCTTATTCACGCAGCCCAGTTCTTGGAGTCGGGAGGGCGACTATCTGCGATCGTCCCCTCGAAGTTTCTCGATACGGAGTTCGGCCGTGATCTGAAACGTTTCCTCAAAGCAGAATTCGATATTCGGGGAATCATCCAGTTCGAAAACGGATTCGACATCTTCGACGGAGTGAAGACCAGTCCTGCAATCCTGCTCCTAGAGAAAGATGAATCAAAGATAGAGAGCCCGACGCAGATTCTCAGCCTATCGAGCTGGCCGACCAACACCAGCGCGCCAACTCTCCTATCCGCAACCTCAGAAGATATCTCCGAGATTTCTCAGGCAACGGCTGTGTCCCAGGAACTCCTGTCCCCTACTGAGCGCTGGAGCCACTACCACGAGGACGACGACCTCCTGGACGAAGCGGAGATGGCGAAGTTCGACGACATCGCAGACATCGGACGTGGAATAGCCACGGGAGATAACGACTATTTCTGTCTTTCACAGTCGGAGGTCGAAGAGTATGGAATCCCACGGGAGTACCGGACGCCGATAATCCGTTCTGCGCACGGTCTCAAGAAAATTGACCTGACAGAGAAAGATTGGACAGAGTGGCTGCAAGATGGCAAGAAGGTCTGGCTACTGTACTGCTACTCTGACGGCGAGCCAATCGAAAAGCCTGCTATCGAAGACGAAGGCGTACTCGATTATCTTAAACAAGGTGAAGAGGCCGACACTACTGACGGATACCTAGTCTCGGGGAGAGATCCGTGGTACAGAGTCGAGAAACAGACACCCGCCCCGATTCTGGCGAAATATATGAACCGAACGGGGTTCCTGTTTATGCGGAACCACGCGGGACTCCGAAGCCTCAACAATGTCCACAAGATCTCGGTTGAAGACGAGTACACCGAGAAGCAGTATGAGGCCTTGCTGGCTTACCTGAACAGCCGTGTGTTGGAGAAATACCTCACCAAGCACAGCATGGACTACGACGGGCTGAAGAAAATCGAAGTCGGGCAGCTAGAGGAAGCCCCCGTGATCGACCCGAAAAAAATTGACGACGAGTCGTTGGAGAATCTTAGCCAGTTATACGACGACTTGCGGCGTGTTCGCCGTCGGGATATGGACGACGAAGAGGTGCTCGACGAGATTCATCAGGAGTTAGAACCCGTTCTGAATTGGGCGGACGAATCACAGGAGTAGCGCTTCCTGCCAGAACCGAATCACCTCAGTCCAGAAGATCTACCCAGAGAGGGTTATGATGAACTGCGTACCAGAATCCCTGTAATTCTGATTTCTCTCGTTCATACCCAGGAACTAGGGATTGGACTACTTGCCAGAACTCGTCGCTGTGGCTTTGTTCGACGAGGTGAGCAACTTCGTGTGCAACCAAATACCGGAGATGCGGAATCGGCAGGAAAGCACAGCGAAGATTGAAATTGAGTGTATCGCCACTCGAACAGCTCGCCCATTTCGTCCGCTGTGACCGCACAGTGAGCGTCTCGTAACTTCTTCCCACTTCGGAGCAAAACTTCGCTGCTAAAGTGCGAACAGCCGTCTTGAGGGCATCTCGAAGCTTTCGCTGAAGATAACGAAGATATGATTCCTCCTCTGGTGTCACAATAGAAATCTCGCTACCGTCGACAGAGATCTCATAATTTCCGGTCTTCACTTGGAGGTCGTACGACCTGCCCCACAGCGTGAAGCTGCCGAGCAAGTCGTCGTACCTCTGCAGTAGTGAGGCGAGTTGGGACTGCTGGGACTCATATTGGGATTCAATCCAATCACGTTCAGACGCGACTATTCTATCGCCTCGTATATTCGGTGGAACGACGACAGCTAATGTTCCATCAGGGTTCAGGGTCAATCGGGGATTGTCGACTTCCCGGCGTTGGACAGAGTATGGGACTTGATCGCCATTCGGCAACTCCACCGACTTTGGTCCCGTACTCACGGTACCGGATATGAAACCCCCGGGTACTTTTAACCTTACCTCCTATGTGACTAACCAATGGCCGACTCATCTGGAGAGGAAGTCGTCTTCACAATCGACAGTCGGCTCCTCGAGGAGCTAGGTGAAAATCTAGTCACCCGAAACCACGTCGCAGTTGGAGAATTAATCAAGAACGCCTACGACGCAGACGCCACTGAAGTGATTCTTGAGTTCAAGAATGCAAAGGCTGACGACACCTCTGATAGCGAAATCGTTGTCATCGACGATGGAACAGGGATGACGCTGGAGGAGGTTAGAGACGACTTCATGCGAATTGCTACAACGAACAAACGGCGGAATCCGATATCAGAGAAATTCGGGCGTGAGAAAGCAGGAGACAAAGGTATTGGTAGGTTTGCTTGCCGGCGTCTCGCGCATATTCTCGACATCACGACTGTCGCCAAAATTGATGACGGCGTCTATCAACGAACGTCTTTGAATATCGACTGGCGTGACTACGAAGCAGACCAGGAAATTGAGGAGGTTTCGTTCCCTGTAAAAGTAGAAAAAGTAACCGAGGAGGAAGAGCCGGGAATCTCTACAAAAACAGAACTCCGGCTTAAGAACCTACAAGAATCTTGGACCGAACGAGAATTCAATACCCTCCGTAGAAACGTATCCGACTTGGCAGTTGTTCAAGCACAGGATCGTCCTGAGGGAGAAGTTCCTGATCCTGGTTTCGACATAAAATTCCGTGCGCCAGAATTCGATATGGGGGACGGTTCCCTATCCAAGCAAGTACACGATGCAGGATGGGGTTGCTTGGAAGGCGAGATTACTGAGGACGGAACAGTTTCGTTAGAACTCGAAGCTAAACTCATCGGTGAGCGTTCGTATTCATTCTCGTACGAAACAGAGGGGCTCGGAGGAACCTCCTTCAAAATATCATACATACCACTTGATAATAAAGAGCACTTCCGGGACGCTCAAACGCTCAGCTTGAAGCAGGCCAAAGAGATTTCTGAGAATCAAAGCGGGGTTCGAGTCTACAAAGGTGGTTTCAGAGTATTCTCCTATGGTGGGCCTGATGACGACTGGCTTGGGATTGACCGAAAACGGACCACTCACAATACACGCTCTCCAGACGAACGATTTGAGGGTATTCAAAGAGACTTAGAGTTACACCAGGATTTCAATAGAGTCCTTCTGTCGGGACCAAATAATCGGAACCTTGTCGGACGCGTGATGATTAGTTCTGATGCTGATTTGAGAATGGCTGCTAACCGAGAAGAGTTCCAAGAAAACGAACTAATTGATGATCTCCGTGAAATTGTTCGGCTAAGCCTCCAGTGGATGACTCTCCAGTGGAGCCACTACAAATCACAAAAATCAAAGAAAGAGTTGGAAGAAAAAACCGAGAAATTCCTCAGCGAGACGGGGGAAACAGACTCCACTGATTCAGAAAATACAGGCCTTGACCAGTTCAAAGGAGGAATCCAAGATCAGGAAGAAGAGAAAGACAATGAGCCGGTTGATAGTGCTATAGACTTACTGGAAGGAGTAGCAAATACCGCGACAGAATCAGTGCCCGAAGAGGAGAGGCAAGTCTCTGATGAAGCAGTTGATACTGCCACAAAGGTAATCAAAAATACCATCGACCAGAAAGAGCAAGAAATCGATTTCTTCAGGTCTGCCTTCTCTGTTAATCAAGTTGTGTTCTCCTTCTCCCATGAGCTCAGATCTATGGTCAATGACCTCGGGAGTAGTGCATCCCGAATTGAGGCAGTCATTGATGATCTTCCCAAAGAGCATCAATCCCGCTTTGAGGATGTTATCGAGGATCTGCGAACAATGGAGGACAGGTTCGAGAGCCAGATGGAACTCTTTGGCATTTTCATGGAGACTGGCGATCGAAAGAATGCTGAAGAGCAGCAGGTCGAGACAATCGTAAAAGACGTTCTGGAAGCGACAGAGTATATTGCGGATTATTACAACGTTGAATTCTCGACAGACGTGCCCGATCTCTTGTATACCCCACCGATGTATAAGTCAGAACTATATTCAGTATTAATTAATTTAGTTACTAATAGTATTAAAGCAGTTGGCACATCTCCGGAAGACGAAAATAGAATCCACGTAGAGGGAGAGAAGACATCGGATGGAGTCCGAATCAGAGTCTGTGACAATGGCGTTGGTATCCCGGAAGATGCACAGGAAGACGCCTTTGAGCCGTTGATATCCGACCCTGCAGACAACATCTACGACGACTTGTCGAAACAAATGCCGGAGCAACTATCCGAGCAGCTAGGTCGAGGAACTGGCTTGGGGTTGAGTATCGTTCGAAATATTGCAGAGAAGTACGATGGAGATGCTCAATTCGTGGAAGAAGACGATTGGACGACTTGTGTAGAGGTGGCGCTAAATGAGTGAATACACGATTTGGTGGATTGACGATTCGCCTGACCGGAAAGAAAATGGTGCTGACAGGATTGAGGAGCACGTAGAAGAACTCTCCACGGAATTTAATGAACCAGAAGATGCGATTGATCGGTTAGACAACGGCGAAGATTTGGCAGGAATTGACCTAGTTCTCATTGACTGGAAGCTGAACGAAGATGGTGGTTTCTTCGGGAAAGGTCTCACAATGGCGGGGAAAGTCCGCGAAGAGCTCACTGACATTCCTGTCTACGGATTCAGTTCTGATACAGTTGAGAATAAAGAAGAATTTGAGGCAACATATCCATTCAGTGATTTACATACAAAAAACGGAGCAGAAGATCTGAAGGCCGATTTGGAAGCTTACGAATCTGTCCGGTCTGTTCGGGGAGAGGGTTTGCGTGATCTGATTGAAACCTTATCCCCTCCAGAAGACACCATTGCGGACTTGGAGAGCGCGATTCCGAGAGAGTACGTAAATGGGCTACGACCGGACCCGCAATCTGATGGCGGAAGTGTTGTTGAGTTCGTGGATTGGGTCCGAACTCGATTCTTAGATACGCCTGGCCCATTGTGGAATGACGCTTGGACAGCAACAAAGATTGGACTCAAAGAAGAGATCCTCGGCGACTATGCAGAAGATCTCAACGACACGAAACACGGCAAGGCCATTTATGAAGGAATATTCTCACACCGAAAGTCGCGGCTCTGGTGGTCTTCAAGCGTGATTGACGCGGTTGTCACTATTTCTCAAGAGAAAGAAATCGATTTCGGCGAACTCAAAACAGTTGGTAAAAACGTTTTAGGGGAGTCTGAAGTGCCGAACTGCCGGGTTTGTGGTGAGGAACTACCTGACATCTTAGCCGCTGGAAAGAATGGCGAAGATGCTACGAACCCGGTTCATTTGGGCTGCAGTCATATCCACCACTCGCGGGAGGGGCCATTTGAGGACTATCGAGTTGCGAACGACCTTTGAACATGTCTGGTATGCCTCAACCTGATGGTTTGTTACCCGATGCCCCAGATCTATACCACCATCTGATATCACAACTAGATTATATGAGGGGGTTCGATAACAAATTGGGACGTAATTCAAATAATTTCGAAAAATCCTATTTCCAGCTGAAGCGCCAGTCGGAAAACGACTGGGAATTAGATATAAATCCTAACTGGGTAGTTCGGATTTCTACCCCAGACCACATTGAGGGGAGAGATTTTGCAACGGCTGATGGATACGCTGTTATTGGAGGTATCATTGATGTTGCTGAGGGGTCGTTTGTAGAGTATTCTCTCGGTCTTACACTACTCGCAAGGGAGAACTCTGAGGTACGCGGTGGAGGAGTCGGATCACCATGTTGTTGGACTTATCGAGAGGAAGATACAGAGTGGAGAGTGGCAAAAAGGTATCATTTCGATATAGATCCTGGGTCGGACGATTCTGAGGACAAACCAATCACTCATTTGCAGTCAGGCGGGAATTTTGATTCAGCTCCTCTCCCTTCGGGACTCAGTCAAGACCAAGTTCACTATTGTTCATCCCCGCTGGACAAGCCTCGCTTGCCTCATCCTCCTATGGATCCTGTTCTCTTATTTGAGATGGTATCAGATCAGTACGGCTCACCCAAATATTTTGAATCCGAGACTTGGTCTCCGCTAGTTCGGGAATCTGAAACGAAATTGTGGGGAAAATATTACCACCGGATATCGGAGCACCTTGCTAAAGAAGACCGTTCAAATCTGTTCAATTCACTAATTTCGAACGGACGACTTGAATCGTGAAACTACGTGTTTAGATTTCGTTTGTGTTAATAATTCTTGAAGCACTACTGGCTTCAGTTTGGGTTCCAGATCTCGGCCAGACTCATGCACATTCGGAACTACCGAGATCGGTTTTAGTATAGCGATATATGATTTATATATGAGTATTTTGGTCTGTTAGGGTCTCTAAGGCTGAAAACCGGCACTTCAGGTTATAGCCCATCTGATCATGATTACACGAATAATCACGACCACTTTGAAGTACCCCGACGCCGTCGGTGAAGCACGAATGTTGCAACCGCCTCACGACGGCGCTTCCCCTGGGGTAGAGGCACTGAGACCGGGCCCGCAGGACGGTGGAGGGCCGGTGGATGCCTGAACGAGCGCCTTCGACGCCGCTCGACGACAGCTTCGAGCGCTACCTCCAGGACAAAGGGAAAGGTCGTGGTGGCGACGGCGGGAACTATCGACGCAACGCAGCTCGCGAACTCGAGCGGTTCGCCGAGTGGACTGCCGGCGATCGCGGCGCCGACGACTGGACCGGTATTGTCCCCGACGACGTCGACCGCGAGCCGACCTTCGACGATCTCGACGAACGCGTGTTCAGGGAGTACGCCCGACATCTCGGAGGGGACCGGGGACTCAAACAGAACACAGTACAAACCTATTACCGCTATATCTCTGCGTGGTGTGGCTGGTGCGTCAACGAGGGCTACCTCGAGGCTCACTACGCGCAGCGGGCGAGCGCGATGGCGCCGCTGCCGGAGGACGACGGCCGCAAGCCCGGTGACCAGCAGGCGTGGACGTCCGAACAGCGC
>Ga0207813_100813_pt1 | contig 13459 bp, 9 predicted proteins | sample A23E3SouthBayCA_2_FD_187730 | JGI IMG/M metagenome (GOLD analysis project Ga0207813, IMG submission 187730) | Aerobic enrichment media microbial communities from Eden Landing Ponds, California, USA - A23 E3 (4) (SPAdes) | ecosystem: Environmental > Aquatic > Marine > Unclassified | place... | reverse complement strand
ACGAATGCAACCGGACCTCGTCGTCCCCGTTCACTACGACACGTTCGACGCGCTCGAAACCGACGCGGACGCGTTCGTCACCGACGTGGCGAACCGAGAAATCGGCGTTGCCCTCAACAACCCCCGCGGCCAGTAGGTGTCCGTTCGGTCCGCGTGACCCTCGTCCTTGATGGGCGACTACGGTAGCTCGCCAGCAGTAGCTGAGAAGACGTTTTCTTCACCTAGAATACCAATCGAAAATACCGCGGGGTTAGCGTCCGGCGACCGAGCGGCCCGTAGGGCCCGGTAGGTCGCCGGTTCACTCGCCGTAGGCGAGGCCGACGACTGAGGGGAGCGAACGTAGTGAGCGAACCGAAGGAGGAGTGCTTTTATCGCCAGAAAGCAGAGATTTCTGGCTGAACGGCGGGAAATCTTTGATTTCCCGCAGTAGTGCAGGTTTTGCAGAGCGCGGCCGGAGGCCGCGCCCAGTGGTTCGAAAGGCGACGTGCGCCTTTCGTCATCACGAAAGACGGCAGAGCCGTCTTTCGAACGACAAAACGTGCTAGATGACGCCCATCTCGTCGAGGCGCTCGGGGAGGTAGGTGTCCGTCACGAAGTCCAGGCCGCGAGAGGCGAGCGCCTGCTGTTCGGCCTTCTTGTTGATGTCGAGCTGGAGTTCGATCTGTTCCGTCCAGTACTCCGTCTGGAACCGGGGGTCTTCGAGTTCGCTCTCCAATGCGTTCACGTCGGAGTCGCTGAGCGGGTCCGTCGGGAGGTCGTACTCGACGATGTCCTCGGGGCGGATGCCGACGAACTGCGCGTCCGGCGTCGCGAGGTACTCGGAGAGGTGTGCGGACTTGATGGAGCCATAGGCCACAGAACCGAAGATGCGGTAGCTCCAGGGGTCGCCGTCAGTGAACACCACGACCGGGAGGTCGAGTTCGTCCCGCAGGCGCTTCGTGAGGCGGCGGGTCGCCCGAGCGGGCTGACCGCCGAGGTGGACGACGATCGCGTCGTACTCGTCGTCGAACCCGTTCTCCACGAGGCGGTCGCGCATCCCACCGGTCTCCACGCAGAGCACGAACTCCGCGCCGTTGTCGAGGAACTCGATGGTGTCCGGGTCGTTCGGAATCTGGTAGCCGCCCTGCCCCACGTCCTCCTGGCAGTGGATGTCGCGGTCGCCCCGCCGGGTCTGCTCCCTGAGGAGGAGCGGCCCCATCACCTTCGCGCCGGACTCCTCCGGACGCATGTGGAAGTCCTCGCGCTTGACGCCGGAGACGATTTCGAGGTCCTCCACGAGCTTGTTCGACTCCGACTGCGTGCTGAACTGCGCCTCCTCCTCGTCCCAGGACTCGCTGAGGTAGTAGAGTTCACGCAGCGTCGACGAGCGGTTTTCCTCCAACTGTTGTGCGAGGAACTCCATCGTGTACACGGCCTTCAGGAGCTTCCGCGCGCCCCGCACGCTGTTCGCGCTGCGCGTGCTCGTACGGTCGCCGTACACCCAGACGCCCGCGTCCTCGTCGAACACGATGTTCGACTTCGAGCGCGTCGGCACGTCCATGTGGGGGATGTCGCCGCCCGCGAACTGGTCGTAGAACTCCGCCGCCATGTCGATAAGGCGCTCGCGCGCCTTCGCGTCAGTGATGTCGCTCATTGGTTCACCGTGAGTTTCTCCGCGTCCACGCCGTCCACGCTCAGTTCACAGTCGGTGCCGTCGGGCACGGTCGCCGTCAGTTCGGCGTCCTCGCCGCCCGACACCGTGGGTTCCCACTTCAGGAAGTACTCGCCGTCCATCTCCACGACGCTCCCCGCCGACACGTCGCTCGGTTCCGCGTCCACGATGGCGGTCACGTCCAGGTCGGCGTTCGTGTCCGCGTGGTTCTCCACGGACACCGTCAGCGCGTCCTCGGTGACTTCGGATTCGACGAGGACGTTGTTCATGATGCGCGCGAGCGAGTCCTCGATGACGAGGTCCTCGCGGTCGGTCATCTCGCTCACTTTGTGCGCCATCTTCGGGAGGATGTCCGCGATGACGTTCTGCTTCTCCCGGCGCTTCTCCATCGAGCGCTTCTTGTTCAGGTAGGATTTGAGTTCGCGGGCGGCCTCCCGGACCGCGAGCTCGATTTCGTCCTCGATGGCGGGCACGGACGCGAGCGCGTCCTTCGACTCGCTCGTGAACGGCACGTTCGTGGACGCGACGTGCACCATGATGACGCAGGGGCCGCTCGGCAGGCCGCTCCCACCCGGCTGGTCGAGGCCGTAGTTCCGCCAGCCGATTCCCTTCAGGGTCTGCGTGGTCGCGCACGCGCCGCGCTGGTAGACGAGCGGCACGCGGTTCGCAAAGCGCATCAGTTGGACCGTTCCGTCCGCGGGGATGTCGCCGCCGTACGCGATACCGGCCTCGACGACGAACGGGTCGCCGCCGTGCACGTCCGCGTCGCGGGTCGCCGCCGCGTAGAAGTCCGCGTCCACCTCCTTCCGCAGACCGGCTTCGATGAGTTCGGGCGTGATGGGCGCGAGGCAGTTCGTGGGCGGCGAGATGACGTCAACGGAGGTCATCGCGTCGAGGAGGTCGCGGGCGGCGTCCCGGTCGGACGCGACCTCGCGCGCGAGCGGCACGTCGTCCTCCACGCGCCGCATCGCCTCCCAGAGCCGTTCCGTGATGTTCTCCCGCGAGGTCTCGCCGACAGTAACGCCATTTCGTTCCTCAATCGATTCAGCCGCTCGAACAACGAAGTCACGCAGGTCTTCACGGAGAAGACGGTCTCGCGGGGTTTCCTCTCCAAACTTCTCTGCGATACGCCATGAGATTCCGTTGACGGTCGCGTCGTCCTTCTGGACGCTCGTCGCGTCGTCCACGAACCCGTACAGGTCGTCGTCGCGGTTCTCCGTCACCGCCGTCCAGACGGCGTCCACGACGTTCTCGCGGACAGTGTCGCCGAACGTCGTTCCCGTTTCCTCGCTCGCCGCGTCCGCGGCCGCATCGACCGCGTTCTCGATGTCCGTGAAGGAGACGCGGTCGGCGTCCGCGAGTTCCTCGCCCAACGCGTCCGCGAACGCCTCGGTGTCCGCGCCCGACTTGTTCGACACCGCGTCCGTGACGGCCTCGGAGACACCCTCGCGGGGCACCGACCAAGTCATCTCGCGGCCGTAGTGCCGGTCGCGGAACGCGTCCAGAATCGAGTCCGCGGTCTTCGCGCCGACCCGCGTGAACTCCTCCTGTAGGAACCCCCGCAGGCTGTGGGAGTCGGTCGCGTTCAGCATCTTGATGACCGTCCCGAGTTCCACGCCGTGCGGGTGCGGGCGGATTTCCTCGGTCTCCGCGGGGAGTTCCGCGCCCTCGGCGCGCTCGTACTTGAAGTGGTTCTTCGGCTCGCGGAGTTCGAGGCGGGCGTGCGGGTTCACGACCGCCGTGTGCTGCATGTAGTCGTGAAGCTGACTGCGCGCCCGCATGTTCGCCTCCATCTCCAGTTCGATGCGGGTCCCCTGCGAGCGCTCCCACGTCGTCTCGGACTCGTCCTGGATGACCGGTTCGTTCGTGTCCGTGTCGATGGTGAGTTCGAAGTACTTCGCCGTCTCGCTGCCCTTCGTCCGACTCGTGATTTTCGCGGGCGTCCCGGACGTGAGTTGACTGTAGAGCACGGCCGCGGAAATCCCGATTCCCTGCTGGCCGCGGGACTGCTCGCGCGCGTGGAACCGACTCCCGTACAGCAGCTTCCCGAACACCTTCGGCACCTGCTCCTTCGTGATGCCGGGCCCGTTGTCCTCCACGATGAGCCGGTAGTAGTCCCCGGATTCCTGGATTTCGACGTAGATGTCGGGGAGGATGCCGGCTTCCTCGGTCGCGTCGAGGGCGTTGTCCACGGCTTCCTTCACGGCCGTGACCAGCCCGCGAGCGCCCGAGTCGAACCCGAGCATGTGCTTGTTCTTCTCGAAGAACTCGGCGATGGAGATCTCTCGCTGGCTTTCTGCCAGCTCCTCCGCGATGCCCTCCTCCTCGCCGAGCGTAGACTGGAAGGACGTCATTCAGTGCCCGACCCTATCCCCTTCGCGGATAAAACACTCCCGGTGGCACGGTGAAAGTGAAACTAGATTCCGGGGCCGTCCGGGATTCGCCCCTCGTTCGGAGTCCATGTGTGGCTCGCGCGCGTGCGTGTGCGAGCCTTCTTAAGTGAGGAAGTACTAGGCGAGAGCAAGTTCATATGAGCGACCAAAACGAGTACAGCGCCGGGCAGATTCAGGTCCTCGAAGGCCTGGAAGCGGTGCGGAAGCGGCCGGCGATGTACATCGGTTCTACCGACTCACGCGGCCTCCATCATCTCGTCTACGAGGTCGTCGACAACGCGATCGACGAAGCGCTCGCGGGGCACTGTGACTCCATCGAGGTCACGCTCCACGACGACGGGTCCGTCAGCGTGCACGACGACGGGCGCGGTATCCCGATCGACACCCACGAGGAGTACGACCGCCCCGCCGTCGAGGTCATCCTCACCGTCCTCCACGCGGGCGGGAAGTTCGACAGCAAATCCTACCAGGTCTCCGGCGGCCTGCACGGCGTCGGTGTCTCCGTCGTGAACGCGCTCTCCGAGCGCCTCGCCGTCGTCGTCGAACGCGACGGCGCACGCTGGCAGGAGAAGTTCGAGCGCGGCGAACCCGTCACCGACCTCGAACAGCTCGACGAGATTCCCGAGGACCAGACGGGCACCCTCATCCGGTTCCGCCCGGACACGGAGATCTTCGAGACGACGGAGTTCGAATTCTCCACGCTCGAAAACCGGCTTCGCGAACTCGCTTTCCTCAACAGCGGCGTCGAAATCACGCTCACCGACGAGCGAACCGACGAGGAGCGCGAAGTCTCCTTCGAGTACGAGGGCGGCATCCGCGAGTTCGTCCGCTACCTCAACGAGACCCGGGACGCACTCCACGACGACGTCATCTACCTCGAAAGCGAGGCCGACGGCGTGCAGGTCGAGATCGCGATGCAGGCGACCGACGACCTCCAGTCCTCCACGCACGCGTTCGCGAACAACATCAACACCCGCGAGGGCGGCACGCACCTCACGGGATTCAAGACCGCGCTCACTCGCGTGGTGAACGACTACGCGAACAGCCAGAGCTTGCTCTCCGAACTGGACGGCGAGAACCTCAAGGGCGAGGACATCCGCGAGGGACTCACCGCCGTCATCTCGGTGAAACACCCCGACCCCCAGTTCGAGGGACAGACGAAGACGAAACTCGGAAACTCGGAGGTCCGCGGAATCGTCGAGTCCGCGGTCCACGAGGGCGTGAGCACGTACTTCGAGGAGAACCCCGACACGGCGCGCGCCGTCATCCACAAGGCCGTCGAAGCCGCGAAGGCGCGGAAGGCCGCGAAGAAGGCCGAGGAGCTGACGCGCCGGAAGAGCGCGCTCGAATCGAGCGCACTCCCCGGGAAGCTCGCGGACTGCCAGACGAAAGACCCCGAGGACGCGGAACTGTTCATCGTCGAGGGTGACAGCGCGGGCGGGAGCGCGAAACAGGCGCGCAACCCCGAGTTCCAGGCCGTCCTCCCCATCAAGGGGAAGATTCTGAACGTCGAGAAACACCGGCTCGACCGAATTCTGGAGAACGAGGAAGTGCGCGCGCTCATCACGGCCGCCGGCACCGGCATCGGCGAGGAGTTCGACATCGACGAACTCCGCTACGACAAGATCATCTTCGCGACGGACGCGGACGTGGACGGCGCGCACATCCGCACTCTCCTCCTGACGTTCTTCTACCGCCACATGCGTCCACTCCTCGAGGGCGGGCACGTGTACGCGATTCAGCCGCCGCTCTACCGGGTCCGGTATCGCGGAGAGACGTACGACGCGATGACGGAGGACGACCGCGAGCGCATCATCGAGGAGAAGTGTAACGGGAACCCGACGCAGGTCCAGCGGTTCAAGGGCCTCGGAGAGATGAACCCCCAGCAGCTCTGGGACACGTCGATGAACCCCGAGAACCGAATTCTGAAGAAGTTCACCGTCGAGGACGCCGCGCAGGCCGACAAGATGTTCTCCGTCCTGATGGGTGACGCCGTCGAACCCCGCAAGCGGTTCATTCAGGAGAACGCGACCGACGCGGAGTGGGTGGACATATGAGCTCGGACGCACCTGACGTCCCGGACGAGGTGGCGGAGCGCGTGAAGAACGTCCGCGTCGAGGACGAGATGGAGCAGTCCTACATCGACTACGCGATGAGCGTCATCGCGGGTCGCGCGCTCCCAGACGCCCGTGACGGCCTGAAGCCCGTGCATCGCCGCATCCTGTACGCGATGCACGAGGCCGGCGTCACGAGCAACGCCGGCCACCGGAAGAGTTCGAGCGTCGTCGGCGAGACGATGGGTGACTACCATCCCCACGGCGACTCCGCAATCTACGACACGCTCGTGCGGATGGCGCAGGACTTCTCGATGCGCTACCCGTTGGTCGACGGCCAGGGGAACTTCGGGAGTATCGACGGCGACCCCGCCGCGGCGATGCGGTACACAGAGTCCCGGATGTCCCCCATCGCGGAGGAACTGCTCGCGGACTTGGAGAAGGACACGGTTGACTTCCAGTCGAACTACGACGACCGCACCACCGAACCCACCGTCCTCCCCGCCGCGTTCCCGAACCTCCTCGTGAACGGCAGTTCCGGTATCGCGGTCGGGATGAGCACGAACATCCCGCCGCACAACCTCGGCGAGGTCGTGGACGCGAGCATCGCGCTCCTCCAGGACGACTCCCTCTCGAACCTCGACCTGATGGAGTACGTGAAGGGGCCGGACTTCCCGACCGGCGCGAACATCGTCGGCCGGAACACCATCAAGGAGGCGTACACGACGGGCCGCGGCCGCCTCCGCGTGCGCGCCGAGTACGAAATCGAGGAAGGCGAGCGCGGCGACAGCATCGTCATCACGGAGATTCCCTTCCAGCAGAACAAGAGCCGGCTCGTTGAGCGCATCGCCGACGACGTGACCGACGGCACGCTCGAAGGCGTGCGCGACCTCCGCGACGAATCCGACCGGAACGGCGTGCGCGTCGTCATCGAACTGAAGTCGAACGCGAACACGGACATCGTGGAGAACCGCCTCCTCGAATCCCATCTCGAACGCACGTTCGGCGTCATCAACCTCGCGCTCGTCGACGGCGAACCGAAGGTGCTCACGCTGAAGGAGATGCTCGCGGAGTACCTCAGTCACCGCCGGGAGGTCGTGCGCCGCCGGAGCGAACACGACCTCGCGGAGGCCGAGGACCGCGCGCACATCCTCGAAGGCCGCCTGAAAGCGCTTGACAACGCCGAGGATGTCGTGGAGACGATTCGGAACGCCGAAGACCGCGACGCCGCGCGCGAGGCGCTCGAAGCCCAGTTCGACTTCTCCGAGGCGCAATCGAACCACATCGTCCGGATGCAGCTCGGGAGCCTCACGTCGATGGAGGCCGCCGAAATCCGGGAGGAGTACGAGGACGTGCAGGCCGAAATCGAACGCCTCGAAACCATCCTCGGCTCTCAGGAGGAACTCGACGCGGTCATCGTCGAGGAACTCCGCGACCTCAAGGAGGAGTACGCGGACGACCGCCGCACCTCCATCATCGAGGACGCGGGCACGGTGACGGACGAGGACCTCATCCCACGCGAGGACGTGGTTGTCGTCCTCACCGAGGAGGACTACATCAAGCGCGTCCCCACGGACACGTTCAGCAGCCAGCACAGGGGCGGAAAAGGCGTCATCGGCTCCGACCTCAAGGACGGCGACAGGGTGTCGACGGTGTTCACCGCGAACACCCACGACTACCTGCTGTGCTTCACGAACCAGGGCCAGGTCTACCAGTTGAAGACCTACGAGATACCCGAGATGAGCCGCACCGCGAGGGGGAAGTCCGCCGTGAACCTCCTCGACCTCGACGACGGCGAGGAACTCACCGCCGTCGTCAACACGGACGACTTCGGCGAGGACGAGTACCTCACGATGGTCACGCGGAACGGCAAGGTGAAGCGCACGTCCGCCGGCGAGTACGAGGACGTGCTCTCCACGGGCATCATCGGCATTCGCCTCGAACACGGCGACGAACTCGTGGACGTGGAGGTCACCGACGGCGAGAACGACCTCGTCATCGCGAGCGCGCACGGCATGGCCATCCGATTCGACGAGTCCGAGGCGCGCGCCACCGCCCGCGCGACGAAGGGCGTGAACGGAATCAAACTCCGTGACGGCGACGCCGTCGCGGGACTGGTCGCGACCCACGAGGGCGACGACCGCGCATTGTTCACCGTCACCGAGAACGGCTACGGCAAGCGCACGCCGCTCACGGAGTACCGGCCGCAGTCCCGGTACGGCTTCGGCCTCACCGACATCAAGACCGGCGAGCGTAACGGGAACGTCGCCACCGTCAAAGCCGTCACCGACGACGACCACCTCATCGCTATGAGCCAGAGCGGCCAAATCCTCCGCACCGTCGCGGGCGAAGTCTCCACCGTCGGCCGAAACACCAAGGGCGTGAAAATCATGGACCTCGACGACGGCGACCACGTCGCCTCCGTCGACGTCTACACGCCGAGCGAAGACGACGACGAGTAACTCCCGCGATTCTTTTTACCAGCAGTTACGCAGGACACGGACGTAGTGGGGATGCCGCGCGGACGCGGCGCGGTAGCGGTGCGGTTGCGGAGTTACACCGACGCCGTACCGCGAGCGCCGCCGGCGCTCGCGGCCTTTTTTGGGAGGGATTTTTTGCGCGAGCGGTCAGCGAAGCTGACCCGAACGGAAAAAAGGGCTTAGAGCGCGTCCCAGGCCTTGATGGCGCGGGTGGGGCTGGTGATTTTGGCGATCCAGCGGGCGGCGGCGCCTTTCTTCAGCATTTTGGCGGGGAGGCCGTTGAAGGTGCGGATGGGGGCGTCGATGCCGTAGACGGTGACTTCGTGGGCGATGGCGGTGTCGCCGATGCTGATGAGGGTGCCTTCGTCGTGGTACGTCCAGGTTTCGAGGGGGTGGTCGTCGATGGCGTTCGAGACGTTTTTCGCGGCGACTTCGGCGGCTTGCCAGGCGGCGAGTGCGGTGGGGGGTGCGGGGTGTTCGCCGGGTTGTTCGACGACGGCGGAGTCGCCGATGGCGAACACGCGGTCGTCGCTGGTCTGGAAGTCCTGGCCGGTGTTGAGGCGGCTGTGCTCGTTCTCCAGCGTGGTGTCGTTGAGGGCGTCGCGGCCGGTGATGCCGCCCGTCCAGACGAACACGTCGTAGTCGAGGCTGTCGCGTTCGTCGAAGTGAATCTCGTCCTCGTCCGCGGACGTGATGGGGTCGTCGGTGAGGATGTTCACGTCGGCTTCCTCGAGGTGGTGGCGGAGCGCGCCCTGGACTTCGGCGTCGCCCGGCGGGAAGATTTCGGGGAGGGCTTCGACGAGGTACACGTCGACGGGGGCGTTGTGTTTGTCGCGGAACTCGGCGACTTCGCCGGCGCTCTGGATGCCGGAGAGGCCGGCGCCGCCGATGACGACCGTCGCGGGGTCCTCGCGGGTGGCTTCGCGCGCGGCGTCCTTGACGCGTTCGTGGATGTCGAGCGCGTCGTCGAGGCTCTTGAGCGTGAGCGCGTTCTCCGCCATTCCCTCGATGCCGTAGTACGCGGTCTGGGAGCCGAGAGCGACGAGGACGTAGTCGTACTCGACGTCGTCCGCGCCGTCGAGTTCGACGACGCGGTCGTCCGTGTCGAGGCCCGTGACTTCCGCCTGCACGAACTGCGTGCTCGGCGACTTGATGTCCGTGACGGGAATCGTTATCTTCTCCCGGACGGCGGGGTCGCGGATGCAGCGATGGGCCTCGTGGAGCACGAGGTGGTAGTCGGTATCGGAGATCCAGACGAGCTCGGCGTCGTCCCCGAGGCGGTCCTCGAGTTCGGGGATGGCGCCGGCGCCGGCGTACCCGGCACCGAGAACTGCGACAGTCGGTGACATATCCGAAAATCCGACGCCCACCGATACAAAGCCTTTGGATTAGTGTTCCAGCGTCACGAACCGTCTCCGGTCGACTGTTCGTCGCAGGCGGCGAGCGAGAAGACGGACGCGGCGCTCGTGTCGTACCCGGCGTCCGCCAGTGCGGTTGCGGCCTCTTGGGGCGAGTCGGTACGGAAGTACACCGTCCAGTACGCGGTGCTCGCGGTCTCCGCGCGGTACGTCGCGACCGCGTCGGGGAACGCCTCGCTCGGCGGCGTCACGTCGTTCCGCGTCGGGAGGCGTGCTATGACGCGGGCGTCACAGAGCGGTTCGCCGCAGTAGTCGAACGACGCGAGCGAACGCAGCGAGAGACCGGCCTCGGCGACCGAGGAACGCACGGCGTCGCGAGTGCTCTCGACGACCGCGGCGTACGTGCCGGTCGCCGAAACCGAGCGGAGCGCGACGAACTCGCCGCCGATGACGGTTCGAACCTGGGACGCCGATTCCGCACTGACGCTCAGGTCGACGACCTGTCGGCACGTCGGCGTTGTTGTGGTTGCAGAGGCGGCGTTGGTGGTAGTCGCGGTGTCGGTCGGGTCGCTCGCCGCGGTTGGCGGCGTGCTCGACGAGTCGGTACACCCGGCGAGCGACGCGAGTGTGAGTCCGCCGACGGCGAGGGCTCGGCGACGTGTGAGCGAGGCCGGCATCAACTGAACAACTGTCGAATATTCGGAAAATACTGTCGGTTGGAGAGATGCGAGGAGACTTCGAGACGTTAGTGGTCGGGCGTCTCCGCGGGCGCTTCCATCGACTCGATTTTGAGGATGAGGACGTTGTTCGTGTCGTCCACGCCGTCCACGATACCCTCGATGACGAGTTTGGAGAGCGGGGTCGGGCCGACGACGACGTGGTCGCCCTCGTGGAACTCGCGGAGGCTGCCGCGCATGTGGATTTCGGCCCGACAGAGGTCGGGATGGTGGACGCTGGAGAGGTCTATCTCCTGAACGTTCGCGTCGTCCACGCTCTCGCCCTCGTGGGTGACAGGGACTTCTGCGGCGCTCTCTATCTCCTGGACGTCGAGCGCGTTGTACGCGTTCGACGTGGGTTTGTACCCGCCCTTCGGGCCGGGGACGCCCTCGACGAGCTGAAGCGCTTTCAGGGACTGCATCTGGTTCCGGATGGTACCCGGGTTCCGGTTTACCTCGTCGGCGATGGCCTCCCCCTTGATGGCTTCCTCGCGCTCCGAGTAGAGGTTCACGAGCGCCGTCAGGATGGTTTTCTGGCTGGGTGTCAGCTCGATGCTCGACATAGAGTCTGTTTCGCACAGCCAGCGCATAAAACCCGCGACCCACGTACGTCCAGAAATCGACGGGCTTTATCCGCGCGACCGGGTGGCTTCGCGTATGCAGGGAAAGCGGGTTCTCGTGACGGGTGGTGCGGGCTTCATCGGCTCGAACCTCGCGAACCACCTCGCCGAGTCGAACGACGTGATAGCGGTGGACAACGAGTACTTGGGGACGCCGGAGAACCTCAGCGACGACGTGGAGTACGTCGAGGCGGACGTGCTGGACGACGACCTCCCCACCGACGTCGACGTCGTGTTCTTCCTCGCGGCGCTGTCCTCGCGGCAGATGCTGGAGGACAACCCCCGTGAGGGCGCTCGCGTGAACATCGAAGGGTTCGTGAACACGATCGAACAGGCGCGCGACGACGGCTGCGAGACGTTCGTGTACGCGTCCACGTCCTCGATTTACGGCAGCCAGCAGGAGCCGTGTCCCGAGGACATGCCGGTCGAGGCGTCGACGGGCTACGACGCGTCCATGCTCGGCCGGGAGCGCTACGCCGAGTACTTCTCGAACTTCCACGACCTCACGCTCGCCGGTATGCGCTTCTTCTCGGTCTACCAGGGCTATGGCGGAAACGAGGGCCACAAGGGCGAGTACGCGAACACCATCAGCCAGTTCGCGGACCAGATCGCGGACGGCGAGTCGCCCGTCCTCTGGGGGGACGGCAGTCAGACCCGCGACTTCACGCACGTCAGCGACATCGTTCGCGGCCTCGAACTCGCCGCGGAGAACGAACTCGACGGCGTCTACAACCTCGGCACGGGCGACGCGTACTCGTTCAACGAGATGGTGGAGATGATCAACGACGCACTCGGCACCGATATCGAACCCGAGTACGAACCCGTGCCCATCGAGAACTACGTCTACCACACGAAGGCCGACCCCTCGAAGTTCAAGGAGGCGACGGGCTGGGAGCCCGAAGTCGACTTTGAGGACGGCGTCGAACTGGTGTGCGAGCCGTACAAGAACGACTAAACCCGTCCCTGGCGTTTTTTGCCGTATGTCTCGTTCAGTTCGCATCATCGGCGCGCCCTCCGACTACGGCGCGAACCGACGCGGCGTCGACATGGGACCGTCCGCCATCCGGTACGCGGGCCTCGCCGACCAGATAGCGACGACCGGCGCGACAACGACCGACGCCGGCGACCTCGCGGTGCCGCGCGCGGAGGAGCGCGACCCCGACCGCGACCGCCCCGCGTCGGGCCGCGCGAAGTTCCTCCGGGAGACCCGCGAGGTCTCGGCGGAACTCGCGGACGCGGTCGCCGACGCCATCGACGACGGCGACCTTCCGCTCGCGCTCGGTGGCGACCACTCCATCGCCATCGGCAGCCTCGTCGGGAGCGCGCGCGACGCCGAAATCGGCGCGATCTGGTTCGACGCGCACGGCGACTTCAACACGCCCGAGACGAGTCCGTCCGGGAACGTCCACGGGATGCCGCTCGCCGCCGCGCTCGGGAAGGGGTCGTTCGCGGACACCGAGTGGGCGAACGCCGCGGGGTTGCGGGAGGAGAACGTCGCCCTCGTTGGCTTGCGGTCGCTCGACGCGGACGAGCGCGCTGACATTTTGGAGAGCGAGATGACGGCGTTCACGATGAGCGACATCGACGAACAGGGACTGCTCTCGGTCGTTGACGAAGCCATCGACATCGCCAGCCGCGGTGTGGACGGCGTGCACGTCAGCCTCGACCTCGACTGGCTCGACCCGAACGAAGCGCCCGGCGTCGGCACGCCCGTCCGCGGCGGCGTCACGTACCGGGAGGCGCACGCGGCGCTCGAACGCGTTGCCGCCCGTGACCGCGAGGAGGACCTCCTGCGTAGCTTCGAACTCGTGGAAGTGAACCCGATTCTGGACGAACGCAATCGCACGGCGGAGATGGCGGCCGAACTCGCGGCGAGCGCGCTCGGCAAACGCATCCTCTAAGCGCGCTGGCACGCGCTTGCGCTAAGCGCAGTCCCTATACTCGTCTATCCCTTCTTCCTACCTATGACACGCGTGAGTGTGATCGGCTGCGGGAACATGGGCGGGGCGTTCGTCCGCGGACTCGCACGGACGGACGGCTACCACGTCACGGCTATCGACCTCGACGAGGACGCGCTCGCCGAGGTCGCGCCGTTCGCGGCCGAGACGACCACCGATATCGGGGCGGCACGGGACGCGGACGTCGTGGTTATCGCGGTGAAACCCGACATCGTCCCGCACGTCCTCG